>Ga0081455_10003194_pt1 | contig 18994 bp, 22 predicted proteins | sample TabmetS3T2R1_FD_70207 | JGI IMG/M metagenome (GOLD analysis project Ga0081455, IMG submission 70207) | Tabebuia heterophylla rhizosphere microbial communities from the University of Puerto Rico - S3T2R1 | ecosystem: Host-associated > Plants > Roots > Rhizosphere ... | reverse complement strand
CCCGAGCCGCCGGCAGACGACGGGGGAGACGATCTACGAGCTGATCCAGGAGCAGATCGCGGAGTCGAGCATCCCCTCGAAGGCGCTGCGGATCTGGTTCCCCTACGTGGCGACCCTCTTCCTCTTCATCTGGTTTCTGAACATCATCGGCTTCGTGCCGCTCCCGATCTCGAACGATCACTTCGAGATCGCCGGGGTCGAGCTGCCGACGTGGGGCATCTATGCGGCCACGGCCAACCTGAGCGTCACGCTCGCGCTCGCGCTCGTGACGTTCGTCTCCACACACGTCGAGGGCATCCGCTACAACGGCGCCGTCCGCTACTTCAAGAGCTGGGTGCCCGAAGGCGCGCCGAAGCCCCTGCTCGCGCTGATCGTCCCCCTCGAGGTGATCTCCCAGTTCATGCGGCTGATCTCGCTCTCGGTGCGACTGTTCGCGAACATGCTCGCGGGCCACATGCTGATTCTCGTCATGATCGGCCTGATCTTCATCATCTCGGCGTACGCGCTCGTGATCGCGATCCCGGCCGCGATCGTCATCTACCTCTTCGAGGTGGTCATCGTCGTCACCATCCAGGCCTTCGTCTTCGCCCTGCTCTCCGCCATCTACATCGGTGGCGCCATCGAACCGGAACACTAGAAAGGAGCGCTTCGTGGACATCCTCCTCGCACAGACCACCGACGCGGGGCTCGCCGACCTCGGAAAGGCAATCGCCTTCGGCGTCGGCGTCGGCCTCGGCGCGGTGGGAGCCGGAATCGGCATCGGCACGATCTTCGGCTCGATGATCCAGGCGGTCGCGCGCCAGCCCGAGCTGCGCAACGAGCTCACCGGAATCCAGTGGCTCGGCTTCGCGCTCACCGAGGCGGTCGTGTTCTACGCCCTCCTGGGCGGCCTGCTCGCCTTCGTCCTGGTCTGATGCAGACGCTCGCCCTGCTGCTGGCCCAGGCCGCGGAAGAGGAAGACAGCGGCAACGCGCTGATCGACATCGTCCCGGGCCTCATGATCTGGACGATCGTCACGTTCGGGATCGTGCTCTTCGTGCTCAAGCGGGTGGCGTTCGGTCGCATCCAGGGACTGATCGACGCCAGGCGCGACCGCATCCGCGAGGCCCTGGACGAAGCGGACAAGGCGCGCCACGAGGCCCGCGAGCTCCGCGAGCTGACCAGGCGCGAGCGCGAGGAGGCGAAGGGGGAGCGCGAGCGCATCCTCGAAGACACGCGCCGGCAGTCGCAGCGGCAGCTCGAGCAAGCGCGCGAGCAGGCGAAGCGCGACCTCGACGAGCGCCTGGAGAAGAACCGCCAGGAGATCGAGGCCGAGAACGTCAAGCTCCGTGAGGGGATTCGCCGCGACGTCGTCGAGCTCACGCTGCTCGCGTCGGAGAAGGTGACCGGCAAGGTCCTCGATGGGGAGGACCAGCGCCGCCTCATCGACGAGACGATCCAGGAGGTCGACGTGAAGCGCCTCGCCTCGGAGAATTAATGGCAGTCGCCCACCGCGTCTACGCCGAGGCGCTCCTGGAGGCTGCCCGCGGGCACAACGAGGTCGACGCCGTGCGGACGGAGTTCGACGATCTCGCCGCGGCCGTCGAGGAGTCCGAAGAGCTGCGGGACTTCCTCCGCAACCCCCAGATCGAGTCGCAGACGAAGCGCTCGGTGCTGGAGAGCCTGCTCGAGGGCGGCAACCCGCGCTTCGTCAACTTCGTGCGGCTCCTCGTCGAGAAGGGTCGCATCGGCGAGCTCGACGAGGTGCACGACGAGTGGGAGCGCCTCCTCGCGCGGGAGGCGCGCGTGCTCGAGCTGGAGCTCACCACTGCGATCGAGCTCTCCGACGCGGAGGCAAACGGGATCGTGCAGCAGATCGAGCAGGCCTCGGGCCGCCGCGTCGTTGCCTCGCGCACGGTCGACCCCGACATCATCGGCGGCATCGTCGTCCAGGCTGGCTCGCAGCTCCTCGACGCGAGCGTGCGCGGCCGCCTCAACCAGCTGAGACAGGAACTAACCGCAAGGAGCTGAGAGCGAAGTGAAGTTACGCCCCGAAGAGATCACCTCCATCCTCAAGCAGCGGATCGAGGAGTACGACGTCGAGACCGACCTCGCCGAGGTCGGCACGGTCCTCGCCATCGGCGACGGCATCGCCCGCGTCTACGGGCTGGAGAACTGCATGGCGCTCGAGATGCTCGAGCTCGAGCACGGCGTCACCGGCATCGCGCTCAACCTCGAGGAGGACAACGTCGGCGTCGCCCTCTTCGGCGACTGGCAGAAGGTGGTCGAGGGCGGGCCCGTCAAGCGCACCGGCAAGGTCATGAGCGTCCCTGTCGGCGACGCGCTCGTGGGTCGCATCGTCAACCCGCTCGGGGAGCCGCTCGACGGCGCGGGGCCGATCGGGGCCTCCGAGACGCGCGCGCTCGAGTTCAAGGCGCCCGGAGTCGTGAAGCGCCAGCCGGTCAAGGAGCCGCTCCAGACCGGCATCAAGGCGATCGACTCGATGATCCCGATCGGCCGCGGCCAGCGCGAGCTCGTCATCGGCGACCGGTCCACCGGCAAGACCGCCATCCTCGTCGACACGATCCTGAACCAGAAGGGGCAGGACATGATCTGCGTGTACGTCGCGATCGGGCAGAAGGCCTCGACGGTGGCGCAGGTCTACGAGCGGCTGAAGGAGGCGGGGGCGATGGACTACACCGTCATCGTCACGGCCTCCGCGACCGAGGCGGCGCCCATCAAGTGGATGGCCCCCTACGCCGGCTGTGCCATGGGCGAGTACTTCCTCTACAGCGGCAGGCACGCCGTCTGCATGTACGACGACCTCTCCAAGCACGCGGACGCGTACCGGCAGATGTCGCTGCTCCTGCGGCGTCCGCCCGGGCGCGAGGCGTTCCCCGGGGACGTCTTCTACCTGCACTCGCGCCTGCTCGAGCGCGCGTGCAAGCTCTCGGACGAGGAGGGCGGCGGCTCGCTGACGGCTCTGCCCGTGATCGAGACGCAGGCGGGCGACGTGTCTGCCTACATCCCGACGAACGTCATCTCGATCACGGACGGGCAGATCTTCCTGGAGTCGGATCTCTTCTACTCGGGCGTGCGCCCGGCGATCAACGTGGGCATCAGCGTCTCCCGCGTGGGCGGCAATGCGCAGACGAAGGCGATGAAGAACGTCGCAGGGAGCCTCCGTCTCGACCTCGCCCAGTACCGCGAGCTGGAGGCCTTCGCCCAGTTCGGGTCCGAGCTCGACCCCCAGACGCAGAGGACACTCGCGCGCGGCGAGCGGATGGTGGCCACGCTCAACCAGCCCCAGTACCAGCCCTGGCCCATGGAGGAGCAGGTCGTCGCCATCTACGCCGGCATCAACGGTCACCTCGACGACATCCCGACCGCGCAGGTCCCGCAGTTCCAGGACGAGCTCCGCGAGTTCCTGCGCGCCGAGGGCGGCATCTACGAGGAGATCGCCGAGCAGAAGGCGCTCTCGGACGAGCTCACCACGAAGCTCGACGAGGCCCTGAAGAAGTTCGAGGACACCTTCGCCGTCAAGGAGGACACCGGGCTCGTGGGGGCCGGGACCTAGTTGGCCACGGTCCAGGACATCAAGCGGCGCCTCCGTTCGGTCCGCAACACGCGCAAGATCACGAAGGCGATGGAGCTCGTCGCCGCGGCGAAGCTCCGCCGGGCCGAGGCCCGCATCGAGGCGCTCCGCCCCTATGCCGAGCGCATGCGGGAGCTCATGATCGGCACGGCACGGGCGACGCCCTCCCGCGGCTTCCCGCTCCTCGAGGAACGGGAGAACGTGCAGGCCGTCGCGATCCTGCCGCTGACCGGGGACCGCGGCCTGGCCGGCGCGTTCAACGCCCAGATCGTCCGGCGTGCCCTCGCCATCGAGCGGGAGGTGCGGGCGGAGGGGGCGGACGTCAGGTGGCTCGTGGCCGGCAAGAAGGGCCGCTCGACCCTGCGCTTCCGCCGCTACCGCGTCGAGCAGGCCTGGGTGGACTTCACCGACCGTCCCTCCTACGCCGACGCGGAGGCGATCGCCCGGAAGCTCGCCGAGCTGTTCGTCGAGCGCGAGGTCGACCGGGTCGTGCTCGTCTACAACCACTACGTCTCCGCTCTGACCCAGACGGTCTCCGTGGAGGACGTGCTCCCGATCCCGCGCTCGGCCCTCGAGGACGAGCAGGAGAAGAGCGCGTACGAGATCGCCCTCGAGGGCGACTTCATCTACGAGCCGGAGCCCGAGGAGATCCTCGACCGCCTGCTCCCGACGTACCTCGAGACGACGGTCTATCGCGCGCTCCTCGAGTCGGCCGCTTCCGAGCACGGGGCGCGGATGACGGCCATGCGCAACGCCTCCAAGAACGCCGGGGAGCTGATCGACAGCCTCACGCTCGAGATGAACCGGGCGCGCCAGGCCGAGATCACCCAGGAGATCCTCGAGGTCGTCGCGGGCGCCGACGCGCTCACCCAGTAGCCGCGTCGGCCGGGCGCTAACGGCCGGACCGCCCGTCCGTCTCAGGCACTGTAGGGGCATGACTGCGCTGCGCTGGCTCGGAGCCGCCCTGCTCGTCCTCGGGATCGTGGCCGTCGCCGCGCTCTTCGGCTCGCGCGGGGCGTCGCCCGCCGCGGCCGAGGCCGCCCCCTGGACACGCGGCCAGTCCATGTCCCAGCGGCGGAGCTATATCGCCGCGGCCGAGCTCGAGGGACAGATCTACGCGGCGGGCGGCATGGTCGGCGAGACGGGCAGAAGGCTCCAGACGTTCCAGCGCTATAACCCCGCGGCCGACTCCTGGACGACCCTGACGCCCTTGCCGGAGCCAATCCGCGCCGCGGACGGAGCGGCGCTCGGCGGCAAGCTCTACGTCATCGGGGGTGACGACGAGGACGGGAACGGGACCGACGTCTACGCCTACGATCCCGAGCGGGACGAGTGGGAGTCGCGGGCGCCCTTGCCGGAGCCTCGCTTCAACCACTCGGCGGTCGCTCTCGGGAACCGCATCTACGTGCTGGGCGGCTTCGGGCGCGGGGAGGAGCACGACGACGTCTTCGTCTACGACCCCGAGAGCGACTCCTGGAGCGAGGCGGCCCCGCTGCCGCGGCCGAACCACGCCTTCGGGGCGACCGTCTTCCGCGACGAGATCTGGATGATCGGCGGGCGTCGCGGCGAGGAGATCCTGCGCGAGGTGTGGATCTACGACCCGAAGACCGATCGCTGGCGCCGCGGTCCCGACATGCCCGAGGCGATGGAGCTCCTCGGGGCGGACGCCGCCGGAGACGAGATCCACGCCGTCTGGGAGCACGTCTACCAGATCTACGACGCAGAGACCGGCGAGTGGCGCGCGGGCCCGCCCTCGCTCGTCACGCGGCACGGCCTGAGCGTCTTCGCGGTCGACGGGGCTCTCTACACGATCGGTGGGTGTACGACCGCGCTCCGGGACAGTCAGGTCGTGGAAACCAGAAGCATCGTGGTCCGCTAACTTCCGCCGGCCTCCGAGCGTCTAAGAGGCTAGGTCGGCCAGGCTCACGCACGTTTGCCCTGGCCATCGGTCGAAACACAGAGGAGGGCAGAAGTGCGAAAAAACTCATGGCTGCTGCTCGTCGCGGCACTACTTGCGGTCCTGGCGCTTGGCGTCGTCGGCTGCGGTGGTGACGACGACGACGGGGACGGCGGCGCCGCCCAGGCGACAGGTGAGGAGGAGGGGGGCGAGCCGGCCGCTGTGCAGGAGATCACCATGGCGTGGGGAGCCGAGCCTCCGTCGCTCGACCCGGGTCTGGCGACTGACACCACGTCGGCGAACGTCATCCTGAACATCATGGATCCGCTCGTCGTGCTCGACGAGAACCTCGAGCCCCAGCCGAACCTCGCGGAGAGCTGGGAGGAGAACGAGGACGGATCCGTCATCACGTACAAGCTCCGTCAGGACGGCAAGTGGACGAACGGCGATCCCGTGACCGCGAACGACTTCGTGTACTCGTGGAAGCGGACGCTCTCGCCGGAGCTCGCTGCCGACTACGCCTACCAGCTGTACGGCATCAAGGGCGCTCTGGAGTACAACTCCTGCGAGAAGAACTGCGAGAAGCTCGCCGACAAGGTCGGCGTCCGGGCGGTCGACGACTACACGCTCGAGGTCACGCTGACCTCGCCGCAGCCGTGGTTCGTCGGGCAGTCGGCGCACCACTCGTTCCTCGCCGTCCACCAGGCAACCGTCGAGCAGTTCGGCGAGCAGTGGACGGAGCCCCAGAACATCGTCACCAACGGCCCGTTCCAGCTCGAGGCGTGGGAGCACGAGGCCTCGATCGACCTGGTCAAGTGGCCCGAGTGGCGCAACGCCGACGAGGTCGACCTCGAGCGCGTGAACGGCCGGATCATCGTGGACGGCACGACGCGCGTGCAGGCCTTCGAGGCCAACGAGGTCCAGGCCCTCGACGGCTCCGGGCTCCCGCCGGCCGAGATGTCGCGGCTGAAGGAGCTCGACGAGTACGAGCTGTACGAGTACCTCGGCACGTACTACTACGGGTTCAACATCAAGAACATCACGGACGTGAACCAGCGGCGCGCCATGTCGCTGGCGGTCGACCGGCAGACGATCATCGACAACATCGCGCAGGCCGACCAGGTTCCGGCCACGGGCATGACGCCCGCCGGCATCCGCGGCTTCGAGGACATCAATCCGGACTCCCCGTGGACTCCGGCGAGCGGTGACCTCGAGCAGGCGCAGCAGCTGATGGACCAGGTGCAGAACCCGAAGACGGACATCAACCTGTTCCACAACAACGCACCGGGGCATCGCGAGATCGCGGTCGCCGTGCAGGACATGTGGAGCGAGCTCGGGATCAACACCACCATCAGGGCCCAGGAGTGGGCGCAGTACCTCGAGTTCCTCGGCCCGCCGCCGTCGGACCAGGTGGACGTCTATCGCCTCGGCTGGATCTACGACTTCGCCGACGCGATCAACGGGCTCGAGCTCTGGACCTGCGACTCGGGCAACAACAACACGAACTTCTGCAACGAGGAGTTCGACGGCCTGATCGACGAGGCCAGGAAGACGCCTGACGACGCGGAGCGCTTCCAGCTCTACGCGCAGGCGGAGGACATCATGTTCGGCGAGGACGGCGAGATGCCGATCTTGCCGATCTACTTCTACACGCTGCCCAACCTCGAGGACACATGCATCAAGGACACCTTCTACATCGGTGCCCTGAACTCGCTCGACCTCACGGACGTAACCGTGCAGGGAGAGTGCGCGTAGACTAGGTCTCGCAACGAGCAACGGGGGGCGGGGTGCTTCGGCGCCCCGCCCCGCTCGTCTGGTTGCGAAGTTGGGCTCGACGGGTAGAGAATCAACTCGATGGCCACCTACATCATTCGACGGGTCATCTGGACGATCCCCGTCATTCTCCTGGTCATCCTCCTGATCTTCTCCCTCATGAAGCAGATCGGCGGAAACCCGTTCCGCCAGACGGAGCGGGCCGTTCCCGCGCAGATCCAGGCGAACCTGGAGCGCAAGTACAACCTGAACAAGCCGTGGTACGCGCAGTACGGCTACTACGTGAAGGACGTGTTCACGTACGACCTCGGCCCGTCGATGCGCCTGCGGAACCGCACGGTGAACCAGATCGTCCAGGAGCACTTCCCCGTGTCGCTCAAGCTCGCGATCCTCGCCGTCGCGTGGGGCCTCTTGATCGGGCTTCCGGCCGGCATCCTCTCGGCACTCAAGCCCAACACGCTGTTCGACTACGGCGGGCAGCTCTTCTCGAACATCGGCTTCGCGCTGCCCAACTTCTTCGTGGCGACTCTCCTCATCTACTACTTAGCCGTCAGAAACGACTTCTTCCCCACGAACGGGTGGCCGACCGATTTCTGGGATTTCAACGACAAGCGGATCATCCTGCCCTCGTTCGCGCTCGGGCTCTTCTTCATGGCGTATATCGCGCGCCTCGTGCGCGGGACGATGCTCGAGACGATGCAGCAGGATTACGTGCGTACGGCGAAGGCCAAGGGTCTCCGCTGGCGGCGCGTCGTCATGCGGCACGTGCTCCGCAACTCGCTCATTCCGGTCGTCACGGCGGTCGGGCCGCTGATCGGGCTCGTGATCACCGGGACGTTCGTGATCGAGATCATCTTCTCCATTCCCGGCATCGGTAGGTACTTCGTCACGGCGGTCGGGGCTCGAGACTTCTCCGTGGTGATGGGCATTACGGTGCTCGCCGCCCTCGTCGTCATCCTCGCCAACCTCGTCGTCGACATCCTGTACGGCTTCCTCGACCCGCGAACCCGCGAGGCCCGAAGCTAGATGGCCGTCCAGGAGCCCCGGCAGGCGGCGGTCGAAGCGCGTGCCGGCGTGGTCCACGAGACGGCGCCTGCCGCCGGCGAGGCGATCCAGCAGTCCAGCCTGTGGCAGGACGCGTGGCGCCGCTACGTCCGCAACAAGGCGGCGGTCGCAGCGGCGGTGGTCTTCATCCTCATCGTCCTCTACGCGTTCCTGATCCCGGGGTTCTGGATCATTCCGGGAATCTGGACGGACTGGATCGGCAATGTCGACCCTTACGACGTCAACTTCGCGGTGGCCAACGAGGGGCCGAGCGCGGCGCATCCCTTCGGCACCGACCAGTTCGGGCGTGACCTGTTCGCCCGTGCGGCCCTGGGCGGCCAGGTCTCGATCGAGATCGGCTTCGCCGCGACGATCGTCATCCTCGTCGTCGCGATCTTCTACGGCGGCATATCCGGCTTCGTGGGCGGCGCGCTCGACAACGTCATGATGCGCTTCCTCGACGCCCTCTACGGGTTGCCCTTCCTTCCCTTCGCCATCATCACGCTCGCGATCGTGGGCACGGTCAACATCGTCACGATGGTCATCGCGCTCTCGATCGTCTCGTGGTTCACCGATGCACGCGTGGTCCGTGGGCAGGTGATGACCCTGAAACAGAACGACTACGTGCGCGCCGCGCATGCCGTGGGCGCGCGCTGGTACCGGATCCTCGGGCGCCACCTGATCCCGAACACGCTCGGCATCCTCATCATCAGCATGTTCCTGAGCCTCCCTGGCGTCGTGCTGGGCGAGGCGTTCATCTCGTTCATCGGCCTCGGGATCAACCCACCCGACGCCTCCTGGGGCTCGATGGCAAACGAGGGCCGGGAGGCATACCGGACGCACCCCATTACGATCGTCGTGCCCAGCCTGTTCATCGCCGCGATTGTCCTCTGCGCGAACTTCGTCGCCGACGGCCTGCGCGACGCACTCGACCCGCGGACGCGGGAGACCTAGAGCGTCATGGCCATTCTCGAGGTCGAGGACCTCCAGACGCACTTCTTCACGCGCGAAGGCGTCGTCCGCGCGGTCGACGGCGTCTCCTTCGAGCTGGAGAAAGGGAAGACGCTCGGCATCGTCGGCGAGTCTGGCTGCGGGAAGTCCGTGACGGCGCTCTCGATCATGGGCCTGATCCCGAGGCCGCCGGCCCGCATCGTCGGCGGCTCGGTTCGGTTCGAGGGCCGCGAGCTCACGAACCTCAAGGACAAGGAGCTCGAGGACATCCGGGGCAAGGACCTGGCGATGATCTTCCAGGACCCGATGACGAGCCTGAACCCGACCCTCAAGATCTCGCTCCAGATCACCGAGGTGCTCCGGCGCCACACCGAGATGTCGAAGGAGCAGGCGCGCCAGCGCGCGGTCGAGCTCCTCGAGGAGGTGCACATCCCCCGCGCGGCGGAGCGCCTGGACGACTATCCGCACCGGTTCTCCGGCGGCATGCGGCAGCGCGTCATGATCGCGATCGCGCTCGCCTGCAACCCCAAGCTCCTGATCGCCGACGAGCCGACCACGGCGCTCGACGTCACGATCCAGGCCGGCATCCTCGACCTCCTGGACGAGCTCAGGCGCGAGCACGAGATGTCGATGATCATCATCACCCACGACATGGGCGTGGTGGCCGAGACGGCGGACGACATCGCGGTCATGTACGCCGGTCAGATCGTCGAGTACGCGTCCGCGCTGGAGCTGTTCGACCGGCCAGAGCACCCGTACACGGAGGCGCTGCTCGCGGCGCTCCCGCAGCTCGAGGGCGAGGACATCCGCGAAGGGCGCCTCACCGCGATCCCAGGGCTGCCGCCGTTGCTGATCGACCCGCCCGAGGCGTGCCGGTTCGCGCCTCGCTGCCCCTATGCGGATGCGGGCGACTCGTGCGCCAGCGAGCCGCAGGAGCTCCGCCAGATCCGTACCGGCCACTTGGTTCGCACGGCACATCCGGCCAGCGAGCGCGTGCGCGAGAGGGTGGAAGCATGAGCCAGGTCGCCTCGAACGGGCCGCTCCTCGAGGTGAGCGACCTCAAGAAGCACTTCCCGATCAAGAAGGGCGTCCTCTGGGAGCGGGAGGTCGGCGCGGTCAAAGCTGTGGACGGGGTCAGCTTCTTCATCCAGGAGGGACGCACGCTTGGCCTCGTGGGGGAGTCGGGCTCCGGGAAGTCGACGACCGGCTACTGCATCCTCCAGCTCCTCAAGCCCACCTCCGGATCCGTGCGCTTCATGGGCACCGAGCTGACGGAGCTCGACCGGGAGGGCCTGCGCCGCATGCGCCGCGAGATGCAGATCGTGTTCCAGGACCCGTACTCGTCGCTCGACCCACGCATGACGGTGGGGAACATCGTTTCCGAGCCGCTCGAGGTGCACGGGATCGGAACGCGCAACAGCCGCCGCGAGACCGTCCGGCGGCTGCTCGAGATCGTGGGCTTCAACCCCAACTACACGAACCGCTACCCGCACGAGTTCTCAGGCGGCCAGCGCCAACGGATCGGCGTGGCCCGCGCGCTCGCGCTCAACCCCAAGCTGATCATCTGCGACGAGCCCGTGTCCGCGCTCGACGTCTCCATCCAGGCGCAGATCCTCAACCTGCTCAAGGACCTCCAGCGCGACTTCGGCCTCACCTACCTGTTCATCTCCCACGACCTCGCCGTCGTTCGGACCATGAGCGACGACATCGCGGTCATGAACCAGGGCGAGCTCGTGGAGGTCGGCTCGGCGGAGCAGGTCTACTCGCAGCCGAGGGACGAGTACACGAAGGCGCTCTTCTCGGCGGTGCCCGTGCCGGACCCGCGTCGCCAGCGCGAGCGCAAGGCGGAGCGAGCCCGCCTGAAGCTCGAGCGGCTCGCCCTCGCCGAACAAGCTCCACCGCCCGTCGCGTAGAACTAACCAGCCCCGGCGGGTATCGTCAGTAGGGGTAATGGCCGGCAGGGATCATCTTCGCGTCAGGGTGCGCTGCGAACGGGCGCGACACTGGGCGTCTCTTCGTCTCGACGGCGAGCTCTCGCAGCTCGAGGCGCAGCTTCTCGAGCGGCACCTCGCGCACTGTGAGGCCTGCCGCCGGCTCGACGCGGGCATGAGCGCGACGACCGCCCTTCTTCGGGAGGCCCCGCCCGAGACGCCGTCCCGGCGGCTGCGGATCCCGGTGGCCAGGACCGGGCGCTTCCCGCTCGAGCGGCGTAGCGCCGCGCTTGTCGCGGCTGCCGCGCTCGCGCTGGGCGCCCTCGTCGGATCGCTCCTCGAGGGGCCGTCCTCGACGGCCACCGAGGCGCCGCGTCCGGAGGTCAGCCTCCTCACGCGCGACGTCGGACAGCTGCGCGACCTGCCGCGCGTGGGCCCGGCCTCACCCACCCCCGTCCGCAGCCGGCCGCCGAACCCGCCCGAAGGCGTCATCTAGCACCCGCGAGCCGCGGACAACGCTTCTCCCCCCTCGGCTAGACTGGCGCTGGCCGTTAGCCAGCGACCCGGAGCCCCATGCCTGAAGCCACAGACTCGAAGAACGTCGGCAGGATCGTCGAGATCAAGGGCGTCGTCATCGACGCCGTCTTCCACGGCGATCTGCCGGAGATCTACAACGCCCTGCGCATCAACGTGCCCGAGGCCGACGGGCGCCCCGCGATCGACCTGATCGCCGAGGTGCAGCAGCACCTGGGCAACGACCGCGTGCGCGCCGTCGCCATGGACTCGACCGACGGGATCCCGCGCGGGGCCGAGGCCGAGGACACCGGCGAGCCGATCACCGTCCCGGTCGGCCAGGCGACGCTGGGCCGCATCTTCAACGTCCTCGGCGAGCCGATCGACGAGGGCGAAGAGGTTGAGTCGGACCGCTGGCCGATCCACCGCGGCTCGCCCTCGTTCGAGGAGCTGGAGCCGACCGTCGAGATCTTCGAGACCGGCATCAAGGTGATCGACCTGCTCGCCCCGTACGTCAAGGGCGGGAAGGTCGGGCTGTTCGGCGGCGCGGGGGTGGGCAAGACCGTGCTCATCCAGGAGCTGATTCGCAACATCGCCGAGGAGCACGAGGGCCTCTCGGTCTTCTCCGGCGTCGGCGAGCGCTCTCGCGAGGGCAACGACCTCTGGCTCGAGATGTCCGAGTCGGGCGTGATCGAGAAGACCGCACTCGTCTTCGGGCAGATGAACGAGCCGCCCGGAGCGCGCCTTCGCGTCGGCCTCTCCGGCCTCACGATGGCCGAGTACTTCCGCGAGGAGAGCGGCCAGGACGTCCTCCTCTTCATCGACAACATCTTCCGCTTCGTGCAGGCCGGCTCCGAGGTCTCGGCGCTCCTGGGGCGCATGCCCTCGGCCGTCGGGTATCAGCCGACGCTCGCCACCGAGATGGGCCAGCTGCAGGAGCGCATCACCTCGACCCGACGCGGCTCGATCACGTCCGTCCAGGCGATCTACGTGCCGGCGGACGACCTCACCGACCCGGCCCCGGCGAACACGTTCGCCCACCTGGACGCGACCACGGTGCTCTCGCGCTCGATCGCGGAGCAGGCCATCTACCCGGCCGTCGACCCGCTCGACTCCTTCTCGCGCGCGCTCCAACCGGACATCGTCGGCGAGGAGCACTACGGCACGGCGACGCGGGTGCAGGAGCTCCTGCAGCGCTACAAGGACCTGCAGGACATCATCGCCATCCTCGGAATGGACGAGCTCTCGGACGAGGACAAGCTCGTCGTCCAGCGGGCGCGCAAGATCCAGCGCTTTCTCTCGCAGCCGTTCTTCGTCGCGGAGGCCTTCACCAACACGCCGGGCACCTACGTCAAGCTCGAGGAGACGATCCGGGGCTTCACCGAGATCATCGAGGGCAAGCACGACGACCTCCCCGAGCAGGCGTTCTACATGGTCGGGACGATCGAGGAGGCGGTCGAGAAGGCGCGTGGGATCTCGGGCGAGGAGGCCGAGGAAGCCGGCGAGGAGCCCGAGGCCGAAGCGGAGCCGGAGCCGGAGCCTGCGCCGGAGCCCGAGCCCGCCGCGGCCTAGACGCAGATGGCAACGCGGGAGGGCGTCGTTCGGACGTTCGACCTCTCGCTCGTGACGCCCGAGGGCGCGGCGTACGAGGGCGAGGCGGAGATGCTGGTCGTGCCCGGCGCGGCCGGGGAGATCGGCGTGCTGCCTCGGCACGCGCCGCTCGTCGCCATGCTCAAGGCGGGCGAGATCCGCGTGAAGACGCGCGACGACTGGCTGACGTTCGCCGCGGGCCCCGGCTACTTCAAGGTGCAGCAGGACCGGGCACTCGTCCTCGTGGACGACGCGGTGCGGGCGGAGGAGATCGACGTCGAGCAGGCGCGCCGCGAGGTCGAGGAGGCCCGCGCCCTGCTCGAGCGGGCCGACGCGGGCGACGAGGAGATCGACCGCTGGCAGGCCGAGCAGCGCCTGCGGCACGCCGAGAACAAGATCGCCGTCGCCGGCCGCGACTGACGAGTTCCCTTAAGGGCGTGTTAACCGGGACCGCGCGGGCTGTTGCGCGGCGCCGTGCTCTCGCTACCTTGCGCGACAGGAGGAAGCGACGACACGAAGGGAGGCCGAGATGCTCCACAACCTCCTCCTCGCCATGACCAACCGGTTCGCCGGCCGCAGCTGCCGCCGGTGCGGGGACAGCATCGTCCGGGGCGACCGCTTCGGGTTCAGCGAGGGCGTCTGCACGGGATGCCGCACGTAGACGCCGGGCCCCGAAGACCGTCCCGCTAAGCTCCCGTCGTTCAGGCGGGAGCTTCGGCGTTAAGGAGGCCGACACGGAGAGGAAAGCGTACGCACCGGGGATCTATCCACGCTCGGAAGAGCTCATCCAGGCGACCCGCGACCTGGATCGAGGGCGCACGTCGCCCGCGGCGGTGGACGAGCAGGTGGAGCGGGACTTCCGCGAGGTCGTCGCCGTCCAGGAGCGGGCCGGCCTCGACCCACTCTCCGACGGAATGCTCCGCTGGCAGGACCTCTTCCGGCCGCTGGCGGAGGCGAGCGAAGGGCTCGAGGCGCGTCCGCTCACGCGTTTCCTCGACACGAGCACCTTCTACCGGGCGCTGCTCGTCGACGGCGACGTGACGCTCGCCCGGCCGCCACTCGTCGTCGAGCTCTCGCCCGAAGCCTCGATCGCGGCCGGCGAGGCGAACCATCGCCTCGGCGACGCACTCGGCTCTGCAGAGGTCGTCAGGCTTCACGGCGAGCCGCTCGACCCTCGAGCGCTCATCGAGGAGCATTACGGACGACAGGTCGTCGTCGTCCTGCGGGATGCACATCGCCACACCTGGCAGCGCGTAGCGGCCGCCGGACTGCTGGAGGCTGCCCCGGATGCAGTGCTCGTCGAGGTCGGCGTGCCGCTCTGGCATCCAGACGGCGTGAACTACATGGCGACCAGAGGAGCGGGCCGCGTCAGCTTCGAAGCCGCCGCCGAGCGGCTCCAGCAGGGTTAGCCGCCCGCGAGGATCGTCTGGAGGTAGGCGAGGACGTCGGCGAGGTCCTGACCGCTGACGAGGTTCGCCGGCATCACCCCACCGCCGTTCTCGATCCTCGACCGGGCGTCGGCGATCGAGATCGGATTGCCGGCGAGCGTCGGGCCGACGCCGCCGCCCTGGCCTCCCTCGCCGTGGCAGCTCGCACAGTTCTCCCCGAAGAGCTCCTGCCCGTGGGCCGCGTCACCCGAGGCGGGCGGGGGCGCAGAGGAGGGCGCCTCTTCTTTGGCCGGGTGCAGCTGAGCGAGGACGAACACCGTGCCGGAGACGACGACGAAGAGGATCGCGGGCAGGACGATCAGGCGAACGCGCCGAGACACGTGCCGATCGTAATAAGGTCATCCAACGTTGCTCGCGAGCATCGAGTCGGCTTACACAGATCTCGTGACGAGCGTCTTCTCGACGCCGATCGCCTTCAAGGCCTGGTTTGCGTCGGCGGCCGCATTCTTCGCGATCCTGCAGGTGCTGACCGGCGCGAGGATCTTCGGGAAGCTCACCGGCATCGTCCCTGTGCCTCCGCCGCGCGTGAACCGCATCCACCGGTGGTCGGGTCGGATCGCTGTCCTGCTCACTCTCCCGGTCGCCTTCCACTGCGTCTTCATCCTCGGTTTCCAGACCGATGACGCGCGCGTCCTTGCTCACTCGATCCTGGGCTCGTTCATCTACGGCGTGTTCGCGGTCAAGGTCTTCTTCGTCCGCGACCGCGACCATCCGCGCTGGGTGGTCCCGCTCGTCGGCGGGACGCTCTTCACGGTGCTCGCGCTGCTCTGGAGCACGTCGAGCCTCTGGTACTTCACGCAGGTTCGGTTCGGCTTCTGAGCGCCATCCCGCGCCTGGTCACCGGCGTGATCAGCAGCGCGACGACGACGGCGACGAACGAGGCCGCTACGCTGATCCAGAACGCGGTCGTGAAGGCAGACTCGGCCGGAACCGAGGTGCCGGGGATGGTCTTCGTCGTGAGAATGGCCGCGCCGACCTGTCCCCCGATGACGCCGCCGACGGTTCGCATGACGGTGTTCATCCCCGTGGCGATCCCGGTCTCCGTTGGACGCACGGACTCGACGATGATGTTCGCCATCGCCGCGAAGGTCATCGGTAGGCCGCCGCCGAGGACGAGCATGCCCACGACGATCTGCCACGGCTCCTCGTGCCACTCGGCGAGGAGCGCGAGGCCGAGGCCGCCGAGCGCCATCCCGATCGCAAGCGGCCACTTCGCCCCCCAGCGCGCTGCGAGGACACCGCTCAGCGGTCCCGTGAAGAACCCCGTCAGCGCGGCAGGCAGGAGGTAGAGGCCGGTCTTCGTCGCCGAAGCCCCGAACCCATAGTCGACGAGTGCCGCGACGTCCGCCGGCAGCTCGCGCGGCAGCTGGAGGAGGCTTGGGACGAGCACGAACGAGCCGAAGAGCGCAAACCCCGCGATCAGCCCGGTGAGGTTGGCGAAGAGGACTGGCCTGTTCGCGAGCATCCGCATGTCCACGAGCGGCTCCGGCACCCGCAGCTCGACGAGCCCCCAGGTCAAGAGGAGGACTGCCGCGAGCGCGAAGAGCCCGATGATCCGGCCTGAGAGCCAACCCCAGCTCTCCCCTTCGGTCAGCGCCAAGAGAAGCGAGAGGAGCCCGCCGCAGAGCAGCAACGCGCCCGGCACGTCGAGCCTGGATGGGGTTTTGATCGGCGATTCGGGGACGAACAGCGCGACCAGGATCACCGCCGTCCCCACGCCGATCGCGCCGACGACGAAGAGCCAACGCCAGCCCAGGTTGTCGATCAGGACGCCGGAGAGCGACAGTCCCAGGCCGCCGCCGATGCCGAACACGGCCGAGACGACGCCGATTCCCGTTCCGACCCTCTCCGGCGGAAACTCGTCCTTGATGATCGAGAAGGAGAGCGGAAAGACGGCGGCGCCGCAGCCCTGGATGATCCGGCAGGCGATCAGCGCACCGATGTGCCAGGCGAAGATCGCCGCGATGCTCCCGGCGAGGAAGATGCTCAGGCTGATCACGAGCATCCGTTCCTTCCCGTGCTGGTCGCCGAGCTTGCCGAAGAGCGGGGTCGCGACCGACGCCGACAGCAGAAAGCCTGTGAGCAGCCACGCGGCCCAGGCCGCGCTCGTGTCGAACTCGCGCTGCAGGACGGGCAGCGCCGGCACGATCATCGTCTGCTGGAGCGCGAACGCGATGCCCGCGAACGTCAGGACGGCGAGCGTGACGTTGTGATGCTGGCGTGCAGGTGCCTCGGCCACGGCGCAGAGCCTAGGTGCTGAAGAATCCCCGGCGACGATGAGCGCTGACGAGCCCGCGATCCGCATCCGCGACCTCTGCGTCAGGCGCGGCGGCAGCCTCGTCCTGCCGGAAATCTCCCTAGAGATCCGCCGTGCGGCCGTGACCGGCCTCCTCGGGCCGAGCGGCTCCGGGAAGTCGACCTTGATCCGGGCGATCGTCGGCGTCCAGATCGTCCAGAGCGGAGAAGTGGACGTCCTCGGGTCGCCCGCGGGCTCCAGGGAGCTCCGCCGGCGCGTCGGCTACATGACGCAGGCGCCGTCGGTTTACGTGGACCTCAGCGTTCGCGAAAACCTGCACTACTTCGCTCGCGTGGTCGGCGCGCCGGACGAGCGGGTGGAGGAGGCGATCGGGACGGTGGCGCTCGGTGGACAGACCGACCAGGTCGTCGGGACGCTCTCCGGTGGCGAGCGCGCACGCGTCTCGCTCGCGACGGCACTCCTCGGCCGGCCCGAGCTGCTCGTGCTCGATGAGCCGACCGTGGGGCTCGATCCGGTGTTGCGACGGGACCTCTGGAACACCTTCCACGAGCTTGCGGCAGCCGGGACGACGCTGCTCGTCTCCAGCCACGTGATGGACGAGGCCGACCGCTGCGACGACCTGATCCTCCTGCGTGACGGAGACATCGTCGCGACGGGGTCGCCTGACGAGCTCCGCGACCGGACCGACGCCGACGATCTGGAGGATGCGTTCCTGGTGCTCGCGGAGGCCTCGTGAGCGCGCGCGTCACGCTGGCCACGGCCGGGCGGGTCCTCCGCCAGCTCCGCCGCGACCGGCGGACGCTGGCGCTCGTCCTCCTCGTGCCGCCGATGCTCCTGACCCTGCTGAAGTACGTCTTCTACGGCCAGGAAGAGACGTTCAATCGAGTCGGCCCGCCGCTCGTGGGGATCTTCCCGTTCGTCACGATGTTCCTCGTCAGCTCGATCGCGATGCTGCGCGAGCGGACGGCGGGGACGCTTGAGCGGCTGATGTCGCTGCCTCTGGCGAAGCTCGACCTGCTCGTCGGCTACGGGCTCGCCTTCGCCCTGCTCGCCGCTGTCCAGGGCACGTTGGCCGCGACGGTCGGCTTCGGGCTGCTCGGCCTCGACGCCGCCGGCCCGATTTGGCTCGTCATCGTCCTCGCGGTTGCGAACGCCGTCCTCGGAATGGCGCTCGGCCTCTTCCTGAGCGCGTTCGCCCGGACCGAGTTCCAGGCGGTGCAGTTCATGCCTGCCTTCGTGCTTCCGCAGTTTCTGCTCGCAGGCCTGCTCGTTCCTCGCGATCAGATGGCTCGCGTGCTGGAGGTCGTTTCCGCGCTGCTGCCGATGACCTACGCGTACGACGCGCTGGCCCGCGCGACGGCCGATGACCTCGGCGGGCGGCTCGCGTTCGACGCGATCGTGATCGCCGGCTTCACCGTCCTCGCGCTCGTCCTCGGCGCGACGACGCTACGTCGCCGGACGCCCTAGGCCTCCCAGCACCATGCGCTGCAACCGTCTGTCAAAGATGTCGAAGATCAGGGTCGCGAGCCACACGATCACCGTGGCGAGGATCCAATCGGTCACGCCCGTGATGTTGAGCCCGTCCGAGAGCAGGTCCGTGATGAGCAGGATCATGAACGTCGTGACGAGGGCGATGATCCCCAGGAGCGGGCGAATGCTTCGCGCCACGACCCAGATGAGGATCGGGCGAAGGATCAGCGAGAGGATGCTGAAGATGATGACCGCGAAGACGAACGAGGTCGCATCGATCGTGACCCCGTCAAGGAGGCCCGCTGCGATCAGGAGCGCGATCGCATTGGCAACAATCGCCAGCCCGATCCGTACGAGCAGACGCACGAGCGCAGCTTACGGCGTCGTTCGGCCGCTGCGACAAGGTGGACGAACCCGGCGCCCCAGGGAGCTCGCTGCGGCCTTCTGAAGGAGGACCGCTGTTCGGGCCCCGACGCGCGCCGGCACGAGCGCCCGGATGCCGACGAGCGGCGCCTTGAAGAGCCGACCGTAGAGCACGAGCGCGGC
>Ga0081455_10003193_pt1 | contig 19003 bp, 18 predicted proteins | sample TabmetS3T2R1_FD_70207 | JGI IMG/M metagenome (GOLD analysis project Ga0081455, IMG submission 70207) | Tabebuia heterophylla rhizosphere microbial communities from the University of Puerto Rico - S3T2R1 | ecosystem: Host-associated > Plants > Roots > Rhizosphere ... | reverse complement strand
GTTTTATTCGCATCCATGATGTGTATCACCTCGATGCCGCGCGCCTTCAGATAATCGGAAATCAGCGACCGATGACAACGCCACCAGACCGCTTCCGCGCACATGATCGCAGCTGGGCCGGCGCTGGCGGCAAGGTCGAGAAGGCGCCTAACACCTTTGTCGAACTCTGCTGTCTCCATGTAATCGGCATAACCGCGAAATGAAGCATTGCGCCAGGCTAAGTTCGGCGAATTTTCCCTCGCTTTTCTCCGCCCGCCGAGCTCGGGAAAATGTTCGTAGTGAATTCCGGATTTGCCTAACGAGTCAGCCAGCGCCTCCTTGTTAAACTGCGGGTAGCGCTTCGATCCGGGTAAGCTTCGAACGTCTACAAGCAACTTGATCCCGTGCTCTGCCAGGAGCGAAATGAAATTGTCGATCGACCGCGTCGAATGCCCGATCGTCCAGATTTTCGTCGCATCTACGTCCATAGCTTTGTGAGAAAGCGATGCGAGGATGCATCGCACTCCAAAGGACTTTCGTCCGAAATTCTTTAATGTGCCGTTTTCGGCGGAGCGACCGCCTCAGCCATAGATTTCAGCAATCGGCCGAGATCGCTGTTTGTCGAAATGACGGCGGTTGTATCTTTTTCAAACGCGGCGCGCATTACGTCCAGGCTGCGAAGAAACGAATAAAGCTCCTGCGCATCGGGCGGGTTGAACGCGGCAGCATAGATGGAAGCTGCCTCGGCGTCGGCTTTGCCTTCAGTTTCCAGGGCGTTCTTCGTTGCAGTGGAACTGATCGAGGCTACGTCGCTCTCCTTTTGGCCGTTGATATTCGCCGCTTCACCGCGTCCTTCGGAGCGAAAACGTGCAGCGATCTGATGCCGCTCACTCGACATGCGCTCAATAATTTTCTCCGCGACAGCGGGATTGTACTTGCTGCGCTTAAACCGTTCGTCGAGCAGTTCGATTCCAAAATCGGAAATCTTCTGCCGAGTGCGTTCGGTAATTTGTTTTTCGATCTCACCGCGACCGAATTCAATATCAGGAATCGTCGTGGGCAACAGCGTACCGCTTTTCTCCAACTCCTCATCACGGATCGGTTTTCGCCCTTTGGTAACTCGAATGATCTCCACAAGATCGTGCGTGGCGACAGCGGTCCGCGTTTCGCTCCCTAAAATATCGTCCAGGCGCGAGAGCGCACTGCGTTCGTCGTTCAGCCGATTATAGTAGAGGACCGGATCGCTGATGCGCCACCGGGCAAAAGAATCGACAATAATGTAGAGTTTGTCCTTGGTTGGACATTCAGTCGGCGGACCGTCCCAGGCGAGGATGCGTTTGTCGAACCGGTGCACCTTGTCGATGATCGGCAGTTTGATCTTCAATCCCGGGCTCGTAACCGTGCGAACGATTTTGCCGAAACGCGTGATGATCACCGTTTCATACTGTTGGACAACGAACAGCAGGGTTCCCCATTTGAGCGCTGTCAAAATGAAAAGTAGCCCAAGGATCGACATCAATCGGCTCTGCAAAAAGCGCACAACCGCTGAGACAGCTGCGGGCCTTGGAGTGACATCGATGACGCTCATGGCGATGCCTTGGTTTGATCGGCCGGCAATAGCGGCAATGTCTGGAGAATGTTCTTCAAGCTGTCGTCGACGATGATTTTCTTTTGCAAGTTGGGCAGGATCGCCTGCATCGCTTCGAGATAAAGACGCCGTCGCGTCACTTCGGGCGCTTTGCGATATTCAGCGAGCAACAATGAAAATTTTTGTGCTTCGCCCTTAGCCTCGTTAATCCGGCGGAAGGCATACGCTTCGGCCTGTTTCTCGCGCTCCTTCGCCTGGCCACGAGCATTCGGCACGGCATCATTATACACCGCCCAGGCTTGATTAATCGCAGTCTGTTTTTCCTGTTGCGCCTGGTTGACCTCGTTAAACGCAGCTTGCACAGCCGGCGGGGGACGCACCGTCGCGAGTTGCACCTGCTGAATCTGAAGTCCTAAACCGTACTGCGAACACAAATCGCCCAATCGTTTCAACGCTGATGATTCAATGTCGTGTCGCCCAATTGTGAGTACCTCATCCACGGTGCGATCGCCGATCACTTCGCGCATTACACTCTCAGAAAGGTCCCGCAAAGTTTTCTCCGGTTCGCGTGCACCGAAAAGATACGTTTTCGGATCCGTAATCCGATACTGCACCACCCATGGCACAAGTGCGGTGTTGAGGTCACCTGTGATCATGGTCTCGGTTTCTTCCGGTTCCATATCACCCTGGTAAGCATTCGTGGCGTTTGGCGTCGTGAACCCAAACTCCAGTTTTAGCAGGCGCTGGGTTGGCACGATGTGTATCTCGTCGATATACGGAATCGCATAAGCGAGCCCAGGATTGACGAGATCGTGGTAAGCGCCAAAGCGCGTCTTTACCCCTACCGAGTTTGCGGGAATGGAGGTGAAACCGAACAGCAGCGTGGCAAACGTGAAGACAAGTCCGAGACAGGCGATCAAGCCAAGAATGAGCCGCACGGGTTTCATCGGAAGACTTTCAGCAACCACCGGTCTCTGCATAAACGGGCGCCTATTGACTCAAAAGCTGTCGCGGAGCGCAAGTCTTCAATTCAAAGGGCCGGGGCGCACGTCTCGAGTCCTTGACTACCTGCCCGTGCACTCCAAGACTGGGACATGAAAATGCGAAACATGATCTTGTCAGTAATCATTGCGCTTGGCACGTTGGGCGTGATGACAGCGACGGAAACTCAACAACAGCCAGAAACCGGAAAGCCTGCGCCGGATTTTAGCCTAACGACTGGTGACGGTTCGCAGGTGAGTCTGAAGGATTATCGCGGTAAATGGATCGTGCTCTATTTTTACCCAAAGGATTTTACCAGCGGCTGCACAATGGAGGCGCGCAATTTCCAGCGTGACCTCACTAAATACGAAGAATCCGGAGCGGTCATTCTCGGGGTGAGCGTGGACACCGCCCAATCACACAAGGATTTTTGCACGAAGGAAGGACTTAACTTCAAGTTGCTGGCCGACCCCGATGCGAAGGTTTCGACCGAATATGGTTCGGTGACGGATTACAAAGGAGCGAAAGTCGCCGCGCGCAATACTTTCATCATCAATCCGAAGGGCGATATCGCGAAAGTTTACACGGGCGTGAAACCTGCCGATCACAGTGCGCAGGTGCTTAAGGATCTGTCAGAGTTAAAGAAGAGCTAGAATCCTGCGGCTCGCTAAAGCCTGCTCAGAGACGCTGACGCGCGAGAAGCGCCCGCGGTCATGTGATTTCGAATATCTCGAACTGGTTGGCAATTCCGCGGAGAGAACGCTGTTGCGCCGTTGGTTCGACCCCGCTCGCCTGTAAGAGCTTCGAAGCTTCGCTGTGCTCGACGACCTGGCGCGTGACAAATATCGAACGCGCGTTCGCCAGACCTTGAACGCGCGACGCAATGTTCACAGTCTGCCCAAAATAATCCTGTCGATCGTTGAGCGAGACTGCAAGGCATGGCCCCTGGTGAATTCCGATTTTCAACACCAACTCTTCATCTAAGTCTTTTAGCGCATCCCTCATTCGAAGGGCGGCAGCCATCGCGCGTTCCGGTGTCGGAAACGTCGCCATTACGGCATCCCCGATTGTTTTCACCACTGCACCGCCTTCGGCTGCGACGATTTCGTTGAGCAACCGAAAGTGTGCACGCACCAGGTCGTACGCCACGAGGTCGCCGACACGCTCGTAAAGTTCAGTCGAACCCTTAAGATCCGTGAAGAGAAATGTCAGGCTTGTGATCTTGAGCCGCTGATCTACCGCAACCGTGTCAGTGCGATAAATGTCGCGGAATGTTTGATTGCTGAGCAAACGCTTCGCCGTGAGGAATGGTCGGCGTCGACCAAGAAGATGGTGCAGCTTGTCACCTGCTATCCAGAGGCCGGGCAATGTCCGCCGTGTCGAACGGTTCTCCAGGACGATGCGGGCCGGCCCGGGTCGCATCTGTGTCGTTCCAGTCGGCGCCTGATCATTGGTCATCACGAACGCAAGCGATTGCTGTTCGCGCGTCGGCTCTCCTTTTACGTCGATGAAGTGCGCCAGGTGAACGACCGGATCGAAGATGATGACGAACTCTTTTGGCAATTCCAGTGAGAGCACGACTTTTTCGCCGGCGGACAGTTCTACCCTCTCGAGAGTGATTTCGTCCATGAGCTTTGCCAGTTCCTCGTCGGGCGGCAAGTCAACGCCCGAACTCCAAAACACCTGTTTGAAATACTCGATCCACGGCAACTTGTCCGGGCTGTGTGCCATAATTTTGCGCACGCGCGGACTGACGGTGAAGGTGACTTCCACCATTTCATCGAGCGTTGGCTCGTAGCCACAGGCGCAAAGCGCGCAGCTGTATTCGTCCTGATTCACGGTTTTTAGCGTTTCGCCGGTCTCGAGAACACCGCCGCAGCCGGGACACAGGATGTTCCACGCAAGATCGAACAACCCGAGCCGCGAAGCGTGGAGAAAACCGGCGATTACATCTTCTTCATTCAGATTGTGACGGGTCGCGAAGGCCAGCGCGTTAATGCGAGAAAGCTCGGAATCCAATCCGTGATCGATCAGTTCCTCAATCGCGCTCGCTACATCAGGTTTCGCCGATTCACGCAGCTCGCGGTAAGCGGTTTTTCTTTGGGATTGCACAAGCAATCATATCTGCAATTCCGCCGTGGGAAAAGTCGCCTGATTGCAGGAACTCAATCCACTTGGCCCTGGCGCCGGGCCCGGGGTTTCATTCGGCGCATTTGCACTTGCGCCTCGGTTTCCAGTTCAGCGAGCAATTGTTTTGAAATGTTTGAAAGCTTGCCTGACCACGCCGCCCCAACAACGACCGGGGGAAAATTCGGCAACTCCAAAACGCGCACGGCTGCGGCAGGCTTGAAGCCCGGGACCGCAACTGCCAAACCGATTCCATAACCGCTCGCGACGTAACGCTCGATCAAGCGAGCCGAGTTGACCTCGATGCCACAAAACCACTCCACTTCAAGGCTATCAAGCCCACGCTGAAAGGAAGCGTGGATCGGATCCGTTCTTGGGAAACTGATCAGCGTCTCTTCGATTTTGTCGCGCTTCCATAGCTCGCCAGCCCGATTCAAGCCGGATTTTTTGTGAACGAGCAAGATCAACGGTAGTTCAAGCAAAGGTTGAACCTGAATTCCAGCGCGCGATTTCTTCTCAACGATTGTGATCGCAAGATCGACTTCCCGGGCCAGGAGTAATCTCTCGGCTTCGGCGCGCGCCGCCTCGTGCAGATAGAGCCGGAACGCGGGAAATTTTGTCCGCAGTTTCTGCAACAGCTCAGGAATGTAGTCATGCAGCACGATCGACGGCGCGGTAATGCGCAATTGCGGAGACCTGTTCTGACGCAGCTTTTCACCAACGATCTCGATATTGTCGAAAAACGGTTTAATAAACTCGAACAGTTCCAGCCCTGCGGCCGAAAGCGCAAACGGCCGGCGTTGAAACAGCTTGGTGCCTAGCGATTCCTCCAGTTTCGCGATCTGCCCGCTCACCGCAGGTTGTTGGATGCCGTACGGGATATTGCGCACCGCAGCTGCAATGCCGCCGTGCTTCGCGACGAAATAAAACAGCTCGAGGTAATGAATGTTCATGATCGAAAGGGTCGATGAAATCCGCAATTTTTATCAATTAACATTCGCCACGCAAAGCAGTTATCCTCTGCGGTAACGCCGAATATTCGGTCAACCCCTAAGAAACAATGGAACTCCTAGTTTTGTTCAGCATCGGTTTGTTGATTGCAATTATCGTCTTGCCATTTATTGCGCTGGCCAAAGTAAATAGCGCAAAGCGCATCATAGATGGCTTGGTGACGCGCTTGTCCTCGCTTGAAGACCAAGTGCACAGCCTGAAAACCGTTCCCGTCTCGAAACCTGAACCTACTGTTGCGGTGGCGGAAGCCGTCCCGCCTCCGGTTCCGATCACAACTCCTGCTGCGGTCATCCAGGAGAAAACATCGGTGCCGCCACCTATCCCTGAAAAGTTCACCAAGCCAGCCGTTCCTCAAACTACAGCTCGCGCCAGAGCACCGATTAACTGGGAACAATTCATGGGCGCGAAGCTGTTCGCGTGGATTGGCGGGCTCGCGCTCTTTCTCGGCGTGGCGTTTTTCGTGAAATATTCGTTCGAGCACAATCTCATTTCGCCGGAGCTGCGGGTTGCCATCGGGTTTGTCGTTGGCGCCAGCCTCGTCCTCGGCGGCCTGCTTTTGAAACGGAAGGAAAACGTCGTCACTGCGCAAACCCTGTGCGCAACAGGAATCCTCGTGCTCTATGCCGTGACGTTTGCCTGCCGAGCTTATTATCACTTCGCATTCTTCGGCCTTGTCCCAACGTTTTTGTTGATGACGCTAATCACGGCGATCGCATTTCTGCTCGCCGTCCGGTTGAACGCAATGGTCGTTGCCGTGCTTGGGATCGCCGGCGGTTTTCTCACGCCGATCTTGCTTTCGACTGGCGAAGATCATCCGCTCGGACTTTTCGGTTATATCGCGTTACTCGACGTAGGTCTCCTCGCCATTGCGCGACGGCAACGATGGAATGCGCTTCCAGTTCTGGGCGCAGTCGGAACAGCCTTAATGCAGTTCGCGTGGACCACCACGTTCTTTGTTCCCGAAAAATATTTCGCCGGGAATAACGTGCTTATTGCGATGGCAGTGTTTGCCGGATTTCAGGCCCTTTTTCTTGGGGCGGCAGCATGGGCAAAGCGTATCGAAAAAATAAGCCATGAGCTTCTTGCCTGCGCGCTCGGTCTGGCAGGCACAGCGATCATCTTTGCGTTTTATCTGCTCTCGTTCCCAACGATTGCACACCGGCCAACGCTATTATTCAGCTATGTTTTTATCGTCAATCTTTGCGTTCTCGCGCTGACGTTGCTCGAAAGCAGATTGACTATCGTTAATGCCCTAGCCGGCCTGGCGGCATTCGTTCTTCTCGCCGCATGGACGAACTCGTATCTCACCACTGCAAATCTTCTGATAGCGCTGGCGTTTTATTTTGTTTTCGCGCTGTTTCATTCGGCGACGCCACTTGTGCTGCAACGCGTACGAAAGCTTCAGGTTCCGTGGTGGAGTCAGGTGTTTCCCGCCTTCTCACTTGTGCTGATCTTGATGCCGATTTTTGAAATCACCGAGCTTTCAATACTCGTCTGGCCGTTCGTATTCGTTCTCAATCTTCTTGCGCTTGGTCTCGTACTGGTAACACGCAGGCTCCTGCCGATCGTCGCCATGCTCCTGCTCACTCTGGTAGCAATAGCCGGGTGGTTGCTGCGGATTCCAAGCGAGCTCACTGGGTTGCCGACAGCGTTGTTCCTCCTTGGCGGCTTTTCAATTTTCTTCCTCGTCGCTGCAAGTTGGACCGGCCGACGTTTCACCACGACGGAAAGCCACGCGCCAAAGCTTTTCGGCAGCATCACCGACCCGGGGAACCTTTCGCTTCAGCTCCCGGCGTTGTCGGTCGCGATGCCGTTCCTGCTGTTAATGATGGTGACGCAACGATTGCCGCTCGCGAATCCATCCGCCGTGTTTGGGCTCGCGTTGTTGCTGGTCATTTTGCTTCTCGCTCTGAGCGAACGGCTCTCGCTGGACATGCTGCCGGCGGTGGGACTTGCCTGCGTGCTCGCATTGGAACACGCATGGCATTTCGAACATTTCAATCCGTCCAATCCGTCACGCGCAGCGACGCCGCTGATTTGGTATCTCGGGTTCTACGCGTTGTTCACCATCTTTCCTTTCATTTTCCATCGGAAGTTTGCTGGGAAAAGTGGGCCATGGGCTGCGGCTGCGCTGGCTGGGCCGTTGAATTTTTATCTGTTCTATGACGTTATCCGCAACGCTTATCCCAGCCGCGTCCCCGGCTTGGTGCCCCTTGCATTTGCTGTGCCCTCGTTCCTCGGGCTTCTCATGGTGCTTAAACGCACGCCGCTCGCCAGCCCGACCCGAAATGCGCAACTCGCGCTGTTTGGAGGCGCAGCGCTGTTCTTTATCACCCTGATTTTCCCGATCCAGTTCGATCGACAATGGATTACGCTGGGCTGGGCATTGGAAGGCGCTGCGCTTTGCTGGCTGTTTCATCGCGTCCCGCATCCGGGATTGCGCCTGACAGGTGTCGTCTTGCTCTTGATCGTGTTTACGCGTCTTGCCCTCAATCCGGCCGTGTTGAGTTACCATCCGCGCGCGGCGTTCCCAATTCTTAATTGGTATCTTTATACATATGGCATCGCGACGGTGTGCCTGTTCGCAGCTGCACGACTCCTCGCGCCGCCGCGCCAGCTCGTGCTTGGGTCGAATGTGCGTCCCTTGCTTTACACGTTAGGCACAGTGCTGGCGTTCCTGCTGGTAAACATTGAGATCGCAGATTACTTCAACACATCCAGTACCGTCGCGCTCACATTTCAATTCTCAGGAAATTTCGCGCGCGACATGAGTTATAGCATCGCCTGGGCATTGTTCGCGCTGGTAATGCTTATCGTTGGCATACGCAGACGAATTGCGCCGGTGCGTTACGCGAGTCTCGCTTTGCTCGGCGTTACAGTCCTGAAACTTTTCTTTCACGACCTTTCGCAACTCGACCAACTTTATCGCATCAGCGCGTTCGTAGCAGTGGCCATCATCGCGATGGTCGCGTCATTTCTGTATCAACGATTCCTTGGAGCGGCAGAGAAGGGCAGCGGAACCAAATCCACGGTTACATCGGCGCCGTAGCGTTATTAGCCTGTTTCGTGGGCTAAGCGGATGTGAGGCTAAAAATTTTTCCACCGCTCTGGCGCTTGCTGGCAATCGCGATCGTATATTTCGCCGCGATGTTTTTCGGTCATTTGGCAGATCATCTGGTTTTGTTTCCAACAACAGCGCCGATCAATGCAGGCAGCGCCGTCCGAAAAACAATTCCGTTTGAAAACGGACAACTGGAGATATGGATCGCACAATCTCGCCTGGCACAATTTAAAGGCAGTGCAGACATTTACGTACTGCGCTTTTACGGCAATGCAGACCGCGCGGAGCGTTGGCCCTCGGAAGAAGCCGAAATGTGGAGTGACCGCGCGGTCCAAATCTGGGGAATGAATTATCCCGGATTTGGCGGCAGCACAGGGCCGGCGCGGCTTTCCAAGATCGGACCGGCAGCGCTCGCAGCGTTTGATGAATTGAAACGTCACGCAGGCGACACTGCAATAGTACCTTTCGGCACAAGCATTGGAGCGACCGCTGCACTGCATATAGCAGCGTGTCGCCCGGTGGCTGGATTAATTCTGCAGAATCCTCCGCCATTGCGCGAAATGATTCTGCGCCGATTTGGCTGGTGGAACCTGTGGCTGCTGGCAGGTCCTGTTGCATTGCAGATTCCGAAAGATCTCGACAGCATCGCAAACGCGAAAGCGATCCATGCGCCCGCGATCTTCCTGCTCGCGGAAAAGGATTCAGTGGTTCCTCCGCGTTATCACAAGCTGGTAGTTGACGCGTACGCCGGAGAAAAGCGCGTCATTCAGTTACCAGGCGCTCATCACAACGATCCGATCGAAGACACGGCCCTGGCCGATTTTCATCGGGGGCTAGACTGGCTGTTGACGAAGAGTTCAGCCGGCGCGTACTAGCATCGACATTTGCCGCTCGATTTCACGAATAAGCCTGCGTTAAGGTCGCTCGCCATGCAGAACGCGCAGAATCTGATGAGCAGCTTTGAGTTTATCGCTGCGCTGATGTCGATCATCGTCGGTTTGGGCGTAACCAATCTGCTGGCCGGCGCCGGCAGAGCGTTTTATCGCCGCAACGAGACCCCACTGGACGAGGTCCATATTGTCCTAACTCTCGCGACGTTGTTGCTCCTGGCCTTGCAATGGTGGGTCACGTTCAAGTGGAATACCGAGGTCAACTGGAGCTTCGACAAGTTCCTCGTGCTGATCGTCTGGACCATCACGCTCTACATGCTGACCGTTTTTCTTTACCCGCCCGATCTATCAGAAGAAGAGGAACACAAGGGTCGTTTTGAACGGAACCGGGCGGGTTATTATTCGACGTTGATCGCGATGTGTTTGCTCGATATCACGCAAACGGCAATTCACGGTGATGTCTTTCATCCGATTTGGTATCTTCCATTCGTCGGCCAATACGCGGCGCTGGCAGGCGCTGGACTTATTGCTAACCGGCGGGGTTACGACCGGTTTTTCGCGTGGTATCAACTGATCACGCTACTTGTGTGGGCGCTTGTGGTGAGGCGACTTCTTGTGGGCGATGCTTCGACCACGTAAGCAGGGAAGCGTATCGTCTAGCGTTTAACCGCGACCCATTCGTTACGCGCCCGAGAATCGGCAACGGCTTGCACGACGCGCATATAGCGAAGGCCGTCCTCGAAATTAGGATGGGGACGCACCCGGCCTTTTGATTTAACCGCAGCCAGAAAATCTTCTTCCACCCGCCATTCGGTTTCCAGTTCTGAAGGAAGATCGACAACATGCAATCCGCGATCGCCAACTTTCCCCGCTTGCACGACATCCGAACCGAAATCGTAGGTGAGCGTGCCGCCGCTGCCGTAAATTTCCACCCGGTCGCTTGGCGCCAATGCATCGATGCCGCTGAACTCCAGCACTCCTTCGGCACCATTATCGAAAGCGCAAAGGACAGTGATTACATCGGGGACGATGACTTCGTAACCCTGGCGAATTGGCCGAATGATCTTACCACGCGCAAAGACGCCATTGATGTCTCCAAGCCAGCGCTGCAGAACTTCGACGTAAATGCCGAGCGTGAGCACGTGGAGACCGCTAATTTCAATCTTTTGCCGCCAATGCGGCGGAGCGTTCGGATCCAGATAGTTGCTGGTGAAACTTTGCAAGCGCACATGGTGGGGGCGGCCGATGTAATCCTCGGCCAGCAGTTTTTTCACAAGCAAATCACCCCGCATTCCCATCGGAGGCGGACACAGCATGGTCACCAGCTCCGGATACCGCTTGGATGCGGCGAGCATTTCCTCCGCCTCCGCCAGATCCATCGACATACGCGCCTGACAAAAGACGTGTTTGCCAGCCTCAAGGGCCGAGACAGTTACCGCCGAATGCATCACCGGTGGCGTGCCAATCCAGATAATGTCGATGTCCGGCAAGGCAAGTAACTCGGGCCAATTCCGCATCGGTGTGGCTGATGGACAGTATTCCTGGCAAAATTTTTCCGAGCTTTCGTAGGTTGAATTGGAGACCGCAACAATCTCGACCTCCGGATGTTTCTTGAGAGCGGGCAAGTGGCGAGCACGAACGATGCTGCCTGCTCCAACAATCCCAACCCGCAGTTTATTGTTATTTTTGTGCACCGGTTATTGCGAAATGTTGATTTTGCAAACTCGAATGGCTTTTGTGCGAGCTAAATTTGACCGCCTCCGACAGTTGCGCGTTCAACCATGAATTTTTCGACGAGAAGCACGGCTTGCGGAGGACCGAACATCCACTTGACCGGCGCAGTGATGCGCGGCAGCTTACGCGCCTGCTTTTGAGGTTAATATCATGTCCAGAGTCTGTAGCATCACCGGATCGAAAGCCATGCGCGGAAGCGTTATCCATCGGCGCGGCTTGGCTAAAAAGAAGGGGGGCGTGGGCCGGCACGTCACAAAGAATGTGCCGCGCATTTTCGCACCGAACCTGCAGCGTCAACGCATCTGGGTGCCGGAGCTGAAGAAGTTTGTGCGCGTTCGCGTCACGGCGCGTGGATTGAAGACAATCAACAAACACGGCGCTTATAAGGCGCTGAAAGAAGCCGGCGCGATCTAAAATTGTAGGACCTCTGCGAGAGGCCATACAGTCGAATCGATGCAGCTCACTCTCCTCAAATCGAAAATTCACCGCGCCACCGTGACTGGGGCGAGCCTGGATTATGAAGGAAGTCTGACGGTTTCGGCCGACCTGGCTGAACTCGTCGGGCTGATTCCGTATGAAAAGATCCTGGTGAGCAATTTGAACAATGGCGAACGATTCGAGACCTACGCCATTTTCGGTGAAGCGCGGCGTGGAACCATCGAACTAAACGGGGCCACCGCGCATCTCGGAAAAATCGGCGACCGCCTCACCATCATGAGTTTTGCACGCTGCACGCCCCAAGAAGCGTTGTCACACGCACCGCGTGTTGCGCTCTTGACCGAAAAAAACGAAGTCGTTCGTCACGACGGAGGCGACCCGGCGCCTTCCCTGAGAATCGTTGGCGAGTAGGGTCCACGCCAAATCGCCAGCGCAAACGTTTGTTCAGCGGGTTCAGTAGATCCGCGCTCCCCTGACTCTGCGGCCCCTTGCGCTGAAGCTTCCCGTGCTTTTGCTTTTCCTCGTGGAAGATCGAGCGAGCCATCATTAAACTCGATCACATACCCTTCGCTGATCAGCCAGCGCAAATCGGACGCAACCGAGAGTTTGCGGGCCCCTGCATCTTCGTTCGCAACATCGCCAATCAACTTCTCAAAGAGCTGCTTTCGATGAATCACTGCTGTCCCTGCCAGCGCTTCGAGAATTGCATTCACAGACCGAGACACGCCAGTCTGTTCGTGAACAAAGGCGCGTACCCGAATCGGCGAGACAAATAACATCCCACGGCGATGGCGAAAAACGTTGAGTCCATTTTGCCGAAATCGTCCAGCCAGCTCCTGCATCATCCCCGAAGGCGAGCGCGTCTCCCGCACCCAGGCATCCTCGACCCCCCAATTCAGTACCCTATCTGGCAAACGCCGACTCAGAACTCCGCCGATGGTTACTTCCTCCACACCCTTGATTAAGCTCTCTAAATAATGCGACCGGAAATGCCGCTCTGCGTCGGCCGGCGAAGAAAACGTTAAAGGAACTTCTTCGCGACTCGTCGTGTAGGTTGTCACTTTTCGAGCCTCTTCTTTCCAGCGCTCGATCAACTCCGCGTCGTTCACAATCTCGATCTGTCGCTGGTAATCGGCGAAGCTCATCCGGCGGCTAAAGCGTTGTTCGTAAAGGCTGCGCAGTTGCAACTGATAATTGTGATGGTTGGTCGGGCCGAGAAGAGTGCCGCTCAATCGGCATCGCGCGATGTTCGAGAAATTTCCCTTGATCGGTTCGGACTCCGTAACGTCGATCTTATAGAAATCCGACTGAGCGAAGCGGAATGCGTTTCGCTCGAGAAATTCACGATTCACCGAAAATGCACCATCGCCGAGTTGATAAAGCGGCGATTCCGTTTTCGCCGTGAGCCGCACGTTGTAGCGCTCGGGCTTTTCAAGAAACAAACGTGCCAGCGCGTATAGCGAATAAGCAACTGAACCGGACTTAATCTGCGCGACCACGTTTTCGAACGCCGCGGAGTATGGCAAAAAACGAACTGTGATCTGCAAAGGCGTTCGTGTTTCGGAAGGACGCTCCTCTCCCTTTGGGCGATCTTCTACCCTTCCGCGCTTTGCCGAGTGCCGGCCCCGGTCTGGCCGGTGACGCCTTGGTTCATGCCTGCCTGCTTTTGTTGTTGGGCGTTGGAAGCCTGCCCGCGATCTATCCGAAGTGCGTGCCGACCCTCTTCCCCTGTGCATCCGCGCATCCCGACGTTGACGCGCCGGGCGCTCGGAATAAGGCTCACCTTCTACATCTGCGTAACGTCTTGCCTCCACTGGTTCTTTCACCCAGGCAGGCAGCAACTTTAGGTCGAGCAGATCGGCGGCCTCGACAGGAGGAGATGTCATCGGCTTCATCTACTCGAATGACAAACGGAAGCAAACACGAAGGTACAACCGCCAAACCCGAAAATGATTGACAACCTCTTTAATTCATTTACTTGCACATGCTGTGCTCGGGACGGCTTTGGGCTTTCCCACGTGCTATTAACACAAACCGAACAAATTTTATGGCGGAAAAATCGATCGAAGAGAAAGTTAAGGACATCATCGTCGAGCAACTCGGCGTCAACCCGGAGCAGGTCACGCCCCAGGCGTCGTTCATTGAAGATCTGGGGGCAGACTCGCTGGATATCGTCGAGCTGGTGATGGCATTTGAAGAGGAATTTTCCGTCGAAGTTCCGGATGAAGACGCCGAAAAGCTACAGACGGTCGGCGACGTGATTAAGTATATCGAAGAGCGCGCCAAGCAGCAGTAGCAATTGCTGTGGCCGCGTCGCGTCTCTGCGAGACGCGTAACCCGTCATTCCAGACAGGCCGTTTTGCTTTCCACAGGAAAGCGGCTACAAAAAAGTCCTCAGGGCCTTGGCGGTTGCGAAGCCCCGTAACACGCTCACACTAGAGAGCGTGGACATCACGCTTTTTGAGCGGCCGCTGTTTTACGTCGGCGGCCACTACGTCACTTTCCTCGGCCTGACTGCGTTCGCCGCTTTATTCGCGACGGGCCTCGTTATTGCACGATTTCTACAAAGCCACGTCGTTCGCCGTTTCTTCAGCCGCTTTAAGGTCGATACAAACTTCATCGCGATCGTCACGACCATCCTGAGTCTGGCATCGATCGTCTTTTTTACCGTCAATGCGATTAACGCTGCCGGAATTCCACTAGGCTGGAATGCCGCTCTACCGGCCATCAAGCTGAGCCTGCTTCAGGTTTTCCTGCTGGTGGCACTCCTGATCGCAGTTTTTTGGATTTCCTCGAGAACGAAGCGCTTCCTTTCTAACCGGCTGCTTGCGCAAAGTGGACTCGATCGTTCGCTCCAATACGCCATTGCCCAAGTCGTCAGCAACATCGTGCTGGTGGTCGGCATCTTCATTGTGCTTGAAAATACGGGGATTCATCTGGCCGCGCTGACCGTTTTCGCCGGTGCGGTCGGTGTAGGCGTCGGTTTCGGTCTGCAGAATATCGCCAGCAATTTCATCAGCGGCCTAGTGATCCTCGCTGAGCGGCCGATCACGATCGGTGACCGCGTTGAGGTGGCAGGGATCGCCGGTCAGGTCGAGCACATCCGCGCGCGCAGCACGGTGATTCGCACCAACGACAACATCATGATGATCGTGCCCAACACGAAATTTATCGATTCGCCGGTGACTAATTGGACATATACCGATCGCCGCGTCCGGTTCCGGATTCCGGTCGGTGTGGCCTACGGTAGCGATATTGACAAGGTGCGCGAAACGTTGCTGGCCGTGGGACGTGAAAACTCCAATACATTGCGGGAACCCGCTCCGAGCGTTTTCCTAAAAGGATTCGGGGATAACTCGATCGATTTCGAACTGGTGGTCTGGAGCAGTGAAATGAGCGCACGGCCGAGCCGATATCGCAGCGACCTCAACTTTGCCATCGTCAAGAAGTTTCAGGAGGCCAGGATCGAAATGCCTTTTCCTCAGCGCGATCTCCATATCCGCAGCGGGGTGCTTAAAGTGGAAAACCCATCTGCGTGATACATTCGTTTCGAGTGTCTTGGCTTCGCAAACTTTCGAACTGAGCGGCGGAGTTTCTTTTGTCAATGGCAAGCGGGCATATCATTCAATTTTCTCCAGGCGTTTCAAGAATTGTTACGCTCGCTCAGCTGCAAAATTGCAAGGCATGGAAACGAGCATTTGAAAACAAGGGAAAAGACCATCGTTACTACGAAATCGTAGAAGAAACGGTGGAGGGTGATTTCGAACACCACTATTTGTTACTCGCGGATGAGTCCGGAAATGCGCACGCGGTCCAGCCGGTATTCTTTGTCCGGCAAAACCTTGTCGAAGGCATCCCCGGTAAAATTAGTTCCATCGTTGATCGTGTTCGCAAAATCTTCCCACGCTTCCTAACGATGCGCGTTTTGATGGTTGGCTGCGTTGCGGGTACCGGCGATCTGGATGCATGCGAAGCGAAAGACGAACCATGGATAGCAAACACGTTGCAAACGAGCCTTTCGGGTTACGCGCGGCAACACAAAGCTTCCCTGGTCGTCTTGAAAGACTTTCCTGCGAGCTATCGCTCGGATCTAGAAACGTTTCCCTTAAACGGTTATGCGCGAATTCCCAGCATGCCGATGACCCGCCTCGCGCTCCATTACAAAGACTGGGACGATTATTTTCGCACGCTCAGCAAAGCCACACGAAAAGATCTGCGCCGAAAATTTCGCAAGGCGGAGCACGCGCCCAGGATTGAAATGGAAGTCGTCAGCGACATCGCGCCGGTGGTTGATGAAATCTATCCCCTGTATCTCGCCGTCCACGAGCGTTCGCCATTAAAATTCGAGACCCTGACGAAAGACTATTTCCGCGCAATCGGACAGCGGATGCCGGATCGCGCTCGCTTTTTCATCTGGCGTCAATTGGGGAAGATCGTCGCATTTAGTTTTTGCCTGGTCTACAACGACAAGATTTATGATGAATGTATTGGCTTGGACTACAGCGTTGCGCTCGACCTGCACCTTTACTTTTACACGCTGCGCGACATCATCTCCTGGGCGCTGGCACAAGGTTTGAAATATTACTACAGCAATCCCCTCAACTACGAACCGAAACTGCGTCTCGATTGCGAGCTTGTGCCGCTCGATCTGTACGTCATGCACACAAATCGTTTGCTCAATCCAATCTTTCGCCATTTCATCAAGTATCTCGGCCCGACGCGTCACGATCCTGTTTTGCAAAGATTTCCTAACGCCGATCAGCTCTGAATGACCTGTAGCCACGGCGCTGCGCGCCGTTCGCAAATTGGAGCGTTACCGAACCGGCCACAGGCCTGTGGTTACAGAATTACCGCTGCTGAAATCGGTTGCGATGAAATCGCGGCAGGCTACAAGAACGGATGCAAAATCGACCTACAGGTTTCGGCAACCCCTGGCTGCAACTTGTTCTCAGTGTGGCGTGTGTATTGGTGTCCGAATTTCTCTTGAAGAGAGGAGCAACAGAGGTCGCGAATACGGACAGTGCATGGTCCTGGACCGGCGTTAACGGCTTGGCCTCGCCGCTGGTGTGGTGGGCGATTCTTCTCATCATCGCCAGCTTCATTAGCTGGCTCTACGTGCTGAGATATATTCCAATCACCATCGCCTTTCCTCTGTCGCGCGTGGTCGACATCCTCGTTCCGCTTGGCTGCTGGATTTTTCTTGGCGAATTGATTTCGCCACTGCGCTGGTGCGGAATAGCACTGGTTGTTGTTGGATTAGCATTGGTCGCGAAGCCGATTGCACAAATCGAGGAACGCCTGTGACTCTTCTCGCCTTTTTTTTCATTGTTGTTTCGCTGGTAACCTTCGTGGCGGCTCAGCTGATCTTAAAACGAGCAATGGAGGCCACGAAAACGACCGGCTTTCGGAATGCACCGTTTGTCTGGAGGGCTACGTGCGGCGTTGTTCTGATGACGATTTCGTTTTTTCTGACGCTTGGATTGCTGCAACGATTCGATCTGAGTTATCTCTATCCATTCCAGGGTTTGAGCGTGATCTTCATCACGCTGATGGCAGCGATTTTGCTCAAAGAGAAACTGAATGCTCGATTGGCGATCGGCGCGTTGCTGATCAGCATCGGCATTGTGCTCGTTTCGCTCAGCTAGCGATAGCACACAACGCCGTTGAAAAATTCACGCGCCCGACAGCGCCGGCCACAATCTTTCCAGGGCCGTCAAATTGATCTGGTGAATTCGATCGACAGCTGGCAACTGGATTTTTGGATGATCGAATTCCGCGGCGAACCGCTGTTTGAAACGCGCGTACTTCGGCGGTGAATAAGCGCCGCAGATGTCGCCTCCGATGATCCGCGACGACTCGCGCAGTCTTCCAAGCGCCCATTCGAGATCGACAATCGTGAAGCGGCCGGACTCCCAATTCGTCACCGCCTCACTGGTGTTCAGAGAATCAAGATCGAGCGTGATGTAAACATTCTCATCGCTCACGGTCTTCAAAAATTGGTTAAAGTGATCGCGCCAATTATCGCGCAAGATCGCACCCCGGCGTTGCCAATCTTTGGCAGGGCGATCGTCTGCCCAGGGATGAACCTCCAGGTTGCCAGCACGTTCAGCCCGACGGTTGCCGAGAATTTGGTGCGGCCACCAACACTCGAAATTTCCACAACCCCATACACTCACTCGTTTGACGTTTGACAGCTCCAACGCGCGATTGACCCAACCGCCGCATCCCCATTTTACCGGACCCACTGCCCAATCCGGATGATTGTCGAAGGAGACGAGGATGATTGGTCCGGCAACGCAGCGCGGTCGCAGCGCGGTCAAGTGGTGGAAGTCGCCGGATCCGTACAGCAAGAATGGCGACGCAAGATTTGTTTCGTGCGCACGATAGAACTCGGCGATCAAACGTCCCGGCGCGGAGAAACGCAGTCGTGGTCCCCACGGGCGCGCGTCAACCACAGGAAGACCCAACGGTTCTTCCTGCCACGCGTCATCCAGATTGAGATGGAGAGCGCGGCCAACCAAAAATCAATTGTGCGTTTGCCCGAGAAATTGAACGTCGCTTGCTTTGGCGACGCGCAGATTTTCCTCGGCCTCTTTGTAATCAGGATTCAGGCGCAACGCTTCACCGAATTGAACAATGGCCTGAGAGACTTGCCCCTGAGTCAGGTAAAGCCTGCCTAAACTATTATGCGCGACTGCCAACTTGGGATCCGCACGAAGCGCCGTGGTATAATGCATTTTGGCCTCTTCCAGATCACCTTTTGCAAATAGCGCGTCGGCCAATTTTAGTTGAGCGTCCACATAATCAGGTTTGAGCTGAACCGCCCGCTGCAACTCCTTGAGCGCATCGTTTCCCTTGCCTGCTGAGGCGAGGATCAATGCATAATTGTAATGCGCTTCGGGCGAATCGGGCAGGAGACGCGCGGCCGCTTCGTATTGAGGTCCGGCCTCGTCTCCGCGGCCAAGTCGCTGGAGCAAGCTCGCATAGCCCAAATGAAATTCGCCGTTGTCGGGTTGAAGACGCAACGCCTCTTCCATGTGTGGTGCAGCTGCATCGTACCTGGCCTGCGCCATCAAAACAGTGGCAAGGTTCATCTGCGACTTGGTATCAGCCGGTTTGTAGCTGAGTGCGATTTTATACTGTTGTTCTGCCTGCTCCCATTGGCCTTCCTTTTGCAACGCCAGGCCGTAGTCA
>Ga0081455_10003192_pt1 | contig 19007 bp, 20 predicted proteins | sample TabmetS3T2R1_FD_70207 | JGI IMG/M metagenome (GOLD analysis project Ga0081455, IMG submission 70207) | Tabebuia heterophylla rhizosphere microbial communities from the University of Puerto Rico - S3T2R1 | ecosystem: Host-associated > Plants > Roots > Rhizosphere ... | reverse complement strand
AAAGAGAGTACTTCAAGCGAGGATCTAGCTCTTGTAATTACTGAATGGTCATTTAGTGGGACTGGACCTGATGGAAATCCTGTTAATATGGCTGCCAAAACTGCAGACGATTTGCGTCATCAGGATGATGGAACTTGGCGGTTTGTCATAGATAATCCTTGGGGGACGGAGTAGTTAGCAGAAATTAATATAGAATAAGACATATCACCTTTTTTTCTTCTGTTATCAAGTTTGATATAACAATGAGAGATCGGATTTGCGGGCCCGCTCACGCAATATCTCTTGCGGTATGTGCAAAGGTAACTAATTCCAGCTATGTAAGCTGTATCCATTATTCCAAATTGTCATCAATTATCGCATCCTTTTCTTTGAGAACAACGCTAAACCTATAGATATTATCGAAAGGACCCAAGCTGTAAGATATATCAGATTATAAGATTCAGCAGATGGATATGATGCTAAACCTGCAATGGTGCTTATAGATACTTGGTAGGATTGCATATAAAGCCCTACGACTGCTGGCCCTATAGCCATTCCAATGTAGAAGAGAAGAAGTGTCATTCCATAAGCAACTCCGCTATATTGTTCCGGAGCTGACGCTGCGACAATATTAAAACCCCCCAACCCTTAAAAATGCTAGGCCAATAGCTATTATGCCTAGGTTAACAGGTATCAAAATTAGAGATGAGTGGAGTAGGTGGGCCCAAGGGTATCCGTGCCGATACCGGTTCTTAAAATGGGGTCCACTATCCATAGGATTAACTTGAAAATAAAGTTTTTTTGATTAGCAGATAGCCTATCGTATTGTAGATAGATTACAATGTATTTGTAGTGATCAATAGACGGTTGATAAATCAACGTCTATCAATAGATCAGCAGTACCGCTCATCTAAATTCAATATATAGACAATGCATCTTGACAACTGGTTTGACAATTCTGACTGACACTTGTTGACAATCCCTGACAATCCGCCTAGGGAAATCAATTTGACATTAATTGTCAGTCAAAATAGTATAGAATGTTCGATAGCAAATGAACGTAATATTCGCGAATTTGTCAAAAGTGTTTAATAAATTTGTTAACCCGTTAACAAAATTGATATATGATGTTTACAAGAATTCATGGCCACGCTAATAGTTGTTAACAGCCAACAGTTAAAACAAAAAAACCATGATAATTCTATCGATAGTTCAGATAATGATCACATATGATGATATGTCGTGCTAAGGAATGATGTAATTAAATTGGCAGGAATAATTTAATATTGTAAGCATTAGCCTTAAAGAACATTTACAGTTAAGTGGGCCCAAGGGGGTTAGATTCCCGTAGGTAAAGGGGCTCATCACCATTAGGAGAGATATCCATGGTTTATTGAGTAAAAGCGTTTCAGTTTATAGACCCATGCTTGTCATTTGGTGGACATTTTGAGTATCAAAGAGGGACAGCGATTGCAATGGAGGAGAGATAAGGTAAGAAAATATTCCCTCAAAGGATATACTCAAAGTGATATCCCTGCAGAACTGCAGATACATGATTTTTGTGAATCACATTAACTGGGTCTGATAAATCTTAATTACTACAGTTATGAGGTGAAAACATGGAAAATACAGGCGATTCTATAACTGCTGTAGGTGGAAAAGATGGACCAGTAGTATCAGTGTTGGGCGATACCTATCGTATTGTTATAGGAGGTGAGGAAACCAACGGTGCTTATACTCTTATCGATATGCAGATTCCTCCAAAAGGAGGCCCCGGACCTCATTCGCATGCTACTTTCCAGGAAGCGTTCTATATTTTAGATGGAGAGATTAAAGTAATAACAAAAGAAAAAACATACATCGGTTCAAAAGGCTCATATGTAAATATACCATTTAAAGGACCTGTACATAAATTTACTAATGAAACAGATAGAACAACACACATGCTCTGTCTTACAACTCCGGCGGGTATGGAGAAAATGTTTCAAGAAATAGGAAAGCCGGTAGAAGCCGATACTCTCCTACCTATTCCACAAATGACTCCGGAAGAACTGAAACGATTCCAATTCATCGCAGAAAAGTATGGACAGAAGTTATATCCGCCAGACTATTTTGATTAATGGCAAGTAGAAAAGATAGATAATATAGTGTGAGACACATATTCTTAGCACATTCAGATAATAGGACAAAAACAATCGGAAGTTAGACAGGATCAAATAGAATGGAGGCAGCAGGTCAGTGTCCTATTAATTTCAACCTAGAAAGTCAGATAGACTAGTTTGTTTGGTCCTAACGACCCGTTTATCATTATCTGAGTAATTATCTGTTCCAAGATCATCTTCCGTTGATACAATGTTGTCATCCCATTTTACTTCTTCCAGACCTAACAGTTGTCTGAAAATGTTCACAGTACCAGGACCAAATCCCGCATAGTGATTATTTGCCGCAATGATTGAAAATCTGACTCTAGATAAGTTGTACCCCTCAGAGTCTTTCCTGAAGTTGCGCGCAACTTTTCTCATTTCCTTTATTCTATCGATCTGAACGGTACCAAAATCTTTCTCGTGAATACTTCTATCCCCGATTAATCGTACGTAAACGAAATCTGAAGTGACAATTGGAGGGGTCTTAATATCTGCAAGTTGACTCCAAACAAGACACATATTGTTATTTGCAAGGAAATTGTACGCGAGGTCCTGAAACCAAGATCTATGTCTTACTTCTACTGCATACCTAAAACCTTTGTCAAGATAAGGAAGAATGTTTCTGAGGGCATCGAGGCCTTCTACTATATCAACGGAAGGTGGCAACTGAATTAGTAGTGCCAATAGTTTTTCTTTTAGTTCTGAGATAGATTCAAAGAAGTAATTTAGTTGATCCTCATCGAAATTTGAGAGTCTCCTATCGTGCGTTATGACTTTAGGGAACTTTGCAGTGAATCTGAAATCATCAGGAGTTCGTTTGTACCAGTTTTTAACCATGAATTCATTGGGAATTCGATAGAAAGACGAGTCAATTTCTACGTAATTAAAGACCTTTGAATAATACCTTAACCATTTAGAATTTTCAATACCTTTGGGATAAAACGGTCCTAACCAAGAAGAATATGACCATCCAGAACATCCTATGTAATACTGCAAATTTCTTGGTAAGTACTAACGGACGCAATTGGATAAAAGTTTCTAAATTAACACAGACGCCCACGCAAACATGATGATCTAATTTGAAGGTGACTTGTAATACTTCTTCCATCAATCGCTTTTAACCTTGTTCTATAGTTATATTCTAATTGGATTATATAGATGAACTAATATTTCTTCTGTAAAAATGTTCAGTTATGTTTGTTTAAATTGTTTCAATGAGACTAATGTAACTGCTAGAAGAATCATATATGCGTTTATGAGTTCGGCACTTCCGAGCGTTCTTCAGTCTAAATGAAACCTTGATGAGTAATTCTCGATTAAATAACGATGATTTCAATAAAATTTTACTTAGTATTAATAACTTAGAGGGTATCTAGGTTATATTTGTCTTGATTTCAAATTACGAGAGTAATATATTAGATCAACCCGAAGTATGGAAAAAACTGTTAGATACCTAATTACCAAGTAAATTAGAATCAGTTCTTTCGTCATCAAGAAGATTAGTATTTGTAGGAAGCGGTAGTAGTTACTGGGCGGCGAGAATATCAGAGTTTCTCTGGAGAGACTATGCGCATGTAGATGGCGGTAAGGGCCCTCTTTCATTTCAGAGTTTTGATTTTGTAAAAATACCAAATCTGTATCTTCATCCGGGAGACCTTGTAACTATATTCTCTCATCGAGGAACAAAGACATTCAGTATGCAGGCACTGGACATCGCAAAAAAGAGGTATGGGGCAACGACGGTATTAATAACGGGAATTGGAGGTCCCATAAGTAAACCAGATACTGTGGATTTCAGGATAGAAACATGCTCCCAAGAGAATTGTGGCGCATTCACCATATCACTCACATCCGCCATTGTCAGAATTATCCAACTAATTGGTTACTCTAATAAAGTTATTTTGGATAGGTTCAACGAAACGGTAGAGAATCTTATCTTACCGTTTGACGTTCAACTGCCGAAGTACCATTCCAATTTGATAATCGTAGGTGATCTAATTCGTGAGGTTGTTGCCCGCGAAATCTCTCTAAAGATTGCAGAAACAACATATCTTCCTGTGAGGAGTTATGGACTTGAAGAGTTTTTACAGGGACCTCGGTTCATCTTAGATGGACAAACAAGTCTGTTAATGTTTTCATCTTTTTCAGAACCTAGAAGGAAATCTTTATTGAATTACGCGAGGACCATTGGTTCAGAGGTTATTGATGTTCATGATAACCTATTTCGAGTGCCAGATGAATTTAAATGGTTATGTCAACTTGTCTGGGGACAATTCTTTGCACTAGAATTGTCAAAGAAACTAGGAATCAACCCAGATACTGTTAGGTTAAACCAGTATCCGTATCAGAAGGCGGGAGAAAACCTAACAATGTAAATCGAATTTTATTTAATACAACAATATTATGGAGAGATTTACACTGCAAGTTTGCAAGTGTAAGTGCATGAAGTTCGTTCATGAATGAATAACTTACTTTGAATCGGATTGCGCGCGCGCGACCAATTTCAATAAATAAAGGGTGTGTCCCCTTAAGATCCATGTTGGTTGAGTATGTTCAGTAGTAGTATCAGGATTGGACCTCCCTTATTATTAGTCAAGGATTTTGACAAAGTATTGAATTTTTATGAGAGGTATCTAGATTTACAATTGGTCAAAGAATACCCTGTCCAACGTGGTAAACGCCTGTATGAACTATACTTTAGACATGACTCTCCTTCCTCAAACAACCGCCCTCTCCTCATACTTCAACACGACCCTGATGCAAGAATCGCCTCTCCTCATTCCGCAGGACTCTTTCACTTTGCGATACTTCTTCCACATAGAAAGGATCTCGCATCGACCTATCTCGCCCTCAGAGAATCAGGAGTGCAATTCGATGGGTTTGCAGACCATCTAGTAAGTGAGTCACTTTATCTCAGAGATCCTGAGAATAATGGCATAGAGATCTATCGTGACAGGCCAGTGAAAGAATGGCCACGAGATTCAGAAGGACATCTAATAATGGATACGTTGCCCCTCGATTTACAATCACTACAATCTGAAATTAGCGAAGACAAATCAAAGAACGCAATCCCTTTTCCCATAGGAGGCAGAATAGGGCATATACACCTTCGAGTGACCAATCTAGAAAGGTCAATTAAGTTTTATCATGAAAAATTAGGTCTGGATCTGACAGTTGACTGGAGATCGATGGGTGCGGCGTTCCTTTCTAAAGGAGGTTATCATCACCATATTGGAATTAATACATGGCATAGTTTGGACGGCGAAGTTCATGAGGATGATGTGATTGGACTCAAGAACTTTGCACTAACCACCTCAAACATGTCGTATTTTAATTTAATAAAGTCAAATATTGTACATGATTCCCCTTCTGGAGAATAAAGAAGGCACCCTACAGATAGTAAACAGTTTACAGTTACTGATCCGAATGGCATACAAATTGTTATCATGGTTGATTGAAATAATACACTCGATATCCTGACCGGGGAGTAGTATTTTTAATTGTTTAGTCTGAAATACATACCCTCTTCATAATATGTCCTCTTGAATTCACAAGACCCGAAGAAAACTTTAATCCATACTTTTCCTAATGTAGGGTAATGAGCGAGGAAGAAAACATGCGACTAATGAAAACATTAGATGATGCATGGAATAGTCAGGATTGGGATACGTTCAGTAATCGTCACACGGAAGACGTCATTGTCAGATGGCCAGGCCAATCGGGTTGTTTTGCGCGCGCCTGGATTCAATAGATAAATAATGTGACTCCCTTATCGTCACTATATGTCGTCGCACGATGCGACTTCACTCGAGGAAAGAAACAGGACCCTAATAAGATCATTTATTAATGAAATCTTCAATGAACACAATCTCTCATCTATTGAAAAATATTTCGGCGAAGACTCTGTTGAAGGCAGTCCACAGGCAGGGAAAGGCGGCGAAGGTTTCAAACAGTTCTTAACCGAATTCTTTAAGGCGTTTCCTGATTGGCGCGCGCCCAGATAGACCATATAGTCGCAGAAAATAACCTTGTAATGATATTTCTTATTGGTTCTGGAACACATAAAGGGGAATTTCGTGGAACACCGGCAACAAATAAGTCTGTTCAAATCAAATCCGCCGATTTGTATAAAATTGAAGATGGGAAAATAAAGGGACATTGGGATGTAGTAGATCAATTGCACTTGTTAAAACAGACTCGCACTTTACTTTCTGAACCTGTAGATTAGGAATGTCCTAAAATTCTTAGGCGGAGAATAGATGAGTTATACGTTCTAAACTGAATTTAGATCATATTTTCGTCCTATCCCTAAAGGATTCCCCCCGTGTTATAATTAATCCCACTTACTTTTAGGCAACAGGACAGTTCTGTGCAAGTCTCGAACATGATAAGAATGGGATTCAAATAAATGGTGTAGACACATTTTGTCAAATTAAAATTTTAATTCTCACTCGTACATCTGTATTTTTTGTATAAACATCTGTGAACTATGAATTATTAGATGGCATTTTCACAGGAGGCCAGTAATCGTCTAACACTGCAGAAGTCTGATAAATGAGCACATAATTACGATGACGAAAAATAGGAAATTACTCGATTACCGTCTGTCGAACAATTAAATTGACAATAATTTAGTGATTATATAGAATCTCTAATTCCTTCTAGATATTTCATCAAATTCTTTAGTGATACCATCACTTTCATGATATTCGGCAAAATCTCCTCAATTTGATCTTCAATCTGATCTTCTCGCGATATTTCAATACCATTAGTGTCGGAAAACCCATCCTTCTGAGAGTTATCTGAATTGTGCAGTGACGATCCACAATCATCCTCACAAACTCTAGTTGGTTTCACATATCCCGAATTAAAATAATCGGCAGGGCTATCATAATATCTGTTTACTAATTCTTCAACTGTGATTTCTTTACCATCGTGATCTAAAATTCTGGCATGTACATCTTCTTCCACCGAATATTTCAAAATATGTTGAATTTCTGAAATTATATGTTGTTTGTTAGGAAATAGTGCAGGATCTACAGAAATCTTAATTTTTCCTTCAATAAAATTATTCGATACTTGACTATCGACTTAATAGGAAGGAGACTTTTCGACAAATTTACCTATACGGAAACAATTACAATTTACACATCCTAAGGAAAATGCCATTATCGATAACCTGTTCTTCAAACCACGTGTCTTCGTTAATTCCTAATTTGTAAACTATTATGTCTGAAAGACTCCTACACAAAACTTTGATTCAGGTTTGTTTGGTTCGTTGCAATTTGGACATTGTTTCGGGAGTAATCCATTGGCCTGTCTCCTATTCTCATCGGTGATTACGCCATAGGCCTGAAGTATCGAATTTGATGATTCTGTTCCAAGATAATGCAGATATACGGAAGGCATGGTACTAGTCATACTCCACCCTGCATGGTCACGAAGTGTTGATTCCTTTAAAATCTGTGATTTATCAGTGAGCGCCGAATGTCTTTGAACGTAAAGATTCCAGGGCTTGTTGAGTAATTTTCTAATGATTTCTTTTTCTCTATTCTCAATAGCAGTATTATTTGGAAAATAATCGTCTCTGTAATGTTCCTGATAGTGTTTGAGTATCCCATCACGGGTCAACGGGTCTCCGAAATTTTTTCTACTTATAGATACGAAAAGTGGTGCCTCTTGATTATTTGCAATAGGATGTGCGTTTAACCTTTCCTTGACGTACGGGACACTTCTTATTAGTGGTAACGTGCGTGATGTCGTTTTTCCGGAAACATGTATCTCTGCGTATTGAATTCCGTTATTTGATTTCTTGAATACAACATCCTTTATTTTTAAGTTTAGGAGTTCATGTGGTCTTGCGGAAGTATCATTTTCCATTGCATGCCAACATCTATCCCGAGGAACATTACAATATTTCAAAAATATTTCATGATCTTCCGATTTCCACATATCCTCTGGACGATAAGGAGATCTTTCCTACCTACGTAATTCCTTAATTCAATTCATACAAGGTGGTGTAGTGCGTTTACGATGATCCGGTTCATCAGGGTTATACAACCATCTGAAGAACTTTAACAACACTATTCGAATACCATTGTAAGTCCCAATACTTCTATGGCTTGGATCTTCTGACTCAGGTTTCTTAATACTGTCCAGATAATTGACTATATCTTGTTTAGTGATGGAAGTGAACGACTTATGGTTCAGATGACGTGACAACCAACAGAGTTTCTTTATCTTGTCGGCCATCGTTGATTCCTTGATGTTTATCTCTACCTTTTCTGCATCTATATAATTGCGTATAGTCTTGGCATTGTGTGGATTCATTTCTGTTAATTCCTTATAGAGACGATTCACATACCGTGGTAAGATTGTGGTCAAAAAATAATCAGATGTCGAATAGGTACTATCCAGTGATGATGTCTGTTCTGAAGACTGCATCTCACCAGATGAGACCTGAGTTCTGTCCATTAATTGTCTATCCGTCCGCGTTGCCGAGCTATATACTTTAGGTTTAACACCGCGAGTCTGGCGCCGGGAGTGGGACTCGAACCCAGGATTTGCAGTCGTGGAGTGAATATTTGTTACCCATAGCAGGTTCTGACTGAGAGTAACACGATCTCATCTTGTACTATAGTGTTTCATTTTGATTTATTTAAGCTTAACTTATTTGTGCTCCCAACTTGATGGTCGAGCGATTTAAAGGAGTTAGTTTGGAGAGATTATGACTTGGTCAAAATGAGAACGTCATGATATAATAGGCAGTAAGCTGCTGCTGTTCGTCGGCAGAAATAGAATCGTCATCATAATAGTACGTTACTTGGTTTTCTCCGTAATTCACTGTTGAAGTAGGTTGAGGTGGTGGCGTTGGTGAAAGTGGCGATACTGATGTCTCACTTAATGTTGTTCCAGGCAGCGAAACTGATAATATCGCACTGAGATCAAGAACTGATCTAACATCATTAGAATACTTTTTGGTCTTTTGCTAATTGGTAAGTGTTACAAAAGTCGATATATTCTGTATCTTAGGATCTGTTAGTGTACTTACAAGCTGAATTGTGCCAGTTGTATTGTTCAAGATAATACCATTAGGAAATGATGATAGCTTTAGTAGCCTATATCCGCGTAAAATTAGGATCAAATGTGAAACCATTATCTTCTGTGGTCTGCACTCCTGTATTTTTGGTGAACACAATTGAATCAATCATATTTTCTATGGTAGGCAGATATCTCCCATATTGAGAATCTTCTGAAACATATGAAAGTGTGTACAACTGTCCATCTTTTATAGCAAAGACCTGCATAGTCTTGAATTTAAGAGGAAAGTCAGGATCTTTGTTGGTATTAGTATATACTATCTTGTAAGCACTCTGATTTTCTGATGAAATAGTAGTTGCATTAGATTCAAGTAACGAAAAGTTCGAGAGCTGTTGTCTTGATGTGTTTAGGTTTAGTTCAACAAGTTTATCCAGGGTCATATTTTCCATAGAAGATGGTAAGTTAACAACATTTACAGTAAATCTCATTAAGTCTGTTCTAAGTGGGCTTGAAAATCTTACGGTTCCGTTTTCCAAGTCATTGACTAACCATTCATCAGGATATGCAATTTGAATCCCTGCCAACGGTGATAATGACGGTGGGGAAGTAGTAGCATTGCTATCACCATTTGTGGCCATAGAGTCATTACTGGAAACTTGTTGAAGTGCCGATCTAGCTTGAGTCGGATATTGTTGCATAATCAGAAGTTGTGAACTTTGTTCTTGTGTACCGTAAACGGATATTATAGTATTATCTAAACTTATGAATAAGACGGATAAAGTAAAACACGATATAAAAATAATAGGTAGTTTCCCGAACCGCCTGTCTGTCATTATATTATTTGTATTCATTTTCAATTCGTCAATGAGTGGTGGCTTGGATTATTATTCTTATCTACGGAATATACATAAAGAAGAGAGTTTACTCTCTTTTCTGCACATGATGGAAAGGTATCTAAGTAATTATCATACATAGGGACTATCTATTTAACTGAGACATAATAACTATACTTCTATGATACATAGAGTATAAAATATATGTTTTTTATTATAAGATTTATAACAGAATTTGATATGTTTATATAGTTTCCCATAATAGTTTAGAGGTTTATGTATAGGATTAACTTTGGGCTGGTGACGATTCTGGTAATTTTGTTGTTGCTACCGTCGTCTATGTCGATTCCATTTCAATCGGACAGTCAGCAATTGATACAACAAGCAAAGGCACAAAATATGCGAAGTATAGAGACTGATATTACCCAAGATCCCCAAGCTGATCTAGAATTTGATGCCAAGTTTATTTTTGACCAGAAAAATAGATGTAGAGATGGCGTAGACTGTTTAAACGAGGGAACCATTGCTCTAAACTTGGCAGCACTTGGTCGAAGTAATGTAGAATCTGACACTATTCAAAAGATAGATCAGCAAAATAAATGCAGAGGAGACGATACCCAATGTAGTAACTCTAAAGCTCCAGATTTCCCAAAGTCGGTTGAGATTTCCATAACAGCACTAGGTCAATCTGATATAGAAGCTGATGCTCGTCAACTTATAACTGGAGACAACAAGTGTAATGGCTCTGCAAATTGCAATAATGGTATAGGCGCAATGATCACAGCATTCAGCAGTGGCGGCTCAATAGACGGTGACGTGATGCAAAAAGTCCATGCGGAAAATAGATGCAGTGATGGTGCAATCTGTACTAATTTTGGAAGTGCTGGATTTAACTTAGTTGCAACCGACCAGGCTACGCTTGTCGCCGATGCTAGACAAAAGATATACGAAGAAAATAGTTGTGGCGGTGAAGGCACAACTTGTAGCAATGATGGAAGTGAAAGATTTACAGTTACAACTTCAGGCGACAGCACTGTAGAATCAGACGGTAGACAGGAAATATTTGTAAACAACGAATGTGACGGTAATATTGATTGTTTTGGGACAACAATCAATAACCTGTTCATATCAGCAACTGGCTCTAGCTCTATTGATTCTAATGATAAACAAAAGGTACATGTAAATAATGACTGTACTGGTGATGGTACAGCGTCGTGCGCAGGAAGTACAGGTACAAATGTCCTACGTATATCAGCAACTGACTCCAGCTCTATTGATTCTAATGATAAACAAGAAATTAAATTAATCAATGAATGTAGAGGTGATGATATACAATGTCTTGGAGCTTCAACTAATAGCCTAGACATATCAGCAACTGGCTCCAGCTCTATTGATTCTAATGATAAACAAGAATCTAACTTAAACAATGAATGTAATGATGATGGTACAAAGTGTTTAGGAGGTGCAAATAATAACCTGTTCATATCAGCAACTGGCTCCAGCTCTGTTGATTCTAAGGGCAAACAAGAGGTAGATGTAAATTATGACTGTAATGGTGATGGTACAACATGTAGGGGAGATACAAATAATGCTCTATTTATATCGGCAATTGGCTCCAGCTCGGTTTACTCAGATACTGAACAGGAAATACGCGTAGACAATGAATGTACAGACACATTCTGCGGTAGTGATAAGGGGAATCTTGTAGGTATAATAGCATCAGATCAAGCCACAATAGAATCTGATGCTGAACAGACAGTTCAGATGGAAAATAATTGTGTAGAGGCGAGTTGCTCTACAGGTGCTCCAGGCCCATTTTCGCAAATTAATGAAATTCGAATAGATGCGCAAGATGATTCAGAGGTAGATTCTAATACACATCAGGACTCACAACAAAACAATGACTGTGCGACTGCAGGTACACAATGTACAATCTTTGGAAGTAACAGTATCACGTTAACAGCATCAGATCAAGCTGATATAGAAAATAAAGCAGATCTGATTTCAGAACAAGACAATAAATGTAAAGATGGAGCTTCCTGCAGTAACACCGTAAACAATCTCCCAACAATAATAGCATCGGGTCGATCTGATATAGAGAATGAACTACATCTGATATCAGAACAAGATAATAAATGCGAAGATAGTGCTTCTTGCAGTAACAATGCATTGAACAGCATAGAGTTAACAGCATCAGGTCAATCTGATATAGAGAATGAAGCTTATCAGGAATTAGAACAGGACAACAAATGTAAAGATGGAGCGTTATGCAGTAATGCAGAATCCGCGGAAGAATCCAATGATGTATTTATAAAAACAGAAGACGATGCTTCTGTAGATGCTGATAGCTATCAAGCTTTAGACGAATCAAATAGGTGTGAAGGTAGTAGTACAGAGTGCAATAATCTTGGACTCAACTCTGTTGAAATAGATGCCGCCGATCAATCCCGAGTGGAGTCTGATGTTCGACAGTTAGCAGATCAGGACAATAGATGTGAAGACGGAGCAGATTGCTTTAATCAAGCGGACAATCTAGTTTTCCTGACAGCACCAGATGATCAATCAAGTATAGTATTAGACGCTGAACAAACTAGCATATATGAGAATAACTGTGAAGGTGCCGATACAACTTGCAACACAAATCTGGGAGCCGGTGCTAATGAAATCGATATAACCGCGAATGGAGGCTCAGAAGTAGACTCAGACATTCAACAAGTATCGTATGGACAGAACAACTGTGATGCAAAAGCAACATGTAATCTTGAGTTAGACAATACTGTTCAAATTACAGCAGATGGAGCTTCTAAAGTTGATGCAGACATAGATGTAAAGCTTAATGGACAGAACAACTGTGATCCAGGAGCAACATGTACTCTCAAGTTAAGCAGGACCATATTAATAGAGGCAAATGAGGGTGAAGAGGTAAATGTAGATTATGAGGAAGATGTAAATTACGTTCTAGAATGTGCTGCAGGTGAAACATGTGAACATATAGATGAAAAGACAATAAAGTGTACAGTAACAGGTTGTGTTGAAGTCGATCCGGCAGTACTAGAAGCTCAAGATGCTATTGAGGCAGACCAGGAATCAATTATCACACAGGATATTCCGCAAACCGAAGAGTGCATTGGTAGTAGTGTTGGGTGTTCAAATCCATCTTCTGGAGTAGTAACCCCAGTTGCCAATACTATTCCTACTGATACTGTTAGCAGTCCAAGTCTCACCACCACTCCTAGTAGTACGACGTCAACAATAGATTCAAGTCAATTATCCGCAGAGCCGCCAATAGAAGCTGCTAGTGTGCTAGTACAAGAAAAAGTACAACAACAACCAGAACCAGAAACGATGACAGATTCATTAGATACCGCTACAGCTGCTGCTGACGTAGCGGCCCCTGCTGCTGAAAATAATGTTATTGTCGAAGATACTAAGAGTGGCGATTTACCCACTCTAGCCGCTGATAATAATGGTAACTTAGATGATGCTGCCACCACTGCTGCTGAAGAAAACCCAGAAAGTACTAGCAATACAGAAGATGAATCAACTGACAACCCAGACTCTAGTGCTGATGCTGATGACCTAGAAACTTCTAGTCAAGACGATAACGACAACGACGGAGGGGATCAAGATAATGGCGACAATGGAGACACAGATACAGATGCTTTAGAACAAGAAGAGAATGACTCGGAAAACAACTCAGACGATACCAATGCAGGGGGCAACTCAGGTGATGGTGACAATGACTCTGGCGATGATTCTGGCAGCGGCAGCGGCGACGATGATTCACCCTAGATAAGTTAATGCTCAAGCATTAACTTGGACCATCAAACAACATCTAGATATCATACCGCCTAAACCAAAGCCAATGTTAAAGACAGGAATGAAAACTTAGAAAGATCATAATTTGCTATAGATAGATCGTTTTTATAATTTGTTGTTCAAGCAGTTGTCACAGTATACAAGATACCGCAGGCCAACCTAAAACGATAAAAGGACCATTCAAACATACCACATAGATAGGAAGTGGCAAGTCACCAGGTTCTGGTCTGCCTGGTTATCTTCCTATCTTTTAATCAAATTGATATGAAATTAGAACAACTTGCAAAGACTATTAACTCATAACTAATCCGCAATCAGAGCCCGAAGATTTCAACCCATAGTCCCGGCTAATGGGTATTCCAATCAGATTATCTGTGCAAAATCTCATATTTTAGTCCGTTGATATTTAACCTGAAGTCTTTTCTGTAGAACCTATTACAACTACTGCATTTGCATGTCTAGTACCAACAGAAGTGATCTTTATCTTTATATTTTTGTCTCCAGCTTTTGCATTTTTTACAAAAACTACCAGACCACCAATTCGTGTAACACCGTCTCCCGCTCTTCCGGTATCAGTAATATCAACTGTGTATTCTTTGCCAATCTCCACAGGTTTTGAGGAACTTCTATCAATTGGTCTTTTGGAATCGCCCGCACTTTGTTTGTCGCTCATTAAAGATCCACTGAATAATAAGCTTTGTAGCCATATGAACTAATGTATTTTTGTCTAGTAATATCTTTTACATCTAATAAAAGAGTGTTTGTAGCTAAATTTTCTGTAGCGTTCTACGATACTAGTAGTTGGAACCAATAACTAATCACATTAAATACTTTATTGTTTATCTCTGAGTAGAAGATGAATAATACCGGGAACATTACTGTGGGATACTTGCGTCGGTAAGTGCTAGTCACAACGTTAACTTATAGTACTTGCAACTGTGGTTAGCATGACCGTGGCCAGTAACAGAACGGTTGATAGTGCGCCAAGCTTGATGTATTGGGGTGGATAACTGTTACGCATATCAAGTTCTGACTGAGAGTAACACGTTCTCATCTGGTTCTATAGTATTTCGTTTTGATTTATTTAAGCTTAACTCATTTGTAATTGCCAACATGATGGTCGGACGACCTAAAGAGTTAGTTTGGAAAGTTCGCTAATTTCCCAGGTCAACATGAGTGATGGAATGGATGACCATTTATAAAATAAACGTAAAAAGCGGATTCATTCATAGAACTAATGACTGAATCTGCTACGTCAGCGGCTCTTTTATGCATGCAGCTATAACAATTATCATCTTGTGCTCAAGATTTCCGCTTGGACATAATTTGGGTGTATCTTCATCTAAGCAAGCCCGTTCAATCAAAATCTTGAACTTCTAAAGTATCGAAATCTGTCCATAGATTAATTCCAGTAACAACATAAACCTGAAAGTGAAGATGCGGCAGATATGTAAATCCGGTCATTCCGACCTGGGCTATAACTTCGCCTGCTTTAACATATTGACCAGTTCTCACTTTTGAGCTATTGTAACTCAAATGATCATATCGTGAATATTCTCCATTTGAGTGCTTAATTACAATAAAGTTTGTATGATTCCAATAAACAGGGTTAGATCCACCAATAATAGAGCCATCACTAACAAAAGCCACCATCCCGTCGGCCGCAGCCAACACAGGTGTCGCTTCATCAACTATAAAATCAATTGCGTTTCGAAGTTTGCCATGATGAGCTGGTGATGATGTTCTGTCGATTCGATGTAACTTATTTTTAGGTACCGGTAGTTTGTATTTATTGATGGCAGATTTATACATCATGCTCTCCGTTCTTGCTGTTTTAAGACCCTGGTTCTACCGCCTGACTTTAATAGTTAACGTCAGAAAATTCTCTAAGCTCTAAGTTTAGCATGCACGTCAGAAAATTCTCTAAGTTTAGCATGCCCAATACGTGTACATTTAAGGGTTTGGATGGGTATAGGAACCATCAATTACCAATGTTTATATATCGATAATGACCAAGACACGAACATGTCGAAAAGAGATCAAGAAAAAACTGTCGAAGCTACTCAAAAAGTCGCTGAAGAAGCCAAAAACGCAGCTCAAACTCAAATCGGACAACAACAAGCACTAGCACAAGAATTTCAGTCCACAGTCAACAAATCTTTAGATGAAACAAAAGAAAATGTCCGAAAATCAATAGACGGAGCAAGAAATCAAATCCCACAATATACTAATGCCGTGAAGAACTATCAGGAAAAGGCGTTAGATTCAACTGGAAAGATAGTAGAAGACTATGTTGAAGCTCAGAAGTCGGTAATGAATTCCGTTTTTAGCTCAGCAAATGTGTACTATGAAAACGTCCAAAGAATGTATAATCACTGGTTATCTCCAAGAGTACCAACAGAATTATGGGCCAGATCAGTTAGCAACATCGCAGAAAATTTTTCCGCAGCAACAAGAATAAATAATGATATCTTGTTTGGAAATATCGATGCAATGGGACGCGCATTCGAACGGGCTAAACAACATACAGAAGAGCTTTCAAGAATTAATGCAGACAACGCAAAAACAATCGCAAATACAGCATCAGAGCTTACAGCTAGCAGACAAAGTTAAGTCTATAGATAAATCACGCTAGTCACTTAATGACTAGACGGATTAATTATCTATTTTAATACTCGGACATGTCAAAAAGAGAATTGCTGAAGAAGGCAAGAGTGTAAGCTACACATGAATAAACTGTTCATTGCATTAATTATAGCTGCGATTATAGCTATGATCGGATTCGTGATCAATGGGATTGTGAGCGCAACAGCTCAGGAAAGCAACTCGAATCATAAGATTAGTCAGATCAATTCTACAAATTCAGACAAACAAAAGATAATTGTAACTTGGCTGCAAGTGAACGAGACAAAAGAAAGCAGCGCTCCCATGATCATGGTTAGTGATCAAGATTTTTGGACGGTTTTTGGTCCGCTACTTGAACAATCAATTAATGGGACCACGAGCTCATTTGAGTAGCTTCATAATCAAGTTTTTTATTTTTGAATGTTCTTTCTCTATATGAGATCGTCCGCTAATTAGATTCCATTCTTTGCTCAATTACACCGGATCTTATAAAAAATCTAACTTATTATTTCTGCTACTAACTCCATCAAGCTGCGCAAATGAATCGGTTTTTCTATATATCTGGTTATACAACCATTTTCTTCCAAATCTTTTAGCAATGCTTCATCCATATCGTAAGCAGTTATTAGAATTATTTTGGCTCCATTGCACTTTTTTATGTTGCGAGCAACAGAATCACCCCGCATGTCGCTCAATCCGTAATCTAGTAATATCAGATGTATCTTTTTGCCCTGGTTCTTTTCTTTTATAAATTGTTCAATACAATCTTCGCCAGAATCAACTAGGATTACATTATATTTTGGACTTAAAGCAAGTCCAAATAGTTCACGACTATCTCGATCATCATCGCATACCATTACTGTTTTCTTTTCTGCGTCAAATGACACGAGGTGATTCAGACAGTTATTCCTATGTTGTTAAATTTGGTCAAATTTCATTGACCGAGCATATTCTTTAATTTATTAGGTCTATAATGTACATAAATGGTTGTAATATCTATTTATGTACAAATAATGACTTCCAAATCCAATAGTGTACATTTTCGTATAACAAATGATATTGAGTCACAGCACACTACAACTTATAAAAACCAGGCTGTGTCAGAGACAATGAGAATGTTATGGAAACTGTCCGACTAAATATCGAATGCGACTTTTTACTTCAAAGAATAAGCTCTCTTCTAATACTTTAGATAAAGAAAGAGAAAATAGTACTGAGCTAGTTCCAATCTCATCAAATGAATCATTTAGAATAAAATATAATATTACTCGCGGCATGGAGCTGGAATTTTATAGAAGCAATGACATCGTTGGTAGACAAGAATCTCCTGAACAACAAATAGTACCACCCTAAAATTGATCAATTGGTAGGAACTATGGAGATCCTACAATTTGATCTCGGGGGGGCTCAGGTTATGTCTAGCCTGTATACTATCGTGCAATATTGATTAAAAGTATTGTAGCATTATAAACTAAAGAAGTTTGAGAGTTGAGTCAGTCCCGATGTAAACCGGCTTGCTTTCGAAGATAGTCCAATGAGTCTTTATCGTCTTCTTCGTGTTCTATTCTCAAGTATCGTTTAATTCCATCTAATAAGTTATAATTTTCTTTTGAATATCTATCTCTCGTCATAATAAAAAATTGGAAATCATCATATAAATGGCTTCGTATTATTTGTTGGATAAAAACAATCTAATTGAATAGTGGAATATGGTTATATTTCAAGAAATCTTGTAGTTGCTCGTAGCTTTCCAGCCCAAGATATTTCATTAAATATTCAATCATATTGTCGTCATATTCAGCATTCTTGTACTTTCTTCCATTTGCAGTAACTTGAATTTGCTCTGTCTTGTCATCCAAGCTTGTATTACTTAACACACACTGGATAATAATATATATAATACTTTATGAATTAGATTTTAATGAAATTAGCTGAGAATGGTAGAATCTTACAACTATTTATCAGAAATATTAAATTAATGACATGAAATATGACATAATAATACAATTCCAGATAGGCTATCACTAAATTATAGAATCCTGGTTAAAAATTAGTTAACTATTATTTACTTTGTTGTGACAGTCATAGGTAATAAATTATCGACCGGTGATGGGTTAAATGCGTAAAAACTTATACATTCGCAATCTGAATGAAAGCCAAATATTAGCTTATGTACTTAGAAGTATTTCTGAGGGCAAAAATGAAGAACAGATTGCGGAAAGATTTGATGGAGACAAAGCTTTGGTAAGAACTTGGATTGATTCGTTGAAGCAAATACATTATATAGTTACCAATAACTTCGACGAGCTAGTTATAACATCAGATGGTAGAAATTATCTTCAAAAGTTTGATTCGAATCGATAAGTGTACCAGTCTATCTTCAACAAAAATAGATCAAAGCTAGTAGGACCTGTCGAATTCCTATCAGACTTTAATTAAAATGACCATAGGAATTATACAAAATAGTGTAGACTATATCCAAAAGTCGAATCGGTAATCTAATTCAATCATATCAGAATGTTTATCAATTCTATCTAAGTAATCAGCAATTTCACTAAATGTAAAA
>Ga0081455_10003191_pt1 | contig 19012 bp, 22 predicted proteins | sample TabmetS3T2R1_FD_70207 | JGI IMG/M metagenome (GOLD analysis project Ga0081455, IMG submission 70207) | Tabebuia heterophylla rhizosphere microbial communities from the University of Puerto Rico - S3T2R1 | ecosystem: Host-associated > Plants > Roots > Rhizosphere ... | reverse complement strand
GCTACTTATGAGATGCCGCAGCAATACGCCAAAGGCGTGCCGTTCGTGTTCGTAAACGGCATGGCGGTCATCGACAACGGAAACCACACAGGGGCGCGGCCGGGGAAGATCATTTACGGTCCGGGAAAGAACGGTGGGCGGCAAAATCGGGGGGAAACAAAAGCGGGTCTTTAATTTAATCTGCAGGGAGAAACGAAATCAAAGGCGATTACAATTTCTTAGGACACCACAAATGGCTAGTCCGTCTACTGTAAGTTAACAAGACGAGGTGAGCTAAATGGATGACAAAGAAGAGAGCTGTTGCACGATCGACTATCAGCATCACAAGGAGATCTTTGAGCAGCGGCGGCAGGCCTTTCTGAAAGATCCCGAAAAGGCGGTGACGACGCACCAAGCGAAGATTCGCTTGATCAAAGATCACTACAAAGAAGCCCAGGTCCCGGGTGGTTATACAATCGCCTGCGATGAGCCGGTAGAGAGAGGAGGTCTGGGCAAAGGCCCTGCGCCGTTGCAGTATCTGGTCGCTTCCGTTGGGCTTTGACTATTGAGTCAACTGACGCAGTGTGCGTCATATCTCGGCGTTCAGATCGACAGAGCAGAGCTATCAGTTGTGGGAGAATTCGATCAGAGAGGAAAATTCGGCCTTGCCGATGTTCCTTCGGCCTGCCGCAGGTTCACTTATCAGCTCGACCTACAGAGTCCAGAGAAAGAAGAAAGGGTTGTCGAGCTTGTGGCGTTTATGGAACGCTCTTGTTACGCGACCAATACCCTGCGCCGGCCGGTGGAGGTAGTGCCGCGCCTGCTTTTGAACGGGAATGAAGTAGCGGTGAAATTGGAGTCGGCTTAGAAGCCAGCCGGTTTCAACCGAGCGTAGGCACCCGCCTGGTTATAGAGAGTAGTCCGGCAGCCTGAGATCAAAATTTTACGGTTCAAGCCGTTCAATACGTCCAAATCACTCAAGTCGTTGAAGATTTTTGCCTGAAACATGGTCGAAGAGTTCGAAGCCGAGCGCGTGCTATGAAGATCTATGCATTTTGATGTCGATGATACCCTGGAAGTTGCCGGTGATCGGTTAGTATTATAAGTGTTGGCAGTCTTAAACCCGAGGGACACATCGTTGCATTGAGCGGTAACTGGGCCGGTGGTAGTTCAATCGGTGCCGCTGTGGCACCGCATTTTCAGCTTCATTGCCCCATGGAAATGTCGAAGGACATTTTTCTGGACCAGCTAAAAACGTACATCCCAGCAGATGACTACATCATGGTCGGAAACATCAAAGGAGTAAGCGGCGCATCTTATGACGAGGGAGTAGCCAATCTGGCCGGGTGGCGGTTCATCAAAGAGAGTGACTTCGCGGCCGGAGCGCGTTAGAGAGAAAAAGAGGGAAAGTCCAACGAGATCGTTACGACAACTTATTGAATCGACTCTTTTGTTGGCGTACGCTCTGCCCTGTGCGGTGCCCAGTTTTTAGGAGGTGAGTGTCATGGCTCATGAGCATAAATACACCATCGCTGATGATCAGGCCGTGCATGTTCTTCTGGATAAGATGTTGGGCGGAGGAACGCGGCAGAGACGCCGTGAAAAGCTCTTGAAGGCGCTAGAGGAAGCCTCGCGTCGCTATCAGAATTCCGGCCAGAAGGAGCGCCAAGCCTTCTTTCACGGCCTCCTTACCGGCTACGCGGTTGCCCTAAAGCTCTGGTAGCTCTGTAAGGGGAAGCGGACGTTTTGCTTTTTGCGAATTAAGGAGGTCTTTCCCCGCCTCGACATGTTCTGGCGCAGAGACGAAAGCCTTGAAGACTCCGACAGTCTTCCCTGATCCGGACGTTCTCGCCCAGGAAATCGTGGAAGGTCTCGAAGTCGCCTCGAGCAATTCCGCCGACTTCGCTTTGAAGAGCGTTGCATCGTAGGGTGCTGCAATCGTTCGCCGTTACTCAGACTCGCCTGGTTGGATATCCAGCACCTTAATGCCAAAATTCAAAGTTTTTCCGGCCAGAGGGTGATTGAAATCCAGAACCACGGTTTGTTCTTTGATCTCATGGACGCGAAGATCAAGGTCCTCTCCACGTCGTCCGCGGATCTGAACGGTAGTCCCGACTTTTAGGTCTTCAGCGGGAATATTGTCCTTGGGCACTTCCTGGAATCCGTTGGCATCAACAGGCCCAAACGCTTCTTCGGGCGGAAGACGAACGTTCTTTTCCTCGTTTATCTCCATTCCTGAAAGATTCTCCTCCAAGCCGGGGATAATCTCTTGTTGCCCGTGGGTGTAAGTCACTGGTTCCCTTCCTCGGTTCGATTCGATGAACATGCCATTCTCATCGGAGATCGTGTATTCAAAACTCACGACAGAACCATCTTTGATCATTTTATCCTCCTTGAGCTTTTGCTGCCGAGTTTAAGTAACCACTTTGAGTTCTTCATCGCTAATTATTTGTCTTTTGCGAGGGTATTCTCGGGCACGGGCTTCGCGGTTTAATAACAGAACGATCAGGCCAGCGGCGAAAGTAACCATCATGCTTCGTCTTACTAATTCTTGCGGTAGTGATTTTTTTCGTATTTGAAAAACAGCAATTTTAGTACCAACTTATTCGTTAAGGTCTTGCCTGGTATCAACGTCTGCAATGCAATATCTTGGCTATAATCTCATACATTCTGTTCCCGATTCCCTACAGATGAGTTTCAACCATCATGCAGGACAGCCCAGTGTTTTGAGCTGCATCTCGCCCTACGACAAAGTGTCGACGCTGAAATTAGTACCAGAAAGTTGACAGGTGGAGAGAGCTGTTTGGGTCCGGGAAAGTTGCAGTTACACGCACCTGGTCGCTGACGCCTGTATTGAGCGCACCCAACGGCAGAGTTAAATTGAATGAATGGCTGTTTACCTTGCCCGGTCCTGTCCCAGGTGCCGGAATTATTTTGGCGTCGTTATCGGGGAACCAAAAAGCAAGAACGGCGGTCAACCCATTCGCGGTCATTGTGCTACATGCGGATACGAAATCCGCTGGGCTCTCTTTCCCGGTTATGTCTCAACCGGCCATCGATAAAATCCCGCCCGGTCCAAAGCTGGACGCGCTGACAGCCGAGAAGATTTTCAGCTGGAAGGACGTTCATAAGCACGAAGGGGCGCTTGTCGGCAAGAAGCAAGACAAAGTTGGCCGCTGGCGACTAGCCAAGGTACCCTACTACTCGACCAACCCTGTCCACGCATATCTCATAGAGGAGCGAATGAAACAGCTTGGACGGTTGGATCGATACCAGAAAGAACTCTCCAAAATTACTCGTAGCAAAAATATTCCATCCGATTGGGCGACACCGGATCAACTCTGCCGTGCTGCGATCAAAGCTGTTGGACAATACGGCCAAGTCGTTCCTCTACGCAAATCGGGAGGAGAATCATGAATATCGAAACGGTGCGCCGCGCGCTTCTGTGGTGCGCAATAATCAATTATGGAATTTTGCTAGTCTGGTTTCTTTTCTTTATGCTGGGACACGATTGGATGTATCGGCTTCACGGCAGATGGTTTCATCTTTCTGTGGAGCAGTTTGACATGCTTCACTACGCGGGGATCTCGGTTTACAAGATAGGCATTATCCTCTTGAATTTGGTCCCGTACATTGCTCTGCACATAACCAAGCCCCGACGTTAAACCTCGGAATCGACCCCCTTATAACCACGCCTCTTCGGCTCCTAAAGCAAACCCATGGCCGTAAATCCTGTAAAGTTATGGATGCCGAGATTTACACTGAGCCAATAACCCATAGCCAGCTACCTCACACTCTCCTGTCTCAAGGTAACAGATAATCGTGGTCCCCGAATGGAGGCCAAGATGCCCTTGCACTTTATGCCAATAAACTTGACGCCGTTCATGTCCCCTACTATATAGAAACTCGTCTTGAAGTTCTTCGTTGGAAGAATTCTCGATCACAAATTCGTGCGGCACGTTGGCCGGAGATTGTACCGGTGACGTTTACTGGGATGGACCGGGGAGCGGCCAGAGCGGAGACTTTCATAGATAATTCGATTGTCGCCGAGCTGGATCGCGAGGGATTTATTGACGCGGCCGACAAACGGTATCAGCGGTGAAATCCGGAGGTAAAGATGGAGGAGCAAATTCGAAAACTGAATGCGGAGTACGGCTTCAATCTGAGCGAGGACGAGATCAAGGTGATCATACAGCAGGCGGAAGAAACAGAGCGTTTGCTTCGGCCGTTAAATGAAATGGATCTCATCGATGTCATGCCGATCCTGAAAGTCGAAAAGAAGAAGGTGAAGAAATGAAGCCCATCGATATCCAGGCGACGACGATCGCTGAGATCTCCCGGCATATTCGCGCCAAGAAGCTATCGCCCGTCGAGCTTACGGATCTATTCTTGCAACGAATCAAAAAGCTGAACCCTGTTCTCAACGCCTATGTGACGATCACGGAAGAACCAGCACGCGCGGACGCCAAAGTAGCGGAACGGGAGATCTCGCGCGGCAGATATCGTGGCCCGCTGCACGGCATCCCGTTCTCGATCAAAGACAATTTGGTCACCGAAGGCGTACGCACCACGGCCGGATCGAAAATCTTAGCAGAGTGGGTTCCGGGCCATGATGCGACCGTAGTAGAAAGACTGAAAAAAGCAGGGGCCGTCATAATCGGCAAAACCAACATGCATGAATGGGCCAGCGGCGGAACGACTATCAATCCTTTTTACGGCACCACCCATAATCCATGGGATCTGCAGCGAGTGCCCGGTGGTTCCAGCGGAGGCTCCGCTGCGGCGGTGGCTGCCAGCCTTTGCCTTGGCTCCATCGGAACCGACAACGCCGGTTCGGTTAGAAATCCCGCGTCTTTTTGCGGAACCGTCGGGCTCAAGGCCACGTACGGACGGGTGAGCCGTTTTGGCGATGTTCCCGGAACCGGAGGGTTTTCTTCCGATCACTTCGGTATCTTCAGCAAATCCATAACCGATTGCGCGACGATATTGAAAGACATCGCCGGATACGACGCGAGAGATCCGCTGAGTTCGGAACATCCCGTCGCCAATTTTTCCCGCGACATCGGCAAGAGCGTCAAGGGCCTAAAGTTCGGCATCCTCAGGGGTTATTTCGAAGAGAAAATCGCAGCTGAGGTTAAGACGGCAATCGAAGAGGCGGCGCACTTACTGCACTCACTCGGAATGAAAAAAGTCGAATTCTCGATTGCTCATATGGATCTCATCCCCGCCGTGCAGACCGTCACCAGCCGCGTGGAGAATGTCGTTCATCTGATGCCCTATATGAAATCACGGCCCAATGACTTCAGCCGCCCGTTGCTCCATCGGCTGATCGGGTCGCTGATGATCCCAGCCTCGAGTTACGTCACCGCTCAACGGGCCAGACGAATTATCTGCGAGGAGTTTGAAAAGGCTTTTGACAAGTTGGATGTGATAGTGACACCTACGACGCCGATCACCGCGCCGACCATCGAAGAGTGCAAACGGGGATTCGTCGAAATTGACGGCAGAAAAATTGCGCTTCAACCGGCAGGCATAAGCTTGGGTACCACTTTCACGGTGCCGTTTAATGTGACGGGGCTGCCTGCTGTCAGCCTCTGTTGTGGGTTTTCTTCCTTGGGACTGCCGATCGGACTGCAAATCGTCGGCGGCAATTTTGAAGAGAGCAAGGTTTTTCAAGTGGCGCATGCTTACGAACAGGCCGCCAGGTGGTTCGCAAAACGGCCCGACCTCGGGGGAAATGAAGCCGGTTCGGCTTGAATAAGTAAATGAGCAATTGAAGGGTTGCGGAGCTTTGATCTCATCCTGGTTTGTCTTCATAGCTACAAGAATCATGTTACCAACGGTTGTGTAACTGAGCGCAGCATTCTTCCCGTCCTCAATGCCTCACCGAAAACAGCTGATGAATCTGACTGGCTCACCGCGCAAAACGCCAGATCAGAGATTGCGGAAGTGGCGCAAAGCCCCCGCAAACCATAAACTGACCATGCACTAATTTGCCTCGTTGGTATTTCTCTCCTGTCAAACCGAAGGCATCCAGCACGAGGGTGACGTAGGTGCAGAATTTTTCTGTATTTTGGTGGATCGCGCCGATGCTGGCGAGTATGCTTTCAACCTGATAGAAAAAAATTCTATGCGTATCCCTACGGCCACTTACCGAGTTCAGTTCAACCGTGCTTTTAAGTTCTCTGATGCCAAGGCTATCGTCGCCTATCTGGATGACCTTGGGATCAGCGACTGTTATGCATCGCCCATACTCAAGACTCCCGCTAATAGCGATAACGGCTACGATGTTTGCGATCACAGTCAGTTGAATCCCGCATTGGGCAGCGAAGATGAATTCGAGGCTTTCACCTCTGCCCTGAGCAAACACGGCCTGGGGCTTATTCTGGACATAGTACCCAATCACATGGGTATCGGCGAAGCCTGCAATACTTGGTGGATGGATGTTCTGGAGAACGGACCCAGCTCCAGCTATGCCTCCTACTTTGACATCGACTGGCACCCTGTAAATCCGCAACTGGAAAACAAGGTGCTGCTCCCTATTCTTGAGGACCAGTACGGCAACGTGTTGGAAGAGGGCAAACTGGGGCTTGCTTATGAGGACGGGGCCTTTTTCATCCACTATTACAACAACAAGCTTCCCGTAGGACCTCGCACCTACAGCAGTATCTTGGGACATCGGCTCGACCAGTTGGCGGAAACTTTAGGGAAAGACAATGAATCGCTACAGGAGCTGCAGAGTATTTTAACCGCTATAAGCTACCTTCCGTCGGGCACCGAATTGGAGCCGGAAAAGCTGGAAGAACGTAAACGGGAGAAAGAGATTATCAAACGCCGCGTTGCCACGCTTCTCCAGGGCGACCCTCAAGTGAGAAGCGCCATCGATACAACCCTGCGAGAATTTAACGGCAAGGTGGGCGAGCCCCAGAGCTTTGATCTGCTGGACAGATTGATTGAAGCGCAGCCCTATCGCCTCGCCTTCTGGCGAGTGGCGGGCGAAGAGATCAACTACCGCCGGTTTTTCGATATCGATAAACTGGCGGCGATCCGCGTGGAATTGCCCGAGGTTTTCCAGGCCACCCACCAACTCATTTTTCGGTTTCTTGCGGAGGGAAAAGCGACCGGCCTGCGGGTAGATCATCCAGATGGCCTGTGGGACCCGGCGGCTTATTTTCGCCAGCTTCAGCAAAGCTATGCCATGCAGGGAATCCAACCTCTGTGTGATACCTCCCTTAAGTCCAATCCCACGCCCGCCCCCCAGTGGCCATTATATGTGGTGGCCGAGAAGATTCTCGCAAAAGGGGAATCTCTGCCCGAAGATTGGGCGGTTCATGGCACGACCGGTTATGACTTCTTGAACCAAGTCAACGACATCTTCGTCGAGCGTGCCCACCGCGAAGCCATTGATAAAATCTATCGAGACTTTATCGGGAAAGAAACAAACTTTCCCAATCTAATCAACTCGACCAAAAAAATGACCATGCTAATTTCCCTAGCCAGCGAGATCAACTCCCTAAGCCATCAACTCGATCGCATCTCCGAGAGGAACCGTCACTATCGAGACTTTACGCTCAACAGCCTGACCTTTGCCATTCGCGAGGTCATCGCCTGCCTTTCCGTCTATCGCACCTACAACGATGCGTCGACGGGCAGGGTGGCAGAAAGGGATCAGCAATATATTGCGGCCGCCGTGGAAGAGGCGAAGAAGCGAAACCCTCGTACCGCGCGGGCCCTCTTCGACTTTATCCAGGAAACGCTCCTGCTCAGCAACTTGCAGCATTTTCACATCGTAGACCGCCGCCAAGTGATCGATTTTGTAATGGAGCTTCAGCAGCTTACCGGACCGGTGATGGCCAAGGCTGTGGAGGACACGGCATTTTACGTCTATAACCGTTTGACCTCGTTGAACGAAGTGGGAGGCGACCCCGAACAGTTCGGGCTGCCGCTGGAGTCTTTTCACCGGCAGAACGTCACTCGTCAACGGCATTGGCCGCACTCGATGCTAACGACCTCAACGCACGACACCAAACGCAGCGAGGACGTTCGAGCCCGTATTAACGTGTTGTCTGAGATCCCAGCGGAATGGGACACAGCCTTGACACGCTGGAGCAAGCTCAATGCTGGCAAAAAATCAGCAGTGGATGGCGAGCCTGCGCCTGACTGCAACGACGAATACCTGTTTTACCAGACGCTGGTTGGCGCTTGGCCGGCTGAATCATGTACCGCCGAAGAGTTTGCCGATTTTCGGGAACGCATCGGGGCCTACATGCAGAAGGCCATCAAGGAAGCCAAAGTCCATACAAGCTGGGTTAACCCAAACGAGGCTTACGATCACGCAGTGAGCAAGTTCGTGAAGGAAGTCCTGGTCGCCAACCCGGAGAACAGTTTTTCCAGCGACTTTGTGCAATTCCATCGAAGGGTCGCTTATCCGGGGATGTTGAACTCTCTTTCGCAGACGATTCTAAAGATCGCCTCGCCGGGAGTCCCGGATTTCTATCAGGGGACAGAACTCTGGGATTTCAGCCTGGTGGATCCCGACAACCGCCGACCGGTGGACTTCAGCAAACGAATCAAACTGCTCGAAGACCTCAAGCAGCGAGAGAAGGAAAATCGTTCTTCGCTTATTCTAGACCTGCTTACCCGTTGGGTTGACGGCAAGATCAAGCTCTATGTGACTTACAAGGGTTTAAGCTTCCGCCGGTCCCACAGGTCTCTGTTTGAAGAAGGAAATTACATCCCGATCCATGCTTCTGGCGAGACCAGAGAGCACATCTGTTCCTTTGCGCGTCAGAAGGGTCAGGCCTGGGCTTTGGTGGCAGTACCGCGGCTGGTCACGAAACTCCTAAGAGGCGAGCGGCCGCCTTTAGGCGAGGAGACCTGGGGTGCCAGTGCCCTTGAGCTGCCGGAGGATGCCCCCGAGTCTTGGCTTAATATCCTCACGGGTGAAAAGCTCAAAGTCTTTCCATCGGAACAGAGAAAACTCCTACCTCTCGCGAGCGCTTTCCAGAGTTTTCCGCTGGTCTTGCTCACGCCTTCCAAGTCAGAGACTGCGGACCACTAGAACACAAGGCTCACCGTCGGCTTTTTCTCTTGCCTAACAGTCTGGGTTGGTTTGTGAGTGCACTGACTCTTGCCGCAGCCGGTGCTTTCTTCACAACTCGCTGACCGACACGAGCGTACATCGGCTCAATAAAGTGTCTTAACTTTTCTCTCAGAGATGTAGGAGAATCCTTCAGGCGTAAGGCCCTTTAACGGTCCACATATGACCGTAAACTCAAAAAACTTCCAAAAGGTTGCTAACTGCCTAATGGCACCGGGGTTGCCTCAGCGTACGCCTTGAAAAGTTCTATCTATGAGCCGAGGTGGGCAGGCATGATCGTGCTTACCCTCGGTTTGGGTTGAAAGGAGAAACCAGAATGAAAACCCCTAAAAAAGATTTTCTGGAAAAACTCAGCTATTGGCAGCTTGTCTTTTCGCAGAGCAAGGTAAACGGAGCGACCTATCACGGAGAACAGCTGGAGCGCCAGCAGTGGATTTGGCCCAAGGATACCTATCTCCAGCAACGACTAGGTCGTGCGAAGTGGTACAGAGTTCCTGGCGGAACTAAGTTGAACTAGCGGACGGATTGAGCTTCCAAAATTGGGACCTCTTAGTCTGTCGAGTACGATACTATCGACGAAGCCGTTGGACTTGCCTAGGAGCAACGGGCTGGGACCTTGACGGATTCATTCCCTTAAACATTTCAAATCCAACAAGTATGCCGAACATCAGACCCGAACAAGCTCGAAAGGAGAAAATCATGTCGCCTACTGCATGGGATTTTCAAAACCACCTCATGGCCATTTTAAACGGCGCGCGGCAAAGCGGTCAGTCTTACATAGATGTAGAATCAGGGAACCTCCACCAGCAAGTGGGAGGATATGCAAAGTCGAATCACAAGATGCCGGTTTGCTGTGAGGTGATGAAAAAAATGATGCGGTTTGGTGATTCGGTCGTAAGCGAAACCGCGAACGGGCAAGACTCAACACTAACAATTCGATATACCGTGCAAGCGACCAGTACCCGTTAGCTCGACTTCCGTTCCGCCGCGCTCTTTCGATCCTGGTTTTTATCTTCCGATCAACAACAGAATTCCTGCCAATAGCGCGATTCCCATCACTCCCTAAGAGGTCGCAAAGACCTCGAAGCACCCTGGAACAATTCTACAAAAGCGCCGCGAAATAACACTAAGGAAAGACCCATTGGAAAGCTGCACCAAAATGGGCAAAATAAGTTGCAGGGGGGGATGCATCGGAGAGACTGGATGGTCCGGGGCACAGTTCCAGAACCTGATCGCCGGTTTTAAAAAAGGATTGTCGAAACAAGGAGAGCCGGAGACGTCGGGCAGTAGCACATAGTTATTTATGACTAGTCCTCTTATTTCATTCTTTACAAATCTCGCTTCGCGACGAGTGGTGGAAACCGTCACGCCGGAGCGTACCTTGGCGGATGTTGTGCTGCCGCCTCAAACTCGGCGCACGTTGGATCAGGCTCTGGCTCAAGTTCGCAACCACACCCTGATTTTCCACCGCTGGGGCCTAGGTGAGCGGCACACGTCGGGACGTGGGTTAGCGTTTAACTTTGCCGGACCACCTGGGACTGGAAAGACGATCTGCGCCGAGGCGATCGCTCATGCTCTCGGCAAGAAACTTCTGCTCGTCGACTATGCCGAGGCAGAATCGATGTGGTTCGGCGAAACCCCGAAAAACATCGTCGCTACATTTCGCGCGGCGGCCGAGCAAAACGCAGTCCTCTTTTTTGACGAGGCCGATGCGATCGCGACGCGCCGCTCGGCCGGCGCCCCTATGCCACATGACCGCGAGACCAACTTGACCATTAACGTTCTGCTGCGCGAGTTGGAGGCGTTCAACGGAATCGTGATCTTTGCCACCAATCTAGCAGCGAACTTTGACCCGGCATTTGAGCGCCGCATCCGAACTCATGTGCTGTTTGAAATGCCGGGAGCGGAAGAGCGTGAGCGAATCTGGGAGCTGCAGGTTCATCCGAAAAAGACGCCGCTCGCGCCGGACGTCGATTTCCGGAAGCTCGCCGAGCGGTATGTCGTGAGCGGTGGCGATATCAAGAACGCGGTCATCAAGGCCGCCGCTGCTGCTGCGGCCGAACCAGGCCCCGACCTGGGCAAGCGTATAAGTCAGCGGCATTTCGAATGTGCCACCGAAGAGGTACTCTCGGCCAAGTCCATAATGCAGCAGTCGCTCTTCGCCGAGAACGGCGTCGCTGCGCCCGATCCGGTTAATGTGTTGCGCACGTTGGAAGCGCGGTGGCGAACCGGGATGCTCGTGGCGTTAGGGCTAGCCGGTGCTTCGCTCATTACTGCCCTTGTAGCAGTCGGGTTGGTGCTCCTGCGTTAAAGGTTTTGGGGCGATGTCGAACATGATGCAAGTCGGTCACTCGTCGGCGGAATTTAGAAACCTTCCACCGGGTTGCTTCATTACATGAACTATAGCGGGTGCCCCTTCCTTGGCCAAAGGTTCGGAAATTCCTCTGCGGGTCACAAGTGACCACAACTTGGCGGAGGAATGGGAGCTTGCTCTCGTTGCCCAGGGCCTTTCCCCGAATTTGAGTCGGACCGGGGACGGCTTTGTGCTCAGCGTCCCGGAGGAAGAGGTGGAGAGGGCGCTCGCCGGACTCTCGGTCTACGAACGAGAGAACCCACCCAAGCTACTCGTAAGAGATGACCGGACACAGCCGCCAGATCTCGCAACCGGCACGGCAACCGCCGGGATCCTCCTCCTGTTTTTTTTCATCACTGCGATAGGGTACCCGACCGTCGAATGGTACGAACGCGGCAGTGCGGACTCGGATCGGATTGTTGTCGGCGAGCTATGGCGCACGGTGACCGCTCTCACCCTGCATGCCAACCTTCCGCATGCCCTAAGCAACGCCATCGGCATCGCTCTTTTTCTCGCTGCGCTATCCAGCATCCTCGGTCCTGGACTAAGTTTGGCTCTGGTTCTGTTGGCCGGTGCCGGCGGCAATCTTACCAACGCCTTCGTCCATGGCTCGGCTCACGTCTCGGTCGGCGCCTCTACTTCGGTTTTTGGCGCTGTCGGGATGCTCGGCGGTTTGGGTCTGGGTCGACGCGGCCGGAAGAAAGTATCCAGACGTCGCGCTTGGGTCCCCGTTGCTGCAGCGTTAGCGCTTCTGGCGATGCTGGGGACAGGCGGAGAGCAAGTGGACGTGTTAGCTCACCTCTTTGGTTTCCTGTGCGGCGGTGTCTTAGGATTCCTCTTCGCTTTCCTCACACCGAACCCAACGGGATTCCGTACCCAATGGGCCTGCGGCAGTGCAGCGATTGTTGTGCTTATTTTTTGTTGGTTTCTCGCCTTGGGTTGAGTCGATATACTGCGCTCTGTCTTGATTGCGCGGCTGATCAGTCAGCTTGTCACCGTTTAGACAAAATACCGTTTTGGGCGTGGGTGCCTATTAGTTGGTCGAGACCCCATCAGCCCTTCTCATCGTAGTCTGTTGGCGTACCTACCTAACAGCGTGCCTCTTGGGATCAAGTTTCTGTAACCGTGAGGGTCCTGCAACGAATTAGCCCAGGATCGTCCAGAGGGAGTGGCAACCAAAAAAGGGGCTGATTCGTTATTAGCCATAGCTAATGGGGAAGCGTCTGGCACCTTGAACGTGATACAGAACCTGCATGACGGATCGGATAAAACCAGTGTCATACGAGGCCTTATACGCCGCCCATCATGGGGAGGTTCTGCGGTTGTGTCGCCTTCTATTGGCCAATCACCACGACGCCGAAGAGATCGCCCAGGAGGTTTTCTTGAAGGTATATCAACAATTTCAGAACATGAACCAGACTGAACTCATGATGTGGCGCCCCTGGCTCATACGGGTTAGCGTCAACGCATGTCGTGATCGGCGACGCTCCGGATGGTGGAAACTGTGGCATGGGACCAATGAAGAATATCAGGAAGCGAATCATCCAAACCCTAGCAGAACCCCTGAAGAAGTGGTTCTCAGTCGAGAAACGCAGGGGCGTATTTGGCGCGCCTTTGAGAGACTGTCAGCGCGCCAGCGGGAGGTTTTTGTTCTTCACCATGTAGACGGTTGGTCCACCGATGAAGTGGCAGAGATGTTAGGGATAACCACCGGCAGCGTGAAGCGCTACCTTTTTCGGGCCGCTCGTCACCTGCGCCGCATGTTAGGAGATAGCTGATGAGCGGATGTCTGAGAGACCGAGCACTCCTTTTGCTCTATTACGGAGGAGGAATCAGCTCCCAGCGAACTCATCTGACCAAGTGTGAGGTCTGCGCTGCGCGTTATCGCCAGTTGGAACGCGATTTAGAGGCAATTAGCCAAGTACTCCGGGAAAAACCGCACCCAGCGACTGTTGCTCATCGTTCCCACCCGTTCACTGTCCGCTGGTTGCCCATCGGGGCCGCACTGGCTTTGGCTCTCGTGCTGGTGTGGGTAAGCGTACGAATATGGAATCCATCCGCCGAGCGTCCACTTAAGGGTACCAGCAACGGAGAAGCTTGGAGCCTTGTGGATGAATTGCCGTCAAATCTCTTCTTGCTGAACGAAGCCATGGCCACGGGTCTATGGACTGAGCGTGCGAGCTCTTACAATCTGGCTGCTGCGGTTCTGGAGGCAGACCGGCCTTGCGAATGGTACGACCTGCCGGCCACGGGCATGGCGGAATCGTCGATGGAGGATTTAGAAATTTCGGGGACTATACCCTTCACCCCCTGTGTGGAGCTAGGTAAAAAACCCTGACTCAAGCCCAAAATACAGTCGCCATGACATGAATAGAAATAGGAGGTAAACTTATGAGGACACGAATTACGATTGGCGCTGGAGCGCTAGCAGCGGGATTGCTGGTACTGAATCTGATGTCGTCCCCGGTCTATGGACAACCCAGAAATGTAGATATCAACCAAGCGATGGCAGGATTCACGTTTGGACTGTTGTCGCCCCGACTACTGAATGCATTGAACCTGACGCCGGACCAGGTAACGAAGATAGAAATGCACAAGAAAGCTCTTACCGAAGCCAATAAGGCTTTCGTGACGGAGGTGAGTGCGTTGCGTAAAGAAGTGGCTGATAAGCTTTTTGCACCCAACCCGGTAGGGGCACCGGATGTAGCTGACCAGATTACAAAGATTGCCGATGCACGGGAAAAGATTTTGCTACAAGGGTTTCAAATCGCTGTCGCGGTGCGGCAAGTTCTCAGGCCGGACCAGTTAGCAAAAGCTGCAGCGATCAGACAGCAACTTCTGGAGATCCAGGACGAAGTGCGCGGGCTTTTCAACGAGAACCAATAATAATCTGGCTCTCCCAAAGAATACTGGCGCCGATTACCGGCTATCTTGATTTTCAATCTGTCCTCAGTAATGGCTCAGTAGCTTGAGGTCAAGCGCGGAAGAAAAGCGATGTCGAAGGTGATAGAGCTGCACTCTACGGTGAAGCACGGCGACTTGGCCGGCATTAGGGCGTTGCTTGAAGAGAACCGGGGATTAGCGAACTCGCGGAGCGAAACGGATGCAAGGGGTACATATCCGCTTCATGTTGCGGCTGAATTCGGCCAAGGGGACGCGGCTCGGATGCTTCTGGAGTACGGTGCCGATGTGACACTCTTGGATTTTGAGAACGACGCTATTGCGCTTGGCTGGGCAGCGTTCTTCGGCCGTCCTGAAGTCGTGGCTGTCTTGCTCGAAGCTGGGTCCGAGCCAAGCCAACGCAACAAGCATGGTCTCACCCCACTGGGGTGTGCGGTAGGCGGAACAAAAGGCAAGTGGAAGCAGTTCTCCGATGCCACATTGGAAGACTGGCAAAAGGCGGTTGACATCATTCGCGCGTATAGCGGTGTGGAGTGAGGATCGCGCGTCTTTTCGCTCGTCGTACAAGCCTCGGCGAGATTTGCAAAACGGATCTATGACGACTCCCGTGGCGGCGTCACTTGCGGCGCCGCCACCGTATTTGTTGTACAGGACGTACTGCGAGCAGTAGAGCATTACCATGACGTCCTCGGTTTTCACACCGAGTTCACGTACGGCGAGCCGACTTTCTACGCCGGAGTCGAACGAGATGGTGTGGTCATTCACTGCAAGCGGCCAGCGAAAACCCATCGTCAACCCGGCCATGGCGCAGTCAACGTGTTCGTCACGGACGTGGACGCTCTCTACCAAGAGCTGAAATCACGCGGCGCCCGAGTCCTGAACGAACCGAAGGAGTACCCGTACGGCATGCGAGACTTCGACATCAACGACGTTGACGGCAACCAGCTATGCTTCGGGATGGAGTCGAAGTGATTCAATCTGGTCCCAACCGGAGTCAGATAAACAGCTGAACCGAAGCGCGTGTTCTAGTGGCCGATTGCGTCCCAACGAGTCGCCTAGCCCCGCTAGCTTTATCAAGCTCATAGTGATATGAGTCCGATCTCCTCGGATTTCTATTATTTACTGCGTTGCGCCGTGCGCCTTCGCGCTATTGGGAGGTCAAATGAAGCTCGGCGAAGTCCTGTTAAGCTCCCGCCCCGTGCGGGTCTGCAAAGTGTGTGGTTCTCCTGACAAGTATGATTTCAGCGCACCAGACGAAACCCGGAAAACGGTGGTTCCTATGGAATATCAAAACGCGTTTGTGTGCGTTGACTGCTTTGGCCAGTTTGCTTGTGAAAAGCAAATAAAGCTATTCCGGGTCCACAGACTTCTGTAGCTCAGCTAAGTTATTTACTTTAGCAGCTGTCGGCAGGGCGAAGCCTTATTAGCTGAATAACTTGTCCGTGAGTGTCCGTGCTTCTTCGAAATTGATCCGATGCTATCCCGCAGACTTGATTTCGCTGGAATCGCGGGAAGAGCAGACGATGGATCACAAAGACGTTTGGGCTGCAGGTGACCTCTATGAGCCTTATGTCGGCCGGTGGAGCCGGCTGGTGGCGCGAGAGTTTGTCTCCTGGTTATCGGTACCAACAAACAAGGATTGGCTGGACGTGGGGTGCGGTACCGGCGCACTCACCCAGGTCATTCTCGATACTGCGACTCCGCGTGCTGTGACCGGCATTGACGCTTCTGCCGGGTTCATCGAGTACGCAAAGATGCGAATTGACAATCGGCTCGCCTCGTTCGAAGTTGGCGATGCCCGGTCACTCCCAATCGATACTGCGAGCTTTGATGTGGCCGTCTCCGCCTTGGCGCTCAATTTCGTGCCAGAGCCTGCTGAAGCTATCGTCGAGATGACTCGCGCGATCCGGCCTGGAGGCATGGTGGCCGCCTACGTTTGGGATTACGCCGAAAAGATGGAGCTGATACGTTACTTTTGGGATGCAGCAGTGGCGCTGGATCCGGCGGCTATTGATCTCGACGAGGGTCGCCAATTCTCGATCTGCGCGCCGACGCCACTCTCCAACCTCTTCGCACAGGCGGGACTACGCGCCGTAGAGGTACGACCGATTGATGTTCCCACGCGGTTTCGCGATTTCGATGATTACTGGTCACCGTTTCTCGGAGGCCAAGGGCCTGCGCCCGGCTATGCCATGTCACTTAGCGAAGATCGTCGCAACGCGCTTCGCGATCGAATTCGCTCCCAACTTCCTATTGGTCCCGACGGAGCGCTACAGTTGATCGCCCGCGCATGGGCCGTAAGAGGGCGTACCCCACATTAGATCGACGCGATCATGTCGATCTGACTTTTAATTCTGTCACTTTTTGTTTCATCAAAACTGCCGAAAGCCTCTGGCTCAGTCTGAGCGCCATCGGGTTCGGTCCAGGGCTTCCTGGCGCCGAGCCAGGTCGCTTTCCTGCTCCATCCGTATTCCCAGCCACTCGGTGTTGGCGGTTAGTTTTTGCCAGTCGAGATCTTTGCCCGCGATCATCGCCAGATCACCTTGAATCGCCGAGCGTATATCTCTGTTCGGGTCCCAGTACTGTCCAATGGAATATCGCTGAGTTTGACTGATGTAATCCAAAAAACTGTTAATGCCTCGCATCCCGGTTTCGATTTCTTTTAAGCCGCGCTGCCGATCGCCTTCGCGGGCCAAGGTCAGACCTAAATATAATCTGGTGATATCTTCAGGCTGATTGGAGGCAAGCGCCCGTTCCAAGTCTCTGCGGGCTTCTGGAAATTTGCCGGTAAGATACTCTGCGCGTCCGACATAACTCCAAACACTTTGCGCCGGAGAGCTCCCAGTCCTGTATAAGAAATTGGGATCCTCCTGAGCGGCACTCTGAAAATAGCCGAGGGCGGCTTCGTTCCTGCCTTCGATCAAAGCCTGTCGGCCATACTGTAGTTCACCGCCACTCTGGATGGTTGCGCACCCTGCGAGGAAAACAAACAAAAATAACAACCCCACTGGACTCCACCTCTTCATAGCTTTCTCCCCATGTTGCATATACTTAAGCCTAGTCTATGGCAACCCGGAAAAACAATAGTGAGACGGGGCGTAACAAGCAGACTCGACACCCCACGCTCGGCGAGCCTGCAGAGAAACATTGATCTTGAGCGCGGGTTGAGCTAGCCTACAGGCCGAACTCACACCACCTAAAGGAGTCAACACTATGGAGAGAAAAAAGGCGAGCGATTTCGATCCGCAACTGCTTAGTCTTTTCCACAGGTACGTGCATGGCGGCATCAACCGTCGCGAGTTTTTGGACGGCGCTGCCAAATTCGCCATCGGCGGCCTGACAGCGACGGCATTATGGGACCTGCTCCGGCCCAATTACGCTCTGGCGCAGCAAGTAGCCAAGGACGATAAGAGAATCAGAGCCGATTATACGATGTATCCCTCGCCCAAGGGCAACTCATCGAATGGGACGATGCGGGGACTACTCGCCCGCCCTGCAACCGGCGACAAATTTCCGGTCGTGATCGTCGTTCACGAAAACCGCGGCCTGAATCCGTACATAGAAGATGTCGTGCGGCGTTTGGCGGTCGCCGGTTTCATGACCCTTGGACCGGACGCGATTTGGCCTCTTGGGGGTTACCCCAGTGTTGACAAATATGGAGCTGAATCCGATGAAAAGGCCCTAGCGATGCAGAAGCAACTCGACGGCGGGAAAATCACCGAAGACTTCGTCGCCGCTGGAGAGTTCCTGCTCAAGCATCCGAATTCCACCGGCAAGCTCGGTGCTGTGGGTTTCTGTTTTGGCGGCGGTATGGTCAACCGACTGGCTGTCCGGATGCCGGAGCTTGCCGCCGGGGTTCCGTTTTATGGGGCCGCACCGGCGATTGAAGACGTGCCAAAGATCAAGGCCGCTCTGCTACTCAATTTCGCCGAGACAGACCCCAACATCAACGCCCGGTGGCCTGATTATGAAGCCGCTCTCAAAGCGAATGGTATCAAATACGAGGCCTACGTGTATCCCAAGACGAATCACGGTTTTCATAACGACACCACACCACGTTATGACCCGGAAGCGGCGAAACTCGCCTGGCAACGGACCATCGACCACTTCAATAAGACCTTGAAGTCATAGAGCCTGGTCGATCGAGAACCGTCGTTCCAAGGTTTCGCAATCGTGCAAACCTAAGGCTCGTGCCCAGGAATTGTGACCTTCCTGAGGCCCCTAGCGCCGAGGAGGATAATCACCATGTTTGCTAAAAGCTTGTGGATGATTCTGGTTATGGCGCTGCTCACTTCGTCGGCAAAGGCGGAGCAAATCAAAGTTGCATACTCCGGCGTATCCGCAACAGGCACCCCCCTCTGGCTTGCCAAAGAGGAAGGGATCCTTGCCAAGCACGGGTTGGAAGCGGATCTTGTCGCGGTGCGTAGCGCGCCTCTACAAGTTAGCGCGCTGGTATCTAATGAGGTGCAGTTTGTCCGGGGAAGTGTTTCCAGTATGCTCACGGCCGCGGCGCAAGGGGCGAAGCTCAAGATTCTCCTCTCGCTCTTTGCTGAAAGGGCCTCCTACGATTTTCTGGTGTCTTCGTCGATTACTCAGCCCCGCGACCTGAAAGGCAAAAAAGTTGGGGTCCAGGATTTTAGCGGTCTGCTCTGGACACTTTCTATGTTGTCGCTAAGGGA
>Ga0081455_10003190_pt1 | contig 19014 bp, 13 predicted proteins | sample TabmetS3T2R1_FD_70207 | JGI IMG/M metagenome (GOLD analysis project Ga0081455, IMG submission 70207) | Tabebuia heterophylla rhizosphere microbial communities from the University of Puerto Rico - S3T2R1 | ecosystem: Host-associated > Plants > Roots > Rhizosphere ... | reverse complement strand
ACGTAGAAGTCCGTCTCGGGATCGTGGTGCAGGACGCGCCGGCCGGGCGGCATATCGTCGCTGAAGGTGTCGGCGACGAAATTGGGATCGGACAGAAGCCGCCCGAGCCGCTCCGCGATCTGCTCCAGTGCATCGAACAACGGCGCTGTTTTGAGGATTGCGCGGCCGTCCGCGCAGAAGTCATCGAGCGAGTAAGCCATGGCGTTTCTCCATTCCAACGCCTTCCCTACACCAAGTCTCGCTTTTGCGCATCCGCCGGGCGTGGGTACTATGAACCGACGCCGCGGTCATGAGGTGGAGGAGGTCAATGTCGCGCTTCGCAGGTTTGGTCGGCCTCGCGGCCGCAGCGGGAATGGCACTCTGGTCGGTGCCGAGCACGGCACAGGAGCCCTATCCGTCGCGAACGGTAAAGATCGTGATTCCTTCGCAGCCGGGCTCGACCACCGACGCGCTCGCGCGCATCGTGGCGGACCAGCTGAGCCAGAAGTGGGGCAAAGCGACGATCGTGGAGAACATCCCCGGGGGCGCGATGAACATCGGCGCGCTGAGCGTGGCGCGCGCCGCGCCGGACGGCTACACCTTGATGGTCGCGCCGCCCTCCCCGCTCTCTTTCAATCATCTTCTATATCGCGATCCCGGCTACGAGCCGACCAAGTTCGTTCCGATCACGATGCTCGCGAAAATCCCCAATGTCCTGGTCGTTCGCAAAGACCTTCCGGCAACGACGTTGAAGCAGCTCATCGACTACGGCAAAGCCAATCCCGGCAAGCTCTCCTATGCCTCGCAAGGGGTGGGGTCGACCGCGCATCTGTCGGCCGCCCAGCTGGAGGCGCGGGCCGGCATCAAGATGGTGCACGTGCCCTATCGCGGCGCCCAGCCCGCCCTTACCGACGTCGTCGCCGGTCACGTCGACATGTTCTTCGATACACTCGCAACCTCGGTGCCGCTCTTTCGCGACAACAAAGTCAAGCTCTTGGGCGTCGCCGATCTCAAACGCGCCGCGGCCGTGCCCGAAATCCCCACCATTTCCGAAGCGGGGCTGCCCGATTTCAGATCGATCACCTGGTTCGGATTGGTCGCGCCACCGGCCACGCCCGCCGCTTTGGCCGAAAAGATCAACCGCGATGTGGTCGAGATTCTCAAGAGCAAGGAGGTCGCGGAGATGCTGCGCAAGATGTCGCTCGAGGCCGGCGCAACGGCGCCTGCAGAGACCACCCACTTCTTTGCCGAGGAAACCGCTTTGTGGAGCAAAGTGATCAAGGAGGCCGGCATCGAGCCGCAATAGGCTTGCGTTTCCGGGATGCGATCCAGGACTCCGCTTCGCGGGTCGAGGCTTAAGACGTGACCAGCCCGATTTCACGATAGGCGCGCAGCGCGCCGGGATGAAGCGCCACGCCGCCGAATTCAAGCGCCTTGGGACCATGCGACCGCAGCGGCTCAAACAGCTCCTGCATGTTGGCGAACAACGCATTGAGCTGGCCGAGCTCGTCGCAACTCGTTGCGATCGCCGCTACCGCCTCGTGCACGATCGCATCAGCCACGCGGCGATGGGTGACAAGCACATTGAGCACCGCGACCTGCGGCAGGTCGGCGGCGAGGCCGCGGATCGCGCCGGCGCGCAGCACGGTCCGGCCATAATACGGAACGGCCTTGATCACCGCTTCGAGCTCGCCGGGCCGATACGGCAGCACGCGTAGCGCAACGCGTTGCGCAAGCTCGGTCATGACCGGGTTGGGGATGGGACATTGGAACTGAGCATCGACGTCGCCTGCAGCCAGAGCCTCGGCGCCCGCGGCGAAATCGAGATAGACCGGCGTGAAGTCGGAAAAGCTCATGCCCAGCGCGCCGAATAGGCCGTGGGCATGTTGCACCATGCCGCTTGTTTGCAGCCCGACCGCAATGCGCCGTCCGCGCAGATCGGAAAACGAGCGGATCGACGCCTCTGCGCGCACGATGAAAAACAGCGGGCCCGCATTCATGGGCGCCGCCATGGCGAGATCGATCGGGCGCTCGAATGGAGCCTGACCGTTTTTGGCGCGGCCGATCCAGTTCGAGGCCATGAAGCCGAACTCGATCTCGCCGCCGTGCAGCCGATTGGCGTTTTCCGTGCTGGCGGAGTGCGACTCCAGCACCTCGACCGGCGTCAATACGGGGTGCCGTTCGAAGACAGCCTTGAGCGCGCGGCCTTGGCTGTAAAATGTGCCGTCGCGTTCGGAGGTGCCGATGCGGATCGTCATTGATGGAACCGAGGCGCAGATACTCGGTGCCGAAATCGCGGCGGGAATGTCAAGCGGGTCGCAATGACCGGAGGCGCAGGCCGGCGAAGAAGCTAATGCGGTTTGTGGTGCGGCACGCGCGTTGCGTGCGCGATGATCTCGCCGGCGCGCTTGCCAAATTGCCTGAAATCGACGGGCGCGACCTCGCCGCTTTCCTCGAAAAGGACCGATACACCGTGCCGGAGGTCCGATTTGGACCACCGTTCGTCCCGGTCCCTTTCCTTTTCCTTGTGCCTGCTCGCCACGGGAACACCAACTGTCCCCCGTGCTCCTACATTCTTAACAAATATTCATTGCGTCGGTTCCCCGACTATGCGCAACACGCATTGCGGTTCCTAATTACATTCTGAATTCGGTATTACCCTGGCCTAGACGAGATCGAAGCATTAGCGAGTTCCCACCGATTCGGTCTCAATTATATCGATGAGGCCCGTCGAGTGACGTCGAGCATGTCCGCGTCCTCGAGAAATGTGGCTTTCGAGCCTTTGTAAAGCAGCTTCGACATTTCGCTGTCGCCGACGGCAACGTCAGGCCTGCACGAAGTATGGCATCACCTCGCGCGCGAACAGCCGCATCGACGCCTCGGCCTCGGCGCGACCGATCATGCCGAAGTTCACTTGTAGCGAGGCAGATTCGAAGCCGCCGACACTGCGGTGATAACCGTCGATCGCGCGGCGAATCTCCTGCGGCGTTCCGATCCAAGCCAAGCCCTTGTCAACCTGCGACTCGAACGTCTCGCGCGCCAGTCCTTCGATCATCTTCTGATAGTTGGGATAATCGCGCGAGGATACGCCGGACATCCAGCCCGACGCCGCATCCACGATCGATTTGAGATACTGATTGAGCGGCACCCGCGCGACGGCGGCGGCCTCGGCGGCGCTGTTCGCGCAATACATGTGGAACGCCAGCATCACTTTGCTGCGGCCGGCTTGCCCAGCGGCCGTCCAGGCGTCGCGATAGGATTGGAGCAGGCCCGCCATGTGCGCGCCGCCAAGCGGGATGCCCATGATGTAATGTCCAAGCCTGCCCGCGGTCTCGAACGTCTCCTTGGTGGAAAGCGCCGCGATCCAGAACGGGGGTCTCGGCTTCTGCGTGGGACGCGGCAGCGATGTTACGTTTTCGAAGCTGTGGAAGCGGCCGCGGTCCGTGACGTTTTCCTCCTCGAGCAAGCGGCGGACCTGTTCCAGCCCCTCCTCGAAGCGGGCGCGGCTCTCGTCCATCGAGATGCCGAAGCGGGCAAACTCGTGCGGCAAGAAGGCGCGGGCAAATCCGACTTCGAGACGGCCGCCGGAAATCGCGTCCACCATCCCGATTTGCCCCGCGAGCTTGAGCGGATTGTTGAACACCGGCAGCACCGCACCGGTGATCAGCCGCATCGAGCGCGTCAGCGCCGCCGCGGCGCTGAGAAAAATGAGCGGATCGGGACTGTAGCCGCCGTACGACAGAAAATAGTGCTCGACCGTGCGTACATTGGTGAAGCCCAGCTGCTCGGCGAGTTGCGTCAGCTCGAGTGCCTCGCGCCAATACTGATCGGCGGACTTCTGATCAGGACCGACGGCGGGAAAGAACTGAATGCCGAATTCCATCGCTTACCTTAGTTCGGCTTCCTCACAGCGCCAGGCTACGACGGACGGCGCCATATCGTCCCCTCCCCGCTTACAGCCGAACTCGGGTAAATCCGAGGTCGGTCGGAGAGGGAGCCCACCGCGTACGCGGCGTCGTGATCCCGTCACCATAGACCTCAAACGCTCACACCGCCGCTGCCTCATCGCAGCTTTGCGACGCGATGGATGGCGGCACGAATGCGAATGTAGGTGGCGCAGCGACACAAATTGGTCATCTCCCGATCGATGTCGGCATCGCTCGGATTCGGGTGCTGGCTGAGAAGCGATGCTGCCGTCATGATCATGCCGGACTGGCAGTAGCCGCATTGGGGAACGTCCAGCTCGGTCCAGGCCTTCTGCACGGGATGATCGCCGTTGCGGGACAAACCTTCGATGGTTGTGATCTGCCCGCCCTGCGCCATCATGACCGGCATGATGCAAGTGCGCATCGCAGCCCCATCGACATGCATGGTGCAGGCGCCGCAGATGCCGATGCCGCAGCCGAATTTGCTTCCGGTCAGGTTCAGATGCTCGCGCACGACCCATAGCAGCGGGACGTCCTCCGGACCGTCGAATTCGGCCGGCACTCCGTTCACGAAGAATTTCACCGACATGTCGACAACCTTTCAGGCGTTGGAGCGTAAAGCATCTTCCGGGAACGGCATCACGTCGAGCCGACGCCCAGTCGCGTGGAGCAAGGCCTGCGCCAGCGCGGGAGCAACCGGCGCCAGGACCACTTCACCGAAACCCTGCGGGGGACGATCGCTGGGCAGCACGATCGGGACGACCTCCGGCATCTCATCCATGCGCAGCAGCTGATAGTCGAAGAAGTTGCTCTGGTCGGTACCGCCGTTCGAGAAGGTGATCCGGCTCTTGAGCGTGTTGGTCAACGCAAACCCAATCCCGCCTTCGATCTGCGCCTTGAGCGTGTTCGAATTGACCACGAGGCCAGGATCGACCGCGCAGAACACGCGCTTGACCGTGAGACGCTCGCCGATGCGCGCCAGCTCCACCACCTCCGCGACGTAGGTTTTGAACCGTCCGCCGCGGCCGATGTAGCAATTGTAGGCGATGCCCCGGAGCGTATTGGGCGTCGCGCCCCAGCCGGATGCGTCGGCAGCAGCGTCGAGCACGCGTAGTGCCAGCGGATCGTCCGCCAGCAAATTGCGACGATAGGCGTACTGGTCGATGTTGGCGCGCTGGGCGAGTTCGCTGATGAAGCTCTCCCAGAAGAACACCGCTGCGGTCGAGCCCACCGAGCGCATGAAATAGACCGGGATCGGCAACGGCGTGTCCACCGTCTCCACCACAAAGTGCGGCACGCGGTAGCTCTGGTTGTAAATGCCGTCGACCATGCTCTCGTCCCAGGCGCCCTCCGGCGTCTGGTCGAGCCAGCTCTTGCGCACCGCGCCAAACAATGACTGACCGGCGACACGCGCATGCACCGCGAGCGGATAGCCGCGCTCATCCACCACCGCGCGAAGGCGGCCCCCCGCATTCGGCCGGTATACATCATGCTGCATGTCTTCTTCGCGCGAGCGAATGAGCTTGACCGGACGACCCACCGCTTTCGACGCCTGCACGGCTTGCAGCACATAGTCCGGCACGATCTTGCGGCCGAAGCTTCCGCCCAGAAACGTGACGTTGACCTTCACGTCCTCGGCGGCGCAACCGACCGCGTGTGCCACCGCCTCCTGGCACGCCGTGACCGATTGAATTGGCCCCCAGACTTCGACCGCACCGTCCTTGTAGCTCGCGGTGGCGTTGACTGGTTCGAGCGGAGCATGCGCGATGTGCGGCAGCACGAACCGTCGCTCAATGACCGCGGCCGCGCGCGCTTGCAGCATCTCTCGCGGTTGTCCCCTGACGAGCGCGGTGACACCGTGCTCGGCGTTCAAGGCGGCGTCGAGCATGGCATCGATCTTGGCAGTGGAGAGGTCGCCGGCGGTACCGCCGTCGAACACCACATCGAGCGCTTCGAGCGCGCGCTGGGCTTGCCAGAATTGATCCGCGACGACGCAGACGGCGTTGTGACGCGGCGCATTCGGCAGCCGCGGATGCTGGGCCCCTGCGTCTTCGTTGGCGATTGCGAGCGCCGCGAGCTTCACCACCGCGTGCACTCCGGGCATTTTGAGGATATCGGCCTCGTTCTTGATCGCGGTCACCTCCCCGCCGAAGGAGCGCGCGGTCTTGATGGCGGCATTGAGCATGCCGGGGACCACGACATCGATGCCGAAGACGGCGCTGCCGTTGCACTTGGCCGGCGTGTCCAAACGCGTCACCGGTTTGCCGATGAGCTGGAACTGGCTGCTGTTCTTGAGCGGCGGAGCTGCGCTGAGCGGCAGCTTGGCGGCGGCAGCCGCAAGTTGCCCGTAGGAAAGCCTCTCGCCGCGCGCATTGATGACGAAGCCCTTCTCGGTGCGGCACTGGACGACATCGACGTTCCACGCCTGTGCCGCCGCGCGGATCAGCACGTCACGGGCGGCGGCGCCTGCGGCACGCAGGCGCTCATAGAGCGCCGTGGTCGACATCGAGGCGCCCTCTTTCTGCGCCGGTGCCTCCTGCCGGAACGCAATCTTGTAGGCCGCCTTGCCGGTCACGAACCGGACTTTGACCCGCTCCCAATCGGCGTCGAGCTCGTCGGCGAGAATTTGCGGCAGCGCCGTGTACGAGCCCTGCCCCACTTCCGGCTGCGACAGCCCGAGCGTGACGTCCCCGCTCGGCGCGATGACGATCCAGTCGGTGATCTCGTAGCTGTCTGCGGCGCGGCTGCCCCGCACGGCGATGGGAACGAGGAGCGATGCGGTCGTCAGCGCGGCTCCGGTAAGGACGAAGCGGCGCGAGACGGGCGACATTAAAGGCTCCACGGCGTGGCTCGGTGCTGCCGGGCTCGAGTGAATTCCGGCGTTGCAGGTTGGATTCTTGTAGCAGAACCGCGGCGGTTGTGTCGTTCCGATGGACGCATGCGTCAACACGCCAATGGTTAACGCGCCAATGGTTGATCCGACGCGTGTCCGCGGCACACGGCTTGCGTGGCGAGAAAGCCACAGCCGGCGGCAATCCGCCCTCAAACGGTCCATCGCGAATTAATCGCGCGCGGTCCCGCCCATAGCGTTGGGCGAAGGGCAGTGTCCGTCCCCCGCGGGGGCGTCGGGAGTGCGTCGGGACGCCCGGGGGTTGTGGGGGATGCGTACAGATCGGTCGCGTTCGCAGGCAACGCGCGCCGCGGCACAGGCCGTGCCCGGCGCAGCGATTCATCACCCCGCGATGCCGAGTCCGCTGCTGCCTGCGCGGCCAGGACTGCGCGCGGTGCTGCTCGCAAGCGTCTGGGTCGCCGCCTTCGCCGTGTTGACGCCGAGTTCGGCGCAAACGATCGACGGCACCTGGCTCGGCGGTGGAGCACCAGTTACCAACAAATGGACTCAAGGCAACAACTGGAGCTCGAACCCGGACGTGCCTGACCGCACGGCGACGTTCATCAACAACAGCGCCCCCACACCGGTTACGATCTCGAGCACCACCTCGATTGGCACGATTCAGTTCGCGGCCGGAGCGGCGTATTCCTTCGAGGTCAATTTAGCGCTCTTCGAAATCAATGGCTCAGGCATCGTCAACAATTCCGCGTCCGCGCCGATTTTCACCAACAATGGCGCGATAACGTTTACCAACGCAAGTTCGGCCGGAAATTCGAGCATCATAAACAACGGCGGCTTCACCCTCTCTTTTACCGACACCACCACCGCCGGCAACGCCACCATTACCACCAACAACGGCGCGTTCACGCAATTTGGCACCAATAGCACCGGTGGCAACGCCCGATTCATTACCAATACCACTGGCACCGTCGATTTCTCCGGCACCTCGGGGCCCAGCGGCAACAATCAGATCACGGCCGGCTCGATCGAGGGCGCCGGCACATACTTCCTAGGCTCCAATCAACTCACCGTCGGCAGCAACAATCTCTCCACCGAAGTCAGCGGAGAGATCCAGGACGGCGGCAGTTTCGGCGGCAGCGGCGCATCGCTGGTCAAAGTCGGGACGGGCACGCTGACGTTATCCGGCAACAATAGCTACACCGGCGCCACCACGATCAGCGCCGGCACGGTGATGGCGGCGTCGAGCACAGCGCTGCCGAGCCAAACCGCGCTGGCCGTCAATTTGGGCGCGACGCTGACGATTGGCGACGGTGTCGCGGCTCAGATCGGCTCGCTCGCTGACGGAGTTTCGGGTGGCGGCGGCGTTGTTATCGGAGCGTCCAATCCCACCACGCTGCTGACCATCGCAGGCAACAGCAGCACCACGTTCTCCGGCGCGTTCTCCGGTCCGGGCTCCCTCGAGCTGGACAGCGGTTCGCTGACGCTCACGGGCGCCAGCAATGGCGGCAATATCGGCACGATCGGCGGCGATCTTTCGCTGTGCAATTGCGACGACGGCGGGCTGACGATCAGCGGCGGCGCGCTCAGGGTCAACGGTTTCGCCATGGGCGTCTCGGTTACCGGCGGCACGCTCGCCGTCATCAACGGCGGTACGCTGCAGGTCGGCGACACGCCGGGCGCTAACGACCTCCTCGTCGCAAGCAACATGATCATCAGCGGCGCCGGCTCGACCGTGACCGTGAGCGGCTTCACCGGCGTCGGCATCTTCGGGCCGGGCCCGCTCACGATCAGCAATGGCGGTGTGCTCAACAGCCAGAGCGGAGCGGAAATCGACACCTTTGTGCCCATGCTTGGCGTTCCGACGGCAACGGTGACCGGGCCTGGCTCGACCTGGAACGTCGGCGGCTCGGGTCTCACCGTCGGCGGCGGATCCACCGCGGGGCCCGGGCGGCTTACGGTTTCCAATGGCGGCGTCGTCAATACGAGTTCGCTCACGATTGGCGATCCGTGCGGCTGCGCGGATGGACGCGTGACGATTACCAACGGCGGCGTGGTCAATTCATTCGGCTTCACCGGTATTGGCGAAGGCAGCACACTCAATCTCGGCGACGGCGGGCTGGCGGGCGCGATCGTCACCCCCGCGATCGACAACAGGGGCCGCATCGTCGCGAACTTCACCGATACGCTCACCCTCGCCGCCGCCGTTTTCGGCGCTGGCAGGCTGAGCAAGGCCGGTCCGGGAACGCTCATCCTCACCGGCAGCAACACCTATACCGGCGGCACCACGATCACCGGCGGCACCCTGCAGCTCGGTGACGGCGGCACCAGCGGATCGATCGTCGGCAACATCACGAACGACGGCACGTTCGCCATCAACCGCTCAGACACCTTCACCTTCGGCGGTGTCATTTCGGGAACTGGCGCGTTCGCGCAGGTCGGTCTCGGAACGACCATCCTGACCGCCGCCAACACCTATTCCGGAGGCACCGTCATCAACAACGGTGTGCTCGCGGTCGCGGCCGATGCCAATCTCGGCGCCGCGACGGGCGGCCTCTCCTTCGGCGGTGGCACGCTGCAATTCCTGTCGGGGTTCACCTCCAACCGCGCGGTCACGCTCAACACTGGCGGCGGCACCGTGGACACCAACGGCAACAGCGCGACACTCGGCGGCTCGATCTCCGGCAGCGGCGCGTTCACCAAGATCGGCGGCGGCACACTCACGCTGTCGGGCACAAGCAGCTATTCGGGCGCGACGGCGGTCAATGCCGGCACGCTCCAGGCGGGCGCCGTCAATACTTTCGCGCCGGGCAGCGCGTTCACCGTCGCATCCGGCGCCACGCTCAACCTCGCGAGCTTCAACCAAACCATCGGCTCACTCGCCGGCGCTGGCTCCGTGGCCCTGGGTTCCGCCACGCTTACCAGCGGCACCGACAACACCAGCACCACGTTCTCCGGCACGATTTCCGGCACCGGCGGACTGACCAAAATCGGCAGCGGCACGCTGACGCTCTCGGGTGCCAATAGTTACTCCGGCGGCACGACGCTCGCGGCCGGCACGCTGAGCCTCGCCAACAATCAGGCGCTTGGGTCAGGCCCGCTGACCACCACCGGCTCGGTGGTCGACTATGCCAACGGCGTGACCATCGCCAACCCGATCGTGCTCAACAGCAACACAACCCAACTGCAGGTCGCGACCGGCACCGCCACGCAGGCCGGCGTGATCTCGGAGCTCAACGGGCCGCGTCCGCTCGAGAAGATCGGAGGAGGCACGTTGGTGCTCACGGCCAACAACACATATAGCGGGCCAACCACCGTCAGCGCCGGCACGCTCATCGTGAACGGCTCGATTGCCAATTCGGCGGTGACGGTGGATCCGGGAGCCACGCTCGCTGGCACGGGCGCAGTCGGCGCGATCACCATCACCAGCGGCGGCACGTTTGCTCCCGGCGCGGCCGGCACGACCGGCGCGATGACCGTCGCCGGCAATCTCGCCTTCCAGTCCGGGGCGCTTTACCTGGTGCAGGTCAACCCGTCGACCGCATCGAGCACCACCGTGACGGCAGGCGGGACCGCGGCGCTCGGCGGTACCGTACAGGCCGTGTTCGCCTCCGGCCGTTACGCGGCGCGCAATTACACAATCCTCTCGGCCGCCGGCGGATTGAGCGGCGCGTTCAGCAGCTTGAGCACCAGCAACCTGCCTGCCGGCTTCACGGCGTCACTCGGTTACACCGCAACCAACGTAGTCCTGAATCTCACCGCCACCTTGGGCCGCAGGCCGAGCGACCTCGGCACCACCGGCTTGAGTATCAATCAGACCAATGTCGCCGAAGCGCTCAACAACTTCTTCAACAACGGTGGCACGCTGCCGCCCGAGTTTGTGAGCATCTTCGGGCTCAGCGGCGCCAGTCTCGCCAACGCGCTCACGCTCCTTTCGGGCGAAGCCGCGACCGGCGCGCAGCAGGGCGCGTTCCAGCTCGGGAACCAGTTCCTCGGCATCATGCTCGATCCTTTCGTCGACGGCAGGAGCGGCGTCGTGGGCGCCGCCGGCCCGGCGCTCGGCTTCGCGCCGGAGCGCGAAGACCTGCCCGACGACATCGCCCTTGCTTATTCAAAGGTGCTCAAGGCGCCGCCGAAGCCTGCCACGTTCGAGCAGCGCTGGAGCGTGTGGGGCGCAGGTTATGGTGGCAGCAATCGGACCAGCGGCGATCCAGCAGTCGTCGGCAGCCACGATCTCTCAGCACGCACCGCGGGCGGCGCTGCCGGGCTCGACTATCGCCTCGCGCCGGGCACCGTTATCGGCTTCGCGCTCGCGGGCGGCGGCACCAATTGGAGTCTGGCGCAGGGGCTGGGCGGCGGCAGGAGCGACGCCTTCCAGGCCGGAGTCTACGGCGCGACGCGCTATGGCCCGGCTTACCTCGCTGCGGCCTTCGCCTATACCAATCACTGGATGTCGACCGACCGCTTCGCCTTTGCCGGCGATCATCTCACCGCAAGCTTCAACGCGCAGTCGCTCGGCGGGCGCGTGGAGGGCGGTTACCGCTTCATGACGGTCTATGGTGGGCTCACGCCCTATGCGGCGATCCAAGCGCAGAGCTTCCGCACCCCGAGCTACAGCGAGAGCGATCTCACCGGCGGCGGCTTTGCGCTCGCTTATAATGCGCGCACCGCGACCGATACACGCAGCGAACTGGGCGCGCGCTTCGACCGTCTCCTGCTGCTCAACCCCAATGCCGCGGTGACCATGCGGGCGCGCGTGGCATGGGCGCACGACTGGATCAGCGACCCGACGCTTGCTGCTGTATTCCAGACGCTTCCGGGCGCGAGCTTCATCGTCAACGGCGCGACGCCGGCGAAGAATTCCGCGCTTACTTCCGCCGGCGCCGAGCTTCGGCTTGCCAACGGCGTCACGCTCATCGGCAAATTCGACGGCGAGTTTGCGTCTCGCTCCTCCACCTACGCCGGCACCGGCACGGTGCGATATAGCTGGTGAGTCGGCCGCAAACGCCTGATGGCCCGCCGCTACGGCGCCTGATATGCTCGCCTTTGCGCGACTTTGAAGGGGACGGGATGTCCTGGACCTGGCTGCGGCGTCTCATCGCGATTTCCGCGGCGCTGTCTTTGCCGGCGACACTCCACGCGGCATTGCCGACGCCCGTGGAGACTCCGGAGCGGGCGTTTCTCACCGGCCAACTCTTGATCGCTTCGCCGACGATGGGCGATCCACGCTTTCAGCAGACGGTGATTCTGATGGTGCGGCACGACCGCACTGGCGCGCTCGGCATCGTCGTCAATCGGCCGCTGGGGGAGCGGCCGCTGGCGCGCCTGCTCGAGGCGCTCGGCGACAAGGACACGCCGGTTGCCGGAACGGTGCGCATCTTCGCCGGCGGCCCGGTCCAGCCCGATATCGGCTTCGTGGTCCACAGCGCCGAATACCGCCGCCCCGATACGCTCGACATCGACGGCCAGGTCGCCATGACGTCGAGCCGGGAGATCCTGCGCGACATCGGCAGTCATCGCGGCCCGAACAAGAGCTTCATTGCGTTCGGCTATGCCGGTTGGGCGCCCGGCCAGCTCGAGGGCGAGATCGCCCATGGCTTCTGGTTCACCACGCCGCAGGACGCGAAACTCATCTTCGACGACGACCGCGGCGAGGTCTGGGACCGTGCCATGAAGCGTCGGACCCAGGACCTGTGATCACGCGCGGGTCGAATTACCGATGCTGGCCTTTCAGCATCGCTGTTTGCAAACAAGCTGCTGAGTCGTACAAGCGAGATTGCAAGCGCCGCCGCTTGCCGCCACGCCAGGGCTTACTGCCGTCGCGGTGCTCGTTGGAACGCAGCCATTCAGGCAGGTCATCGCCTGCATGTCACAACTGGTCTGACATGTGGTGATTGTTGTATTCACAGTTGGCGGTGTGAGAGGTATGGGATTCGTGACCTGCCCGCTCTGAGCAGAAAGCTCGGTTGCAAACAGCGTGCAACTCAGTAGCCCGAGGGCCGCCAGCACAAAACGTGTCATCGGACTTCTCCTGTTACCGCCCTGCGGAGCGCCGACGCATGGTTGCACAAATTCGGCGTAAGAACCACAGGCGGCCGCAGCGAATTGCTTCATCGGCAGCAACTCTGCAGTCGGCAATAATGCCACCGCCAACCGCATTCAAGCGGTTGCGGCGAGGACGCGATCGACCTCGGCAAGAAGCGTCGCCTGATCGGACTGCGCCATCAGCGAAGCCTTGATCCCGTTGCGGGCGATCGCAGCGACCTCGTCGCGTCCGAGCTCCAACGCCTGCGCGGCGGCGCGATAGTTCTCCTTCACGTAGCCGCCGAAATAGGCGGGATCGTCGGAGTTCACCGTCACCATGAGGCCCTTGTCCATCATCCGCCGCAGCGGATGATGCGCGAGATCATCGACGACGCGCAGCCGGACATTGGAGAGCGGACAAACCGTGAGCGGGATGCGCTCGCGCGCCAGACGATCGACCAATGGCTCGTCCTCGATCGAGCGCACGCCGTGATCGATGCGCGCGACGCCGAGCGTGTCGAGCGCTTCCCAGACGTAGCTCGGCGGCCCCTCCTCCCCGGCATGGGCGGTGAGAAAGAAACCTGCCTCGCGCGCGCGGCGAAACACGTGCTTGAACTTGCCCGGCGGGTGGTCTCGCTCCGATGAATCGAGCCCGACGCCAACGATCCGGTCCTTGAAGGGGAGCGCGGAATCGAGCGTCTGCTCGGCGTCTGCCTCGTCGAGGTGACGCAGAAAGCACATGATCAGGCTTGCCTTGATGCCAAGCGTTCGACCGGCGTGGGCGATGGCGCGGGACAACCCTTCGATGACCGTCGCGAACGGGATGCCGCGCGACGTGTGGCCCTGCGGGTCGAAGAACATCTCGACGTGGCGCACGTTGTCCGCGTGCGCGCGCTCGAGATAGGCCCAGGCAAGATCGTAGAAATCCTGTTCCGTGATCAACACGGACATGCCTTGGTAGTAGATATCGAGAAAGTCTTGCAGATCGCGAAAGCGGTACGCCTGGCGCACCGCTTCGACCGAGGCATACGGCAGGCGGATGCCGTTGCGGCGCGCCAGCGCGAACATCAGCTCCGGCTCGAGGCTGCCTTCGACGTGAATGTGCAGCTCGCATTTGGGCAGCTGCGTGATCAGCGCGTCGTGCATTCGTCATTTCTCCGGGACATCAAAGGTTCTCAGCTGCAACACGGATTGAACAAGGAGCATCCTCGACAAGGCAGCTGCGCATTGATTGCGAAGGTATCAGGACGATGTAGATACAAAGCCTTCACATAATAGAAAGCCCACCATCGACGGCGAGCGTCGTCCCGGTGATGAACGAGGCTTCGTCGCTGGCGAGCCAGAGAATCGGCCAAGCAATCTCCCGCGGCGTTGCCCAGCGGCCGAGCAGCGACGTGGTCTGCCGCTCGGTCCTGAGCGTCTCGACGTCCTTCCCGGCGGCCATGGCTTTCGAAATATGAAAGTCGGTCAGCGTCGAGCCGGGACAGACCGCGTTGATGCGCACGCCGTGCGCCACTTCCTCGAAGGCGAGCGTGCGTGTCATGGCGAGGATGCCAGCCTTGGTCGCGTCGTAGAGGCCCATGCCCTTGCGGCCGGTGAGCGCATAGCACGACGACACGTTGACGATACTGGCGCGGCCGCTGCGGCGCAGCGCCGGCAGCGCCGCCTTGCAATAGTTGGCTGTGCCAACGAGGTTGACGCCGACCATGGCTTGCCACTCGGCGGCTGTTGAGTCGGCGATCGCGGAATAATTGCGCATGGCCGCATTATTGACCAGGATGTCGAGCCGGCCGAAGGTCTGGAGCGCGTGCTCGACCGCCCGCGAGGCCTCGCTGGCGTCGGCGACGTCGGCCACAAACATCGAGACGCGTGCGCCCGGCACCCGTTGCGCAATCGCCTTCGTCGTGACCGCCAACGCGTCGGCGTTGGCATCGACGAGCACCGTCATCCCGCCTTCAGCGCAGATGAGCTCACCGGTCGCCGCGCCAATGCCCGCGCCGCCGCCCGTGATCAGAGCGGCTTTGCCTTCCACGCGGTTCATGCTCGCGCGGTCACTCGGTCGGAACGACGCCGAGCTCCTTGGCGGCGGCAGCGACGCGCGCGCGCTGCAGCTCGATCGCGGCTTGGAATTCGGCAGGGCCGCTGAAGTTGGGGAGCTGTCCGGTGTCGTTGAGCCGCTGGGTAATCGCGGGATCGGCGCCGACCTCCCCGACGTCCGCCGCGATGCGCGTGCGCAGCGGCAGCGGCATTTCGGGAGGACCGAAAAATCCAACCAGCCCGTCGAGCGCGAGATCCGGATAACCGGCTTCCGTGACTGTCGGCACATCGGGCAGGACCGGTGCTCGAATGCCGTTGGTCACCGCAAGCAGCTTGACCTTGCCGGCCTGCAGCTGCGGCCGCACGATCGCATAAGCCGTTTCGTTGAACTGAATGCGCCCGGCGGCGAGGTCGTTGGCCGCCTCGACCTGATTGCGATACGGGACCTTCGACAGGTTCAGCCCAGCTTTGCGCCAGAACCCTGCCACGAGAAAATCGATGGCACCGGTCGTACCGGCCCAGTTGAGCTTGCCTGGCTGGGCGCGCGCCATCGCGACCAACTCGGCGAGTGATTGCACGGGCAGGTCCGCGGGCACCGCAATGACGATGATCGTGTTTGACACACGGGCGATCGGTTGCAGATCCTCGGGCTTGTAGGGAAGGTTCTTGTACACGAAGGGATGCGCGGGGAACGAAGATGTTGGCGAGGCCAACAGTACGTGATGGGCGGCGACCATCGCGCTGATCGCGACGAGCCCATCGCCGCCGGGGCGATTCTCGACCACCACCGGCTGGCCCCAACGCTTGCTGAGGCCGTCGGCGAGCAGTCGAGTTCCGATATCGATGCCGCTGCCGGGCCCGAGCGTCACCAGGAATTTCACGGGGCGCTGTGGCCAGGTTTGCGCCGGTGACGGCGTCGCCGAGACAGCGAACGCAAGCGCGGCCGCCAGGACAAGGACACAACGCAGACTTTTGCGCATTGGCTTTCTCCACATGCACCGTGACGTCGAGCGACGCGCTCAGATCGAATAGACTGGCTGGTCCAAGCCGTCGGTCAAGTGGATCTTGGCCCATTCCTGCGGCTTCACGTCGCGGTCGAGCAGCACGCCGGCAGCGCGCACGCGCTGGGCGTTGGCATCGAGCGCCGGCGGCTCGGCGCCATCCTGCATCGCGACCGCAGCTTCGTACAACATGCGCCGCGCCATCACGATCGCCCGGTCAGTTGGCAGCAGCTTCTCCTTCGCGTGATCCTGGATTGGCCCCATGCTCTCCTGCAGCGAGGCGTCCTGCATGGCGATACCGAAGACGCCGCTATAGGCGCGCTTCTCCTTTTGCGCGCGGCGATCGATGAGATAGTCGTTGTCCTTGTTTGCCAGTGGCCGAAACGTCCCGGGCACGTAAGGGCAATGGATGCCCTTGCCCTCCTGCATGTGGCGCCGCTCCTCCTCGGACAGCGGACGCTCGGGGCGGAAGTTGATGCTCCAGGCCCAGCAATGGTGATCGTCGATCGGCACCCAGACGTGACCGCCGAGGGCATGATCGCCGAACGGCGGGATCAGCGTGAACCACGGAAACAGCCACTGGGTGACCCGCCAGTAGTATGAGTCCGGCTCGCCGTTGCGGCGACCGTACAGCGTCAAGCCGAAGGGCGCGCTCTCGATCTCGAAGATCACGTTGCCGTCGGCCTTGATATACTCGTTCGCCTTGGTGCCCTGGTGCATCGGGTCCTCATCCACCTCGAAGCGGTGCACATAGGACACGTGGCTGGTGTCAATGCCCCCTTCCATGGCCTGGAGATAATTGCACTCCTGCAAGCGTTTCGAGACGAAGACGTGGCTCGGCGGCAGATTGCACCACTCGACGGCAGGGGGCGCGGGTTCCTTGTCCTTCGGTCCCATATAGGCCCAGACCATGCCCGCGCGCTCGATGCAGGGGTAAGCCTTGATCCCCATGTGCTTGCAGGCCTGGGGCGCAGACGGCACGTCGACGCATTGCCCGTCAATCGCGAACTTCAGGCCGTGATAGGCGCAGCGGATGCCGTTCTCCTCGTTGCGGCCGAAGTAGAGCGACGCACCGCGGTGCGAGCAGAATTCGTCGATCAGCCCGAGCTTGCCGTCGCTGTTGCGAAAGGCGAGGAGTTTCTCCCCGAGGATCTGCGCGCGCACCGGTGGACCATCAGGCTCCGCGACCTCGCTCGAGAGCAGGATCGGCACCCAGTAGCGGCGCATTAGGTTGCCCATCGGCGTGCCGGGGCCGGTGCGCACGAGAGTTTCGGCCATCTCCTTGTTCATCGCGGTGGACCTCTTTGCCTTGTCCGCCTAGTGATAATATGATCCATTATATGGACTAGTGAAGTGCTGTGTCAATTTCAGGCAGGAGACGCGGGCTTGGCCGAGCGCAGGAACGTCGACCACACAGACCAGCCGCAGGACGAAAAGGCCGGGGACAGCGTTCGCGCTGTCGATCGCGCGCTCGACATTCTGCTCGCCTTCAAGCCGCAGGACGACGCGTTGACGGTGAGCGACCTACTCCGCCGCGTCGACCTTAGTCGGCCGACGCTTTACCGGCTGCTGCGCACGCTGCAGCGAAAGCAATTCCTAATCGGTTCGGGCGATCCGCAGCGGTTTCGGTTTGGGCCGGCGGTCGCGCAGCTTTCCCACGTGTGGACTGCGGGCCTCGACCTCGGCACCGCGGCGGAACCGATGATGCGCAGATTGAGGGACGAGACCGGCGAGACCGTCGCGTTGTTCGTCCCCGAAGGTGCGTTTCGGCTCTGCATCGCCGAGGTACCCAGCAATCAGGCTCTCAGTTTCCGGCGCGGCGCAGGCTATCGCGAACGGCTGACAGTGGGTGCCAGCGGGAAGGTGATCCTGGCATACATGCCCCCTCCCCTGCCCAAGGTCGATTTCGACCCCGGCAAATACGCGCGCGAGCTCGCCTTGATCAAGGATCGCGGATTCGCAATCAGCAAGGACGAGCTGATCCAGGGCGCCGTGGCAGTATCGGCCCCGTTCTTCGATGGGACGGGTCGGGTCGCAGGCTCGCTCAGCGTCTTCGGCCCGAGCGCGCGGCTTGGACCTTCGCAGGTCGCCAAATTCGGAAAGCTCCTCCTGCGCGAAGCTCAGGAGATTTCTCAGATGCTGGGAAAATCACTGCAATGAGCGCATAGGGCGCTCGTTCCTTGGTGATGAAGCCAAGAGGGACGGGTGCGACGGACGGCGGGGTCATCGGTCCGTTGTGCCGCGATCCATTTGTGCCGCAACCCTGTTGAACGGGACGGCCACACGCCTTTGAACAGGCACCGGCGAGCGAAAAAGAAATAGGGTCGGCATGGCCGGCCCTATCGCTCCAGTGCTCCGAATGGTAGCCACGCCCAACGTGGCTACATCCGATCAGATCTGCAAGAGTGCAGAGTGATTTAGCCCTTTTTCGCTTTCTTCTTCTTGGTCGCCATGACCTTCTCTCCCTGTGAACTCGCGAGCCTATGTCGCGCAGCGTACTATAAACATCCGGCAGATGAATGGAAGCTGAATAACGCTGTGAAGCTCGCGGGCACCCCTTACCGCGTTTCAATCCCCTTGCGAACGGGCGTCTGAGCCGCCACCCAGGCGACACTGAGATCGTCTGCGCCGCCGTGCTACCCGGGACGCGAGGCCTCATTCCTGATCCCGGTGAGAAATCTCGACAACGCGAGCGCGCTGGGCGAGCTGTTGCACCAGCGCGTCGGCCATGGCCCTGTTCCGTGGGTCGAGATTGGCATCCCATTCGTCCAAGAGATAGATCGCCGCGTCGGTATGCCGGACGATCTCCTCCAGCGATCGCAGCTGGCGCTCGCCTGCGGAAAAGCCAACCTGCTTGGGCTGGCGCGAGTGCCGCTCGTCCTCATCGTCATCGAAGGCCTGCGGCTGACCCAGGTTCGCCTCTATGGCGAAGCGAAAGGCGAGGCGATCGCTGGTCGGCCAGTAATAAGCACGGTTTTTGATCTCGGCCTTCAGCGCCGCCAGCAGGGTCGACTTACCGGTCCCATTGGCTCCGCGTACCAGCACGCGACCGGCTCGCTTGGCGAGCACGAGGACCATCGCCTCTTCGACGGACGAGCAGACGTGGCCGTGTCCATTCTCGCGCAGGATGAGCCGGTCGAACTTGATGCGGTGGTCGAAATTGGGGTCGGGCTCAGGCCGCATGCTGCGCGCCACCCCG
>Ga0081455_10003189_pt1 | contig 19030 bp, 21 predicted proteins | sample TabmetS3T2R1_FD_70207 | JGI IMG/M metagenome (GOLD analysis project Ga0081455, IMG submission 70207) | Tabebuia heterophylla rhizosphere microbial communities from the University of Puerto Rico - S3T2R1 | ecosystem: Host-associated > Plants > Roots > Rhizosphere ... | reverse complement strand
GCCGGTGGAGACCTGCGCGTTTTCGGATCAGCATCGCAGATCGTGCACCTTCGCCACCCCCGCCAGCCGAACCGCGCCGCTGGAGCGGTGAGACTTCGTGAGCGTGCGATAGCAACGTCGGGAATCTATTTCGCTCGCACAAAAAACCGTGGTCGTTACGTGAGCCCAATAGTGGACGCGCGCACCGGCCGAGCCGCGTGCGACTTAATCAGCGTGACCGTGGGCGCAGCGAACTGCATGACGGCAGACGCATTGACGAAAGTTGTGTTCGCATTGCGCGAACAAGCCGCGCCTCTGCTGGCGCGATATTCCGCCGATGCCTTGTTGCTCGAGCAAGACGGCGACCCTTCCTGGATGTTTCACACAACGTGCCACACGTCCCGCCAGACCTAATCCGATTGAGGCCCTTTCACAGACGCTTGCTGTACGGCGTGCTTGTGCTGCTTTTTTTCAGCGGCGCAGGGTGGGCGTATTGGAACGATCTGGTCTCGTCACCTGGTGATTTCGAGATGAATGCGAAGGCGTGGGCGATGAAGATCCACGGCGCTGCCGCGATGGTGATCTTGTTGCTTGTCGGAATGCTTCTTACCGGCCACGTGCGCTTCGCTTGGCGCGCGCGCCGGAATCGTGGCAACGGATCCCTATTTCTTGGCGCGTTCGGTATTCTGACCGTCACTGGATACGGTCTTTACTACGCCGGCGGTGAAAGCTTGCGTGCGTGGACAAGCTGGATCCATCTGGCCGTCGGATTGGCGTTGCCGTTACTGTTGATCCTTCACATTTGGCTTGGAAAACGGACAAGGCCAGGGGCTCAGCTGCAAAAACGTCCCGCCCCTGTGGCGAAATTGACATAGCCTGACGGGCGAATTTCATGTTGCGAACAGGCGTCTAATATAGCATCTTCATGTTCCCGCTCTGGGAGCGTCCCACCTTCGGGAATTTCGCTTATGGCAGAAACAACAGAATTAGTGCCTGAATTATTGGAAGCTGGTGTTCATTTTGGACACCAGACGAAGCGTTGGAATCCAAAGATGAAGCCGTTCATCTTTGAACAGCGCAATCAGATTTACATTATCAATCTTGATGAAACCGTGAGGCAACTCCGCCGGGCAACCGATTTCCTTCAGGAGGTCGCGCGACGCGGTGGCCGGATTTTGTTCGTAGGCTGCAAGAAACAGGCGCAGGAGGCCATAAAAGAAGCCGCATTGGCGTGCGGGCAATTTTATGTGAATCAACGGTGGCTGGGCGGTACGCTTACCAATCTCGCCACGATCCGCAAGAGCATCGGAAGATTGAAATATATTGAGCAGATCGAACAGTCGCCGGAGTACAAGAAAATGGGAAAACAAGAATTGGCTGCGCTGAATCGTGAGGCCGCAAAACTCAGGCGCAATCTCGAGGGGATTCTCGACATGTCAGAATTGCCCGATGCGCTCGTGGTAATCGACACGCTCCGAGAGCAAAATGCCGTAAATGAGGCGCGCCGTCTCGGGATCCCGGTGGTCGCCATCGTGGATACCAACGCCGATCCCGAACTCGTTGATTATCCGATTGCTGGGAACGATGATGCCATCCGCGCGATCCGAGTGATTTTGCAAAAACTGGTCGATGCGATTGTTTCAGCCAGCAGCGAAGCTCGCATCCGCGAACAGGTGGAAATGGCAGGCGTATCGGCCTGACACTACGCCTTCAGCGCTCTCTGATGCTTCAACGACTCTAATGACCTAATGAACGCAACAACTGAAATCGATCCAAAACTCGTCAAGCAACTGCGTGAAAAGACCAATGCCGGATTCATGGATTGCAAGCGTGCTCTCGTCGAGAGCGGCGGCGACCTGGCAAAGGCTGAAACGATTTTGCGCACGAAAGGCATCGCCAGCGCCGCGAAGAAGGCCACGCGTGCAACAAAGGAAGGCATCGTCGCCGCGTACATTCATCTACAGGGCAAGGTTGGTGTGCTTGTAGAGGTGAATTGCGAGACTGATTTCGTGGCGAGAAACGAGAATTTCCGAGAGTTCGTGAAAGACATCACGCTGCATATCGCCGCCGCGCACCCGCTCTATGTCAATCGCGCCGATGTGCCGGGCAATCTGATCGAGGCGGAACGCGAAATCTACAAGGCACAGGTACAAGGCAAGCCTGCGCAGGTTGCGGACAAAATTGTCGACGGAAAACTCGAGAAATTTTACAGCACAGTTTGTCTGCTCGAGCAGGGCTTCATCAAAAATCCCGATGTGACGATTAGCGATTTAATGAATTCCAAAATCACCGAACTGGGCGAAAACATCGTCATTCGTCGCTTCGTCCGGTACCTCGTCGGCGAGCCGCTGCCGAGCGAAGCGTAATTGTTGTATCGGCGTTCGCCGCCGCGAACGCGGAATCTTGAAAGGACGGGCGCCGCGCAGAGCGCCTCCATAACGAACGTGCCGGTTCGGGCAATCCGTGGTTTATTTCGAGTGGAATGGCGCTGACGGAATACAAACGCAAACGCGATTTCAAAAAGACCAGTGAGCCGGCCGGCAAGCCCGTTCCGAAAAAAGTTAAAGGCGCCTCGCGCTTCGTGATCCAAAAACATGCTGCGCGCCGGTTGCACTACGACTTCCGCCTGCAGATGGAAGGCGTGTTGAAATCATGGGCGCTGCCGAAGGGACTTCCTTGGAAACGAGGAGAAAAGCATCTTGCAGTCGAGGTGGAAGATCATCCGATTGAGTACGAAGATTTCGAAGGAGTTATCCCCGAGGGACAGTACGGTGGCGGCACAGTGATGGTCTGGGATCGCGGCACCTACTATGTTTACGGCGAGCAACCCCTAAAATCACTACGGGAAGGCAAGCTGCACCTTCTTCTCGATGGCAAAAAAGCGAAAGGCGAATGGACCCTCGTGCGGATCCGCGGCCGCGACGGCGAAAAAAATCAGTGGCTGATCCTCAAGACGGGCGACGATGCAGAACCGATTTCGAGCAAGCGCGATGATGAATCGGAAAAGACCGGCCGCACCATGAAACAGATCGCCGATGCGCGAGACGCCGAGTGGCAGTCAGGTCGTGCAGAGGACCAAAGCCCGACATCGCAATTCAAGGCGCGAATCCGCGAAGCGATTAAAAAAAAAGTAAAACGTGAATCAGTAGGCCGCGACCAGCGGGCGCGCCAAGGAATCACCCCTGAGGACGTTCGCTCACAGCCCGGCAGTGCATCCCTACCAGCAAAACTGCCCTCGGCGAAACCGCGTTTCGTCGAACCGATGAAAGCCAAGCTCGTAGAGAAACCGCCGGCGACCGGCGATTGGATTTATGAGCTCAAATTCGATGGGATCCGCCTGATTGCGACGAAAAACCGCGATAAAGGTTCATTGCTGTCGCGAAACCAAAACGACTTGAGTGAGCGTTTTTCCGAGATCGTCGACGCGATTAAAAATTTAGCCGTAGACGAATGCGTTATTGACGGGGAAGTCGTCGCGCTTGATAAGCAGGGCCGTTCGTCGTTTCAGCTTTTGCAAGCGCGCGAAATGGAAGGGCGCGTCACTCCGGTTTATTTCTACGCGTTCGATCTTCTCCAACTCGACGGCAAAAGTCTTATTTCGCTGCCGTTAGAGGCGCGGAAGAATCTTTTGGAGAATCTTTGTGCCGGCGCAGGCGACCACCGGATTCGGTACTCCGGCGCGATTGGCGGCGATGCCGATCAGCTCCTCAAGGAAGTGCAACGCCGTGGCTTAGAAGGAATCATCGGCAAACTACGCAGCTCCGTTTACGAACCCGGGCGCAGAAGCGGCGCATGGATCAAACTGAAATGTGTCGACGAACAGGAATTTGTCATTGGTGGGTACACGCCGCCGCAAGGGGCACGCAAGCATTTCGGCGCAGTTCTGGTCGGGTACTACAAGGATCGCAATCTCGTATTCGCCGGTAAAGTCGGCACCGGATTTACAACGAAGTCATTAGTCGCGTTGCACAAGAAATTCCGCACCGAGGAACGTGCCGGCTGTCCGTTTGTCGATCTGCCATCAAAACAAAATGGCCAATGGGTACTCGGCATCACGCCCTCGATGATGAAAAAGATACATTGGATTAACCCAAAGTTTGTTGCCGAAATCAAGTTTGCCGAGTGGACGCGGGACGGAAAATTGCGTGCGCCCGTTTTTATGGGATTGCGCGAAGATAAAAAGCCTGGCGAAGTTGTTCGCGAAGGGCCACCTACTTGATAGCAGCGCGCGCGAGATGACAGATCAGAAGCACCTATCGAAACTGAAAGGCCGAGCGTGCGCGCGTTTTAGGTGGCGTAATCGAACATAAAAGAGCCGGGAAAATTGATCGAGGGGATGGGGGGGCACATCGATAATTACCCTGCTATCTACACGGCGATCATTGACCCGCTTACGCTGGGTCGAGAAATTTCAAGGTTGGAGGGTTTAGTTTGGATATGAGAATTGCACAGGTGGCGCCGCTTTATGAAAGCGTGCCGCCGAAATATTACGGGGGAACAGAACGCGTGGTGTCGTATCTCACCGAAGAACTGGTGCAACAGGGCCACGAAGTGACGCTCTTTGCTAGCGGAGATTCGGAGACGAAAGCGCGGCTAGTGGCGGCGTGCCGGAGCTCGTTGCGCTTGGATAAGCATTGTCAAAACCAAATGGCGCACCACTTCGTCATGCTGGAGCGCGTTTTCCAGTGCGCGGATGAGTTCGACATCATTCATTTTCATGTCGATTACCTGCATTTTCCGCTGAGCCGAAGGGAGGCGATTACGCAGGTAACCACGTTACATGGGCGGCTGGATATTCCCGATCTGGTTCCGTTGTACCAAGAGTTTCGCGAGATGCCTGTGATCTCGATCTCCAATGGACAACGGGAGCCGTTGCCATGGGCAGACTGGCAGGCAACGGTTTATCACGGCTTGCCCCGCGACATCTACCGATTCCGTCCCGAACCCGGAAGGTATCTGGCCTTTCTGGGACGCATTTCGCCTGAGAAAAGAGTGGACCGCGCGATCGAAATTGCGAAGCAGGTTGGAATGCCACTAAAAATTGCAGCGAAAGTCGATCGAGTGGACAAAGATTATTTCGACTCGGTGATTGCACCATTGCTGCATAATTCACTCGTGGAATTCGTAGGCGAGATCGGCGACATCGAGAAAGACGAATTCCTAGGCAATGCGTATGCGTTGCTGTTCCCGATCGACTGGCCGGAGCCGTTCGGGCTGGTGATGATTGAGGCGATGGCCTGCGGCACGCCCGTCATTGCGTATCGCGGCGGCGCGGTCCCGGAACTTGTCGAACCGGGTCACACTGGCTTCATCGTTGAAAGCTTGGGAGCTGCGGTAGAAGCGGTGCGACATGTAACTCAGTTGAGCCGAAAACGGTGTCGCGAAGTGTTTGAGCGACGCTTTACTGCTAGGCGAATGGCGCACGATTACGTGCAACAATTCGAGCGTCTGATTGCCAGAAGGCAAGAGGTGTCGGAGGCCGCGTAATGGCCAGGGGAGAAGTGATTCGTATCCGGAACGAGTTTTACATTCGTTCCTCTTCAGCCCGCGTAGACGTGCGCACGCGGGTCTTGAAACAGGGAGACATGTTCGCTGTTTTCGATCGGTTTGGCGATGTCGAGACGTTTGGGACCGGCGAGCTCGGACTGTTCTACCAAGACACGCGCTTTTTATCTCGGCTTACTCTGAAGCTCGGAAAGGATCGCCCTTTACTGCTGAGCTCGACCGTCCGGGAGGACAACGCTGTTCTTGCTGTAGACGCTACCAACCCGGACGTCTGGCGCGACAGCGAGATAGTCGTTCCGAGAGGAACGATACACGTGTTTCGCTCAAAGATTTTGTGGGACAAGGCGTGTCATGAGCGGCTTCGCATCCATAACTACGGACGCGCAGCTGTCGATTTTCTTTTGTCGATGGAGTTCGATGCCGATTTTGCCGATATTTTTGAACTGCGTGGCACGCATCGGGAACGTCATGGTCGTCGGTTGGAACCCGAGATCGCGGACAACGGAGTTACCCTTGCGTATGAGGGATTGGACCAACGATTTCGCCGGGCGCGGATCGTGTTCGACCCGACGCCATCTCGTGTAAGCAAGTCCGTGGTCAGCTACCAGGTCCATTTGGAGCCCGGCGAGAATGCCACTTATCAATGGGCAATTGCGTGCGAAGTGGACGGCGATTCGAAGGGCGAGAGCAAGTCCTACGAAAAGATCATACAGGAGGCGAGTCTTGCGCTCGAACACACCCGCGCTCGCGAACCGCAGATCTTTGCTGACAACGAACAGTTCAACGATTGGCTGAATCGTTCGCTGGCCGATCTCCACATGATGCGAACGGAGACCCGCTATGGCCCATATCCTTACGCTGGTGTTCCCTGGTTCAGCACCGTGTTCGGCCGCGACGGAATCATCACCGCGTTACAGTGTTTGTGGTTCGATCCATCCATCGCGCGCGGTGTCCTGGCGTATCTGGCGGCCAATCAGGCTGAATCTGAGAACCCCGAGCAAGACGCGCAACCAGGCAAGATCCTACATGAGTTCCGCGATGATGAAATGGCCGTTTTGGGCGAGGTGCCGTTCAGGCGTTACTACGGGAGTATCGACGCGACCCCGCTTTTTGTGATGCTGGCAGGCGCTTATTATAAGCGCACAGGTGATCGCGTTTTTGTGGAATCGATTTGGTCGAACGTCCAGCGCGCGCTTGAGTGGATCGACCGCTATGGGGATGCAGATGGAGATGGTTTCGTCGAATACAGCCGGAGGTCGAGACACGGTCTCATTCATCAAGGTTGGAAAGATTCTCACGATCCCGTCTTCCATAGCGACGGCGCTCTCGCCGAGGCGCCCATCGCGCTGTGCGAAGTACAAAGTTACGTCTATGCCGCTAAGCTCGCCGCGAGCGAGCTGGCTGTGTTATTCGGCGATGGCACAGTCGCACGAGAGCTGAAGAACCAAGCCAAGAGCTTGCGCCGCCGGTTCGAGGAAGTCTTCTGGTGTGAAGATATTTCCACATATGCTCTCGCTTTGGACGGCAGTAAGCGGCCCTGCAGGGTGCGAACGTCGAATGCTGGCCATTGTCTTTTCGCCGGCATCGCGACCGGGGAACACGCGCGGCGCGTTACGACCACCTTGACTGATGAAACATCTTTCTCCGGATGGGGAATTCGCACAGTAGCCAGCAGTGAAGCGCGCTACAATCCGATGTCGTACCACAATGGTTCGATCTGGCCACATGATAACTCCGTGATCGCCGCGGGATTTGCGAGGTACGACCTCAAGGAATCGGTTGCCAAAGTGCTCGCTGGTATGATGGACACGAGCATCTTCTTCGATTTACATCGGCTGCCGGAATTATTCTGCGGCTTTCCGCGACGGCCCGGTGAATCGCCCACATTATATCCAGTCGCCTGCGCTCCGCAGGCATGGGCTTCTGGTGCTGTATTTCTTTTGCTGCAAGCATGTCTTGGGCTCGATGTGTTTGCTCCGGAACGAAAGCTGGTGTTTTCGAAGCCATTCTTGCCGCAATTTCTTCCGCAAGTCAGCATTCGTGATCTGAAAGTGGGAGACGCAAGCGTGGATCTTTTACTCACGAGACACAACGAAGGAGATGTCGGGGTGAATGTTCTGCGACGGAACGGCGATCTCGACGTCGTGGTCTTGAAGTAAATGGCGGCGATTGCGCTTGTCGCAGCAGATCGCCGCAATATTGTGCGGTGATGAACGCCAAGGTGATCGTCATGCCAAAAGCCGCCGTGCTGGATCCGCAGGGAAACGCGGTGCGTGACGCCATGCGTCACCTGGGAATGCCGGAAGTGCGGAGTGTGCGAATTGGGAAATACATGGAGATTGAGATCGAAGGGCAAAACGGCGAGCTTGAATCGCGCCTGCACCAGCTTTGTCGCGATTTGCTGTCGAATCCGGTGATCGAAGATTACGAATTGTTGAAAGACGAATCAGGAAACAAAAAGGGAGAGGAAGACGACGACTAAGAGAAAGACTGCGTAATGAAAGCGCTGCGATATTTTTTCTGCGTGGTTTTTCCGCCGCTGGCGGTGCTCATGACAGGGCGCATCGCGAGTTTCTTTCTAAGCTTGATTTTAACGCTGCTCGGTTGGATCCCGGGAGTCATTCACGCGTGTCTGGTTGTGAACGATTATCACGCGGAACAACGCGCAGTAGCCACTGCACATTAAATGGACATGAAGTTTGCCGTCATTCAGTTTCCTGGTTCGAACTGCGACCAGGATTGTGTCGCGGCGATTAATGGGCTCGACGGATTGCAAGCCGAATACGTCTGGCACAAGGAAACTTCGCTCGATGATTTCGACGCGATTGTGTTGCCCGGAGGATTCGCGTACGGCGATTACCTTCGCTGCGGAGCCATCGCTCGTTTTTCGCCGATCATGAAGGCAGTGGTTAGTGACGCGCGCGCCGGCAAACTTGTTCTCGGCACGTGCAATGGCTTTCAAGTCTTGTGCGAAGCTGGTCTGTTACCAGGCGCGCTGGTGCGAAACCGCTCGCTCCGGTTTGTTTGTGATATGGTCACCACGCGCGTTGACGTAGACGATTCGCCATTCACCCACGACTGTCCGAAAGGAACACTTCTGTGCCTGCCTGTGGCACACGGTGAAGGCTGTTTTTTTGCTGACCCGCAAACGTTGCGTGAGCTGAACGCCAATGAACAAGTGATTTTGCGTTACGCGGACGAACAGGGTGGGATCGTTCCCGAAGCAAATCCAAATGGCTCGATCCAAAACATTGCGGGGATTTGTAACCGCGAACGGAATATTTTCGGTTTGATGCCGCATCCTGATCGCGCGTCGGATGCGCGGCTCGGAAGCGAAGATGGCGCCAGGATTTTTCTGTCGATGATGGAAACGATTCGCGCCAGTCGATCAATGACCAGACCGGAGCGCGTTAAGCAGGTCGCCTGAGACGGGTCGAGCTGACCCACTTAGGAGAAAATCGGATTTAATACCTTACCCCGCAATTGGCATCGCCAGTGCGGCTGAGCGTGTCGCGCTGATACAGGGTTGTAATAAAAACGAACATCGTCCAAAGGATTCCGCCCTTCAATCCCCTTGGGGAAGAGACTGGCATCGGTATTGCTCAATAAAGCTCTCGAAACTACTGAAATGCTATGCTCCTAGAAAAAACCTTACACATGAGCCAACCGTTGGCGGAGTGCAAAGCACGTCTAGCCAGCATTCAATCATATCGACGGCAGTTCCTGATGGTCACGCGGGCAACCGTGACCTCATCAAAAACAGTCGATTTTAGCTTTCGCGGACCCTTCAATTTCGAGGCGCACACTGTGCTGTTGTCGGTGGACGGCGATTCGCCGAACCAGTATTCCTTCGAGTCGGTGGGTGGAAATATTTCCCTCATGGGCATCGTTGATTTCGCTGAGATCCGGCCGCACTGCACCGAGGTCACGCTCGCGGTTCATTACGAAATCAAAAACAAACTCTTCGCCTGGCTGGATCGGCGTCTGCATTTTGTGGACAGCTTTGTGACTGCCGAATTGCGCAGCATCCGCGCGCATTTCGAGGGGATCAGGTCAAGCTATCTGGAGAGCGCGCGCGTCATGCCCGTACTCCAGGCGGCCCACGCCTAACGAAACGGAGCTCTCGCTACCGCACGAGTCATTCCTGAGCGGAGAATGTGGGGTCACCCGGGCTAGCCTACTCGCAGGGCGTGTTTACGGTCGAGGCGAAGGATCTGGCCCGGGTGAAGGGTGACTCTTGCCTTGGGATCGCGAATCTTCGTTCCATCAATTTCCACGCTTCCCTGCTTGATAAGTCGCGAGATTTCGCTGTGCGATTTTTCTATCTGAAATACCTTCCGATAAGCATCCGAGACGACAGCGATGGCTGTGAGGTCTTGGCGTTCAGCTAGTGAAAACGCCGGCAGGTCAGCGTGCTCCAAATCGCGCTTGCTGAAGCGCGTGTTCCAATCATCCAGCGTTGTTTTGGCCGCCTCTGTCGAGTGGTAAGTCTGCACAATTTCGAGCGCGAGCTTCTTCTTAGCTTCTAGCGGATGGATGTCTTTCGGTGGTGCACGCCGCAAAAGCAATTCGTAATAGCGCGCCATCAAATCGTCCGAAATACTCATCAACTTCCCGAACATTTCTGAGGCGGACTCGTTGATAGCAACGTAGTTACCGAGGCTTTTGCTCATTTTTTTTGAGCCATCCAAGCCTTCGAGAATTGGGAGCAAGAAAACGACTTGCTGCGGCATGCCCTGTTCTCGTTGAAAATCGCGCCCGATGAGAATGTTGAAGAGTTGATCGGTTCCTCCGAGTTCCACGTCCGCTTTCACCATCACCGAATCCCACCCCTGCATAATTGGGTATTGAACTTCATGAGCGCGTATAGGGTGCTGTTGTTCGATCCGCGCTTTGAAATCTTCCCGTTGCAACATCTGCTGCAGCGTTACGCGGCTATTCAGGCGAATTACGTCTTCGAACGACATGGCGCGAAACCAGTCACCGTTGCAGACAGTCTCCGTGCGTTCGGGATCAAGAATCTTAAGCGCCTGCTCGCGATAAGTCGCCGCGTTTGCGACCACTTCTTGATGGGTCAGATGCGGCCGTGTAACCGACCGACCGCTAGGGTCACCAATCATTCCGGTAAAATCGCCGATGATGAGAATTGCCCGATGCCCGAGGTCCTGAAACTGTCTCAGTTTTCGCAAAACAATCGTGTGCCCAAGGTGAATATCCGATGTCGTCGGGTCCACCCCAAGCTTGACACGCAACGGGCGGCCCATCGCAAGCTTCTCGCGCAATTCGCTCTCATTGATGATCTGCGCCGAGCCTTGTTTCAAGAATGCAAGAGCTTCGTCCGGTTGCATGATCCGGTGACAATAGCGCACCTGCCTTGACCGAACGAGAGCTACTTGTTTTTGTTCAACAACTCGCGCACCTGCTCGATCGTGAGCGGCTCGTTTTGTCTGTTGAGCGACTTTTGACTTTTGCCTTCGTCCAGGAACAGCCGGCTACCTGCAAACGCACGAGAGGCGACCTTTTTCCCGGACTGAGGTGCGTCACGAAAACCGCGGGCAGTCTGATTCGCGTAAGGAGCCTTGTAATTTGCAAGTGTTTGCGGTGACGAAGTCTCGTAGGCCGTCCGTCCACCGTGGTAGGTCTGAGAATAAAATTGCGTTGTAGAGAAGTCTCGTGTTCCAGAAAAATCTTTCGAGCGCGGTTTCCGGTGAACGTAGAAGGTCCCGACGTTTGCGCGTTTGTTGATGGACGCCGAACCGTCTCCGATAAATTTCTTGTTTTGCGCATCGTTCTGCATCGTCATATCCGGCTTAAGAAGCCGATCGACCAGTTTTTTCTCCTGGTCCTGAGCGCTTGTGGAGCAGAGAACAGCTAAGAGCAATATGCCGACGCCGGGGGATTTTCGCACGGCTGGCAGGTTGCCCCAGTTAGCACCAGTTTGTAAAGCAAATTTGGTAGGGACGCCGCAGCGCGCCGATCCTATATACCGCTGGGTTTTTATTGTTTTCGCCGCTGGTGCGGCAGACAATGCGAGCATGGCTGAACACGTTTACAAGAAAATTGAGATCGTTGGCTCATCGCCAAACGGAATGGAGGAGGCAGTCCACAATGCCCTGTCGCGTGCGAGCAAGACGATTCGCAACATGCGTTGGTTCGAGGTGACCGAGACCCGCGGTTACATCGACGAGGGCAAAATCGAGCACTGGCAGGTGACTTTGAAAATCGGGTTTACGCTGGAAGAGTAATAACCCCCGCCTCGCCTGCCCGCTCAGCGATTTAACCCGTCAACTCTTGTGCTGCGATTTTTTCCGTTCCGGCGCCGATTTGTACAATTTGGCGGCGCCGTAAATCAAGATCGCGGGCTTTAGTGCCATAAAGAGCAAACGCAGAAATCCGGCAAGTACTCGAGCCAACGGCAGACGGTTCAACACGTAACCAGCCGCAAACGCATACAAAAGAGACTGCGTCGGCTTTTCGCGGATGTACTCTCCGGTTTCGTTGACGGCCGCCTCGAATCGGTCTTTCACCCACTGCACTCCGCGTTCGGGAAATTCAGCAACCACTTCGGCAGATAACTGATCCATGTCGTTTAATGATTCGAATTCTAAACCAGTCTTGCGCGCATCCAACTATTATCGCAAAGCAAGCCAGATTGAGCTTGCTCCGCTGCGAGGTGGGAAATCAGGCAGCGGCAATGGCCGGTGAAATGCCGCGGCTCGACGCGTTTCTTTCAGGCAATAGCGCGCCATCACTTCCAGCGCACGCTCGCCTAATGCAGAACAATTCGTCGAGACCAGAACGTGGGCGTCGCGCTCGGCCACTGCAAGAGCCGTATTGAGCAAACGCTCGAAATCATGTTGGACCTGAAACGTTTTTCCTTCCGGCGAACGCGAAAAAGTCGGAGGGTCGAGAATGATGGCGTCGAATTTTTCGCCTCTCCGCGCGAGGCGCGGCAGCACGGATCGAACGTCATCCTTGATAAAGCGATGATCGATCGCTGACAAGTTGTTCAACGCGAAATTCTCGCGTCCACGGGCGAGGTATTTTTGGGAAAAGTCGATGTTGACCGTACTCGCTCCACTACATCCCGCACACACGGAAAAGGAACAGGTGTAAGCAAAACAATTCAGCAATCGCTTTGGCGCAATATGACGCAGGTAGCGTCGATTCTCTCGCTGGTCCACGAACAGACCCGGCGAATAGCCTGTGCCGAAGTCTATGCCGAACCTCAAATACCATTCCGTGGCGACGGTTTGTAAACTCTCGCTGGGATCGCCAACGATCAGAGCCGGTGGTTCGCGACGCTCGTTTTGTCGCGGAATAAATCGCGCAAATACGCGTCGCACGTGGAAGCCGACCGAGTCGGCCCAGGTTTGGAGCTCTTCGAGCAGCTGTTCTCGAGCTAACACTTTTTTGAATGAAATCAGAACGTCGCCACCGAAGCGTTCGACCCAGCCATGCTCAACAGTGCAAAGCCGGTGCGCGTCAGTACCTTCTGCCTGGAAATCGCGGAGCAAGCCTGGATCAATCCATCCCACATTCATTCTGTTTCTGTGCTCCAACGGCATAGTTCGAAATCAGTATGGCGCAACGGATGGGTTGCCGGGAAACCCGATGTTGCTACACTGCCGCGATCACTTTCACGCCGTCGGGTCAACGGTCCCGCGTGGCGGCGGCGTAACTATGCAAAGAGTTACAGTTCGTGTTCCCGCGAGCACTTCCAATCTCGGTCCTGGCTACGATTGTCTGGGCGTCGCGCTGCGCCTTTATAACACCGTCACGCTCGTCCGCGGCAAGATACCTCTATTGTGTCATCCAGGAATTGTGTCTGGCGCGGCAGCACGATTTTTCGAGCTGACACGGCGCCGTGCGTTCTCGTTTTCGTGTTCAGTTGTGGAAAAGGCTCCACGCTGTCGCGGCCTCGGTAGCAGCGCAATGGTCCGCCTCGGCATCCTGCTTGGGCTAAACCGGCTCAGTGGCGATCCGTTAAATCGATTAACCCTCTTTAGATTATGCGCCGAATTGGAAGGTCATCCTGATAACGCTGCACCGGCCACCTTTGGCGGCTTCACTGTCGTGCAGAATGGCGGGACCCCCTCACCTGCGCAAAGCAAGCGGCAAACATGCGCTACCGTGCAGCGCTTCGATGTCGCGTCGCGTTTATGTTTCGTTCTCCTGGTCCCGGACTTTGAGATCCAAACCGCGCGCGCGCGACAAATTTTGCCTTCAACGATCTCGCGTGTTGCTGCGGTACAAAACTGCGCAAACGCATGTGCGGTAACCGCGGCGTTTGCATCGCGAGATTACGAAAAAATGCGTGGCAGTTTTTCCGACAACCTTCACCAGCCGTTTCGCGCAAAACTGATTCACTTTCTTCCGCGTGTGATCGCGGCCGCTGAGCGAGCGGGCGCGCTCGGCGCCTTTCTTAGCGGAAGCGGGTCCACGATAGCTGCTGTTACACTCGAAGCGCCCGAAAAAATCGCAACTGCCATGGCGCGCGCTGCGGCCGCGCCCGCTCGCGCAATCATCACACACGCTGACAATCGCGGCGCGCTAATAATCACCAGTCACTAATCACTTCTTATCAATCGATGCTTCTCTATGGGCCGCCGGCTTGAACAGTTAGAAGAATTCGGGATCGATGTCGTTCTCGAACGACGTCATGGCGTTCGTGCTTCAATCCTGCGCGGAATCCTTTACGCGCTCTCGTTTGTCTACGACAGGCTGGTGCAACTCCGTCTTTATTTCTATCGTAAAAGGGTTTTCCGGGAACGGACCCTGGGATGTCTCGTGATCAGCATCGGCAATCTTACTGTCGGCGGAACGGGTAAAACACCGATTGTTGAGAAGTTTGCCCGCGCTTTGCAAGCCGGAGGACGACGAGTGGCGATTCTTAGCCGTGGTTACAAAAGCGTCCCGCGGAGACGCGATTGGCGAAGCCGGTTCCGCGGAGAATCCGAGCCTCCGCGCGTCGTTTCCGACGGCAAATCCCTGCTGCTCGATTCGCTGACCGCCGGCGACGAGCCCTACATGCTGGCCCATAACTTGAAGGATGTAATCGTGCTCGTGGACAAAGACCGGGTGAAAAGCGGCCGGTTCGCGATCGATAAATGGCAGGTCGACACGCTGCTGCTTGACGACGGATTTCAATATCTCCATCTCAAACATCGGCTGGACATGGTGCTCGTGGATCGACAAGCACCTTTCGGGAACGAGTTCATGCTTCCCAGGGGCACGTTGCGCGAGAGGCCATGCAATCTTCGCCGCGCCAGCTATATCTTTATTACCAAGAATACCGGCGAGCCTAATTTCGAGTTGATGCGACGCATCCGGCGTTACAATCGCACCGCTGAAGTTATCGAATGCGCGCACAAACCGCTTTATCTTCAGAACGTTTTTACGGGCGAACAATTGCCGCTCGATGCGTTACGCGACGCGTTCATCGGTTCCTTGTGCGCGATTGCTGCCCCTGAGAGTTTCGAGGGGGCGCTTACCAAATTCGGCGCGCACGTCGATCTGGCGAAGCGCTACATCGATCATCATTACTACACCGAGGGCGAACTCATTAGCTTCATCAACCGTTGTATCCGCCGTGATCTGGCGATGATCGTCACCACCGAAAAGGACTCGGTGCGCATGCCGCGTCTGCCAGACGCGGAACTGAAAGTGCCGATTTATTTTTTGCGGGTGGAAATCGAAATCCTGAGCGGGCACGAAAGCTGGGAACATTGCGTCGCCCGCATTTGCAAACCCAAGCCGGTGCTCCCGCCCGAGCGCTTCTTTGCTTGAAGAGGGCTCGCAACAAAGAGCACAAGGCGATTAACAGTAAGAGAAAATTAGAACCTTTGCGTCCTTTGTGGACGTTGTGCGAAGTTTAGATCGATGGCTAAGAAGGCTGAACTCATCGTCGACAATCGGAAGCTTCAGGTGTCAAATTTGGACAAGGTACTTTACCCGAAGGCTAGCTTCAGCAAAGCGCAGGTGATCGATTACTACATCCGAATCGCGCCGGTGCTTTTGCCGCACTTGAAGGACCGGCCCCTCACAATGAAGCGTTATCCAGATGGCGTGGAAGGTCAATTTTTCTATGAGAAGAACTGCCCCGTGCATCGGCCGAAATGGGTACAGACGGCAAAGGTGTGGAGCGAGGGTAACCAGCGGATCATGCATTATTGTCTAGCCAACGATCTGCCCACGCTCGTCTGGGCGGCTAACCTCGCGGATCTGGAGCTGCACACATCGCTTTCGCGCAAAAACAACATCGAACGTCCGACGATGATGGTATTCGATCTGGATCCCGGTGCACCCGCAGACATCGTGCATTGCTGTCAGGTTGGGGTCTGGCTGTGCGAGTTGCTGGAAGGAATGAAATTAAAAGCGTTTGCAAAAACGAGCGGCTCCAAGGGTTTACAAGTATATGTGCCTCTGAACACAGCGGTGACTTACGACCAGACGAAAGGTTGGTCGCGCTCGTTAGCTCAACGTCTGGAACGCGGTCACCCTGATCGTGTCACGTCGAACATGTCCAAGGCGGTGCGCAAAGGAAAAGTGTTTGTCGACTGGAGCCAGAACGACGAACACAAAACCACGATTTGCGTTTACTCACTTCGCGCAAGAGAGCAGCCCACCGTTTCAACTCCGGTCACCTGGAACGAAGTGGGGAATTGTTTGAAAAAGGAAAAAGCTGAGTTGTTAAGATTTCGTTCCGATCAAACACTCGCGCGCGTGGAGAAACAGGGCGACTTGTTCGAGCCAATCGAGGAACTTAAACAAAAACTGCCGAAGAAATGGGACGTATGACCGAATCGGCCGCTAAAACAATCAATGATGCATGAACAATCATTTGTGGTTTGATGCGATTGGATGGATCGGGGCGGCAGCTCTGCTTGTGGCGTATGCGATGATCTCCTCCAGAAAATGGGAAGGACATTCCTCTGCATTTCAGTTCTTGAACATCGGCGGCAGTCTTCTCCTGGCCGCAAACACAATTTTTTATGGATCGTATCCCTCGACGTTTGTGAATCTCGTTTGGGCAGCCATTGCCATTTTCACAATCGCCACCAGGAACCGAGCTTCGTCTCGGTAATGTAACCGACACAGAGATTCCAAATGCGAAAAATCAATCTGAAAGATGTTCCCGAGCAGGAACGAAAATCGCCGAAAGGAAAGTTTGGCCGTATTACCAAGAACATTTCGGTTGCGCTTGGACGTCAGCCGGAATCGCTCGATCTGTCAAAGCGCCATCCGTTTGATCTCGCCTTGGTGCGAATACCGAAAAGCAAATTTCTCTGCCCTTATCACGCACATGCGGCGGAATCGGAGCTTTATCTCGTTGTGTCCGGCCGGGGCAATGTGCGCGACAAAAACGGAACGACTGAAGTTGGACCTGGCGACGCGTTTCTATTTCAGCCCGGTGAGGCACATCAGCTTAGCAATGCGGGCAATGAGGACTTTGTTTATTACGTGATCGCCGATAATCCGCGGAGCGGCGGCGCCACAGGTGATTCCTGTTACTATCCCGACAGCGGCAAATGGGCCGTCACTAAAGACGCGTCAGAGGAAGTGATCGTGAAGGGAATGGAGACCGATTATTTCGATGGGGAAGAATGACTTTAGTAGGGGCGGTTCACCGAACCGCCCGTTGGCGATTGAGGTCAATCGCCGCTACCTCAACATCCCGATATGCGAAAGGTAAACTTGAACGAAATCAAAGAGGAGCCGTGGCAATCGCCAGGCGGAAAATACGCTGTTTCCTTCAAAGGGATTTCTGAAGCGCTGGGACGCGAGCCGGCTTCGCTCGACCTGTCCAAGCGGCATGCCTTTGACCTCGAATGGAGCCGGGTGCCTTCGGGAAAATCGAATTTCCCTTACCACGCGCACTCTGCTCAATGGGAATTGTATTTAGTGATTTCTGGGAAAGGCACTGTTCGCCATAAGGATGGCAGGACCGAGGTTGTGCCTGGGGACGCGTTCATCTTCGGCCCGGACGAACCGCATCAAATCATCAACTCTGGTGACGGAGACCTCACTTATTACGTCATCGCCGATAATCCCATCGGCGAATCAGGTTATTATCCTGATAGTGGTAAATGGAAGGTGAACAAATCGTCAGCCGCCGATCGCGTCGTCATCAAAGGTCAGGAGACCGATTATTTCGATGGTGAAGAATGAATCAGAAAACCAAGAACCCAGGAAATTGAATTTGGAGGTGGCTCACTCGTAAATTCAAGCTTATGGCCACAAAGACACCCAATGAAGACTTTCCCTACAAAACGTATCTGAACATTCTGCATGGGCCGCTTGAATTAATTGATGTGCAGAAACTGGCCGACGCCTGCACAGACAAATGGTACAACCAGACATTGTGCAAGGTGAACGATTCAGTGGTGAGGATGGCGGTCGTTCAAGGCGACTATCACTGGCACGAACATAATGACATCGATGAATTCTTTTTTGTGCTTGATGGGCGGTTCCTGATCGATCTCGAAGACCGCGTAATCGACCTTGCGCCGCGACAGGGCTTCGTCGTGCCGAAAGGCGTGCGCCATCGAACGCGCGCGCCGGAACGAACGGTAATCCTTATGGTCGAGCGCGCCGACATTGTTCCAACCGGCGATTGTTGAGCTCGGATTCCGCTTGGGGGCGGGGTTTAGAGGGACCGTCGCTACAGTGAAGGGACTTAAGATCATCTCGGGCGGACAAACAGGTGTTGATCGCGCCGCGCTCGACGTTGCGCTCAGACATGGGATTGAGTGCGGGGGATGGTGTCCGACCGGACGGCTGGACGAATTCGGCAAAATTCCGGATCACTACCCAGTTCAGGAATTACCAGGCGGCGGTTTCACCGAACGGACATTGCAGAACGTCAAAGATTCTGATGGAACCGCCGTCATTTATCCGAGAGAAGTTGGCGGCGGTACTAAGCAGACCGTTCGCTTCTGCCTTCAGCTAAATCGCCCACACGAGTTGATCGACGCATCAAAAATTTCTGCCGAAGGCGCCGCCAAGTTGATTGGCGATCTTGTCAGCGAGAACAAGATCGGCATTTTGAACATTGCCGGCCCGCGCCAGAGCGAATGGCCGGAAGGATACTCTTACGCCTTTCGCGCGCTGGAGATTTTCGTGACGTCTTGTAGCCACCGCCCTGTGGGCGGTCAATCACAGGACGGCTGATAGAGCGGTGGCCACAGTTTATTCGTAACGGAGCGCTTTCACCGGATCGAGCCGCGCGGCGAAGTACGCGGGGATTAGCGCCGCGAACGAACAAATTAAGAAGGCACTGACACAGATGATCGCAACGTCGTGCGGAATGACTTCGGCCGGGATCGACGAGAATTGATAGACTTCGCGCGGGAAAATCTCGATGTGCAATGTCGATGCCAGCCAGCGACTAAACTCGTTGCGGTAACGGATCAACGTCATCCCAAGGCCCAAACCAGTGATTGTTCCAAAAAGGCCCACAATTGTCCCCTGACCGAGAAAGACCCAGATAATTTGCGCAATGTTCGCCCCTAGCGCCTTCACAATTCCGATCTCGTGCCGCTTT
>Ga0081455_10003188_pt1 | contig 19034 bp, 28 predicted proteins | sample TabmetS3T2R1_FD_70207 | JGI IMG/M metagenome (GOLD analysis project Ga0081455, IMG submission 70207) | Tabebuia heterophylla rhizosphere microbial communities from the University of Puerto Rico - S3T2R1 | ecosystem: Host-associated > Plants > Roots > Rhizosphere ... | reverse complement strand
AGAAATACTACAAGACCACCTCTTTATTATGTGATGAAGGACATTTATTAAGAACAAAACCAAGGCATACGTCAAATAGAAAGAAATTCATTGCGAAAATAAAACATAACAAGAGTTTCCAGAACTATTATAACAGAATAAAGAATGATCTCAACTACCGGAAAAAGGAACGATTAAGGGCAAGTATCTATTATTATTTGAATAGAGATAGAATTTTAGAGAGGATGGCAAAACAACGCTCTTCGAATCTAGATAATGAAAATCAATGCAAGTAGATTACAGAACGCAAATATTTTGTACTAAATGCGGGGCAATTCCAAGGAATCCTGAATGTTGCTGTCCTGATTGTGGAATCCGATGTCGTGATGGCCCTAGAAGGAAGATGAGAGAAAGAAAATCAGAATATTATTTCGATCATTATACTCCTAAATACATATAAGATTACTATATAGAATCTCTAGTGATACGTTATATACTATAGTGCTGAAACTATAGTTAAAGATGTTAGTTAAAATGATGACATCAGAGCAGGATTTCTGTATCAGATGTAACAACATAGTGGAACTATGTGAATTCGATTGCCAGTGTCAGTATTGTGAAAACTTGTTGGATTGTTACATTGAACCCTAATCCGGTAAAATAGTTTACCGGTTTTCTATTATCGTCATAAATCGAGATTGATTCCTACAATTTCTTTATTAAGCATTATCAATCATTTGAAAGCGATTTGAGTTAGGAGTGGTGCCATCCCTAAGATCATTACTCCTATCTCAAATCACTTGGTTTTATGGTCGGGATAAATTTCATTAAAGATAACATACCGACAAATATAAGTATTAAACAAGCAAGCATTACTACTAAACTATTTCATAAATATTTAAATATACTAAATAGATTAGATAGATAAATGACTAAGCAGAAAACAATGTCTCTTCATCCAGAGACATATAATGAAATCGACAATCTGGCGGACTATAGGAGAGAATCATTCGATTCTATACTTCACAGATTAGCCGAACATTACAAAAAATGTGGATGTAAAGAAGTGAAGAAAGAAAAAGTGAAGAAAGAGGAGTCAGCGCAATAAGATGGCAGATTCAATACCGAACAATTTTGGTGACGACAAGGAAGGAGATTTCAAAAGGATTCCTATCAATGCACAGAGAGCAGTAAAGACTACAATAGAAAGCAGTTTTGAAAATGTAACACAAAAAGTAGAAGAACTCATTGATAATTCAAAGGATGCTTCGGCAACAAAAGCAGAACTAGCACTACTTAAGAAAAGAAATCTAATTGTCATATTCGATGATGGAATGGGAATCACTCATGAAGATAAGGTAGTAACGTGGGCTTCAGATCATAAAGAACAAGAAAATAGAAGACAAGCAAATCCAGACAGTACAGGAACTTTTGGTGAAGGTGGAAAGAGTATTTTGAGTGTTGCAAATTACTTGATCTACAAGAGTAACAATGGTCAGGATGATGTCTACGTAAGACTAAGACGAGTTCCATCAATGCCAAAAGAATTTGAGTACATGGATTATGTTTCACATCGTAGTCCAAAAGGAGATGAAAAAGAAGAATTAGGAACTGTTGCATATGTCTTGGATATTTCACTGGACAACATTAATGATGTCCAGAAGCATATCAAAGATAGTGCAGGATATAAATTCGCATGGCTGATAGCAAAAGGAGACTTTAGAATTCCAGTCAAGATCTTGGATGAAAAAGAAAACATGGAAGAGGAATATGACATACCGGTTCCTGAAAGACTGAAACTACTATTCAATGAGGAGTTTCCCAAAAATGTAAAGAACATTGGCAGACTATACGATGAAGAAATCAAAAGAGATGTTCTCATAGAAGCAATTGCTATCAAAGGAGTAAAGCCAAGTCAACGCAAAATTATCTACGCCAGAAAGCATCGTATCATCAAAGAAGTCAAGACAAGAAGAGATGTAATGATCATTGTCAACTTTGACAGCACCAAGATTCTCAAAGACAGAAGATCATTTGACATGAATCATGCTGTGACAAGCCAATATCTAGCACTCGTAGATGATTACGTGGCTGCCAACTTTGACGAACCATATTCCCCATACGAGACATTGAATGATCAAGAGCGGAACAAATACTTTAGAGTCTTAAAGATTCTGGACAAATTAGCCGACCTAAACAATCTCACTGAAAGAAAGAGAATACAAAAGTCCAAGCAAAAGCCAATAAGAGTAAAGATTCCTGAAGACCAGACAAAAGTTGATGCGTATATGAAGACCACTAGGAAGGAAGAACCTGCTGTAATAATGCCTGAGAAAGAACTATTAAAAAAGCCCAAGGGAACTAGAGGTCCAGACGAAAATAAGAAAAAGAGGGAGAAGAAAGACAAAACCAAACTCAAGACAGGAACCACTCTGGTAAGTCGAACAAAATTAGTAGGTGACAAATTGGTTCATGCAATAGGAATCAATATCGACCTGAATGAAAAAGAACACATCCAGACATTCTTTGACATAATGTCAAGAGAGTTTGAGGAAGAAAAAGAAAAGAGTTGGGATATAGCAACCGAACATGGCAAGTGTACAGTACTTCTCAATGAATTAGGAAACTACTTTAGATCAAAGAAGCCAAAGACATTTCCATACCCAAAGTTTGAACTAGAGGATCAGTTGCCTTTAGTAGCGGATGCAGTTGCATATAGATTCTTTGGAGATCAAAATCTAAGCCATGACGAACTTCAAATGAAGTCGGATGAAATTCTAAATGCGATCTCTATAGTGTATCTTGACGAAAAGGAATACAAGAAGCAATATGAGTGAGAATCAGCAACATAACGTGATAGAAGAATATCAACCTGAAAGAATCCCCGAATTAGAAGCAGAAGGAATACAACTATCATCATGTCTTAAATGTAAAAAATTAGGATATGATCTTAGAAGTAGGGAAAGATATGACGTAGATGAATTTGGATTCTTTAAAATAAGATATCTTCATCCAAAAGGTCAGATAATTCAGAGAGATGCTCACACAAATGAAATCATAAAGACTACCAATGTTGAGGAAGAGATTCACGAAGTAGGAACAGCAATCGGATTGGATATGTCATTCAAGGTTCCATCAACAACTCCTGGAATTCCTAGTCCAGTTCCAATTCCAAAGCAGAAACAAGTACAGACCAAAATAGAACCAGAATCAATAACAATTCCAGAACTAATAAAGGAAGTCATTGCAATATCAGAAAAATCAGTCGAGTATCAACATGCAATACAATCCAATTTAAGATTACTTGCTACAAAGTGGGAAGAGTTCGAGTTTGATGCAAAAAAGAAATTAAATCCACAGTTAGCGAAACATGCAAAATCCAGTTTAGATAGACAATTTCGTAGAGGAGTAAGATCTGATAGAGATGTAGTGAAATGTCCAAAGCATGGTAAGGATTCATATGAATACAGGTTCTACAACAAGGGAACTAATCAGGAAGGATTCTATTACGTCCACAAAGGTCATAGTCCAAATGATAGATGTAGTGTGATAGGTAAGAATGTAAAACCACTCTCACCAAAGACATTGCAACTCTATAGAGGCAGAAGATCAAAAGCAGTTAGTACATCAAGCGAAAAAGTAAAACAACTGCTAGAACAATACGATATGATAAAGTATCTACACAAACAAAAAGAATATCCTAAGATAGTTAAATGTCCGAAATGTAAACGTGAAGCAACTTGGGCAATCACTCCACACATAAGTCGGGACGATATGATCAAGTATATACAAAGACGTGGTAGACTACCACCACTCATAATGGACTTTAATCATAAGAATCCAAGACAGGAGCATACTACACCTTTGATTGGTAGCATAGACGATATGATAGCATCGCTTCCCCAATAATTTTTTTATTTTTTATCTAAATCTTTTTCAGTAATGATTACTAGTTAATCCCATGGAAGGGCTACATTCCGGTGATAAGTTCCGGTGTTCATATCTGTCTAGCAAAGGGATTCATCTTCTTGGGACAAAAACCGGAGACTAGTTGTTGCTGCAGGTGGCAAATTTCTCTAGGCATTGAAAAAACGCTGAGGTAAAATCTTAGCGTGCCCTTCCTCTATCATAATTATGATGACATCTTGAACACATATACTTCCAATTGACGAAGTCTCGGTGACTATCCTTCCTTTTTCGGTAAAATAGTTTACCAACTATTTAGGAATAAGGATTAATCCAAATTAAATTTATATTAGACAACATATCATCCTGATCTTACCGTTTCATTATAGTATCATCTCTACTTTGGAGAAGAGAGAAGATTATAAGAGAATACTAATATTAGTTGATCATCTCTCTAAGATAGGAAAGTATTTCAATTAAGGATTAATTATAATTCGAGTATGGGCAGAGGAAGACCAAAATCGATTCATCCAATAACAACCCACGCTGTAAGAGTGACGGAAGCAACGTTTCAGAAACTAGATATAGAACGAAGAAGGTTCAATCCAAAAGAGCCACGAGATAGGACAGTTTCAAGAGCACTGGATGAATTAGCAAAAACGAGAAAAAAACTGAAGGCCTCCGAAGAGCAAAATGAGAGCCTTCAGTATGATTTGTCTCAATTTAAGGAAGCAAACCAGAACCTATTAAAGATTCAGAAATTACAAGCAGCAACAATATTACGATATGAGAATCCTGAATTAGTAGAGGTTATTAAATAAATGAACAGGAGTACCGAACCGATTCGAGAAGAAGAAACTCCAGAAGAAGAACAACCAGAAGAGGAATCAGAACCAGAGGAAGAAGAGGAGTATGATGACGATGAGGTTGAAGAAGAAGAGATTGAAGTAAATGAAGAATGAAATACAGGAAGACGAACGCATCACAGAAATTAAATCAATAATGTATGCCAATAAAGGCGACATACCATTAGAAGAACTAGATGAATTAGAGAAGAGAGTTATCAAACTAATAGATTCATCATACGGAGAGTACAGACTTCATCTAAAATGGCTCAGAAATGATATAAGAAAAAAGTATTTGTGGATGAAATATAAAAAGGGTAGAGAGAAAAAGAATCAATATTCTCCCAAGACACACGACTTACTAATTCATAGATTCGGATCAAAACAACAAAAGGAACAATTCACTATTGATAACTTATTACAATGACTGCTACATCCGATAAACTAATGGAGAAACTCATTCAGATAACAGAATGGGCAGTTGATAACGAAACACCATCACGTGAAAAACTAAATCTAATCCCTAAAATTCATGAAGTGACTTCTGCAATAAAACAAGAAATGCCAAATCTATCACAACCAGAGAAAGTGGATCTGGTGATGCAACTAGTAATTTTAGAGTCAATAGTCAAAACAGAACAGAAGCGAATAAAGAAATGAGATATACTGTATTCAAATGTAAATACTGTGGTCAGATGTTTTCAGAAAAAGAACTAACAGCAGTTCATCTACAAATGAAACACAATCTAAATCTATTACAAAAAGATGTTGCTATAAGGTCGCATTATGAAATATTAAGTTAAGTTAAGTAAAGTTAGATTGTTGCCAATATCTTCAAAAGAAAGGAGACACAAGAAACACGAAGGTAGGAAAGTAAAACTTCCTGCGGCTATGCAATCAAAGAACTGGCCCCGTTGTCCAATATGTAAAGCACCAATGCAGCCACAACAATATGTTAAATTTTGCTTAAATTGTGGATATACAAACAGTATGGGAAGAGAATATTATTTCAAAAAAGCAAGTGAGATGGACGAATCATCTAAACCAAAAACAAATGATTTAAACGAAGATCAGTATGAAGGAAATGAGTAGAAGATGCCAACATGTATCTCATGTGGTAAAAAGTTTTGTGATATGTCTGAACAGGATAAGACTTTATGTCGTAGTTGTTATTCAGTCCAACATCCTTCATCTTGATAGTAAGAAAGAGTCATAACTGGGTATTATTTCAAGGAGATGCAAATGAGATTATTCCTGACCATATAAAGTCTGACAGCATCGATTTTTGTTTCACTTCACCATCCCCTTATTATTATAAAGAGCAGCCTACTGGAATCGGAAGTGAATCAGAGGTACGACAGTATATAATGAATGTAATTATGTTATTTGACAAAGTAAAACGTGTTCTTAAAGAGACTGGAAATTTATTCATCAATCTAGTCGATCCCTTCGGAGTTGATATAGGCGGACTTCTATTCATACCAGAACGTATTGCTCTTACAATGCTAGTTCAAAACTGGATATGTAAAGGCAAACTGTTATGGCATCGTCCTTTCACAGGAGAAATGAATGATAGTAAAAGATTCAGATTAGACTGGGAATATGTCTACTGGTTTGCCAAAAACAAACATCCTTACTTTTATGATAATGACGAGTCCGACACTTCAATCTTCTTACATCGTATGGAGAATGGATTCCCATCAGAATTCATAAAGACATTAATACGATCGTCCTGTCCTGTAGATGGAGTAGTATTTGATCCTCTTTGTTCAACTGCTGGTACTGGCGAAGTTGCTTTAGGAATGAATCGAAAGTTTATCGGTTGCGAGATTTTGGAAGACAAATTTAATGCAGCGGTGAGGAATCTATCAAAATGGTAAGATGTTCAAACTGTGGCAAAGAAGGACTTCAATGGATATACGATCCCCATACTAATTCAAGAGGTGAACGAATAGACTGGACCCTGGCTGAACAGAATGAAAAACAACATAGATGCACATCTCTTAAACATAAAGATACAGGAGCAAATATCGCACATAGCACTGGTAAAGGAATCCTATGTGGTCAAGGATGTGGTACTATGATTTTTAAAGATGAAAGTCTACCAGAACCACAATTAAGAGAAGTCGTAAAAGTAACTACTACTGATGGTAGAACAGTCGACGATATGGATCATGGAAAACATCATACTGTAGAAAGATGTATTGAAATAAAAGAACACAAACATCTATCTTTAACTGAAGACCAGCAATATGTAAAATGGATGGTAGCGTTAGATGAACAAAGAAGAGAATTAGGCAAACACTTTGATAAAACTAAACAATTCTATCCTGCTGATCTTTTCATTCTTGCAGGATTCTATAATAACAAGACTCCTTACTACGTTAGAAATCCCTTATATCATGACGAGGATGGAAACTATATTCTATAAATCCTACAAATGAGATTATAATATTTTTGTGAAGGCAGAATTTTGTTACAATTGCGGTCATACTCTTCTAATGCATGCAACCTACGCATCAAAGAATGGACATCTTGTATATGACTTTGAACCCTACAGGTTCGAACAGAACTGGCTAGGAATTCCTATGACAATTGGCATTTATGTTCCAAGACTTGTATCAATATGCAACTGCAATCGATTCATATCCAGAGAAGAAAAGAATAAGGAATTGGAAGTCGGTTGACCAAACGTAATCGTCCAGTTTGCTCACTTTGTGGCTATTCCTTTTACTATGGCAGATGTCCTAATCAGAGATGCGTAGGCTACGGGACAGATACCGGCAAGATAAAAGTCATAAAAGGATTTAAGCAACCTCAAAAAACAACTAAAGTTAATGTCTGAAACCATTACAAAACCAAAGAATCCGGCTGAATGGGTAGATTCTATTGGTTTAAGAGGTTCAGTAGCACATCTAGCAGAAATCATTTATGCAACCGCAGTATCCGGTCCTCCACCATGGGAAGAGTTACCAGATAATATAAAAAAGCCAGAAGGTTTTGATGCAACTTCACCACAAGCAAGTAAAGATCCTTCAGCATGGCAGATTACAAAAATGCCAGACAATCAAAAATTATACAAGATTGTTGACGCAAGGAACAACCTAATCGCTGAAAAGTTACCAGATGTAAAGACAGCACAACAATATGTTGACTGGGCAAGAGCAAATAGAAGAGGAGTAGTAAAGAAATGACAACTACATTCACTTGTGAGATTGTAGAGGTAGGAAAAAGATGGCAATGTACTGATGGAACAAAAACGTGGTTTGCAGGAGAGTCATATCGTTACAATGGTAAGTTAGCATCTGAAACAATTGTAGAAGAACCACCTGTTATCACAATTCCACCAAAGACAGTCAATGCAGATCAAAAAGGTGTTGATGGAAATAATATCTACAAGATTGTCAAGATAGAAGGTGGTAGTAATCCTGAATATGCAATCGATGGCAAGAAATCAACTTCTGCAAAGACTAAAGAACTAATTGCCGACGTCGGCGGAATCGCATACATCAGAACATTTGCTTTGAAATTTGATGGCGGGCCTTACTCATTTGAAATTAAAGTATCATTAAACAGTCAAGACTATACTACAATACCACTAGGACTGCTTACTTCTGAAATATCAACTCCATCAGATCAATTCCAGTATTTCATACTACCCGATATCATTCCCGCAAATTGGATAAAGATAGCGTCCACGCAACAAGAAATGAAAATAGTAACACTGCAACTCCTAGAAATAGATCCCGACCCAGCAGGAGAGCCTGTTCCAGATAATCCACCGATTGTAATCCCGCCGGAAGAAGTTCCCGAATCACCACAAGCAGAAGGCATTCCTATTCCAACTGGAATCAAATTGAAAGGGCCTGTCATGTTACAGAAGTTCAAACATTGGGGACGTCATTCAACCAATTACGCATCAGGGGGCAGTGGCCCATCAGAAAGATGGGATCTATCAGATTTGCCAAATGCATTAAACGTTCTTGCAGGATATGAAGTGAATTTAGGTGAAGCAAAAGGAACAAGAGGAGAAGATAATTTCGATATGAAATTCCGTGGAAGTTCACATTCCGATTCTAATGGCGGGGGGTATATACCATCCTTCTCATGGAATTCTGAACCACATTGCGGCAAAGAATATCCACACCCCAAGACATCAATGAAACCACTTCAGGAAGTAGAGAATAAAAATATTGGAAATATGAAAGGCGACTTTTGGGTAGGATATCTAGCATGTGTTTACAACGATGCCGAAAATGTACCGTGCATGAAACTCTGGGGCAAACCAAAGGGTAGGGATAATTCAAACAAATTTACAGATTATATCTACATGGGCATGTCAAGAGATACAGGCAATATGAGCCCTGGGCCAGTATTAACAGCAATCGGAATGAAAGGTAGCAAACTGCAACGCCTTCAAATTAGGATGGATGAAGTTCCTGACGCAAAGATTAGAAACGCCTTCGCAGTCGAAATCGAACCACCAAAAAACTAGAGGGGGGGACAGAAGAGCCCCCACCACCGATTACAGAACCGAAACCAGAAGAACCGCAGCCGCCAGAGCAAGAGTCTTCAATCCTTTGGGAATCTAAAGAATGGAGCAATGGAAAATCTAGAACAATCAAAGCAGGAGAAAAGGATCCTTATGATGATAAACTACAACTGCTAAGAGTAGGAGATATTGAACCATCTGCAACAATCGATGGTATGGGACAGTGCAAAGTATCAGGCAGCAGTCCTAGACTATACATAACATGTCCTAACAAGGATGTTGAATTTTCAGCAGAAGTATTTGTAGAAAATGATTGTGAAATTGCACATCTAATTGCAAGAAGTGATCATCAGATCCGTCCAAGTGGATTCGGCGGATATTATCTTTATTGCAATTTCAAAGATCAAAAGATGTATTTCAAGAAAGAACAGACACACGAATTAGGTTACAGCCCTAGATTAAAGGAAAAAGACATCAATTTCGATAAAGGAAAATGGCACAAGATGGTAATCAAAGTATGGAATGACGAGAATAATGAAGAAGTATTAATCGAAGGACAATTTGATGATAAAATAATCTATGCTGAAGATAAAGGAGATCTAAAAGGCGAACCTTACACAGATGAAGGAAAATGGTGTTTTATCCGAACAAATAAACCCGATGGAGTCAAGTACAGAAACGTTAAGGTCCAAATAATTCCTTAATTATTTCTTTTTAGTTTTCTTTCCGGTTCGTGGATTGATGCCTTGTTTTCGTTCTACTGCTGCAACATATGCAGAAGCCCTTGCCTTACCCCAACCTTTCTTCTTACGAACAGCACCAACAGCACCACCGAACGTTTTATACTTCTTTTTACCCATTCGTACTGGCATAACTAAAATACGAAAACATAGACTAAAAATATTTTCAAAAATGGTCAATCGACTTAAATATAACTATTATAATAAGTTGTGTTGGGGATGGCACAGTCAAGTATAAAACTTGATAATCTGAAACAACAAAATGAAGAATTATATCAAAAAGCAATAAAGGCATTTACAAATTCGCAAACAGTATACGATTACATACGAAAGATAGCATTCAACTTAGAACAGATCTGTGAACTATACGACCAGAAAGAATATATTCCAAACATATGTAGCAAGATAGTAGTTCATTTCAAGTCGCTTGGTTATGGACAGATAGCAAAATCTGTTTATGATGCACTTGACAAACCGGAATACGAACACTACAAACAGAATCAATATACAGGACGAAAATTCGACGATTCGAAAGATCTACCAGAAGAAACTACTATTGAAATGAAACAACTAGTAGAGTTTATTCAATTTGCAAAGAAAGTAAATCTAGATAGTCTTCCTAAATCATTCATTCAGAAATTCCAGTATGGTCTCTACGAAGCAAATCGGAAACTAGAAGCATACGAAGAAAATAATGACATATTAAATCTAACAAGAGATTATAACGGACCACTTGAGGATAACGAAAAAGCATCGCCATATTATCCTAAACGACCATTGCAACAACCACCAAAAGATCAAGAACCAAACTGCATTTCAAAGCAATATGAATATCTTGTTGATGACATTAATGACTTTGTTGAGAACTTTCTGAAACATTATTATCCACCAAAAGAACAACGTCCATACTTTGCTTATGCTGTCAGAATAACTAGGAAGATGTTCAACCAATATCCTTCTGACAAGATACATCGTGATTACAAATCATGGGCAGAAATCCATGCTGCAGACCTGGGGATACATCCAACAGGAAAGTCTGCTAAAGAAATATCAGCACGATATGGTGAAAAAATAAGACGATATGATAAGACTACAGGTCAACCAATCTACGGACGTAAAGGCATCTGTAAGGAGCAAATTCTAAAGAAAAGAGCATCACTTACTGAATTTATGAAAGAAGTATATCATTGCTGGCCTCTATTCATGCTAACATCTCATATCTATTCTATGACTAAAGAAAGATTGTTAGTAGATCATACTATAGATATGAAACCAAAAAGACAACATTACAGTTAGTTAGTTAATTGTCGGTAGAAGCCAAAAAGAAACCAGAAAAAGATTTCGGAGAGGTAATATTTGACAAAGATGGACATCCTATATGTTCAGAGCATGGCTATACATTATGGATATCTGAAAAGGCTATGACTGAAAATATCGCATTATGCCTTTATACGGATGAATACATAAACGCTGCATCAGGAGTGTCATTAACTAAAACGCATCTTTCTGTAAACAACATTCCAGAAGAACTGGATTATCTTTCAGGAATATTTCATAGCGGAGACCGTGCATTTTAGGAGATGAAAGGAAATCGTAGATGAATTGTTAGCAGCCGATAACTACTACTATTTTCCTGAACCAACGTATTATAGATATCCTGAAAATACTGATAACATATTTGAGTCATACGTAGATAATCCTGACCTATTTAAAGAAAATCAAATCCCTGACGATTTTATAATCTTACGACATTACGATCTAAAGAAGGATCTAGAATCAATTACAAGGCAGGGTCAATCAGAAGCAACAAGACACAAATTCTATTACTATAAAGGAATGATAGACCGACTATCAGACTTGATCATTACTGCTAAAAAAGTATGGCAGTACAATCTAGTAATGGATTATAACGATTTAGCAAATAGACTTGCAAAATTAAGACCGGTAATAAAGATGGCAAACGAAGATCTAAACGTCTATTACTACTTTAAAGGTCAATCCGACATATTGAAACAGTTAATCTTAAACGCTCCTATACAGGTTAAAACATGAGATATCCAAGAATAGATCCTGCAATTCAAGCACGATATGATCAACTTAAAGTATTCAGACCATTAGAGCACGACCTAACAAATTATATCGAATGGTGCAGACATCTTTGTGCCACTTGCAAAAAGCCACATTTTCATAAGAAAGGAAAATTCAGACCATGTATGGCCCCTTTTATCTGTGGTAGGTGTCCTAAATGTCGTGAAGCATTAAAAATAAAGAAGATGTTAGTAAATCAAGGCAGATTATGGTAATAGTTGATTACAGGATTTACAAATCTGCATTTGAAGCAGGACATTTTATTGAAGGTCATCCCAAATGTGGCGTTCAACATGGTCATAGTTATCATCTTAATGTTTACGTATTATCTAATCTCAAAACATGGCAAGACTTTGCAGATATAAAAGAAATTGTGGATGGTTATGTGCAGAAAGAACTTGACCATCAATTTCTTGGTAATGCATCAGCAGAACAAATCTCTGATAAGATAGCAACATATCTTACTGCTAAAGGAATGCAAGGATATCTAGAATTATATGAGACAGATAAGTTTGGAGTAAAAAGGCATTTCCCCAATTTTGAAGTAGGTGAGCAAGACTATTTTAGCAATAAATGAAGAGTTCTACTCAATCCAAGGAGAAGGGATTCATACAGGAATCCCGATGTATTTCATTCGTCTGCAAGGATGTGAGGTAGGCTGCTATTTCTGCGATACTAAATACACTTGGCGTCCTGCAAATAAGACAGTAAAGGAAGATGATATTGTAAGAAGAGTAGTAGAGTCCGGCGCAAGATGGGCTTGTATTACTGGTGGTGAACCAATGGAACAAGACTTAAAGTATCTTGTTAGTGCTCTTAGAGAGTTTGACATTAAGAGTCATATAGAAACTTCTGGATCTGTCTATTATCCTGTTTCATTAGACTGGATCTGTCTATCACCAAAAGATTTATTCTCAAAAAAGAAAACTCTTCCAATATACAAAGAGATAGCATCAGAAATTAAATGTGTAGTTACAAAGATGTCTGACGTCGATTATTATCTTGAATACTATCATAACAACATCGAACCACCATTCATATTGAATATGGTCGACAATGACACCAAACTACTTCCTCAGGTTATTGAAAGGACAAGAGATATTCGTAACATTAGAATCATGCTGCAGCAACACAAAGTAATGAACTTGAGATAAGATGAAAGAAGTATTACTTGTCAGTGGCGGCATCAACTCAACTGTCATGATGTATCGTGAACTTATGACAAAAGGACATGAAATACATCCACTTGCAATTGATTATGGACAGAAGAATCTAGGTAGAGAAAGAACAGCGCTACTAAAAACTTGGGGTCATCTAGATTCAATAGTTGATGAAAGAACAAAAGATCGACTAAAATCAATAAAATTTTTAGATGTTTCAATAATGAGATATCTTTTCAGATCTGCATTAACATTCCCTGATATTCAAATCCCTGATTATGATACTAGTCCAGGTGGGGATCATAATCCTACTATTGTACCCTATCGAGATCCGTTCTTTATATCAATAGCAGCAGTTACAGCAAATCTTGTAGATGCTCAAAGAATTCTGATCGGAAATAATAATATGAGTATCAAAATGTTCGATGCATTGAAGGAATTAGTATCAGCCGCATCAAAGAATGAAATGAAACTTGAAGTTCCATTTGCTGAAATGAAGAAAGAAGAGATAATGAGGATGGGTATGATCTTACAAGTTCCATTCGAGTTAACAAGTGGATGCTTTAGAGATAAAGCACATGCATGCGGTACTTGTGATAATTGTCATGAAAGAAAGAGAGCATTCAGAGAAGCAATGATCGAAGATAGAACTATCTATGTTGATGATGTAAGAGCAAAAAGGAACTGTTGCGGATGACTGATTCTGCGTTAGTATTACTCAGTGGTGGATTAGATTCTGTTACTCTTCTATATTCAGTATCGAAAGAATATTCAGATATTCATGCAATCACATATCTTTATGGACAGAAGAATAATCGGGAGTTAGAATCAGCACTATATTTTGCCGACATACTTGATGTAAAGCATTCAGTTATCAATCTAAAGGAATTGCAATTTGTATTTGGAAATGCATCACTAATAGATAATGAGGGAAGCGAAAAGATTCCACATCCTAACTCAACTACAACTCAAACAGTACTCAACAAGACTATAGTTCCTTTCCGTAATGGAATCTTTCTATCAATTGCTACCGCTTATTGTATTTCTAATAAAATTAATACAATTCTCTATGGAGCACATGCTACTGACTATCAAACATATTTAGATTGTAGACCGAACTTTATCACTGCCTTTGAGTATGCAGTTCGGCTTGGTAGTGGTAATCACCATATGAATATAGAAGCACCATTTGTTAACATGACAAGAAGCCAGATTGTAAAAACTGCAAGTATGTATGGAGTACCATTTGAGCATACTTATTCATGCTACGAAGGTGAGGAGTATCATTGCGGTCGATGTCCTACTTGTATAGAGAGGAGAAATGCATTCAAAGAAGCGGGAGTATTAGATGTCACAGAGTATTATAAGTAAATACTTTGAAAATCTAGGTGGAATTCCTAGGGATTTTGATCCCAATACTGTTACAAGAGTAATGGGATTCTTCAATGAACTCAACCTAAAAAGAACTTACGACAAGTTCACAGTATTTGAATCAGATACAGATGAGATGATAATTGGAAATCATCTCAAACTATTTTCATTTTGCGAACACCATCTTTTGCCTTTCTATGGGGAAGTAGCGATAGGTTATATTCCGTCAGGAAAAATAATGGGTCTGTCAAAGTTCCAACGTATAGTCGATAGATTTTCATCCCGTCCACAAATCCAAGAACGATTGACGTCTCAAGTATGTAAATTCATTGAAGATTTGTTAAATCCGTTAGGAGTAGGAGTAGTGGTAAGGGCAATTCACACCTGCGTATTTGCAAGAGGAACTCAATCAAGTCAAGCAGAATTTACAACAAATGCAATGATAGGAAGATTTAGGGAGCAGCAATCAACTCGACATGAGTTCTTATCAGTTGTAATGTCAAATGGAAGGAATCAACTTTGAAGATATATTTTGCTCACGACCCTGGAAATACTAACGAAACATATGTAGGAAAAGATCTTTCAGGAATCAAAAGATGGCTAGTATCATATACAGAACTTCCTAGCGAACCAAAGGATACTATGAGAAGATATGAGCGTCTAGTAGAAACTCTTGGAATAGAGTTATATCTTGATTGTGGGGCTTTCTCTGCTTTCCAACTAGGAACAAAAATCAAACTAGAAGACTATCTTTGGTTTATCAGACGATATGGTCATATCTTTAGAGAAATTGCAGCACTTGACGTAATTGGCAATGGCCCTGATTCTTTTGAGAATTATGTGCAAATGTATAATTCAGGAGTAAAGAAATGCATTCCATGTTGGCATCATAAAGACGATAAGATCCTGATTAAGAAATATCTTGATTACACTGATTATATTGCAATTGGAAATCTTGTCGGTAGTGCATTAAATAGAAGACTCAGAGCAAGAACCATAAGGACTGGAATCGACATAATAAGGCAATTCAATCCCGATGCCAAGATTCATCTTTATGGAGTAACTACACTACTTTTGCTCAGGATGTTTGGTCATGAAATTGAAAGTGTTGATTCATCATCTTGGTTATCAGGAAGTAAATATGCAATGGTATACAATCTTAATGGCACATTTGATTATCATGGTAGGATTAGAAAGGCATTTGCAAGTAACGCATACCGAATAAATGCTTATAATGCTAGGAAGTTCATTGAACTTGAACAACTAATTAATGAGCGCAAGCAACACGACAGAGACAGGAAAACCATTCCCGTTACGTTACGACACAGTTGAAATTCCTATAAATGAGTTAACTGTTAACAACTGGAATCCTAATTTCGTTCCAGAGCAGATGATGAAAGCAATAGTGGATGATATTCAAAAGCATGGCTTTATCGGAAGTATTGTAGTTCAGAAATATAATGAAGGACTCAAGAAATCAAATGTTATAGTAAATGGTGAGCATCGATATGAAGCACTTCGCATTTTAGGAAGAGATAAAGTTCCATGCATAATATTGGATATTCCCGATAAGACTGCAAAACTCCTGACAATAAGACTAAACAGAGAACATGGAGAACTAATGCCTGATAAGCAATCACTAATCCTGCAAGACTTGTTAGAAGGTGAAGGACTAGAAACAGATCAAGAAAGGATCGATTTCCTTGCTGATATTACAAGAATCCCTGAAAATGAACTTCAATTATTAACAGAAGTAAAGTTCGAAGACATCCCATCATCAACTGTAGTACAGGAACGAACCGAAGAATCAGGAGCAGCACCAAAGAAACAAGTTGATGACGATAAAACAATCTATCTTGATTGGTATGATGTTGATAAAGCAGCAATCGAAGTTGCCAACAAACTAAAACAAAAATATGACGATCCTGTTGGAAGATATGAAGCAATATTTGCTATTCCTAATGGTGGACTAGTACCAGCCAGATTAATTGCAAGGGAGTTAGGATTCTTTAAAGGAAAAGATCACAAAGATCAAACTATCATTACAAATCTAAATCATAAGATATATGGGAATCTACTTGTAGTTGACGATATCTACGATACAGGAGAAACATACAACTATCTTCAAGGGTTATTCGATAGAACTGGAACTAAATGTGATTTTGTTACACTTGTAGTAAGAAGTGGAATTCAAAAACCATACAATCTATACTGGTCAAAAGACTTAGAGGGAGACAAAAGATGGGTTGTATTTCCATGGGAAGATAAACAAGAAAAAAGAAGAAAGGATTTAGGAAGTCTCTGGTAGATTTAGTTAGGATAGAAGCCAGGTGAGAAAAGAAATCATAATCCCACCAGCGATTGCTACTACTGCCACGATTCCAGTGAGTCTGTCACTATCGTTTGGATCAGGATGTGCCATCTTTCCTACGTCTTTTGGTCTTTTGTTGCTGAACGTGGAACAATCTCTCATCTATCTCTTTGATTAGACTGTCAACGATCTTTACATGCTCATCGACGTCAAGTTTTGCATAAGTAGCACCGTCTGGTCCTTTTTGTGATGTCCAGCCTACTATCTGATTCCTAATTGCATCCTCAACGAATTCGTCTTTTTCTTTATCACGTTCGTCCATCGCATCCAATTCTTCTTTTGTCTCTTCACCTGTGATAGTATCTTCCCAGTCACCGCCATACATTTCAGTGATATCATGGATTAGATAGTCATAATACCAGACAAGGAAGTCTGCTGTTGGCTTTAGTTCTCCATCCTTATTCCTTTCACAGATCTGCCATTCCAATAAATCGGAAATGGCTTTACTGTTGTCTTGAACTTTACTACTAGTGGTCATCTGTTTGGCCTCACTATTGCTACTAACTCGTCGTTCAGGTTCCTCAACAATACTGACTTCTTACTAAATGAGACGTCGTCCGAATGCCATACTCCTGCTGTCAGCGCATTGTAGCCTTCCCACAATGTTATGTCTTTATTCAGTTCGATTGTCTCAATTTTGGGCTTGCCTTTTGTCTTACCTTTTTCTTCAATAAAATTGAAATAAGGTATGTGATTCTTATTTTCTGCTTCTGCAAAATACTTGTTTGCTATTCCAGTTCTATTCCATATCTTCTTGATCATTTCGTTAGTCATTGTTATTTCGTTAGATGCTTCGTATATCTGCAAGAACTCTTCTCCTATCTCAAATCTATTCTTTAGTCCATCGAGGATCTTTTCCTTTAGTTTCTCAACATTGCCTACATGTCTCCACGCTTCTGAACCTAACTCCTTGCTTCTTCCTACGCTACCATTCTGACAAGTTACACAATATGTGAAAAGATCGAATCCTACACTTGTTGCTTCTGCAATTCCATTTCTGACTAATGCTCCTATTCTGACTACGTCTCCTATTCTAAATGATCCCTTAATCTCTCTATCAAGTCGCTTTGAAAGTACTGCCCAATATCTACGATATCCTTTCTTGTCGTCGTATGTCATATCTGGAACTATTTCCCATTCGTTATGATGTTCCTCCTGTAAGCCATAAAGTGCGTCTTCGATAAACTCATGTGCTATTACTGGCTGTCCATACGGCATTGCTTCCTTTCCTATTTGAGCATAAGCCATTCCTTCCTTCTTGACGTATAATGCCTTGATTGACTTGTCTGAATACATCCTTTCAGTCTTTGCATCATATCTGCCATAAGGAACTTCAAACAATCCACATCTTTCTGGCATCACTTGTTTCATCTTATTGAACATTGGAATGATTCTATCATATCCAAATTGTGCATTCTGAGCCGTCATTGTTTCGTCTTTATTATATTCTAGTCTTGCATTTTCTGGAGTTCTAAATCCGTATCCTGTAAGTCTTAGGCGTTTTGCTTCTTCTATCAGTCTATCTTGTGCATCTAAATTGCGATGCACATCTTCACTATCTTTGCGTGATATCTCTTGTCCTGTTTGTATGTTTACATTGTCGTAATGTTGACCTGTAACTTCATGTCCTAAAATCCGTTGTCCTTTGCGGACACCTAAACTATGCTCTGGACTCTGTGGATCTACCTGCTGATCCACGTTGTCTTGTTTGCTATCAGACATCTTTACTCTTTCTCTTGTTCTTGTAGAATGATGGCTGATTCTTTCTTCCTTCAAAATCCTTTTCTCGTGCATCTACAAATGCTTGTAAAAATGTTTGTAGACCTTTTCGAGCCTCCGGATATCTTTCAATTATCCAGAGATAGTTACTTCTTCTGTTTTGCGTCATGTTTCAATAATGATAACCATCCATGATATATAAACCTTATATACCTTATAAGCCTTATATGGAATATTACAGATGCAAAACGATAAGATATATGAAAAGAAAGGAGAATATGATCCTAAGAGATATTTACCAGATCCGCAACATCCCGAGTTTGTATGTCCTGTTGAGGACTTTGAAGCACCAACTCAAGCAAT
>Ga0081455_10003187_pt1 | contig 19036 bp, 19 predicted proteins | sample TabmetS3T2R1_FD_70207 | JGI IMG/M metagenome (GOLD analysis project Ga0081455, IMG submission 70207) | Tabebuia heterophylla rhizosphere microbial communities from the University of Puerto Rico - S3T2R1 | ecosystem: Host-associated > Plants > Roots > Rhizosphere ... | reverse complement strand
GAGCCCCTGTCTCGCCGACGCCCTCTGGCGTCGACTGGGCCGGCAATGCCGAAATGCGGTGCGCTCACCGCGTTTCGACGCGCGCCGGCCCGTTTGACGCAGTCATCGACGTCGTTCGAAGTCGAAGACTGATGCGCGGCGCGCGGTTACTTCTTCTTCCGGCGCTTGGTCTTCTTTGCGCCCTTCTTCGCTGCCTTCGCTGTCTTCCTTCGCTTCTTCGCCATGCTGCCCTCCTAGCCATGAGTGAGTGGCGATTGTCGTCCCGTGCCCGCGGGGATCGCGAGCACTGCATTGGGATTACTACAGCGCGATAAAAAAACCAGTGTTTTTGCACGATGAAGCGCGTGCGCGCGCGCATCACCACCACATCTTGCGTCTCGAGCAGGGCCGAAGAAGCGCGCGCGATTGTCTACGGCGCAATTGCGCAGCGTCGAACGCAATCTTTTTCGGACTGTTCAGAAATATCGATGAAATAAGGCTTTTCGCCGTGTTCTGATTTCCGCGCGATTGCAGTGAATGCGGCAAATGCGCGAGACGCGTGCGCTTACGCGACCCGCCGCAACCGGCCATTAAGCATACCAAGCAACTTGTGCAAAAAATCTTCTGTGAGTGGGCCGGCAAACCCGCTTGCAAGCGCCCGCTACGGCACGAATCGAGCGAATCGGCCTTCGAGGTGATTCGCGGAAGAGGACGGAGAACGGACAAGGTGGACGGACAATTGACGTCCTTGTTCGCTCGTTCTCGCTCTCTGTGCTCGCGTCAATCTTCAGAGTCCGAGCTTGGTCTTGAGCAGTTCGTTCACCGTCTTCGGATTGGCTTTGCCCCCCGATGCCTTCATCACCTGACCGACGAACCAACCGATCAGCGCGGGCTTCGCTTTCGCCTGCTCCGCCTTCTCCGGGTTCCGCGCAATGAGCTCGTCGACGACCGGCTCGATGGCTGAGAGATCGGTCACCTGCGTCATGCCGCGTGCCGCCACGATCGCCTGCGGATCGCCGCCTTCGCGCCAACAGATCTCGAACAAGTCCTTGGCAATCTTGCCCGAAATGGTGCCGGCCGAAATCAGATCGAGGATTGCGCCGAGCTGCGAGGCCGACACCGGCGAGGCAGAAATGTCCTTGCCCTCTTTGTTGAGTCGACCGGCGAGCTCGTTGATAACCCAGTTGGCGGCGGCCTTCGCGTCGCGGCCCTTTGCGACCGCTTCGAAGAAGTCGGCCGTCTCCCGTTCGGCAACCAAAACGCCGGCGTCGTAGCCGGAGAGGCCGTAATCGCGCGTGAAACGCGCCTTCTTCTCGTCGGGCAATTCCGGAAGGTGCCTCCTGAGTTCGTCGACGTAGGCAGCCGTGAGCTCGAGCGGCAGCAGATCGGGATCGGGAAAGTAACGATAGTCGTGCGCTTCCTCTTTGGTGCGCATAGAGCGCGTCTCGCCCTTGTTCGGATCGAACAAACGCGTCTCCTGTTCGATTTCGCCTCCGTCCTCCAGAATTTCGATCTGACGCCGCGCCTCGTAGTCGATCGCCTGACCGATAAAACGGATCGAGTTGATGTTCTTGATCTCGCAGCGCGTGCCGAGCGGCGCACCGGGTTTGCGCACCGATACGTTCACGTCGGCCCGCAGGTTGCCCTTCTCCATATCGCCGTCGCTGGTACCGAGATAGCGCAGGATGGCACGCAACTTCGCGACATAGGCCTTGGCCTCCTCGGACGAACGCATATCCGGCTTCGATACGATCTCCATCAGCGCCACGCCGGCGCGATTGAGGTCGACAAGCGACATGCTGGAATGCCGGTCGTGCAGCGACTTGCCGGCGTCCTGCTCGAGATGCAGCCGCTCAATCCCGACAGTCACGCTCTCGCCGTCCGGCAAATCGACGAGAACCTCGCCTTCGCCCACGAGCGGCGATTTGTACTGGCTGATCTGATAGCCCTGCGGCAGATCGGGATAAAAGTAGTTCTTGCGGTCGAATACCGACTTCAGATTGATCTGCGCCCTGAGGCCGAGGCCTGTGCGCACCGCCTGCCTGATGCACTCTTCGTTGATCACCGGCAGCATGCCGGGCATGGCCGCGTCGACGAGGGACACGTGCGAATTGGGCTCGCCGCCGAACGCGGTCGATGCACCGGAAAAAAGTTTCGATTGCGAGGTCACCTGGGCATGGACTTCCATGCCGATCACGACCTCCCAATCGCCGGTTGCGCCTTTGCTGAGCTTGGATTGCATCAGCGGATTTTCCGCCAACTCATGCCGCGAACCTGTACCTGCGCTGCCGTCTGTGGCCGTTTGTTAAACGCTCGCGCGAGGCGCCACAAGGTTGCCGCAGTTCCAAGGCCGCCGGCTCAGGAACCCGGAACCGGCACGAGCGTTGGACTTACGTCCGAATGATCGGAGACGGTGATGAACGACAACAGGGCACGGAACGGGACGCTCGGTGCCATTTTGGGCGCATTGATCGCTGTCGCCCTTGCGGTATTCCTGCTCAACGGCGGCGAGCACGTGGGTAAAAAGACTGTCAATAGCGATGCCGATCTTCCCCCGATCGCGGAGGGCAAAGGTAAATAGTTAGCCTGCTCGCGGTCGCGAGGCCTGCGACCTTTCGCGGCATGGGGCGTTGTGGGACGTCGCGTGCGGCAGTAGCCTCTCCAAAATTTGAGACGCGCAAACGAGTGCGCGCCCCCTTCGCTCCGGCCAACGGACGCGAAGGCCTGGGAGGACGAGCCCATGCTCAGCCGCCGCCGTTTCGTCGGGCTTGTTGCCACGTCGGCGCTGACCTCCGGCTCACTCGCGCCGGCCGCTGCGCAAGGCTGGCCCACACGTCACGTGCGCATCATCGTTCCGTTCGTGCCTGGCGGCGCGACCGACGTGATCGCCCGCGTCATGGGCAACCGCCTCTCCGCGGCCTGGGGCCAACAGGTGGTGGTCGAGAACCGCAGCGGCGCCGGCGCCAACATCGGCGCGCAGGCCGCAGCCCTATCCGAACCCGACGGCTACACGCTTTACATCACCTCGGTACCGCACGCGACCAATCGGTTTCTTTATTCTTCGCTCAACTATGATCCGGTCGCCGATTTCGCGCCGGTCACGCTGATCTGCACGCAATCGAATATTATGGTGGTGCCCAATGCCTCGTCGGCGAAGTCGGTGCGCGAGTTCATCACTTATGCCAAGGCCAACCCTGGAAAGATCAGCTACGGCTCCGGCGGAATCGGCACCTCGGTACACCTCTCCGGCGAACTGTTCAAACGCATGGCCGGGATCGAGATGACGCACGTACCTTACCGCGGCGCAGCGCCCGCGTTGCAGGATGTCATTGCGGGCCGTCTCGATGTCATTTTCGACAACATCACGGCAAGTTTGCCGCATGTGAAGACTGGCGCTGCCCGGGGATTGGCGGTCACCGCGGCAATGCGCGTGCCGGCCGCGGCGGATCTGCCGACCATTGCGGAAGCCGGCGTTCCGGGCTTCGACGTCTCGACCTGGTTTGCCTTGTTCGTGCCAGCCAAGACGCCGCGCCCCATCATCAGCAGGATCAAGGAGGACGCCGTCGCGACGCTTGCCCATTCCATGGTCAAGGAGCGGCTGGAGCAGTTCGGCGCCACGCTCGTCGGCTCGACCCCGGAAGAGCTTGGTGCCTTTCTCAAGGCTGAAATGGATAAATGGGGCCCCGTCATCCGCGAAGCCAAAATCAAGGTCGACGAGTGAGATCGCAGGTCGCGATGATCGATCGGCGTCGGCTTGCCGCGGTTGCGAGCGCGGCTGTGCTCGCACCCGTCCTCGGCGACCGCACCGCCGCGGCCCAGGCTGCGTCAGTGCAAGGCTGGCCCAGCCGCGTCATCAAGCTCGTCGTGCCGTTCACGGCTGGCGGCGGCATCGACAGCATCGGCCGCATCCTCGGCGCGCGGCTCACGGAGATCTGGGGCCAGCAAGTGGTGATCGAGAACAAGCCTGGCGCCGGCGGCAATATCGCCTCCGAATTCGTGGCGCGCTCCGCGCCCGACGGCTACACCATGTACATCACCGCGGCAGGACTGGCCGTCAACCGCTACCTCTTTGAATCGATCAATTACGATCCGCTTGCCGATTTCGCCCCGGTGACGCTGATCTGCCTCTTCCCCAACGTGCTGGTCGTGCCGAATTCCTCGCCATCGCGTTCGGTTGGCGATCTTGTTGCGCAGGCCAAGAGCGAGCCGGGAAAGCTTACCTTTGCCTCTCCGGGGCATGGCAGCTCGCCGCACATGAGCGCCGAGCTGTTCAAGCATATGGCGAAAGTCAACCTAACCCATGTGCCCTACCGTGGAGCGTCACCCGCTTACACCGACGTGATCGCTGGACGCGTTGATTGCACGTTCGCGGTCATGGCCTCGGGCCTGCCGCTCGTGCGATCTGGACAATTGCGCGCACTCGGCGTGACGACCGCCGCGCGGGTGGCGACGGCGCCGGAGATTCCAACCATCGCGGAATCCGGCGTGCCCGGCTACGACACCTCATCCTGGTTCGCTTTCTTCGTGCCGGCCAGGACGCCTGCCGAAATCATCGCCAAGATGCACACCGACACGGTAGCGGTGCTCGCCGAGCCGCAAATCAGAGCCAAACTCGACGCGCTTGGCGTCCTCGTAGTGGGCTCCACGCCCGAACAACTGGGCGCGCACCTCAAGGCGGAGATGGAGCGGTGGGCGCCGGTCATCAAGGCGGCCAACATCAGGGTCAGCGAATGATCACCCGCCGTTGCGCGATCGGAATGGCGGCGACGGCGGCATTCGTCCCACGTCTGACCGGCCGAGCGCTCGCGCAGACTTCGTCTACCCGCGACACCTCGGCGCAGAATTGGCCGACCCGGTTCGTGCGCCTCATCGTGCCGTTCCCGCCTGGCGGCGGCACCGATGCCATCGCGCGCGTGGTCGGCGGCAAACTCTCCGACATGTGGGGCCAGCAGATGGTGGTCGAGAACCGCGGCGGCGCTTCCACCAATATCGGCACCGAGGCGGTCGTGCGCGCCGATCCCGACGGCTACACGATGTTGCTTCAATCAATGCCGCTCGCAGTGAACCGTTTCCTGTTTCCCTCGCTCAGCTACGATGCGATGAGCGATCTCGCGCCGGTATCGCTCCTTTGCGAGTATGCCAACATCATGGCGGTGCCGCTGACCTCGCCCGCCCATTCGGTCGGCGAATTCGTCGCCTATGCGAAAGCCAATAAGGGGAAGATCACCTTCGCCTCGTCGGGTCACGGCACCTCGGTGCATCTCTCCGGTGAACTGTTCAAGCGCATGGCCGGCATCGAAATGCTGCACGTGCCCTATCGGGGAGCAGGGCCTGCGTTCAGCGACCTCGTGCCCGGCCGCGTCGACGTGATGTTCAATAATATCGGCGCCGTGCTGCCGCTGATCCAAGGCGGCAAGCTGCGGGGCCTGGCGGTGACGACTGCCAAGCGCATGCCGGCGGTGCCGCATCTGCCGCCCATCGCGGAGGCCGGCGTTCCGGGATTCGACGTGTCCTCCTGGTATGGGCTGTTTGCGCCAGCCAAGACGCCGCCCGAGATCATTCGAAAGATGCATGCCGATACGGTGGCGGCGCTAAACGATCCGGCAACCAAGGAGCGGCTCGAGCAACTGGGGGTGTTGGTGGTGGGCTCGACGCCGGAGCAACTTGCGGCGTTTCTCAAGGCGGAGATGGACAAATGGGCACCGGTCATCAAGGAAGCCGGGATCAGCATTCGCGAGTGAACGCAAGATGGCCTGACAAAGGCCGCCGGATCCAGTCGATCGGCATCGCTGCAGCGTTGGCGTTTGTCGCAGCACTCGGTCCGGCGGCAGTCGCTCAGACGCCGACGGAGACTTGGCCGAATCGTTTCGTCCGCCTGATCGTGCCGTTTCCACCGGGCGGGGGAGCCGATGCGATCGCCCGCATCCTCTCTGCCCGGCTGTCCGACACCTGGGGCCAGCAAGTGGTGATAGAGAACCGAGGCGGAGCCAGCGGAAATATCGCGGCCGAGGCCGCGGCCCGCTCCGCCCCCGATGGTTACACCATTTTTCTTGCGGGAGACTTTCAGGCGGTCAACTTATTTCTTTATCCGAAACTCAGCTACGATCCGGTCGCCGACTTCGCCCCGGTCACGCTGGTCGTGCAATATCCTTGCGCCATGGTCGTGCCGAATTCCTCGCCGGCGCGTTCGGTGTCGGAGTTCATTTCTTACGCCAAGGCCAGCCACGGCAAGCTGAGCTTCGCAACCCCCGGTCACGGCACCGCGCCCCATCTTGCGGGCGAGTTGTTCAAGCGCGCCGCCGGCATCGCGCTGACGACGGTGCCTTATCGCGGCGCCGCGCCGGCGATCCAAGATGTGATCCCCGGACGCGTCGACGTCTTCTTCAACAATATCGCCCCGCTGCTGTCGCTGATGCAGCAGAGCCAATTGCGGGCGCTTGCGGTGACGACCGCCAAACGCTCGCCGGCAGCGCCGGACGTGCCGACGCTCGCGGAGAGCGGCTTGCCGGGATTCGATGTGTCGGGATGGTACGCCTTCTTCGTGCCGGCCAATACGCCGGCGGCGATCGTACGGAAAATGCACGCCGACACCGCGGCCGCGCTGGCCGATCCCGTGATCAGGGGACGTTTGGAAGAGCTCGGCTTGTTCGTGGTCGGCTCAACTCCGGCCGAGCTCGGGCGATTTCTCAAATCGGAGATGGAGAAGTGGGAACCGCTGATCAAGGAAGCCGGCATCAGCATCCGCGAGTGAAGAGCCCGGTCAGCAGCCCAGCCGGCGCGCAACGAAAGCAGCCCGATCGCACAGCGCGGTGGGATGGATTGAGTAAGCGGTAACGGGAGGACAAGGTGACGAGGAATCAGATTGTTGTTGCCACCGTCAGCTGGTTGATGTTCGCAGGCATGGTCCACGCCGCCGAAATCAAGGTTCTCTCCACGCAAGCGACCGAAGACGCCTATCGCGAACTGGTACCGCAATTCGAAAAGGCATCCGGACATAAGGTCACGACGGTCTTCACGGGGACGCTCGATGCGAATAGGCGCTTAGCAGCCGGCGAGACCTACGACCTGCTGATCATGTCGGCTCCGTCGATCGATGAGCACATCAAAGCTGGGAGGGCCGTGCCCGGCAGCCGCGTCGATCTGGCGAAATCGGGGGTAGGCGTGGGCGTGAAAGCGGGCGCGCCGAAGCCCGACATCAGCACGACCGAAGCGCTGAAGAAGACGCTCCTCGCCGCCAAGTCGATCGGCTATTCCACCGGTCCGAGCGGCGTTTACATGCTTGGCCTGTTCCAGCGCCTGGGCATCGCCGACGAGGTCAAGGGAAAGCTCAAGCAGACGCCGACCGGCGTGTTCGTCGGCGGCATCATCGCCAGCGGGGAAGCAGAAATCGGATTCCAGCAGGTGAGCGAGTTGTCGCACTTCGGCGGCGTCGATTACGTCGGCCCGTTGCCGGCGGACGTCCAGCACTTCACCACCTTTTCCACCGGCATCACGGCCGCTGCCAGGGAGGCGGACGCCGCCAAAGCGCTCGTTAAGTTCCTCACCGCGCCGCAAGCGGCCTCGGCCTTCACGAAGAGAGGCATGGAGCCGGGCTGACGGCAGCTTGCCTAAAGCGACACAAATGCGATTGCGTCCCGCCGCGCCTGCTGCCGAAACAGGCGGACTGCGGTCCGGCGGAGTCCTCGATCAGCGGTGCTCTTCCAGCAGAATTTCAGCGATGGCGTCCCACTCTGCAGCGAACGGGTCGCTCGCCACCGGGCGTTGCGCGCGCCTGTACCAGTAGCGGGCATTATCGAGATCGCCCTCGACGCGGTGCAAATAGGCATGCACCCATGCGCAATCCTTGCCGGCCTCGTCCATGACGATGTTGTGCGCCTTCTCCCATTCGTCCTTTGCCGCCCACCACAGGGCTGTGAGCGCCGGCGCGAGGCCGGCGGGCGGCTTGGGCTTGGCGAGCGAATTTTTGAATTGCGATAAGTTCATCCCGATCCAGACCGGTCTAGTCAGCAAGCGATCGCCCGAATGTGGCCTTGCTCCGCATAATCCAAGAGCGGTCGATCACGCGTGATAAGGACGTAGCCGAATTCACGCGCCGTGGCGGCAAGGATCCGATCAGCCGGATCACTTGGTAATTTTCCAGGCAGGAATGAAGATGTCACCAAAACGTCAGGTGACATGTCTGCAAGTTTCATCCCGGGCAGATCCATCAAACGTCGAAACCAAAGTTGTGGCGTTGCCGGCAATTTGATGCGACCGCGAGCCGCAAGTAAGCCGATCTCCCACGCAGTAATTGGCGAAACGCATACAGCCGCTGCTGCATCGAAGGCCTCATCGAGCGCTTCGAGCGCAGCATCCGACATGTACTGATCCTCGGCAAACCAGATCGCGGCACAGGTATCGAGTAACAGCGGGGGCACCTGCATATTTTAGGTCTTCTTACCCCATGCTCGTTCGCCCCATTCAGGATCAGCGGGCTCCGTCAGATCGGTTCCTGGTGCGATCCGAATCCACCCCTTGAGCGCGCCAATCAAAGGGTGCCGTTTTCGAACTCCATGCTCCGCAGTGTGGGAAAGGCCCATTTTCGAAACGCTAGTTTGCGGCGACTCAACTCTCCTGAACACGAGCCGTCGTCCTTGCATATCCACACGTTCACTTCGAAACCCTGCCTCCAGCCAGGCTTTCGTCATGACGCTGTTGGAAGGACTATTGCTCCACCATGCGCGGTGTTTTTGCGCCTTCGGAGGAAGCTTTGCATCGATAACACGCTCTATCTGCGCAAAGGTCATGACGACCTCATTTTCTACTTGCTTGCGCAGGAACTCCGTAAGCGGGAGGTATTTGCCCATAGTTGCACCTTCATAACTTGAGAGTTACATACTAACTATTATCGGCCGAGTGTCAATGACGAATGTCGACTCGTACGTCACCACCACCGCTCCGGTGAAAAGCGCCCCGCGGCTTGCTCGATAACATGCGCCAGCGAGAACAGCGTCTCCTCGCCGAATGGGCGGCCGATGAGCTGAAGCCCGAGCGGCAAACCCTCAGCAGACAAGCCGGCCGGAACGGAAATTCCGGGCAAGCCGGCGAGGTTCACCGGGACCGTGAATACGTCGTTGAGATACATCTCGATGGGATCGCCCCCGCCTTTCTCACCGATGCCGAAGGCGGCGGACGGCGTCGCCGGCGCCAGAATCGCATCCACGCCCTTGGCGAAGACGTCGTCGAAATCGCGTTTGATCAGGGTGCGTACCTTCTGTGCACGCAAATAATAGGCGTCGTAATAGCCGGCCGAGAGCACGTAGGTGCCGATCATGATACGGCGGCGCACCTCCTTGCCGAAACCGGCCGCACGGGTGTTCTGGTACATGTCGGCGACATCGCGCCCGCCAACGCGCAAACCGTAACGCACGCCGTCATAGCGGGCGAGATTGGACGAGGCTTCCGCCGGCGCCACGATGTAATAGGCCGGCAAGGCATATTTGGTGTGCGGCAGGGACACTTCGACGATCTCGGCGCCGGCGGCCTCGAGCCATCGCGCGCCGCGCTCCCATAGGTTTTCGATTTCGGCCGCCATGCCGTCGACGCGGTATTCCCGCGGAATCCCGATCTTCATTCCCTTGATCGATCTGCCGATAGCGCTCTCGTAGTGGGGAACGGGCAGATCAACCGACGTCGTATCCTTGGGATCGTGCCCCGCCATCGAGGTGAGCAGGATGGCGGCATCGCGCACGGTACGCGCGAGCGGCCCCGCCTGGTCGAGGGACGATGCGAATGCCACGATCCCCCAACGCGAGCAGCGTCCATAGGTCGGCTTGATGCCAACGATGCCGGTGAACGCCGCGGGCTGGCGGATGGAGCCGCCGGTGTCCGTCGCCGTGGCGCCGAGGCACAAGCTCGCCGCGACCGCCGCGGCCGACCCGCCCGAGGAGCCGCCAGGCACAAGTGGCGTATTCGCGCCCTTTCGCCGCCACGGCGAGATCGTCGGCCCGAAAGACGAATTTTCATTCGACGAGCCCATGGCAAACTCGTCGTTGTTGAGCTTGCCCAGCATGACCGCGCCGTCGCGCCAGAGATTGGCGCTGACGCTCGACTCGTAGGTCGGCAGAAAATTGTCGAGGATGCGCGAGCACGCCGTGGTGCGCACGTCCCTGGTGGCGAACATGTCCTTGACGCCGAGCGCGAGGCCTTCGAGCGGGCGCGCGTCGCCTGCTTTAAGCCGTGCATCGGCCGCCTGCGCCATGGCGCGCGCCTGATCCGGCGTCTCCAGCACATAGGCGTTGAGCGCGCGCGCCTTTTCCATGGCGGAAAGATGCGCGTCGACGAGCTCGGCGGCGGAGAACTCCCGCCGCCGAAGGCGGTCACGTGCATCCGCGAGCGTCAGAGACGTGAGGTCGGTCATTCGTCCGCAGGGTCGCAGGCAAACGCATTGCCGGCGGGGGGTTGAGGCTTGTGGAGATCCTCCTCGCGGCTGCCAGCCGCCGCCTTCGGCGGCGAGAGCCCGAGTGCCTGCAAATCCTCCACCGTTACGCCCGGCGGCATCTCGTTACGCGCGAGAAACTTCGCGCACCACAGGCGGAAGAAATACTCCTGTTGTTCGCAGGCGAGGCACATCGGGCGCTTACCGGTCCTGCTTCATGGCCGAGCGCGTATCGGCCAATGTTTTGCTCAGCCTCTCGGGATCCTCGGGTCTCGCTGCGCTCGCCCGAGGATGGTGGAATGAGCCGCAATGCGGCTCATTCCACCACCTTCGGCACCACGAAGAAATAGTCGTCCGCCGCCGGCGCGTTTTTGATGATGTCATCGGGAATGGCGCCATCGGTGACCACGTCCGGCCGCTTTTTCATCTCCATGGGAAGGACTGAGGTCATCGCCTCGACACCCTCAACATTAACCTCGGACAACTGCTCGACGAACGCGAGGATGGCATTGATTTCCCCTCGCAAATGCTCGATCTCGTCCTCGGCAACGGCAATGCGCGCAAGCTGCGCAATGCGGCGGACCGTATCGGCATCGACAGACATGGGGATGCTCCTGAAGTCTCAGGGAGCCTATAGCAGAGCCGCTTTCGCGGCGGCAACCGAGCCACTATTGCGCAGGGCGCCGGAAGCGTCGATATAGCTGCCATGGACGCCCCGAACCCCTCTGCCGTCCCGACTTTCGCGAGCCGCACCCCGCTCCATATTGGCGCAGTCGGCCTCAAAGTGCGCGACATCGATCGCCTCATCGGCTTCTATCGCGACGCGCTCGGGCTTGCGGTGATCGACCGCGACAAGGGCAGCGCCGCGCTCGGCGCCGGCGGGGTTCCACTCGTTCACCTCGAGCATCAGCCCAGTGCCAAGCCCGACGACCCGCGTGAAGCTGGCCTCTATCACACCGCTTTCCTCATGCCGAGCCGCGCCGATCTCGCGCGGTGGATCTTGCACGTGGCGCGCCACAAAGTGCCGCTCACGGGCGCCTCCGACCACGCGGTGAGCGAGGCCTTCTACCTTGACGACCCCGAAGGCAATGGCGTCGAGGTCTATTGCGACCGGCCGGCAGAGACATGGAAGTGGACCGGGGCGGATTTGAAGATGACCACCGATCCGCTCGACGTCGAAAGCATCTTGCGAGAAGTTCCGTCCACGGCGACTTATCCGGGTGCGCCCGATGGGCTGCGCATCGGGCACGTGCATCTGCGCGTCGGCGACGTCACGCGCGCGGAGGCGTTCTATCGCGACGCGCTCGCGCTCGACGTGACCCGCCGACGGCCAGGCGCAAGCTTCATGTCGTCGGGGCGCTACCACCACCACATCGCCGCCAATGTCTGGCACAGCGCCGGCGCCGGCCGGCGCGACGAGGAGCGCGCGGGATTGGCTTGGGTCTCGCTCGAGGCCGCCGATGGCGCGGCTTTCGAAAGCGCGAAAGCGCGGCTCACCCAAGCCGGGACGCAGCTCACGACCACGGCCACCGGTATCGCGACAGACGACCCTTGGGGCACGCGACTGCACATCACGCGCGGCTGACCGTCGATGCCGCCAGTGCACGCATGTGTTCGAGCGCCTCGGCGGCCAGGGTCTTGGTCAATTGCCCGGCGGGCATTGCGCGACCGAGCGCCGCCGCCTGTCCGGCCCACATCGAGGAGAAATCGCCCGAGCCCTGCGCCTCGGCCTTGGCGCGTAACGGCGCAAGCGCGCCCGCTGCGAGCGGGAAATCCGGCGCCACGTCCGAGATAGGTCCGACCTCGCGCATCAAGCGATTGACGATGCCGCGCGCCGGGCGGCCGGTCATGAGATTGGTCAAGGCCGTCCCGTCATCGCGCGCGGATTTGAGCGCCGCGCGATGCGGCGCCGAAACCTTCGACTCGGGGCACCACAGATAGGCGGTCCCGATCTGCACTCCGGCGGCCCCGAGCGCGAAGGCCGCCGCAATGCCGCGCGCGTCGGTGATTCCGCCCGTGGCGATGACGGGCACCTTCACGGCATCGACGATTTGCGGAACGAGCGCGAAGGTGCCGGCTTGGGTGGCGATATCCTCGCTCAGGAAAATCCCGCGGTGGCCGCCGGCCTCGTAGCCCTGCGCGATGATGGCCTCGACGCCGCGCGCTTCAAGCCAGCGCGCCTCGGCGGCGCTCGTCGCCGAACTCATCAGCAGGAAGCCTCCCGCCTTGAGCCGCTGGAGGAAGCCGGGCTCGGGCAGCCCGAAATGAAAGCTCACGACCTCGGGCCTCGTCTCCTCGACTAGATCGCACATGGCGGAATCGAAGGCGGTGCGGTTGCTCGAGGGGATCGGCAAGGCGGGATCGATCTCAAGCTCCCGGTAATACGGCGCCAGCCGCTCCCGCCATCTTGCCTCGCGAGCATTATTGAGCATCGGTGACGTGTGGCAGAAAAAATTGAGATTGATCGGCTTCTTCGTGTGGGCGCGAATTTTCGCCATCTGCTCGCGGATCTGCGCGGCATTGAGCATCGCGCATGGGAGCGAGCCGAGTGCGCCCGCTTCCGCCGCGGCCGCTGCGACCTCCCAGTCTATGGCGCCGGCCATCGGCGCCTGCACGATCGGAAGCTCGATCTTGAACAACTCGATGAGACGACGGTCTGGCCACATATGTTTTGCCCTATTTAAGGGTACCGATCCTCACATCGCCTGGCTCATACCGCGAATGCGCCGCGCCATGGCGCCCATGATGTAGAGTGCGAAGTTCGGCACCTCGTCGACCATGAAGCGGAATTTGCGTTGATCGATCAGGGAGAGTTCGCAGGCCTCTTTCACACGCGCGGTGGAGCTCCTCGGCGCGCCGTCGACCATCGACATGAATCCGATCGCTTCGTTTGGTCCGCAGATCTCGACCACTTTATCGCCGATCACCATCTCGATCACGCCCGACTGCACGATGTACATGCAGGTGCCCGGATCGCCCTGATTGAAGATCACGCTTCCGGCACTGAAGGTCACATTCGCGCCGGTCCTCTGGGCGAACATTCGCATATCGATTTCATTGCCGTTCATTTCCGCCTCGCGAACCCAAGCCGCACGCCGATTGGTTAGCGACTTTATGCCAAAAACGCGTGGGCTCGTGCTAGCTTTGCCTTGATCAACGGCGCAATATCCTCGCTCCCGTATTGGCCGCCGCCCGCGTCGGACGCCAATCGCGCGGTCACTGCTGAGGGGACGACCATGGCTGCGGTCACGACGGTCGAGCGACAACAAGTCGAAAGCACCTTGCCGGCGGCGCGGGCCCGGATCGGAATGATCATTCCCTCCGTCAACAGCATGACCGAGCCGCAGTTCAACCATTTCGCACCGCCCGGTCTTGGCGTGAATGTCGCGCGCGCCCGTGTCGCCGGCGAATGGAAGCGCCCGCTCCCGGTCATGGCCGAAGAGATCGCCACCTCCGCAAAGCTGCTCGCGGACGTGGCGCCCGATCTCATCGTCTTTCACTGTACCGATACGTCAATGACCCAGGGCCCGCACGGCGAAGGCCGGATTCTCGAAATCATCAACGAGGCAACCGGCATCGAGGCGCTGGCAACAAGCCGCCTTGTGCTGGAAGCATCGCGGGCACTGGGGCTGCGCAGGCTCCTCCTGCTTAGTCCGTACAAGAGCAACCAGGCGGTGATCGATTATCTCAGCGCGACCGGCTTTGCAGTAGTCCACGACGTGGCGCTTGGCCTCAAGTCGCTCGAATTCGCCGCGGTTACGCCGCGCGAATGGGTGGAGCTTGCGCGCAAGCACGACCGCGCCGATGCCGACGGTATTTTCCTGAGCTGCACCAATACCACCCAGATCGAGGCAATTGCCGAGATTGAGGACGCACTCAGCAAGCCGGTCGTCAACAGCAACCAGGCGGTGCTGTGGGGTTGTGTCAAACGGCTCAAGTCGGCCCTTGCTCCATTGCCCCCAATGCCGCGGCTTGGCCGATTGATGCGGCACCTGGATGCATGAGGCAATTGGAGATCGATCCATGAAGCTGCGTCGTCTTGGCTGCGCCGCCGCACTCCTTGCGCTCTTCGTTTCGGCCGCAGCCGCCCAGACGTATCCCGTGCGGCAGATCACGCTCGTCGTTCCCTTCGCGCCCGGCGGCCCGGCCGACTTTCTCGGCCGCCTCATCGGTCAGAAAATGAGCGAAGACTTGGGGCAGCAAATCGTCGTCGACAATCGGCCCGGAGCCAACACCATCATCGGTGCCCAGGCAGTCGCGAAGGCAGCGCCGGACGGCTACACGCTGCTGATGGCGATCGACGGCACGCTGGTGATGAATCCGTTTCTCTACAGCAAGCTCGCCTATGATCCGTTCAAGGATTTCGCGCCGATCTCGCTGATCGCGCTCGTCCCCTCGGCGGTCGTCGGCAACATCAACATCCCGGTCAACTCGATCAAAGAACTGGTCGAGCAGGAGAAGGCCAAGCCGGGCACCTTCCAGATCGGGATCAGCACGCCGACGTCGCAGGTCAATGTGGGGCTCCTGAACATGATGGCGGGAACCAATTTCGGCATGGTCCCCTATCGCGGCGGCACGACGCAGATCACCGGCATCCTTGCGGGCGACATTCCGCTCGGCATGGAGAGCATCAACGTCTCGCTGCCGCTTTGGCGCGACAAGAAAGTCAAGATCCTTGGCCTAGTGAGCGCGCAACGGCTTTCCTTCGCTCCGGACATTCCCGCCATCGCCGAGACTTTTCCCGGCTATGATCTCAGCATCTGGCAGAGCATCGTCGCACCGGCGGGCACGCCACCAGATGTCGTGACGAAGCTGCATGGCTCAATCAGGAAGGTGCTGGCGCTCCCGGAGGTCCGCGACAAACTGCTCAATGCCGGCATCGAGCCGGCCAGCAGCGCTACGCCGGACGAGTTCGCCGCCTTCATCCGCTCGCAGGCCGACACCCGAGCCAAGGTCATCCAGGCGGTCGGCATGAAGCTCGACTGAAAGATGCTGTCTCGCATTCTCATCGCCACTGCCGCCATCGCCATGACGCTTGGGCATGCGCAGGCGCAAGCAACACTCGACGCGGAGGCGAAGACCTACCCCAACCGGGCGATCCGCATCGTCGTGCCATTCCCGCCCGGTGGCCCGGCGGACATGATCGCGCGACTGGTCGGACAGCGCATGAACGAGGACTGGGGCCAACCGGTGCTGATCGAGAACCGCGCCGGTGGCAACACCGCGATCGGTGCGCAGCTGGTGGCGCGCTCCGCCCCCGACGGCTACACGCTGCTCACGGCGATGGACACCACTATGGTGATGAACCCGTTGGTGACGCCCAATCTGCCTTATGACCCGCTCAAAGATCTCGCGCCGATCACGCTGTTGATCAAGAATATCTCGCTGGTGGTGGTGCGCACCGACGGACCCAAGTCGATCAAGGAGCTGATCGCCAAGGCAAAGGCTAATCCCGGAAAGCTCAATATGGGCGCGGGCACGATCACCTCGCGGCTCGGCGCGGTTGCCTTCGCCAAAGCCGCCGGCATCGACGTGCAGCTCGTTCCGTTCAAGGGCAGCGCCGAGATCGGCCAGGCAGTGCTCGCGGGAACGGTGGACTTCGCCCTCGACAGCACCGGCACGAGCTTGCCGCTGATCCAGGGCGGCCACTACCGCGCGCTCGCCAAATACAGCAACCGGCCGCTCTCGATTCTGCCCGACTTGCCGAGCCTGAGCGTCGCGGCCGAGCTACCCGAGCTCGACGAAAGCTCCACATGGATCGCGCTGGTGGCGCCCGCCGGGACGCCTTCCGCCATTATCGACAAAATCCATCGCGAAGTAGCGCGCATCTTCGCCGACGCGGGCCTGATCGCCAAGCTAGAGAAGGTGGGCATTGAAGCTACCAGCAGCAACTCGCCCACCGAGTTCGACGCGTTCATCCGCAGCGAAACGGACCGCTGGTCCAAGGCGCTCAAGCATAGCGGCAATCTCAAGCTCGACTGACGCCCCGGTGCTTCATCACCGTTGCTCGCGCAACCCCGCGCGTTGCAGGCGTGGCAGGACCTCGTCGCAGAAGTAGGGAAGCTCGTCGAGATAATTGACGAGCGAGACGGCGACGCCGGTCAGCCCGGCTTTGCTGAGATCGATAAACTGGCTCGCCACGTGGTCGGGGTCGCCCACGATGGGCAAGCCGCCCATGCCCTGCGCGTATCCGGTGCGGATCTGCTGAAACTTCTCCAGCGGCGTGTTCTGTGCGGTGATGTTCTTGAGCGCAAGGATGTCGTCCACGGCCCTCCAGTCGGCGTGCTCCACGATCGAATAATGAAAATAATCCTCGGCCTGCTTCTTGGTGGGCCTGCAGGTGATGACGCCGACGGTATAGACGCCGAGCTCCCTGCCCTGCTGCTTGGCCTGCTCTTTGGCGGTCGCGACTTTCTCCGCGGTCTCGTCGAGCGACGTGCGGGACGCTTGCAAGAAGAATGCATCGCAATTGCGAATCGCGAAGGCTTGGCCGACCGGCGAAGCGCCGGCGTTCATGATCAGCGGTCGTGACCCGCCATACGGCTTGGGCTTGCCGCGGATGCCTTTCATATCGAGATATTTTCCCTTGAAGTCGAAGTCCTCCTTGTCCGACCAGATCATCTTGATGACGTCGATCCATTCCTGCGCGTATTCATAGCGCGCATCGTGATCCCGCTGCTGCACGCCGAACATGGAGAATTCGCCTTCGTTCCAGCCAACCACGATGTTGAGCCCGAAGCGGCCTTCGCTGATGTGGTCGGCGGTCACCATTGCCTTGGCAGCAATGATGGGATGGAACAGCGGCGCATGCACGGTGCCGAAGACGGTGACGTGCTTGGTCGAGGCAAGCAGGCCCGTTGCCCAGGTGATGGTCTCGAGCGTGGCGCCCTGGTAGTCAGTGTCGCCGCCATAACCCTTCCAGCGCCCGATCGGCAGGAGAAAATCGAGGCCGGCCTCGTCGGCCATCCGCGCGAGCTTGAGATTGTCCGGCCAACTCCCGGACCAGCGCTCTGGAACAAGGGTGACCGCCCGTCCCGACGAACAGTTCGCCCCGAACAGTCCGATCTTGAGCTTGTTCGCGTTGTGCATCGCCATGCGATCTTGTCGGGATGGAGAGGGAGCGAGCACGGTTCCTCCTGAAGCCTCGATGCGGGCGATCGCCAATCAAGCTAGCCGATGGGCGCTCCATTTTGAATGGGACACCGCTGTTGCCTCGCACGCCGGCAACAGTGAGAATGTCCAACCGAACGCAAGTCCGCATCAAAGGATGCTCATGACCCGCTGCTGGATCGCGCTGGCAATTATGGCGGCTGTGGTGACGGGGACCGCCGCCCAAGAGCGGCCGGAAGCTTTCCCCAGCCGCTCGATCAAGATCGTGGTGCCCTTCCCGGCCGGTGGCCCCTCCGACGTTCTCGCACGCATGATCGGCCAGAAAATGAGCGAAGACTGGGGCCAGCCGATCGTGGTCGAGAACCGGCCCGGCGCGAATACGGTGCTGGCCGCCCAGCAGGTCGCCAAGGCGGCGCCCGACGGCTACACGTTGCTCATGGCCATCGACTCGACGCTGACCATGAACCAGTACCTCTACCGCAACCCGCCCTATGATCCGTTCAACGACTTCGCACCGATCACGCTGACCGCGAAGACCATGCAGCTGCTCATCGTCAACGCGGCGAGCGACGTGAAGACGGTGAAGGAATTGATCGCCAAGGCAAAGGGACAACCCGGCAAGCTCAACTACGGCGCCGGCACCATCACCACCAAGCTCACCGGCTACCTCTTCAACAAGGCAGCGGGGATCGACACGGTGCTCGTTCCCTACAACGGCAGCGCCGAAGTGGCGCAAGCCGTGCTTACCAGGAGTGTGGATTTTTCGTTCGACGGGCCGTCCGCATCGCTCTCGCTGATTCAAAGCGGCGCGTTCCGCGTTCTCGCCAAGTTCGATGCTCGCCCCTTCCCGCCGGTCCCCGACCTTCCGATCATCACGGCCGAGGTGCCGAACATGGACGAGATTACGGTCTGGCTCGGACTCGTTGCGCCCAAGGACACGCCGGCGGCCATCGTCGGCAAGCTGCAGGGTGAAGTGGCGAAGATCTTGGCCGAGCCCGCCATCAAGGCGAAGGCGGACGCCTCCGGCCTGTTCCCGGCCACCAGCACACCGGCGGAATTTTCAGCCTTCATCCGCAAGGAAGCGCAACGCTGGTCCACAGTCGTGAAAGAAACCGGAATGAAGTACGATTGACCGGATCAAACGGATTGCCGAGCTGTGCTGGCCGTATCGCGTCTTATCCTTCGCTTCGGTGCGCTGTTTGCGCCGACCGCTCTCATCGCCACAATCACGATCGCCGTCGCAGCCGCGCAAGGAACTGCTGACAGCCTGACCTATCCCAACCGGGCAGTCCGCATGATCGTGCCGTTCCCCGCCGGCGGGCCGACCGACATTCTCGCTCGCGTGCTCGGCCAACGCCTGAGCGAGGTGTGGGCGCAGCCCGTGGTCATCGAAAATCAGCCGGGCGCCAACACCGCAATCGCCGCCGGGCGCGTCGCCAAGATGCCGCCCGACGGCTACACCCTGCTCGCGGCGATGGACGTCACCATGGTGCTCAATCCTATCACCACCAACCTCTCTTATGATCCGCT
>Ga0081455_10003186_pt1 | contig 19042 bp, 4 predicted proteins | sample TabmetS3T2R1_FD_70207 | JGI IMG/M metagenome (GOLD analysis project Ga0081455, IMG submission 70207) | Tabebuia heterophylla rhizosphere microbial communities from the University of Puerto Rico - S3T2R1 | ecosystem: Host-associated > Plants > Roots > Rhizosphere ... | reverse complement strand
CCCTTCGCATGACCTAGAAAGAAAAAGAAGTCCGTGCTACTATAAGGCCTCTAAACTCCTCCCTCAGGGACACTGTTGCGTTGCCCATGGGGACGGGGTAGCCCCGACTTCCATAGGTCCTTGGTTCGACCTCCTAATGAGAATTGAGGTCCTTGCGCGGGCGTCTCATCCCTAAGACTTGCTTGCTCTGTATGGAGTGTCCCGTGGTTCCTCGAGTGCCAGCCGCAGAGAGGAATGCCATCAACTAGGGCGCTATTGACCACTAACCACTCGCTCGCCGGCCGCTCGGGCTCCGCGTTTCAAGTTCGTTATCCTAACCGTCTCCTCTCCTCCACCGGGAGCCTGGCCCCTTCTTCTATCTTATCTACTGCCTTGCTCCTCGGCTCCATACTGCTCCAGCCGCTCGCTGTAATAGCTTGCTTCTCGGGTGGCTCGCACCCTGGGTGGTGCGGCTGAGCCAGAGTGGGCTCAGCAGTCGGCCTATGTTTCCGGGCGCACGCATAAAGGCATGATTAGTTCCACAAATCTCACTGCACTGACCATAGTAAACTCCTTCTCGTTGTACCGAAATAGAGGTCTGATTTAAACGACCAGGTACAGCATCACATTTGACACCTAAGGAAGGTACAGCCCAACTATGAGGTACATCAGCAGGTGTTACAATAATACGTAAATTCGTTTTTTCTGGTACAACCACTCTATTGTCCACTTCTAATAAACGTGATTGACCCAATTCTGGATCATCTTCTGGAATCGTATAACTGTCAAAAGTGAGTGACTGTTCATCGGAACTGTTATAGTCCGAATACTCATAAGTCCAATACCATTGATGTCCAATAGCTTTGATAGTAATGGCTGGATCTACTACTACCTCGTCCATTGAATATAAGAGAGCAAATGATGGTATAGCAATGAACATCAGGATGATACTAGGAAATATGGTCCACAGAATCTCGATAGTAGTTCCATGAACAATCCTTTGCGGGATTGGATTTTTTTTATAGTGGAAGTGCCATAAAGCGCGAACCAAGATCCATGATACGAAAACAAAAATCAGAATCAAAAAGAAAAAGATATCGTGATGTAAGTCTATAATTCCTTGCATCATAGGTGTTGCTGCGTCTTGAGATCCTAATTGCCATGGTTCTGCTGCATCACAAGGAGCAATTGTGAGGAATAGACATTCTAGAACAATCATTTTCTTTGGTTCATTCTTTGACTGCTCTGCTCCCCCAAAGAAAAAAGAGAGACTTGCTCTCCCAATTCAGGAAGACGGGAATCGCCTTGGTCCAACCAAGAAAGGCATGGGAGTCTTTGGGCATAAAGAAAAGATTGGCTCCTTCTAAAGCTCTCTTTCTTCTCTTACGATATTTCTAGATAGATGAAAAGAGAACTTCTGCGCAGGCATAGGCATAGCATAGACTTTCTTGGAACATGGATCAAACAAAAGAAAGCCCGAAAGCAGCTTACCTCAGTTCAACAACTGGCTTAGAGCGATTAGACAGCTTTCCTTGCTTCACAAGAAAAGTCCCTCGTGATGGTAGGGTCCGCTGTTAAAGAGGCTGCCTCATCGGCGGCTGGAATTTCGTTCTCGGCCTGCTGTCTGTTTTTTTGTGAGTCCCGGTGGAACGACTCCCAGAATTGACTACTCTAGCCAACGTGAAAGGACGTTTTGCGATATCGTATATTCAAATAGTTGATCGAAATGTGATAGAAGGGGCAAGGCGCTTCGGTGGGGTGATTATGCTCTGTGCATCTTTGGTTGTAAAATAAATATATATAGAGCAATGGTCAGCTCTCGACCCAATCGAGCGTTTGACACGCAATACTCACCAAAGATAGCGGAGGTTGTGCTATGCTACCTTTCTTTTTAGGTTAGAAAGGAACTCCTTCTATCTTTATCCCGACAAAACAAAGGGGAACTTTCAGGCGGCAAATCGAACGTTTTCTCGGCCAAATGACCTGGGACCTCGATCCACACACGGCATGAACCTCTGCGCTTTTTTGGGTATAACAGGCAAAGGGCAGTTGAACCGGAGACGCGCCTTTTCCGCAATTAGCACAAAGGGAGCTCTCGCATTCTGCCTCACATCCAGTATTGACCGCGTCTTCCTTACTTTATCAAGCTTTCTTCATACTATGATTCATTCTAGCTCTTAGAGATGGAATATTCTAGAATAGTGAGGAACTTTAGCCTTTCCGATCGTCTTTTCCTTTGTCAGCCTTCTCATTCGCTTAGGGGACCCCATGGGGGGTGTGGAACGTGGGTTCTCCGCTCTGGGAAGTTGCGTTGTAGCGCGTTTGGAAGCGAATGATAAGCTATACCACCAGGATGGACGGAGTTCAGGATTTCTCCTTGCTTGTAAGCGCGGTCGGGAAGGAAAGGAGTAGGCTTAGAACCAGCTCTAGTAAGGTTTGCTATCTTTTTCGAGTGCACTAAGTAAAGTAGCTAGTTAACCTTACCGAGGCTAGCAGCTATGATGAACCCAGTTCTGTAGTAGAACGATGTGTAGATAGATGGATCGAAGTAAGCGGTGCTACAGGTTGAATAAGAGCTGCTAGTGCTTCATACCTTACTGGACAAGGAAGGAAAGGTGCTCCGCCTTCTTACCCTAACCTAAAAGGCGGATCTGTGGGAGTACTTTCTTTCATTTTTATTGCCAGGAACATTCACAACCTACTTGCGAGATTCCTAGTTGTCCTGAGAAAATCTCAGTTGTTCTAGAAAAGGTGCTTGGAGGTGCTTTTTGATTGAATGAAAGGGATGACCAGCAGATGATAGCAAGGCTAAACAGATTCGAGATTCTCGATCAGATGAGCGGACAGGGAAAGCACGTACTACCAGAAGAGTAGACCTCAGAGCGATTGATTCCCAGTGCTTGAATGAAATTGGAGCCTTCCTTCACTCCTGAACTAGACTCAACGGAGTACGCCTATGATAGGATCCTGTTACTAAGGAAAGAACTCTAATAGACTGACTTTCGATCTAAATCAAGTGAAATTCTAGTCGAAAAGAAAGTCTATTTGAGATATTCTTGTCCATCTATAAGAGAGCTTGAACACGCCTCTGAGAGCGAAATAGTTGAATGAATCTCTGCTGCCTTATCCGATCCCGCTAGCAATCCATAAGAACTGGGGGCGCTCTCTCTCCTCAGTCTCTGGTCTCGATTGTGGGTGGGAAAAGAGTTCTTTGCCCGCTACTGGTTTGCTCTATCATCCTGGAAAAAATCACTCTGAAAACTTGCCCCCCGGCGTGGCTTTCTAACCGGATTACTACTTTTTCTTGATTAGGAGCTTCATCTGGCTTACCTTCTTAGTTAGGACATTCAGGTGTAAAGGCAGGCCTTTGTCATGGTGATCTTGGTTGGGTTGCTTCCGTGATAAGGGAGGAGGGGAGTGGTGAGGCGTGCGTATGCTGCTCAAAAAGAAAGCTCCACTCGACCACTAAATGGGAAAAAACAAGATTTTGTCTCGCTTCTTCCATGAATGTGGAACTGAACTATACAAGCTGATCAAGGGTCAGAGGGTGGAAAAAGTGTGGTAAGGGGATGGGCGGCGCTCCTTACCGAATGTATCATAAGGTCGAGGATTTCTAAGCCTTAAGGCAGATACCCAACCACTCTTAGATAGCTTTAAAGAAGAGGTTGGAGGTTAGCTCCTTAACTTCAAATGGTATTTATCCAACGTCGTGAAAGTGTCACCTTTCAAGAGTAGAAGGAAGCGGAATAAGCGCTCTTATATAAGTTCATTTCTGATTCACTTCTTCCCATTCGTTCCGAGTCGCCAAGGGGCAGAAGCCTTTCTTCTTATTTCTTTGCAAGCATTACGGAAGATTCGTTAGCTAATTCAATTCATCCTACCAGGGTCACATCACTTCCTTCCAGCGGGTGAGAGAAGAGTTCCTGTGCCAAGCCTAAGAGGCTTAGACCGCTACCTCCCTTCGACAATCATTATTCCCCCAATCATTGATTCTCTAGCACCGTCGTCTTCCTAGGCTAAAAGCCCTTACTCCTCCTACACCTAAATCGATGGAACTTTCGATCTATCCTAAAAGAATTGACTTACCTTCCAGCTTTCATTAGGACTTTCCTTCTCTAAAGAGATTTTCCCTTCTAGTAGCAATTCCGAAGCGGAAATAGCGGAGGTTATTGCCATTCTTGCTTCTCCTCTTCTTCTTCTATCTAAGGACAAGGCGGAAGATAAGGCCAGTGCTTGCTTCTAGGCTTCTTTCTTCCTTCTAGTCGAGGTGAAAGCTTTCAAAGATTCAAAGAGCAGAGTCGTACCCCGAGTCAGCAATAAAACTACCTCCCTGAACTAGCTTTAGACTAGGCAAAAGAGTACGCAACTGAAGAGACAGCGCTAAGAGTGATGGCTATTGATTGAGACCTAGCCTCGGGGCACTTACTTGATTAGAGTAGGGAACCCGGTTCAAGCAGAGTGCAAGTGCCACGCTAATCCTAGTCCAAACCAAATACGACTGCCTACGCCTTTAAGCCACGCCCTTAGAGGAATCCTTGTGAACAGCTGGTTCACTGTAGGCTATATTTTAGTTAGATAGGTCCGTTGGGATTCTCCTGTGAGAAACTGTCTCTAATTCACTCCATCCCTCATCTACTACTCGTGCGTACAATGATTTTTGTGGAGGATTGATAGAACTCAGTTCTCTTCCTTGGAAGTGGGGCTGTTGATACCTTGTTGTCGCTCTTCTTTCTTTCCTGTGCGCGCTACCTATAATAGAATAAGGAATCGACTTCTTTCTTTTGTGAATCTGTCTTCTCTTGCAAGAGCCGATTTGTTCACAGACGATTATTTTCTTAAACTTACTTAGATTCGAGCTATGCCCTGAGTGAGGTATAAAGGTTTAAAACCGTTAGCAAGGCTACTGCCCGCTATTGTTCTTGTTCGAGAACAATGGAAAGCCCGTATTATGGTTATTTCGGAGGTAACTGAAAATCCTAAAGTGGCACAAACTTGCTTTTGTCTTCTATTCGGGGAATTGAATTACTAGTTTAAAGGATAAGCAGCAAGTCCAGCGTCAGTCTTTATTCATGGGATAGGCTATCAATTCGGTTCCGTAGTTCGAAACATTTCCTTTGCTGTAGCAAGCAAGTCAATAGTTAAGATATATATAATAGAGAATAGGGCGTTAAGCTAGTCGAAGTTGCGCCTAATGCTTAATTACCTAATAGGAAGAAAGGACACTTTGAATAGAAGGATCGTTATCAGTGCCCGTACTAGCGTTATAGGTCGTTGGAAGAAAGGTATAATGTTTGCATCGTCGCCAGCGAATTCCGTCCAGTAAAGGAAGTCAGTTCGCTAGCTGTCCAAGGGGCAAAGAGTAGCATTCCGGTCTCTCTTGAAAGCAATCAAGCGTGAGAAGCAGGATCCGTCCACAGCTTTTAGCCCTTTCACTTAATCAGTTCCTCCTTCTCTCCGGATTCTCGTATAAAGAAGCAATTACATAACAGAAGAGGTGACTTAGCTTTCCCTAGTTAGGGGCACACAAATGAGAGATTGGAGAATAGATTCATTTCACCGATGCTTCGTTCTCGACCGGGACTGATTTTCCTATAGATACCGGAGAGATAGATCTCAAGGAAGCTTTGAACTACTTCCACGCAAGGAAAGACTAATCGATAGTACTACCGATGGCAGGGAAAGCTTTTCTTGCTAATCAGGTGCTATCATCGTATTATAATGATTATTCCGACGTCAGAGCAGACGGGACTACCAATCCCAGAGTGAATTAACCTTGTCTGCACTACCATCTTAGTTTACTAGACCTTGGGGAATTGGCTAGTTACCTTCACTCCGCGTGGCAGCCTGCCTACGTTTTGTCTTTTTCCTACGAGACCTTATAGTTTCCCAGTCTTTCTCCGCCTACATGCCCCCCGAAATCAGATTGGCTTTTTCTTGAGGAAGGTCCATCCGCTTTTGTTTTCGAATAAGACTAAGGCGTGAGCGAGGGTCTCTTTGTGGTGGTCTTTCACCATCTTCCTTTTGATTGGCCTATATCTTTTCATCCGGTCTTTCGCTATTCCCACAGTCCCTTAGTCCCGTACCGGCAGTCGGTCTATCTCATATTCGCAGAAGAAGGAACTTGCTTAATGCCATGCCGGAAGTGTAATGTTGTAGGCGGCTGGTCGTAGAATAGTCTTTTCAGTAAGTGCTGTTGCAGTTGTAGAACCATTGGCCATTGATTCTTCCTCGCAAACCTTTCATCCCCGCTGTCTAGCTCTCTCGTAGTCCAAAGCTAATTCAATCGTATCCGCCTTTGAGGAAAAGACCGAATCAGTCTTTGAGCCAAAATCAAAAATCCTCGTAGGTAATGCTCTTGGTCTGCCTTCAATCAGTTTATCAGCCTAAGGCTTCGCTCTATTACCTGTGTTGAAAGCTTTCCAGTCTTTGAATGCCTTGTTAGTACGGTGGATGCTAACCTTTGTTTGAAAGGGTCGGTCTTGATGCCGAGAATTCGGAATAGAATACAGAGACTAGGCTGCACATGAAAAAAAGGGCTGACGACTCTCACTAAGATAGAATCCGCTCTTTGAAAGATTCTCAGGTGATAAGCACTCATTGCAGTCTATTGGGACCTAGACCTTTCTGAGATCTATATAGAGAATAGAGAGAGATCGTGAAGCTAGCCCTTTTAAAGGAAAAGGTGTCTTTGTTTGAAGGAATGTTGTAAGGAAGGCTAGAATAATCACTATTGCGGCGAACCACGGGAGCGCCCCGATCGATATACAAGGCAGGCTGAGTTGGACGGTACGGTTCTTCCTTCCTATCCCATCTATCTATAAGAGTTGCTTGATTCGCTTCCATCTTAAATAGGACTATACTAAGTTCGGGCTGATCTCCGTCTCATTTCAATGAGTTTTGGCCCACTCACCTCTAAGAAGAGGGTGAAATTCCCAGCTATAGTCACTGCCATGCCCCCTTTTAAAAAGCCTCGTCTTGAGATCAAATGCCCTTGCTCGACTAATAGCAGGCATCGCCTTCCTATCATCTTTTTGATAATTCAACATGCAGTTCATAGAGAACGGCCTACTCTCACCTCGACCGAAAAAGAGATCTAAGGCTTCTTTGAAGAAAGTAAAGCAGGAATGAATATCCTAGCTCTAAAGAATCTCTAGATTTTGCTATCTAAAGGAGTGCTTTCATTCCGTTTGATTGAAGACTGGAATCAACATGCGATTTGAGAGCGGATCTAGGAATCCCCTGGTAGTGGTAGTTGGATTGGTGAAATCCGAGAATCGATTGGCTTTAGAAAGGCTTTCCCAACCTAGACATTGTAACTGAAAGTCTTTCCGACTTGTAGGCTTAGGGTAGTCCTCGACAACCTTCGTATTTTACTGGCTTGGGAAAGACCCGTAGGCTATGGATCTCACTAATGGAATGGGGCTAGAACCATATTTCCATGGTCTAGGTTCAAGGACAATACAGATTGTTGTATCTAAGGCTTCATGGACAAAATTTTTAGGGCTTTTAAGGACGGACTCGCTAGTGTCCCAGTGGATTGACCGGTGACACTACTAACTTAATTGACCTAATAACGGCTTATTTTGCTTAACCCTATACACCTTCTTGCTATGGATTTTTTACAGAATCCATAGAAACCTTGGCTTAGTGCCATTACTGTAAGCGGCGGATGATTGGTATGCAGGATCGGTTGCAACGGTTTCACATTCATCTCTAGAGGGGCAAGGGCTCTTGTTGACAAAGAAGATCTAAAAAGGCAAATTAACGCATTTGAAGATAACCGCCCTGACGAAATTCAGTAATTCCAGATCAGGGAGCCACTTCGTTTGGATCCGTGGAACTACCAAGGAAGAATTGGGCTTTACTGCGACAATAGCCATCCTCCACTAGATACATCATTCAGAAATCGGGCAGTAGATCGGTGCGCCCAAACATCTCTTCTCGGACAGAGGGAACGAAAAGACTTCACAACCAAGAGGGAGCCAGGCCTTCTATCTTAACCCGTGACACGTGGAACAACAAGCGATTCAGCAGAGAAAGATTGGGAACTGGAAAGGAGGTTATGTTCGAAGATTTGAATACTATGCCCATTCCCTCATGGCTCTTTCCTAAATCATTCGTATAAGTCATTTGTAAACAAATGATCTTTCCTTATAGTTCACTAAGAGGGAGTTCACATCAATACTTCGCAGGGAGGGTACCTCTTCTAGCCGGCATGAAGGAAGTAGGGTAAGGCATGATTCGGAAAAGAGTAAATAAGTAAGCATGAAGCTTTGGCATAAGGTTTGTCTTCCTCTACCTTCTCTTGCTATTGAATTGGAGAGAAGGCCAAGAAAGAAGTGATTAAGAGCACTTTCGAATTCCGCTTTGCTTTATGGTCAATAGAATATCCAGATCCACCGCCGTATTAGATCAACGGTTTTCTTCTCTTATCTTACGATATTTTCATTTCGAATTAAGATGAACTGATCACTCCTAAATGCAGCCTTTCCTTTATATTTTATACGATACCGCCAAATGAAACTTCCTTCCGCGCATGGGGGAGAGGAGGGGATTTGATTAAGGCCTTTGAAAGCAGTCCAATCGCTTCAATCACACCTATGTTAATTTGGCTGAGATCTTTCTACCTTTCCCTCTCCTGCATCTGGGACTCTATTTACTGCGCTTTGCATCTTAAGATGATGATTTAGCCAAGTTCTTTGCTGCTCTTCTTCTTTCTGAAAGATAGCTATTCTCCGCCTCTCGAAAGAGGCTACGTACCTGTTAAACGATAAGCGCTACGCTTTTCCCTAGGGCTTTCACTTCTTGTCTACAGCAGTTCAAGTACGAGAGAATGAATTCCTCTAGCTAAGTTCCCTGTCGAGAGGGAAGAGAGGAGAAGTAGCTCGTTCTTTCTTTCTTGCTGGATTGGCTATTTCGATTGATGTAGCAGGAAAGGCGTTCTAGTTTCTTACAAGGAAGGAAAAGACATAAAGAATAGCGAATCCTTACTGTTAGAGCTGAACTAAGTATAGGATAAGCAGCTAGATCGACTAGTTGAACTTCCCTTAGAGAGAAGGAACCCTCAGGTATCAATCAACACTAAAGGCGAATTCCTTGCTATTGTTGTTTCAGACATCGGACTAGGCGCAGCTATTTCCGCTATTGGAGTGAAAGCAAGTGCAGTCGACGTTATAATAGGCTATTAGTAACTGAATCAAAAGCAAGGAAGTCAAAGGCGTAAAAGATCTTTAGCATGGCTTGGCTTAACTGTTAGAGCTGGAAAGAACGCTTGTAAGGAGTCCTATGCTAGCTCTCGCTTCCTGCAGTTTCGCCTTCAGTAGTCGTCTTGAAAGTCTAAAGTCTTTTAGAGCTATTCTTTCTTGATCCTACTCTTCTTACAGCAAAGATAGGATGTAGAGCTTTAGAAGATGAAGAGAGAGATGTTCCTTATTGTACTAAAAGAGCTTTAGAAGGAAGGCGTAAACAGACTGGTGAAAGCAGAGAAAAGGCAGGAAATCGATTCCCCGCATCTACGACTGAACTACTCGACCAATAGGAGGAATGCAAGAGAATAAGCAACTAAAGGACGAATGAGCTACGACTGTATGAGCAAGCAATTGAATCTGCCTTCGAACTTGTTGCTTGTAGTTCTAGAGTCCTGAGTTCCTGTAGCTATTGAGTTAGAGCTATGAGTCTACTGAGTTAAAGGAATGGATTTCTACTGCAAATATTCGATCGATTTACACTTCTTAGTAAAGCAAGGATTAGTAAAGACGATTCTCAGATGACAGTGCTGTAGAAGGAGCCAATCTTTTCTTTAGCTACTGAGTTAGAGCTAGTGAGTTAAGGAGTTTAAGGAAATAGTTTAGAAGAAAAGTGTCTTGACTTTATTAGTGGATCCAGTTCAAAAAGAGTATTCAGTTGAAATAGCAGTTCTCGATTGAGCTTCATGAGACGCTGCCTGAGCTTTCTTTTTCACCGGATGTTTTGGTATCGGAAACAGCGGGACGCCACTTTAGCCCTAATAGCATCACATCACCTACGTAATAAGAGGTCCTTACAAAGGTTCAGTCTACAGATATGTAGAACTAAAAAGAGAAAAGAAAAGGCCAACTGTTACCAAGTTAGAAAGAGGCAAAATTCATGTGCAGAGTCTATGTACAACGGGAAATCGGTCCTAGATAATTGTTTACCATGATAGGTCTCGAGAATGTAGTTCGACTAATGATCAAAGAGGTACGAACCATAATGACAGAACAACGCGGAGGCGGAGAAAGTAGAAAATTCTTGCCATCGATGGTGGGCTGAGAGCCTCATTGATCACATCAATAGCTATTTGACCAGGAGATGTGAGACTCTAAGTACCATTCCCGGACATGGCCTCTTGTACGTGATCTTGTCCACGCTCAGTCTAGCCTTACTCAACACTAGATGAAGAGTGCGATGTAATGGATTCACGAAACCTCTTTCGGTCTTGCTCCGCATTCGATATAGGATATGAAGGTTGCATGGTGGTACTCTAACCTTCTGTAATAGGTGACTTCCGATCTAAAGATAAGTAGACCTCGGCATTTTCTCCTTTCTTTCCTTGTCTTCCACAGGCCTACTTAATTAATCGGATTTTCTTTTCTTTCAAGCCTTAATTTAATTGGTCTGCAATCATTTACTTATGCTTTGTTGAATGAAGAAGAAGCTTGTTTCAAGATCATCTGTGCCTTCCGCAGGCACCCCAACCCATCTCACTCCAAGATGGATTATTCTAATTATGAAGGCATGGCCCTATACAATGAAAAGCGGCTTACATGATCCGATTCCATTTCAAGATCCCTGAGTGGGGGAAATGTTCGGAGTTTTGACCTGAGACACGTCGACGCAGACGGAATCCAGACTTTGGTCTTTATATCACAAGTGATGTCATAATCGTGCCTACATTAGAGTTTCCTAAACTTGAATTATGCTAGCGCGAAACCAATCTCAGAAGCCACAGATCTAGATAGAGTAGAGTTGAGGACCAGTGGAAGGTAGAAAAAATAGGAATTCCTCAAGTCTTTCTCATTCATGAGCCTAACCAAAGAAGGCTCACGAAGGAGTTTCCAAAGTATCCAAGATAGCTTAAAGAAAGGCTTCATTGTAAAGCCTAGCCTTCCGTAATCCCAGCCCTCCAACTTTTCCTTAGAGGAGCAAACCTTATCCCAACCCACTATATTTCCGTCTCATTTGAACCCCAACCCCCGTTGTCAAGTTCATCCGTAATATTACTTGATAATGATGTGGACTGCATCGTGTAAGTATGAATTGTGGGCAGACTGTGTGAGTGTAATTCGTCCTGCCAGTGACAAAGTAGCTGCTCCCTCCAACCTACTTAAAACCTTGCTGATCAACCTGATATGTAGTTTTGGAAACCCTTTGATGAAGCAATGGCACACCAAGGTCTCGCCCAAGATCCGATGTAAGTGCGATCAAACGTCTGATTTCCCTTGCCAACTGAGGCTTAACATTACATTGCAAGAACAAAACAATTTTGATTTTATAACATTAACGTTATCTTTCTTTATGACCAGAGGCACCACAAAACTCTTGAAGAATGCGTTGAACTACAGCCACTTGATCTAACGTAGCCCCCGCAAACAAGACGAAATCATCCGCAAAAACAAGTGTGATACCCCCGACACACCCGAAAAGGGATCCACTCACCCTGGTTGACTGCAGCTTGAATTAAGTGGCTCAACCTCTCTCTCCATACACAAGACAAAGAAAGAGCAAGATATGACCCTGTCGAAGCCCTCGCAAAGGAGAAAAGGTATCTGTTTTATCGCCATTGATTAAGACCCGCATGGCCATGATCAATAAGATGACTAGGCAATCCCATCTGAAGCAAAGTCTCCAACATAAACTTCCAGCTTACTCTATCATAGGCTTTATCCAGGTAAACTTTAACGGCAAAGAAGCCAGTCTTCTTCATAAACCGCATAGAATGAATGATTTCTTGTGCAAGAAGAATGTTGTCCAATATCGGTTTTTTGGTTTTCTTTCTTCTTCGCCTATACCCCTATTTATTTCACTCCTTTCTCCTTCCAGGGTGACCCCGAGCCCTAATCGAGGAATGGCAATATCGGCCTGGCCTTCTCTCTTCTCTCTGAAGGCTGCTCCTATTCATATAGAAAGATGTTAGATAGCTCTATCTTTTCTATCTTTGGTTCTTGAGGTTCTCAAGTTTCAATCCAGATGTAAAGGATTTCCCCCTCGCGAGAATAGCTATATGGCTAAATTGCTTGACGATCTATCCAAAAGGAGCCATGTCCATCTTAGTCCCTCTCTCTAGTGAACACATCTTAGCGACTAGCTCCAGTGTCCATTGATAAAAGTGTCCTAACCTTTCCATCCCACTCCCTTCTCGGTCTTTGAAGCTAAAAAGATCCAGGACTTCAACCAGAACAAGATCTCTTCGGAACAGCTTGAAGATTGATAGGACATTGGAGACAAAGATTGAGCAATTCACCAGGGCATCAAGAGAGTTCATTAGCCTATCAAGAAAGGCAAAGGCGAAAACCTATAAATCCAGCGGACTGAGAGAGCGAGAAGGAACTTCCGGAAGGAGAAGGCCGGAAAAAGTCTAAAAAGCAAGAAAGCCTGATAAGCGCGAGCCGAACAAGGGCGAGGGAAAAGACATAGTCAAACCTTTCTCTTGGAGATTGACCCTCTTCTTCGGCATAACTAGTAAGCGGCATACTACAGCAATAGACCAGTCCACTAACTGGAATATTCAAGGCAAGATCATCAGTGGGGCAGGACGGTAAGAAAGCGCACCTCCTAACATTTCCCAGGTAATTCAAGTAGATCCCCTTGTCCAGCCGAGTCTTTTATACCTGCTGCCTTGTTCGGAGTTGACCCTCTTGATACTTTGATTCCCGGGAAAGCTCTAAGTGAACCTCCTTCCTAACCGAAAGAATTGAACCCGGTAATCCATAAATAAGATAAGGGAAAATGTCGGCATAACCACTGCTATTTCATCTGCAGCTCTTGCCGTTGAAGGAATAAGTGTTGCTTTGGCTTGATTGTGATTGCTTGAACCAGGTCACAGGGAAAGCTTTTCTTGCTAATCTGGTGATATCGTAGTAAAGGTAAAGTAGCCAAGCCAAGAGGAATCGATTTAGCAGTCCATACCAGGCGCATGTTGATTCGATTTAGGAGTGACCGGCAGTGAATGCCCGGTAGCAAAGGAAGAAAAGGACTCGGCAACACTTTCACTTGGGTTCGGTTTCCCTTGTTACTATGGGAATGATGGAATAAGCTCTTCTTCCTCTTAGCGTTAGCGACTCGGAGCTCATAGGGAGCCGGGAATGAGCTTGGTTAGCTGGGACCAAGAGGGGATATGACCAAAAAGGCCTTTTCACTCGCTTCCTCGCGTCTTTTAGTCAAGTAGCTCTTCTCGGTTGCTCAACCGCTTATCCTTGAGGCTGCCTACCTTTCCTTCTTTTGTGTGGCCTAGCTTTGATCTTCCGGAGCTGAGGCAGAGGTTTCCGTTGCTTGCTTTGTGCGTACGATTCTTTTATTCAATAAGGATTTTCGTAGCTTCAGGTGAGGTGAGGAGGGGAGAATCGATCAACATTTCTTGAAATTGGGAAAAAGTCTCCGACAAGTGTGGTCTTTCTCGGTCAACTGGAAATTGTAGAACTGTAGCAGCTCTCGAAAGCGGTCGGTAGGTCCTTCCTCTATTTCAAGAGTTCTAGTACTTGCATTGCGGTCCGTCCATTAGTTCGATGATTCTTCTTCGCCTTTAAGTGTTGGCTTGTTCAATCAATCTCATAGGTTCCTATGGCTCGTCCTATAAGATAAGAAAGGGTTTTCCATCCCAGGCATTCAAAAGAGGGAAAAGCAAAGATCATATCTTGATGCGTGTACCTTACTGCTATCCAAACGAAGATTAATTACCTACCGACCCTGTTCGTTCTCTGTGTTGGGCTATATTACGTTATCGATAATCGATAGAGGAACTTGATATGCGAGATGCCCTTACCTTGACATGGCAGGTACAAGATCCTTTCCAACCAGGCTACTCTATCAAAGGACTATCTCAAAAGCCGGAGAGAATGATTGAATTGAAGCCATGTCTCCCGAGAGAAAATGAACGATCGACTGCTAAAGATCTTGACTAAAGCATTGATAGCTTTGCAGAGGAGAAAACCTTTGATTCTTCCCGAAGGTCTTCCTTGCATGCTGAAGTGAACAGGGGCGGTACCAACTACGACTAGAAAGCGGTCACTCCTGTCAATGAATACCATTCATAGTTGTCTATGTTAGTAACATAGCCATAACGACTTTGTTTTACTGCTCGAGGTGGTGATAGCTTTTATATATTTACTTAATTAGTTGCTTGCATAGTGCTCTTCCTATTTGTTTTCTCGGCTTTCTTCTGCCGAACCGAACGAAGACAGTTTCTCTCCCCTCTGTACCTATTGCACTGATATCTTCTCTTTCACTCTCTTTCTTCATTCAGGAAAGGTGAAGATTGAATCGGGAACAGAAAACGAAGGAGGAACAGACTTGTCCTTTGGTCGAGTTTGCTTCACTTCCTGCGACAGCTAAAAAGGGGCATTTAGGACAACTCTTTTAATGAGCACAACCCACAACGGTAGCTCGGGACAGTTAAGACAAGACGGTTGCCTCTCCGATAAAGGGTCAAGAAAGAAGGCCCAGGCCTACGATTGGAAAGCTAAAGCCTTCCCTTAGAAAGCGCAGGATTGAGATGATACTTCGGAGGATGCCCATGGAACTTGACTTATTTGATTCTTCTTTCGTGGAGGCGAAGATGCAATCTGAGATGTAAGGCGTGCAACAGCCTGAGCTTCTGAGATAATAGCGTTCACAGCGGAGGAGAAAGACTCATCCTCTGGCAAAAGCTTGACTTTATTACTTTAATCGCCTATTTATTATTATATATATATTGCCTGTGCCAGTTTGCGCCTGCCACTCGTACTGAACTAACCAAAGAAGCAAGAGATACTGAAAGTGATTGACTTCTTGCCTTAGCTTCTATAAAAGTAAACAACTAATCCTTTCCTCTTGAATTCTGAATTCACTCCATAGCTTTAAAAGAAAACCTTTTCTCTTTCGTTGGCCCCTCTCTAATCTCTTTAACAAAGCTCGTTACTAAACTAAATAAAGAAAGCCCATAGATCGAAACTTCTAACAGGTGAACCTATCTCCGGATTCCTTGACTAACTGAGCTTGAAGCGAGTTTAGTACTAATCAGTACTAGTAGAATAGAGTGCTACTACAGGAGAGAGGGAAGTCATGAATACTTCAATCGCTTAACCCGGATGGTATCATTCCAGTTTGACTTCTATGCCTAAAAGAAAGGCGCTATTATCGATAGTTCTTCGTGCTTCAGTTCCCTATGAGATTGATTGAACAGAGCTTCTTGCTACATAGAAATGCCCTACAAGCCCTACAAGACAGAGTACTGGGAAATGTTAATGCGAAATCAAAGAATGGAGAGGGGAGATATTGAACGGAAGCACAAGAACAAGCAAGGGCTTACCTTATAAGCTCTTTTTAAGTTTCCTTTTCACTAAAAAGAAAGGGCCTTCTAGCGATAGAGACTAACAAGGGAACTTACCAATACTAAAGGCGGATCGATCAGGCTGAAGCTATTGTAGCATCTCAAGCTTATCTTTCTTTTGCACCCACCTACCCTGTACTGCCGAACCTACAGTTATAATATTCTATAATAACTAATAAACCGATTCAAGTGATTGAAACACAGGACCCTTTTCCACAGTTACAGGACCGTTGCGACAGTTGTTGATACCGAAAAAGTTTCCCTCAGACATCTCGACCGGGAAGTAGCATATCTTTCAAGAAATCAATTCGGAAAAAAGGGGTATTCGCCCTAATTGAATAAAAGAAGGGAACCTTATTCGTGGACAGATGAGCGTTTGCGACCGTTTACAAGAGTTAATACCGAAACAGACAATTCCAGATGCCCTCAGACAGATGCCACTATCGCCTCTTGCCTTTGCTTTAATAGATTATATTCGACTGGAAGGAACGTTATACGACTTTTTGACTTTGCAAGAGTCGTTTCATCGGTGGAAGGGAGGGAGAAGGTTGTTCGACTGAAGCCCGACCTCTATGATCTGAAATGAGTGCGGAAATGTCCCTTTAAGAAAAGGATCTTTACAGAAAAAGAGCTCAGAGGTTTAGTCAGCTATTGTCCTATTTTCTTTTTTCTTCTCGATGAGAGGCTTCCCCAACAGCACTGGTTTGTCAACCTCCATGGTCTTTCCCAATCCAATCTTTTTCTATTACTGACACCTGGAGCCAGCTTAAATTGCTAAAGCAACTCCCGAACCTAATTCCTAAGGTCACATACCTGTCGCATAAAAAGAAAATGCATAAATGCATATATAGTTGGAATCTCCAATAGGGCAGGCATTAATATGAAAAGGTTGACTTTCCAGCTGGGACATCATCCACAGCTAGATCATCCTTTAGGAAGTAGATCGAAAGGGCAAAGAGAGCCACCCGGTCATCATGGATAAAACTACCACTCTTTCAATTGGCGTCTAACCATCTTCTTCTCACTAGGGCCGGGGTTGGTCTTTCTAATCAATCAGAAAATGAACCGGTGAATTGATTGACTTCTGGCTACGAGACCTCTTCACCGGAACCTTTCGTTACGGGTTCATAAAGGAAAGGACCTTGCCCCCTTCGACTTTTTCTCTCATCGATTGACTGACTCAAAGGCAAAACCGACATTCAAGGATTGAAGATGTATCCGATCCCAGGTGCGTCTTCTTTTTAATATTTAATCTTTTTGTAGAGTAGGCGAGAGAGCCTTTCACAGACAAGTGACATACCTTAGAAAAGAAAGGAGAGACCCTATAGAGGTATCCGTGATAGTTTGTGGTCTTTCTTCCAAAAAGAATATCCACTTAGTAGTAGTCGCTTGGAGAGGTAGAGATGAATGCTTGTTCGTTCCCCCTTTCGTTCTGACAGTACATACCCTCTCATGTAACAAGAAGTCTTTCCTCTTAAGCAAGGGCATTCCTAAACTTGCTTTCTCTCCCTTCTTGTCTTAGTATATATTATAGTCTAGCTTGAACTTGAAGAGAGAGGGATCCATTTAAAGGAATTCGTGCTGATTGCCTAACTTCGGGTACCTTGACTATCGATAAATGAAGTTCCCCAGGAGCAAAGACATCTAAGCCAAGATCGTCAGTTCCTTTCACTACCAGTCGCTGTGATAGAAGGAGCTGCTCTAGCTTAAGCTTAAGTCGATCCTTACAACATAGAATAGCCGAACGAATTAGCCATAGAGCTCATCCCCGATTAAATAGTTTATGATTTCTTGATGGTTGACTGCTATATCAACATTAGAGAATCGACTGGTCACTCATGCTTGAAAGAAAAAGAAGTTGCGATGCCATTGAATCTGTTAGAGGAAGGCTAGAAGAGAGTAGCTCATGCCCGGCAAAGTCCGATCGTAGAATAGAATGTTTCCCAGGAGTGGTTCAAGCCTATGTGACCAAAGCTGGAAAGAAATGAATATTCTTCACCGAGAAAGGTAGCGAAGTCACCTCTATTCTCGATTTCTATTGCGACAGAGGGAGGCGCTAGTAATAGAGTCAAAATCACGATTAGAGTCAGTCCGGATAAAAGGAAGAATCCGCAGCTAGTCTTGGGATCAAGGCTTCTTTCCTTTACTGAATCAGGAATAGCCTACTCCAGGCAGTTGAGGCTTTTCCCAGCTCAAAGGCGATGACTAGTAGATCCGGGGGTGCCTAGAAAGCGAACAAATGTTCCCATGGTCATGATTGTTGACTAAACTGCCCTTTCTCTGATTCCCCTTGCCGACTCTGAACTAACTCATGCTTGAATGTGAACAACCGATAGTACGGAAAGCAGCATTCTATTCTACTGATTTGATTACCTTCCTCCCTTCCAACTAAACTAGTAAGAATTCTCTCTCGAACCCTAGAACCTTTGGGCTAGGAACCCGAGAAAGGATAAAGCCATCTATCCAACTCTCTAGCCGGATAGAAAGATGAAAGGGCAGGGGCAAGGAGTAGTTCAAATAGAACTCAGCAGAACGGATTCAACGTATCCCAACCCAAAGCCAAGGGGCAATCTAGCTTACATTTCACTAGTTGCCATAAAGAGCGAAGGAGAGATGGGAAAGATGTTGAGAGCTATTCTAGCCAAAGAGAAAGGCTATGGGGCACGAGTTGTAAGGAATTCTGGTAGTTCAGTCACCCGAGGGGGATGTTATAAGCTGCTACATTAATTGGAGATGGAGCTTCTACAATTGCTTTAGCGGGAGGCGGTTACTCCGATCTTTGGTTATATATGCCCAGCACTTATTCTATATCAGCAGCTTCCAACACTACAGGAAGGTGCTTGACACGACACCGATTGCCACAGCGCTAACGGAGACAGACAGCCGAGTGAAAAGGGGATGAACGAAGATTAACTGATTGAGCTACAACCACAACTGCTATAGGCTATTATAGACCTTAGGCTGGAAACAACGGAGCTGCTAGTAAGATGTTGATTTTTTATCCCCTGCGGGAAGATTTATCCCATAGAGAACTACACTCAGGAAAGGCAGTCAAAGCTCTAACGGTCGTGCTACATACCGGGTGACTCTTGTCCTTTGGGTTGCTTGTTTTTGGCTTGATCTCATCAATAGGAAAGGCTACCCCAGTTACAGTTCCCCTAACACAGGGAATTCCTTCTCTAGCTGAATCAGGTAATGGTTCAGTTAATGTTCACAAAACAATAAGAACAAACCCTAGCTCAACAGCGCTAGAGACGTCGGTAGTCTCAAATCCGTCCCTTCCCCCACTCTCTATTGGCTCGTTTCGTAGGAATAGAGTAGTCTAATTGCGTCTATCACTGAAGGATGGAACAACATGATGAAGAAGGCGGCGAAGGTATGGAGGAAAATCTGGGAAGAGAACAAGGAGATCTCTGAAAAGAGAAGAGGGAGGCAAAGAAGTAGTAGAAATGTTGAAGAGGATACAACCCGCTCTTGGACTTAAGACTATGCGCGTCGCGTGCTCGATCTAGCAATCTT
>Ga0081455_10003185_pt1 | contig 19047 bp, 18 predicted proteins | sample TabmetS3T2R1_FD_70207 | JGI IMG/M metagenome (GOLD analysis project Ga0081455, IMG submission 70207) | Tabebuia heterophylla rhizosphere microbial communities from the University of Puerto Rico - S3T2R1 | ecosystem: Host-associated > Plants > Roots > Rhizosphere ... | reverse complement strand
TGGACTGGCCGACAGGGCGCAGCTTCTTAAGCTTTTCAAGTCTTCAGACTTTTTCTCGGGACGCTCTCATGACGGAGTGGTATCTCGTCTGGATCGAAGGACCGCGCGGCCCCGAGCCGCAGAAATGGTCGTCGGAAGGACTCTGGGGCCAGCTCTGGCGGCAGGACGTCATCGTCCGTTTCGCGCTGACCGATCAGGAAGCCAAGCGCTCACTCGACGAGCTGGCAAGGGCGCACCCGGTGCCGGTCAAGTGATGCTGTGAGGCGGTGCGTGTACCGCTGCCGCAAGCAGCGGTTTGAGGCGTTTGGCGCGGTGGCGGCCTATATGGGGGCCCGATAGAAGACGCCGCCGATATAGTCATCAAATTCGCCGAGGCGCGCAGGGCCGAAAGTGCCGACACGTCGAAAGCCCAAACGATCATGAAATCGAATCGACGCCGCGTTGCGCACCGGAGATACCGCCACGCCCGCGAAGAATCCGTGTGAGGGATACTGCTGAAACAGCGCCTCATAGAGGGCGCGGCCGACGCCAAGGCGCTGATAACCCGGTCGTGCGGCAATTCGATCGACGTAGACCGCGGGCGAGTCGAGAAAATCCGGTGCCGCATTCCAATTGATCTGCGGAATGCGATTGCGAAAAACGCCAAATCGCTGCGAGGCGTCTGTATGAGCAACGACAAAACCAATAGTGGTCTCCGCAAGTACGGCGACCCAAACCTCGCTCGATTCGATCAGCGAACGTAATTCCGCCGTATCAGCCGAGCCAAGCAGGAATCCTCGCTGCAAGTCCTGTGCTGAGTGAAGCCCAACCGCATTGGCGATGGCCGCAATATCATCAAGCTGAAACGCTTTGCCTTGCGATATCTCGATGAGTGGCAACATCAAAATGGACCGACGATTTTGAATGAGGGCGTATCCTGCCGCAGCATCGTCGGCTGCCGCATCCTCGATTTTAAAGTGATGCGCAATTCGAAAACAGGAATCTGTCTGCCCGGTGGAGCTGAGTAATTTTTGGGCGGACCCGGCAGATCCGTTCAACCTGAAATCGCTCACGAATTTGAATTTGGCGCGGCCGGTTGCCGCAGCCTTCTGCCGTCGCGATGAGCACCCCCTTCGAATCCGCGCAAGGCCCCTCTTGCCGATTCCCGGTATTCAGCGATTGCGCCGTCATGACAGTGTGCTCCCCAGTATCGGGGGGAGAGCCATGAGCGCAAACAGCTACATCGGAATACTCGAGACGGATCAGCGCACGACGCGCGACGATGCCGCAGCGCTGGTGAGCAGAAGGCTGACCGTCGCCCTTACGCTCAGCGCAACCATGATCGCGATCTACTTCGTCTTCATGGGGCTGTTCGCGTTCGACAAGCCGTTGCTCGGAACGATCCTGGCGCCCGGCCTGTCGCTTTGCATCCTGCTTGGGCCAGCGGTCATCGTCAGCTCCTTCCTGCTCTGCCTGATTTACGTCGTGTGGAGCAACCGCATTTACGACCCGGCGATCCGGCAGTTGGACAAATAGGGGAGGGTGACATGCAGGCGAACAACAATCCGACGGCGATCGCTTTCTTCCTGGGCTTCATGGCGCTGACGCTGCTGATCACCTATTGGGCGGCGCGACGCACGCGGACGACGGAGCATTTCTTTGCCGCAGGCGGCCAGATCTCGGCCTGGCAGAACGGCTGGGCGCTGGCCGGCGACTTCCTGAGCGCCGCCGCGCTGCTTGGCATCGCCGGCATCGTCACCTCGAACGGCTTTGACGGCATCATCTATTCGATCGGCTGGCTGGTCGGATGGCCGATCATCCTCTTCCTGATCGTTGAGCCGCTGCGCAATGTCGGCAAGTTCACCTTTGCTGACGTGGTCGCCTACCGGCTCGGCCAGCGATCGGTGCGCTCGGCGGCCGCGATCGGCACGTTGGCCGTCATCCTGTTCTATCTGGTCGCGCAAATGGTCGCGACCGGCTCGCTGATCAAGCTGCTGTTCGGCCTGCCGTACTCCGGCTCGGTCGTGCTGGTCGGCAGTGCGATGCTGATCTACGTGATGTTCGGCGGCATGCTTGCGACCACCTGGGTGCAGATCGTCAAGGCCGCGCTGTTGATGGCCGGCGGCGCCATCCTCGCCTTTCTCGTGCTGGCGCATTTCGACATGAATCCGCTAAAGCTGTTCGCGGCAGCGGCGGAAAAATACGGCACCAAGGTTCTGCAGCCGGGCTCGCGGGTGGTCTCGGGCCAGTGGGACGCGCTGTCGCTCGGGCTCGGCCTGATGTTCGGCACGGCGGCGATGCCGCATGTGCTGATGCGCATCTATACGGTCAAGGACGTCAAGGAGGCGCGCCTCTCCATCCTCTACGCGACCGGCCTGATCGGCGCGTTCCATCTCATGGTCTTCATCATCGGCTTCGGCGCCATGGTCCTGGTCGGGCCGGAGATCGTGTCCAAGGCCGGTGGCGGCGGCAACATGGCGGCGCCGCTTCTGGCGCTGAAGGTCGGCGGCAACGCCTTCTTCGGCTTCATCTGTGCGGTCGCGTTCGCAACCATGCTTGCGGTCGTCGCCGGGTTGACCCTCTCGGGTGTGGCGACGCTGTGCCACGACGTGTGGGCCAATGTGGTGAGGAAGGGCGCAGCACCCGAGGCCGAGCAGTTGAAGGTGGCGCGCGTCGCAACGGTCGTCATCGCCGTGCTTGCGATCGTGTTGGGTGTCCTGTTCGAAGGCCAGAACGTCGCCTTCATGGCCGGTCTTGCCTTCTCGATCGCCTGTGCCGGCAATTTTCCGGCGCTTGTGCTGGCCATCGTCTGGCGCCGCTTTACCACCGCAGGCGCGGTCGCCAGCATCCTGGTCGGCACGCTGAGCGCGCTGATGCTGATCTTCGTCTCGCCGACGATTCAGGTCGACGTTCTCGGCAAGGCGCTGGCCGATGTGGAACATGCGTGGTGGTTCGTGCCGCTGAAGAACCCGGCCATCATCGCCATGCCGCTGTCCTTTGTCGTGGCGGTGCTGGTTTCGCTCGTGACGTCGGAGCGCAATGCCGACGCCGCGTTCGACGAAATGCAGCATCGCATCATGTTCGGGCGCGGGCGCGCCTCCGCGCCGCAAGCCGCGGAATAGCCGCCGGCGCCGTCGCCGATCAACACAAGACCGCTCACGAGGAAGCAATGATTCATCGATATCCGACCCTGAAGGTTGCCGCTGCCCACGTCGCGCCGGTGTTCCTGGACACGCAACGCACGGTCGACAAGGCCTGTGCCCTGATCGCGGAAGCGGCCAGAGCCGGGGCGAAGCTGATCGCGTTTCCGGAAACCTTCGTGCCGGCATTCCCGATCTGGACGGCGATCGCAGCCCCGATCCTGACCCACGACCTGTTCAAGGCGCTTGCGGCCTCCGCCATCGCCGTCGATGGACCGGAGATGATGCGCCTCCGAGAGGCTGCGCGCCGGCACGAGATTTTCGTCTCGATCGGCTTCAATGAAGGCACGCGGGCGAGCGTCGGCTGCGTGTGGAATTCAAACGCGCTGATTGGAGACGACGGCGCTTTGCTGAACCATCACCGCAAGCTGGTGCCGACCTATTACGAGAAGCTCGTGTGGTCGAACGGCGACGGCGGAGGCTTGCGCGTCGTCGATACTTCGATCGGGCGGCTCGGCATGCTGATCTGCGGCGAGAACACCAACCCGCTGGCGAGGTACGCGTTGATGGCGCAGGGCGAGCAGATCCACATTTCGAGCTATCCGCCGATGTGGCCCACGAGGCCGCCCAGCGAAGCGGGTGGCTACGATCTGGAGCGGGCGATCCTGATCCGCGCGGGCGCGCATTCCTTTGAAGCGAAAGTGTTCAATGTGGTGGCCTCCGCAGCCGTGGATGACACCATGCGCAAGAAGATCGGCGCAGTGCTTGGCAGCGATGTGCTGGCCGGCATCGACAGCACGCCAAAGGGCGTCTCGCTGGTGATTGGCCCTGCCGGCCTGCCGGTCAGCAAGATCGTGTCCGGCGACGAGACGATCCTCTACTGCGACATCGACCTCGGCCAATGCGTGGAGCCGAAGCAGTTTCACGACGTCGTCGGCTACTACAACAGGTTCGACATCTTCAGGCTGGAGGTCGATCGCTCCGCCAACAGGCCCGTGGTGTTCCGCGATGACGCCGAGCCTGCCGCGGCGCGCGGGCGGGCATTGCGTGCCGAGCCGGACGGCGCCTCGTTTCGTGCCGTCCGACCTGCTGACGCTGATGTCGAGCTTGTTGACGCCTGAACCGCAAATGCGGAAAACTGCAGCGAATAGCGGGAATTTTGCCTTGTGAGATAGATGGCTCTGCCAGGCTTCGATTGGGGTGATCTGGCTTTCTTCCTCGAGCTGGCGCGGCAGGGGCGGCTGGGTCCTGCCGCTCGCCGGCTTCGTGCGGACCACACCACGGTCAGCCGGCGTGTGGCGGAGCTCGAGCGCGCGCTGCATTGCAAGCTGTTCGATCGCGCCCCGGACGGGTTCGTGCTGACCGATGCGGGGCAAAAGCTGTTCGCCTACGCCGAAGCGATCGAAGGCAACGCGCTGGCGATCTCGGAAAACGTCGGCGGCATCGCCACCGAGGCGAGCGGCGACGTTCGCGTCGCCACCATGGAGGGTATCGGCAGTTTCTACATTGCGCCGCGCATGTGGAAACTGCGTCAGGCCTTTCCTGCGCTGCGCGTCGAGCTCGTCACCGAGCGCCATCTGATCAATCTGACAAAACGGGAAGCCGACATCTCGGTTTCCTTTGCGCAGATGAAAGGGCCACGCCTGATCTCCGAGAAGATCGGCACTTTCGAGCTGCGCCTCTATGCGGCGCCGTCCTACATCGCGCGCATGGGCCTGCCGGCCAGCGTTGACGAATTGGATACTCACGAATTCGTCGACTATATCGACGACCTCGTCTCCATCCCCGAGGTCAGGTGGCTGCACGACGTGCTGGTTCCGAGCAAGATCGTGTTCCAGAGTTCGAGCATGATCGCGCAGCAAAACGCGGCCGCCGCTGGCGCCGGGCTGGTGTTGCTGCCCTCGTTCACCGCGGCTGAAGACAAGCGGCTCGTTCCGGTGCTGCCGCAAATCGTCTCCGTCATGCGCTCGACATGGCTTACGGTGCACGAAGACCATCAATATCTGAGCCGGATAAAAGCGGTGCAGCGCTTCCTGAAGCAGTCGATCAGCGACGATCAGGCGTTTCTTAACGGAAAGACGCACCCCGGGTGACGCCGCGGGCCGCGTGCGTTGCCAAGCCTCCCGCCAGTCGAGGGTGAATTTGTCTGACCATCTCCTGCGTCAAAAGCGCGCAGGCGGTCAGTTTCACGCGCGCGAAAAGCGCGATGCGCACCGTCGTTAACCCCTTGTTCCGTATCTGTAACGCGGCAATCACGCTGGGATCACGATCTCCCCAGCAAACTCCTCAAAAAAGAACGGTGGCTCAGGACCATCTCCTTCGTTTGGAGAAAGCATGAGTGCGGAATCGGTCATTGTTTATCTAAATCGCCAGCCCGCAGACGATCCGGTCGACGAGACCGAATGGCTGCTCTCGGCTTTAGGTCAGTTCACGGGCGGAGAACTGCGCGAGTTGCTCTATGTCGCGCAGGAGCCGGGCTTCTTCGAAATCATGCGCGCCATGTTCGCGCTGCCGGAGCAGAGCCGGTCGGTGCTGCAGGAGTTTCTTGCCGCCGAGAATCCCCAGTCGGTGCATGCCGCGATCGAAGCGGACGGAAAATGCGTTCTCCGCCGCAGTGCCCCCGGGCAACCCGAAAGGCCGAAGCTGAAGATCGTCGAGTAGCGCTCGATTCTGCGGCGCCTTGTTTCACGCAAGCACAAGTCAGCACGCGTTCACGCGCTGACCCGCATCGGCTCTCGCCGCATCGGCTCGCTGGCAGGAAAGAATTCGCCAATCCAGTTGTGCCTGACAGCCTCGACGTGCCAGGCCATCGCCTCCGCCGAGCCGGGCGCCGGATCCGGAATGTCCTTGCGGATCTCGCGACCGTCCAGCCATCCGCAGCTGTGCGAATAGCGCGTCTCACAGACGAGGCGGATGTCGTCGTGCTGCTGCAGCAACACATAGCCGTCGGCCGGAAAGAACGTGCCGGCAAGCTCGATCTGCTGCGGCAATTGCCGCATCAGGAGGAATGTGCTGCTCGCTTCCCTTTCGGACTCCGACACCAGCACGCCGACCATGCTGTGAATCGGACTGATCGCTTCCGGCGCAAACAGGCCGAGCGGCCCCAAAATGGGTCCCGCGGTTGCAAGCGATAGGTATTCGCCCTCCGGACCCCAGCGGCATGCGATCAGCCACTCGCTGGTGCGGCTGCGCACCAGGGTTGGCTTAGCATAGTCCGACCGGGCAATATCGGCGGCCATAGCTATGACGAAGGCTTTCGCGGGCATTTATTCCTCCGGCGCGAACGAGAACTACCCCTGAGGACAAGAATTTCTACTGCCTGACGTGAGATCACCGTGAGCGGAAGCGATGAATAACCTGTTTGTGAGCGCGGCTTCGTTACTGCTCGGTGAACGGCAGGAGACAAGCGTGATTCACGATGCTCATCTTTTGCTCACGGAACTCGGCTACTCCGCGCCGGCCGGGGCAGAGGCCGATCACCAGACGCGCCATCGCGCGCGTTTGCTTCGCTCTGCTTCGCAATTTATTCGAATTTTCGAACTAAGCGCGCCTGAGGCGCCAAGGCTGGTCGCCTTCGGCGCCGAGGTCGATCCGGCCTTGGCAGACACGATGCATCGGGGCAGTCCGCCGGTCGGCGTGTCCGGCATCGGTCTCACCATGCAGGAGGCGTTTCAGGGATGCATCGGCGAGGGCGTGGAATATCTCTCCCAGCTGCAGCGCGCCGATGATGCGGTGACCGGGCCTGACGGTATCGAACGGGCAAAGCCGCTCGATCAGCCCGCGCGCGATCTCGTGACGACGCTGATGTCGTCGCGGCCCAAATTGTCATGGCATCGCGCCGTCAGGCTCTCCGATCGGCGCGAAGTTTTTCTGCCCGCCGACCTCTGTCTGCGCCGGCCGTCGGCCGCCCAGGAATTTGCGCCGCCCTTTCCATTGAGCATCGGATCGGCGGCCGGCACGTCCTGGGAAGGCGCCGCCTTGCACGGCCTGCTCGAATTGATCGAGCGTGACGCTGCAAGCCTGTGGTGGCACGGCGGCAAGCAGGGAAGGGCGGTTGCTTCAGATGTGGAGGCGAGCACGCAAGCGCTGCTGGCTGAGCTTCGTGCCGGGGCGCCCGCGCCGCGCCGCAGCTGGTTGCTCGACATCACTACCGATACCGGCATTCCCGCGGTGGCGGCACTGTCATGCCGGCCCGATGGTTTTGGCTTTGCGTTCGGCCTTGCCGCGCGAACGACGCTGCAGGCAGCAGCGCGCTCGGCGGCGCTGGAGATGTGTCAGGGGGAACTCGCCTATGCCGTGGTCGAGGCCAAGCGCCGCGAGCGTGGCGATGCCGCGCTCAATGCGAAAGATCGCAGCCATCTGCAACGCGCCGCGGCTGTCAATGCCGAAGACTGCGCCTTGCTGCAGCCCGCATCCGGTCGCGTGGAACATCTTTCGATCGACGGAGCAGATCCGCAAAGCGCGTTGCAACTGATCGTGCGGCATCTCGCGGAACTCGGCATCGAAACCTACGGCCTCAACTTGACACGTCCGCACTTCGCCATTCCCGTGGCGCGCATCATTGCCCCGGGACTGCAGGCGGAACCCTGTTCCATCGTCACGCCGCGGCTTGCCGAAATGATTGCCGAGAGCGGTGGCGGCGCAGCCCTGACCGGCGGCATCCCTTTGATCTAGCTCACCTTCATATGGCTTGACGCGAATGCGACCCGCAGCGAAACTTTTCTGATGTTAGGCACTGCAACCGCCCAGACCGCGAACGAGCCCGCCGCCGTGGCGGAAGGCGCCTCACGCCTTTCCATCACGCTGGTCGGCCGCCTTGCGCTACGGCTGGACGGCCGCCCCCTGGAGCTGCGCACGCGCAAGGCGGCGGCAGTGCTCGGCTATCTCGCTTTGTCCGAGACCAGGCAGGAAAGCCGTGAACGGCTGGTCGGGCTTTTGTGGAGCCGCTCGGACGAGGAGAAGGCGCGTGCCTCGCTGCGTCAGGTCGTTCGCGAGCTGCGTCAGGTGCTCGAGGACGCCGGTTACACCGGCTTCAGCGCCGGGCGTCTGTCGATCGGCTTCGATCTCGATCGGGTCGAGGTCGATCTCGAAAGCATCCTGCAGCTGGCGGAGAACGCGCGCGTCCATCCGCTGCTGCTCAACACCTCGCGGCTTACCGAACGGCTGCTGGAGGGCGTCGATGATCTCGACCCGTCGTTTCGCGTCTGGATCCTCGCCAAGCGCCAGACCATCTATGAACGGCTGATGCGCAGCCTCGATGCCGGTCTTGCCGCCGCGCACGTCCCAGCCGAGACGAAAAGAAAGATCGCGACCGCGATCGTCAATCTCGATCCGACGCATGAGCAGGCCTGCTGCCATCTGATGCAGGCGCATGCCGAGGACGGTGATGCTGCGGGTGCCTTGCGCATCTACAAGGGCCTGTGGGACCTGCTCGACCGCGACTACGGCATGGAGCCGTCGAAGGCGACGCAGGAGCTGGTCGCCAGCATCAAGCTCGGCGTCTTCGAGCACGGCTCGCTCGACCGCATGGCCAGGCCCGACCGCAGCGAGCGCCACAGCCGCAGGATAGGCGAGGCATCCGGGGCCTATCCGGCAAAGACCGCGGCCCGGCCTTGCCTGGTGCTGCGGCCGTTTGCGATGAACGGCGTTCACTCAAGCCAGACCCACCTTGTGCAGGGGTTCTCCCTGCACCTCGCCGCATCCTTGGTGCGCTTTCGCGAATGGAGCGTGGTCGACCGGCCGCCGCCCGCGCTCGTTCTGCTTGGAGGGGCGCCGCAATATTGCATCGAGGCCACCGCCTATCAGGCCGGCAACGAAATCAACATGGTGCTGGTGCTGAAGGACGACGCGACGGGCATCTACGTCTGGAGCGAGAGTTTTCGGCTCAATCTCGGCAACTGGTTCGAGGCGCAGCAGCGCATCATCCGCCGGATTGCGACCTCATTGAACGTGCAATTGTCGGCCGAGCGGCTGGTGCGCCTTGCCGGCGAGCCGGACGTCTCGCTCGATGTCTACGATCGCTGGCTGCGCGGCCAGGACCTCATGTCGAAATTCGATCCCGAGAGCTGGCATCGCGCGGTGACCATCTTTCGCGATGCGATTCGGATCAGTCCGGAGTTTTCGCCGTGCTACTCCAGCCTGGTCCAGATGAACAACATCGAGCACTTCGTTCATCCCGGCGTCTTCCGCGATCTTGACAAGGCGAGGGCGACCGTCGATCTGGCGAAAATGGCCGTGCAGCTCGACCCCGTGGATTCGCGGGCGCATCTATGCTGCGGCTGGTCCTATGCCATGGCGCTGCGCGAGGCTGAAGCGGCGCCGCATATGGAGCTGGCTTGCGAGCTGAATGACAACGATCCCTGGACCTTGCTGTCCAGCGCGCACTATTCCGCCTTTTGCGGCTCGATCGAGCAGGCAGAGCAGCGCGCCGCCCAAGCGCTCGCGCTTTCGCCGGCGCTGTCCTATCTCGAATGGGGTTATCACAGCACCATTCGCTTTCTGTGCGGCGACTATGCCGGCGCCATCGAGGGCTGCGATCGCGCACATGGCGTCCTGCAGATCCTGCCCGCATGGCGGGTGGCGGCCTTGTTTTATCTGGGACGGCAGGCCCAGGCGGAAGAAGAGGCGCAACGCTTCCTCAACGGCATTCGTTCTTTTTGGGTTGCGCCGTCAGCGCCCACTGACGAGGCGATCGTGCGCTGGACCTTGCAAGCCCATCCGATCAGCGTGCAGTCGCGATGGGAAACCCTGCGCGACGGATTACGTGGCGCAGGGCTGCCGGTCGAAGGTATTGCTCAGCTTTCGTCCTAGGTGCGATGAATCAGGCGCAGAAGCTGATCGTGTAGTCGCCGATCCGCTCGGCATGCACCTTGAACTTGTCGGCTTCCGGGATCACCGGGTCGATGCCGTTGAACAGGCGCTTGTAGAAGGGAGGAATCGGATAGGTCGAGCCGGGTTGGCTCAGCAGCGATTCGGAATCCTCGATCATGATCTTGGGCGGCAGCTTCACCAGGATCGTCTCTTGATCCGAGGATACGAATTGCACGCGCTTGAAACGGTCCGGCACGGTGGCGAACACCTGTGCCTTGGCGAGCTGCTCCTTGAATTCGTCGATGTTGGCCGGGATCGGATACTCGTTGTCGTCCTCGAGATAGTTCTTTCCGGTCGACCAGGTCTTCACCAGCTTGCCCCAGCGCTCATGGTTGGAAATCTGGATTCTCTCGATTGCCATGACGTTCACTCCTCCGGGTTGCGTGAAGCGGAATTATTCCGTTCACAAAAATGCAGGCACGGCCTCCTTCAGCTCGGCGATCTCGGCGGTGTATTGCGCGAGCTCGGCCATGCAGGCGATGTCTGGAATTTCCTCGAGCACATTGATCGGGTAGTATTTCTGCGAGAGATCGGCGAACTGCCCGCGCGACGTATCGGCAGAGCGGCCCGAGGCAGCGAGCGCGCCGAAGATCACCTCGGCGACGATGATCGAGCCGAACGGCCCGAGGTGCATGCCTTCGGCCTGCGGCTGCTCCATCGCCTCGAACAGGACGAAGAACGGCAGCGGCGGATCGTTTGAAAGCGTGTCGACGTCATCGGCCATGAGCCCGACATAGGTGGGCACCGATAACAGCCACTGCCGAATCCGCTCGACGCGGAAGGCGCGATCGGCCAGCAGCCGCGACATCGCGATGAAGTGTGGGCGGCGTGCAGCGATTTCGGCGACCAGGGCGTCCACCGACCACATGCCGGCGAGCGCCGCGCCGAACAGGTCGCGATAGAGCAGGCCGACACGTTCGGTGCCGTCGAACGAGGCGAAAATCTGGTCGTTGCCGAGCGCGTCGCTGAGATAAGGGCCGATGCGGCGGCTGAAATTCGGCGTCGATCCGTTGATCTCGAAGAAGCGCGACCACTGCACCATCCACGTCTCGTCCAGCGGCATGTTGGCGGGATCGTTGGTCGAGGTCTTCTCCAGCGTGTTGTTGAGATCGTGCCTGGAGGTGTCGTTGATGCGATATTCCGGCCGCACCATGGCGTGGCCGAAACGGAACGCGCCGTGGGAGAATTCGAACGGAATTTGCCATTCGCCGGACGGCGGGGGCTGGTCCATGAAGCGCGCATCGGGTGCGGCGTAGGCCGCGTAGATCGCCGGATGCAGCACCCGCCGCATAGCATCCTTGGCGATGATGTCGTGATAGATCGTGGTCAGAACTTCGCGCGCGCACAGGAAGCGCCGGTAGGCGGCGCCGAAGCGGGCGCTGCCGGCGCTCTCGGGTTCGCGACGGCGGATCAGATCGATCAGGGCGTTGTGCGCCAGTGCGAACAGCGTGGTCATCTGCGAGATGATGGCGTGGTCGTCATTGCGGGGATCGCCGACCAGCGCGTGCGCCAACGCCGCGCGCACGCCGCGGACGCTGCGATCGATGCCGGTGATGTTCTCGGAGCGGACCCGGGCGATGTCGCGGAACGGGCAGCCGGTCCGCTCCGCCTCGAACTTCCAGCGCATCCGTCCGAGCTGGAGCTTGGTCCGCCGGTCGTCGTCCGGGGCGTCCAGCGCATAAAGATGCGGCGATCCGACCGGACCGCTGCCGTACAGGCTCTCGAGCTTGAGCGGCGTGCGGCGCGCATTGGCGGTGCCGGCGCCGAGCGATCCCACGATCGACAGCGGAATGGCGGAGTGCACCAGATCATGTGCGACGAACTGCAGCAGGTAGGTGTAGCCCGACGGTATCGACGGATTTTCCCAATGCTCGAGCGAGCCTGCGCCATGCGGCGGCCATTGCAGCTCTGCATCCATGCGCCGCGACAGGCGATTCATCAGCGCGCGGACTTCCGGCAGTTGCGCAGGCGATTGCAGCGGGTCGATGCCGAAGGCGCGGAAGCGCTGCGAGGGAAGCGGCGTGGCGAGGAAGTGACGGAAACCCGGAGCCGAACTGTCTTGCGCGTGGTGGCCGGCCGGCTCGATCTCGAGGGCCCGCAGTGAAATTGCATCGCCAGCGCGCGTCGCCATCCCGGATCTCTCGCTCCGCATTTTGCAAAGCGAGCCTGCTAGGCCTGCCGTGAAATTATCGTGATTTTTCTAAGGAGTTTTTTGGTGTTTTTGCACCGCGCGCAAGGCCGCATGGCGACCGTGGCGACTGGCAAATCATCGCTTTTGAATTGCAATGACACCACGGCAACGATGTTGGATTGAGCAATGCGCTCTCACGCGATTGTGCATGACAATCGGAGGCCATTTGTGTAAATACTTCGCATGCGAACTAAATACCAATGAGCCCGAACTTGGACCGACGGCTGATTTTCCTGCTCAACGTGGCGCAGCGCCGCGTGCAGCGTTTCGTGGCCACGCAGCCACCGAAGGGCGTCACCGCGACGCAGGCCGGGCTGTTGTTCGTGCTCGGGCGGCGCGACGGCGTGCTGCTGGGCGAGGCGGGCGCCGCGCTCGACCTCGGCATGCCCGGCATCAGCGGGTTGGTGGAGCGCACGGTCGAGGCTGGGCTGATCGAGAAGCGCGCCGATCCCGACGACGGCCGGGCCTGGCGGGTGTGGCTGACGGCGTCGGGCCGGCGGGCGCTGGCGCGCGCCAAAGCCGGTGCCGCCGAGCTTAACGCGTACCTGATGGAAGGTTTTACCGACGCAGAGATCGACATCGTTGCGCGCTGGCTCGCCAGCGTGCAGCGAAAATTTCCCAAAGGAGAGAATGAATGACCGAGCACATCAAGAGCGAACGCAAGGACGGCATCCTGACACTCACCTTCGCGCGTCCGGACAAGAAGAATGCACTGACCAACGCCATGTATGGCGTGCTGGCGGACTCGCTTGTTTCCGCCGAGACCGATCCCACCGCGCGCGTCATCGTGCTGCGCGGCGAGGGCGACATGTTTACGTCCGGTAATGACGTGGGCGAGTTCGCGGCGATTGCCGCCGGCGCCGTCCAGGGCGAGCGACATGTTTCGCGCTTCGTGCGGGCGCTGGCGCAATCGACCCGTCCGCTGGTCGCCGCCGTACAGGGGCGCGCCGTCGGCATCGGCACCACCATGCTGCTGCATTGCGATTTCGTCGTACTTGCCGAGAACGCGCAGCTCTCGACGCCGTTCGTCAACCTCGCACTGGTGCCGGAAGCGGCCTCGACGCTGCTGATGCCGATGCGCGTCGGCTATGCGCGCGCCTATGAGATGTTTGCACTCGGCGAACCCATGGACGCCAAAACCGCGCTCGACCTCGGAATCGCCAACCGCGTCGTCCCGCTCGGCAGCTTGCATGCGGAGGCCGCAGGCGTGGCTGTGCGGCTCGCCAAACTGCCGGCCGGCTCGCTCGCGGCCACCAAACGGCTGATGCGCAACGCAGCCTTGCTGACGGCGCAGATCGGCGCCGAAGGCGAATCCTTCGCGGAGCGGCTGAAGACGGCGGAGGCCCGCGAGGCCTTGACGGCCTTTGCCGAACGCCGTCCGCCGGATTTCATGAAGGTGGCCTGAGTTCCTGCAAGGCAGAAGCGCAATTGCCTTCTGAAGCGTTGCTCCGTGGCATGGTAGAAGAGGCTCCCTCGATGGAGCCTCTTGATGCCTCTTTGGACCTGCGAACAATGCGGCGCGCAATTTCCGGACAGTGTCGCGCCGCCGGCCTCGTGTCCGATCTGCGAGGACGAGCGGCAATTCGTCAACTGGAAGGGCCAGACCTGGCTTTCACGCGAACAATTTTCCGCAAGCCACAGACTGGTCTGGCGCGACGACCTTGGCCTCACCGGCTTCGTCGTCCAGCCCGGTTTTGCGATCGGGCAGCGCGCTTTGCTGGTCCGAGAGGCGGACGGCTGCGTGCTCTGGGATTGCGTGCCGCTGGCGACGCCCGAAGCCGTCGAGCACGTCAGGTCGCTCGGCGGGCTGAAGGCGATCGCGGTTTCGCATCCGCATTTCTATGGCGCCGTTGCCGACTGGAGCGACGCCTTCGGCGGCGTGCCGATCTATCTGCATGGCGATGACCGGCAGTGGGTCACGCGGCCGCATCCGGCCATCGTGCCATGGTCGGGCGAGAGCCATCGCATCTCCGACGACGTTGCCCTTGTCCGCGCCGGCGGACATTTTGCCGGCGGCACGATCATGCACTGGCGGGCGGCCGCAGACGGCCGCGGCGCACTGCTGACCGGCGACATCGCCATGGCGACGATGGATCGCCGCTGGGTCAGCTTCATGTACAGCTTCCCGAACTACATTCCGTTGAATGCCACTGCTGTGCGCGCCATTTGGCGGGCGGTTGAGCCGCTGGCGTTCGATCGCCTCTATGGCGCCTGGTGGGGTCGCAATATCGCGACCGGCGCCAAGGCGGCGTTCGATGCCTCCGTCCGCCGCTATCTGGCGGCGATTTCGGGCTGATCGAGCAAGCGGCGCCATCTTGCCACTGCAGATTGCGACGCTATATCAGGGCTTTCCCGACACCCTCATTTCGACTGAACCCGCATGACGACGACTACTGCTGCCCCCGAATCCCAACCGTTCCAGGCCGAGGTCGCTGAACTCCTGCACCTGATGGTGCATTCGGTCTATTCGGAAACCGACATCTTCCTGCGCGAGCTGATCTCCAACGCCTCCGACGCCTGCGACAAGCTGCGCTATGAGGCGATTGCTTCGCCCGGCCTGATTGCCGACGGCGCGCCGCCCGAGATCAGGATCGTGCCGGACAAGAAGGCGAATACGCTTGCCGTGATCGACAGCGGCATCGGCATGGATCGCCAGGAGCTGATCGACAATCTCGGCACCATCGCACGCTCCGGCACGAAATCCTTTGTCGCTCGCTTAGCCGAGGCCAAGGACGGCGCCAATCTGATCGGCCAGTTCGGCGTCGGTTTCTACGCCGCCTTCATGGTGGCCGAACGCATCGTCGTCACCAGCCGGCGCGCCGGATCGGATCAGGTCTGGGTCTGGTCCTCATCCGGCGGCAGCGGTTTCGAGATCGCGCCCGCAGACGAGGAAGCGGCAAAGCGCGTCGTCCGCGGCACGGAGATCGTGCTGCATCTGAAGAAGGAGGCGGCAAAATATCTCGAGACGTACGAGATCGAGCGCATCGTTCGCAGCTATTCCGACAACATCCAGTTCCCGATCTTCCTGGTGAGCGGAGAGGGCGAGCCGCGGCAGATCAATTCGGCGAGCGCCTTGTGGCAGCGGCCGAAGTCGGAACTGTCGGCGGAGGATTACAAGCAGGCCTATCAGTCGATCGCGGGTGCCTTCGACGAGCCGGCGATGACGCTGCACTACCGCGCCGAAGGCCGGCAGTCCTACGCCGTGCTGCTGTTTTCGCCTTCGACCAAGCCGTTCGACCTGTTCGACCACGCGCGCAAGGGCAAGGTCAAACTCTATGTCCGCCGCGTCTTCATCGCCGACGACGCGGAGCTGTTGCCGGCTTATTTGCGCTTCATCCGCGGCGTGATCGACAGCGAGGACCTGCCGCTCAATATCTCGCGCGAGATGCTGCAGAACAATCCGCAGCTCGCGCAAATCCGTAAAGCCGTCACCGGCCGCGTGCTCGGCGAGCTGGAAAGCCTCGGTGAAAAGGAACCGGAGGCGTTCGAAAAAATCTGGGATGCGTTCGGCGCCGTCATCAAGGAGGGCATCTGGGAAGACTTTGAGCGCCGCGAGAAGCTGCTGGCGTTGTCGCGCTTCCCCACCACGTCGGGCGAGAAGCGTTCGCTCAAGCAATATGTCGAGGACATCAAGCCGAACCAGACCGACATCTATTATCTCGTCGGCGACAGCATCGAGCGGCTGAAATCCAACCCCAAGCTGGAGCAGGCCAAGGCACGCGGCATCGAGGTGCTGCTGCTGACCGATCCGGTCGACGCGTTCTGGACCGCCGCGCCGCTCGATTTCGGCGGCAAGCCGCTGAAGTCGCTGAGCCAGGGTGATGTCGATTTCAGCCTGATTCCGACCGTCGAGGACAAGGCGGAAGAGAAAAAGGATGAGCCGGCGGCGGACGAAGCGATGACCATCGCCATCGTCAAGGAGGCATTGGCCGACCGTGTCGCCGATGTCCGCGCTTCGCAACGGCTGACCTCAAGCGCGTCCTGTCTCGTAGCCTCGGGCGAGGCGCGCGACCGCGCACTCGAGCGGCTGCTCGTCCAGCACGACAAGGGCGCGGCGCAAAGGCCGATCCTCGAGATCAACATGAGGCATCCGCTGGTCGCGGCGATCGCGGGCGCCGGCGAGGCGGCAAAGGATCTGTCCTTCCTGCTGCTGGAACAGGCGCAGATCCTCGACGGCGAATTGCCGGAAGATCCGGCCGCATTCGCGGGCCGGCTCAACCAGCTTGTGCTGCGCGGGCTGAAATTTTAGTCCGCGCGAGCCCGGGTACAGCAAGGCCCGTATCTGCTACATCGAGCAAGGTACGGGCATTCGGGACCATGATGAACACAGCCGGCGCAACCGACATTTTCTACGGCCGCATTCCGGTCTTTCGCGGCTTTTCCAGCCTGATGGACCCGAAACTCTATTCGCCGTTGCCCGACGACTGGACCATCGGCGTCGCCGATATCGTCGAGTCGACCAGGGCGATCGCCGCGCAGCGCTACAAGGCGGTCAACATGGCCGGCGCTGCCGTGATCGCCGCGGTCACCAATGCGCTAGATGGCCGCGAATTCCCGTTCGTGTTCGGCGGCGATGGCGCAAGCTTTGCGGTGGCGCCGAGCGACCTTGCGCTTGCTCGCGAGGCGCTGGCGTCGACCGCTGCCTGGGTGAAGGAAGACCTTGAATTATCGATGCGGGTCGCGCTGGTGCCGGTCTCGGCCGTGCGCGCGCAGGGCCTCGACGTCCGCGTCGCGCGCTTCGGCCCGTCGGCGAACCTGTCCTATGCCATGTTCGCCGGAGGCGGTCTCGGCTGGGCGGACGCCGCCATGAAGCGCGGCGAATTCGCCGTCGAAGCCGCAGCCCCGGGCACACAGCCCGATCTTTCCGGCCTGTCGTGCCGCTTCGAGGAGATGCCGTCGGCGCGCGGCGTCATCCTGTCGGTGCTGGTGCTGCCGGCCAAGGGCGCCGACGCCGGCGCCTTCCGCAAGGCGATCGAGGACATCATCGCTCTCGTCGAGCGCAGCCCCGATGCCGGGCGGCCGGTGCCATCGAACGGCCCGCCGCTGCGCTGGCCGCCGCAGGGCGTGGAATACGAGGCGCGCGCTGCGCGCGGCGGCTCGCTTGCGAAGCGCCGCGCCGTCGTGCTCGCCGTCACGCTGTGGGCCTATTTCGTCATGCGCTTCGGCATCAAGGTCGGCAATTTCGTGCCGAAGAACTATGTGCAGCAGGTGGTCGACAACTCCGACTTCCGCAAATATGACGACGGATTGAAGATGATCCTCGACTGCACGGAAGAGCTGGAGGGCGAGCTGATGCAGCGCCTCAAGGCTGCCGCCTCAGCTGGCATCTTGCGCTACGGCCTGCACCGCCAGGACGCCGCCATGATGACCTGCTTCGCGCCCTCGGTGATGCGCAGCGACCATGTGCATTTCATCGACGGCGCGCGCGGCGGCTATGCCACGGCCGCGACGGCGCTGAAGGCGATGGTGGCGTAGCTTGCGTAAAGCGAGGGAGCTTAGCGTCCGACGCGGGTCCAGGTCTCGCCGCCGCAGATCATGCCCACGCAGCCCTCGACGCGCAGCGCATCGCCGCCGGTGAAGGTGACGTGGCTGATATAGGTGCCGCCATCGTCGGCATTGTAGATCTGGCCCGACCATTTGCCTGATGCGGACGGCCGCATGGCGATAAACAGGGACAGGCCGATCATCGGCCGCGTCCGCAGCGCAGGATCGGGATTCTTGTCGTCGACCTGGGGTTGGCCGGTCATGCGATCGATCGGCTCCTTCAGCCAGACGATGACGCCGCAAATGCCGCTGCCGCATTTGCTGACTTTGACCCGGGCGTCGCCTTTCTCTGTCAGCCAGACGCCGATGGGCTCGGCGCTCTGTGCGAGAGCCGGCGATGCACCGAACAGCATGACAACTATCGCGAGAATAAAGGCGAATCGAGACATAACCCCCTCCCGAAAACGGGGGCTTCAATACCAACAAATCCGGAATCTGCAATGCCGCCGGCAGTCACGCTTTCGCGCGCGCTATTTGCTCCATCGTGTCAGGCGGATCGATAGCGCGGTGGCAAGACCGAATACGACCATCGCGGTGCCGACCAGAGCAAACAGCGTCCATGCCGGCGCGTCCGATGCGGCGAGCCACCAGCCGCCAACGGCGACCAGCACCAGGCGGATGGTGCCGGCCAGCACGGGACCGCCGACTTTGGCCGCGCCTTGCGAGGAGAAGTAGAGGCAGACGCCCACGCCGAAGAAGCCGAAGCCGGGGCCTGCCCAATGGAAATAGGAGTGGGCAGCCGCGGTGACGCCGGGATCGCTGGTGAACAGCGACACCCACAGGCCGGGATCGATCGCCACGATGAGGCCGATCAGCCCGACCACCAGGCCTGCCGTGGCGCCCGCGGTCCATGCCACGTGTCGCGCGCGCGCAACGAGGCCCGCGCCCATCGCCATGCCGACCATCGGGATCGAGGCGGTGCCGAAGGCGAACGCGATCGGGATCAGCAAGAATTCCAGCCGCGAGCCCATGCCGTAACCGGCGAGCACCACGGTGCCGAAGCCTGCGAGGATTTTTGTGAAGATCAGGATGGTGAGCACGCTCTGCAGCGGCGACAGGCACGACACAGCGCCGACCTTCAGAATGTCGAGGAACATGGCGCGCTCGAAGGCAAAGCTTGCAAAATTCAGCTTCAGCCGGCTGCGGCCGCTGGCGAGATACCAGGCGAGGTACAGCGCGCCTGACGTGAAGGCCACGAGTTGGCCTGCGGCTACGCCGCGCATGCCGAATTTCGGCAGGCCGAACAGGCCGAGCCCGAGTCCGCCGCCCACGGTCACCTGGATGATGGCGACGCCGATCAGCGCCAGCGACGGCACCCGCATG
>Ga0081455_10003184_pt1 | contig 19049 bp, 16 predicted proteins | sample TabmetS3T2R1_FD_70207 | JGI IMG/M metagenome (GOLD analysis project Ga0081455, IMG submission 70207) | Tabebuia heterophylla rhizosphere microbial communities from the University of Puerto Rico - S3T2R1 | ecosystem: Host-associated > Plants > Roots > Rhizosphere ... | reverse complement strand
CGCCCAGGTCCGACTGGTCCCAGGGCCCGAACAGCCCGCTGCGGGTCACACGGTCGGCCGGTTTGACGTTCTCGGGCGGCATGTCCCACACCCGGTGCAGCGACCCGGCAGTCGTCACCAGCCCGTGCGCACCGTCGATCTGGTAGTGCGGCGCCTCGTAGCCCATCTGGGTGATGCCGGCCCGGAGGTGGCTCGGGTGCTGGCCGACGTGCACGACGGGTGCGTGGTAGAACTCCATGAAGGCGTCGGAGAACACCTTCCAGTTGGCGCGGCACTCGACCCGGAAGGTGTAGCGGTCGGTCATCTCGCCGAACGGGTAGCCCTCGACTCCCAGCAGCAGCGGGCCGAGGAAGTGCTTCAGATACGCCGTGCCCTGCGCCCTGAGACCGTAGGCGTGGTAGGCCACGAACGACACCAGACCCAGCCCGAAGGTCATCTGGAAATGGGACGTCGCCGGCGAGATGCCGGGAACGAGCCCGAGAAGATTCGCCAGCAGGATGTAGAGGAAGAAGGTCGCCAGCAGGGGGACGTACTGATGCGAGTGATGCCCGATGACGCTCTCCGCGATGCTGTTGATCCCTTCGACGGTGATCTCGGCCACGTTGCGGACCGTGAGTCCGTCTTCCGGCTCGAGAGCGTCATGCGGATCTCCGATCCTGGCCTTCACGAGAATCGCAAAGCCGATCAGCAGGAGAGTCACCAGGACGCCCGTCGCGACGGGCTGGTCCGGATCGAGATCGGTGGCGACCCGATCCACCGGCCGGAGGTCGCGGGGGCCGTGTACTTCTGCTGCCTCGACGTGCTCCAGCGCGCGGCCGCCGGCACGACGGTGACGATCTCGGTCAGGACCGAGGGTGGAACGCTCTCGTTCGCGGTGGTCGCGGACGCCGACCTGGAGGGGTCCCCGATACGCGACCGCGTCGAGGCGCTGGGAGGCCGAGTGACGATCGAGACCGGATCGGGCGACGGGGCCCGGGTGGCCGGCTCGCTCCCGGTCTCCGGATGAGCCTAGTCGGCCTCGGCGAGGTACAGGACCACGGCCTTCACGCGCTTGTGGACCGAGGACTCCCAGGTCAGCCCGAGCTTGAGGAAGATCGAGTGGATCACCTTCTCGACCGAGCGCTCGGCGAGGAACAGGGCCTCCCCGATCGCCGCGTTGCTCTTCCCCGACGCCATCTCCCGGAGCACGTCGCGCTCGCGGGGCGTCAACTGACCCAGGCGAGACTCGTCGCTTCGCGCGCTCTCGGCGACCAGGGCCTCGACCACCTTGGGGTCGATCACCGAGCCGCCGTCCGCGACCGTCCGGATCGCCGAGACGAGCTGCTCGACGTCCTGGACGCGCTCCTTCAGCAGATAGGAGCGCCCCGCGCTGCCGCTCTCCAGCAGGGCCAGGGCGTAGCTCGGCGTCGCGTACTGGCTGAGCACGACGACCCCGACGTCGGGATGGGTCTCGCGCAGGCGCTCGGCGGCCCGGATCCCCTCGTCGGTGTTGTCCGGCGGCATGCGGATGTCCGTGAGGACGACCTCCGGCCCGTGCGCATCGACGGCCGCCAACAGGGAGTCGAGGTCGCCGCACACGGCCACGACCTCGATGCCGTCCTGGGTGTCGAGCAGTCGCTGGACACCCTCCCGGACGATCAGGTGATCGTCGGCGAGCACGACCCGGATCGACATGGGCGGAGGATACGCCGGTGCCCGTCGCGCTGATCGTCGACGACGACGACCGGAACCGCAAGCTCGCGCGAGACCTGCTGAGCGGGGCCGGGTTCCGGACGCTCGAGGCCGCGACCGGAGCAGACGCGATCGCGCTCGCGTCCGAGCACGTGCCGGACGTCGTGCTCATGGACCTTCGGCTCCCGGATATCGGCGGCGCGGAGGCCGCTCGACGGCTGCGTGACGACGAGCGGACGGCCGCGATCCCGATCGTCGCGTTGAGCGCCCTTTCGCTGGGGGGAAACGACGACTGGCTTCGGTCGGCCGGATTCGCAGGCTGGTTCGAGAAGCCGATCCACGTCGCCACGTTCGTGGAGCAGGTGCGGGGTTACTGCTCCGAGGCAACCCGCTGAAGCACGGCGTCGCGATGCCGTGCTGGCACGGTAGGCATGAGAAGCGGCTCCTTCTACCTTCGGCCCCTAGACGGATCGCGTGCCGCGATGGAAGCATCTCGGCACCGACACGAGGCAAGCCTAGGAGGGAGGCGCCATGCGGAGGTTCTTGATCGCCGGTGTGCTGCTCGGGGTCGTGGTCGTTGCGTTCGCCGCCTGCAGCGATCAGAGCTCAGGAGCCGACACCGCGGCTCTACAGATGAAGGCCGACACCTACGAGATCGGTCGGATCGAGGAGCAGTTCCACCAGGCCATGACGTTGAAGGACATCGACCAGATGATGAGCCTGTGGGCGCCGAACGCCACGCTCACCATCGGTCCCGACCTGACCGCGGCCGGCCTGGACGAGATCCGACAGTTCTGGCTCACGAAGTCGGAAGCCTTCGCTCCGGAAACCACGTGGGTCTCCGACCATCCGGCCTACAAGCTCGCCGTCACGGTCGACGGTGATCGAGGCACGCTGCACTTCGAGTGCCACTTCGTGGATTACGAGAGCGACGTGGTGAAGGCGGTCACGGTCGGTGATCTGGACGTCTCGCGGATCGGCGGACGCTGGTTGATCACCAACTTCGTCGCGGGGTCGACGGAGTTGGCGCCCTGAGCCGGTCGTGACTGGGGCAGGCAAGCGCCGAGGGGAGGCCGCCGGGGGCCGGCGTAGGCCGATGAGCCCGGGCGACTACCGGCTGGTCCGGGCCGTCGGCCGCCTGCCCGCCCGGGTCCATACGAAGCTGCTCATCGCGTTCGTGGGCACGGCGGTGCTCCTGGTCGCCGTCGGTGCTCTCGGGCTCCGTGTCCTCGCGCAATCGGACCACCGGGTGAGCGAGCTCGGGCCGCTGCAGCAGCGAGCCGCCGCATACGGCAAGCTCCTGAGCGACATCTCGAACGTTCGCAACCTCCTACCCGAGAACCTTCCCGAGGACGACGATTTCTACCTCGTGTGGCCCGACGCGGCCGCGATCCCGATCGATGGGGACGCACGCGTCGCGGTCGACCAGGCCGTCGCCAACCAGGTGAAGCGGATCGCACCGGCGACCCGCCCCGACCGGTTGGGATTCGCGCCTCCCGAGGAGGACGAGCGCGTCCTCCGTGAGATCCGCGACGAGAGCCTCCGGCTGTCCTCGCTCATGGACCAGCTGATCCGCCACCCGAACGATGCCAGGCGCGCGCAGGCGATGGCGTTGGCTGCCGACCTCAACCAGTTGGCTTCGGAGCTCACGAACGCCACGACGGCGAAGGCGACCGACCTCATCGCCGAGAACGCTCGCGCGTACGCGAGCTCGCGGAGCCTCTACATCGGTGTCGCGGTGGGCGCGATCGGGCTCGCGCTCCTGCTCGGCTTCGCCCTGTCGTGGTCGGTGATCGGTCCCATCCAGCGGATCGATCCCCGCCTCGCGGCGATCGCGGAGGGGGATTTCTCCGGACGGGTCGACGTCGACAACCGGGACGAGCTGGGCGCGCTCGCCGCGAACGTCAACCGCACGAACGACGAGCTCAAGAGGCTGTACTCGGAGCTGGAGGCGGCCAGCCGGCACAAGTCGGAGTTCCTGGCCAGCATGTCGCACGAGCTCCGGACGCCGCTGAACGCGATCATCGGCTTCTCGCAGGTGCTGCGCGAGGGGATGTTCGGCGCGGTGAACGAGAAGCAGGCCGAGTACCTGGACGACATCGTCTCCTCCGGGAACCACCTCCTGTCGCTGATCAACGACGTCCTGGATCTGTCCAAGGTCGAGGCGGGGCAGGTGGAGCTGGAGGTCGGTCCCTTCTCCCTGCGCGAGGCGCTCGAGCGCGGTGTGGTGATGGTCAGGGAGAAGGCGACCGAGGAAGGGGTCCAGGTCGAGCTGGCCGCGGGACCGGAGGTCGACGTCGTCGAAGGCGACGAGCGCCGGATCAAGCAGGTGATCTTCAACCTGCTGTCCAACGCCGTGAAGTTCACGCCGGCGGGAGGGGAGATCGACGTGAGCGCCATACGGGTCAACGGCGAGGTGCGGGTCTCGGTCGCCGACACGGGTCCCGGCATCGCACCGGACGACCACGAGCGGGTCTTCGAGGAGTTCCAACAGACGGAGGCCGGGCTCGAGCAGCGCGAGGGGACCGGGCTCGGGCTCGCCCTGTCGAAGCGGCTCGTCGAGCTCCACGGGGGCCGGATCTGGCTCGAGAGCGAGCTCGGCGAGGGAAGCACCTTCGTCTTCACGCTGCCGGCGAGATCGGGGTCGTCATGACCGGGGAACGGATCCTCGTCGTCGAGGACAACGAGAAGAACATGAAGCTGTTCCGCGACGTGCTGAGCGCGACCGGCTATCGGACGCTCGAGGCCACGAACGGCGGCGAGGCGGTCCAGATGGCCACCGAGCACGCGCCCGACCTGGTGCTCATGGACATCCAGATGCCGGACTTCGACGGGGTCGAGGCCCTGCAGAGGCTGCGTGCCGATGCGCGCACGGCCTCCCTTCGGGTGCTCGCGGTCACCGCCCAGGCGATGCAGGGGGACCGGGAGCATTTCCTGGCGGAAGGCTTCGACGGTTACCTCTCGAAACCCGTGAACGTTCACGAGCTGCTGAGCACCGTTCGGCGGTACGTCGACGGAGGCGCCGGATGACCGGGGAGGCGAAGATCCTCGTCGTCGACGACGTCGCCGCGAACGTGCGGCTGCTGGAGGCCGTGCTCGAACCGCGCGGATACGAGGTGGTCTCGGCCGCCGACGGCGTGGCCGCGCTCGAGCTCGTCGAGTCCGCGAAGCCGGACCTGATCCTGCTCGACGTCATGATGCCCCGGATGGACGGCTACGCCGTCTGCCGGCGACTGCGCGAACGCGAGGAGACCGCCGTCCTGCCGGTGATCATCGTGACCTCGAGCGGGACGGAGAAGACCAAGGCGATCGAGGCGGGCGCGGACGATCTGATCGAGAAGCCGTTCAACCACGACGAGCTGCTGGTCCGCGTCCGCTCCCTCCTTCGGATCAAGCGCTACCAGGACACGATCAAGGCACAGGCCGCCGAGCTGCTGGAGCTCAACGGGACGCTCGAGGAGCGTGTGCGTGAACAGGTCCTGGAGCTCGAGCGGCTACGCAAGCTGCGGCGGTTCCTGTCGCCCCAGCTGGCCGACGCCATCGTGACGTCCGGTGACGACTCGATCCTGCGCAGCCACCGCCGGAAGGTCGCGATGTTCTTCGCGGATCTCCGCGGCTGGACGAGCTTCGTCGATGCGGTCGAACCCGAGGAGCTGATGCAGGTCCTCGGCGAGTTCCACGCGACGATCGGTGGTCTGGTGCGCGACTTCGATGCGACCGTCGGGTTCCTCGAAGGCGACGGGGTCCAGCTCTTCTTCAACGATCCGACGGAGATCCCCGACGCCCCGCTCCGTGCGGTGCGGTTGGGATGCGCGCTGCGCGAGCGGATGCGGGAGCTGACCGCCGTATGGCACAAGCGCGGGTACGAGCTCGGGTTCGGGGCCGGCATCGCGCTGGGGTACGCGACCTGCGGCGAGGTCGGGTTCGAGGGCCGCTCCGACTACGCGGCGATCGGCACGGTGACCAACCTCGCGGCCAGGCTCGCCGATGAGGCGACGGCGGACCAGATCCTGATCGAGCAGCGCCTGTACGCCGAGGTCGAGGCCGATGTCGAGGTCGAGGAGGTCGGCCCGTTCACCCTCAAGGGGTTCCAGCGGCCGGTCGCCGCGTTCGATGTGGTCGCCGTCCGCGAGTCGGCTGGAGAGGTGTCAGCAGCCCGGTCTTGACCGGGTCGACGAGAGTGCGAGGGCCTCGCGCTGGCGCGCAAGGCCCTCGCCCCTTCCGAACGTTCAGTCGACCGGCTGGAAGAAGTGCTTGTCCACCCAGGCGGCGACCTTCTTGCCGAGCACCGCGCCTTGTACGTCGGGGGTCCGGAAGTGGATCCCCAGGTAGATGCGGGCGTCGATCGTGTCCTTGTACACATCGGTCAGACGCGTGTAGTCACGGTCCGCGTTCGACGAGGCGCTGTGGATCGTGAACGCGACCTTGTTCGTTCCGAAGAAGTCCTTGGCCGCGTTCATCATCGAACCCGTGATGCAGTTGTAGCCCGATGGGTGGTCGGGATAGGGGGGCGTTCCCGGCGGTGTCGGGAACAGGGGCGTCCAGCTCGGATCCCCGACAGTAGCCGGGTTGGTGTCGTCGTTCCCCAGCCGGATCGCGGTGATCGGTCGCCAGAACGCGTAGTGGGCCTTGTCGTCCCAGCAGTTGATGCTCGCATCGGCCGCCGTCAGGTTCAGCCGCGCGAAGAGGCGCGCCTGATCGACCTGCGACAGGTCCTCGTCGACGACGACCGTCCGGAACGTGCGGTTCAACATGACGATGGAGTTCTCGATGTAGAACAACGCGAGCGCTGTCTGCTCCGGTGTTCGGCTCGCGCTCACGAGTGATCCGAGCTCCTTCACCTCGTCGTATTCGGTGGTGTACGCGTCGCTCGTGAGGGCGTTCGGTCCGTCCGTCCGGAACTGCGACGAGCTCTCGATCATGAACGGGTCGACGTTGGCGACCCAGGCGAACGGGTCGTTGACGAACCCGGGCGGGGTAGGCCGCCACTGGCCGGGGTCGGCGCCGACAGGGAAGGAGGACGGCTCGAAGCGGCCGTCGTCCTCCCGCGCATCCAGCATCGCCTGCGCCGCCGCGGCGCCGATCGCGATCCCCCCGGTCTTCGAAGCGCCGTCGGGGATCGTCGCGAGCGATTTGTCTCGGGCGTCGTCGAGCCAGTCGCGTGTGGCCACCGACAGCAGCAGCACGTCGGTGACCGGATTCGTCAAGCCGACCAGCACGTCATGGGCCGCCGTCGTGACCGCCGCGTCGACCGAATCGGTCGGTGAAGCGGCCGGCAGGCCTTCGAGGTACGGCTGATAGCCGCCGTCGATCGCGTTCACGGCGTCGTAGACGGCTCCCTGAACCATGGCCAGGTGGAGCAGCCCGGGGAGCGCCATCCCGGCGCCGGGTGGTGAGCCGGTAGCGGGATTGAACAGCGCGTTGTTCGCGTTCAGGTTCCAGTCCCGAACGCTGTCGCCGGGGGTCGCGTTCGCTGGCGTCTTCACGACGAGGACGCTCAGCATCATGAACGCGAGCACGGCGATCCAGGTTCGCGTGGTCGTTCGGGTTGTGGTCATTCGGTCTCCCTTCCTTTCCCCTGTGCACGACCTACCAGGACTCCAGGATCCGGACGATGCCGATCACGATCAGCGCCAGGACGGCGACCAGCGTCGTAATCACCAGAACCGTCCGGAGCCATGCCCGCCGCAGCCGGGCCCCGTCGGTCGCCTCCCCGTCGGCTGCCTCGGCTGGCAAGCGGTCGTCGGGCTCCATCGGACCTCGCTTCCTCCGTGTCCCGCGGATGGATCAGAACGGTGATGTGAGGACGCATCGGCCTACGGGGTGAGGTACAAGGTGATGAGGAAGGCATCCGGATCGGAAGGATGCTCCGACCCGACGAGCTCTCCTCGCACGTTCGAATAGGCCCCAGACCCGCCGGTGATCGCGGACGTGCGTGGCCCGATGCCCAGGCCCGTCGAGATGATCGTGCCGGCATCCGTGTGCGGTCCGTCTGTCAATGCGAGGACGACGGTGCAGATCGACCCGGTCTTCGTCGCGAACACGCACTCCACGTAGCCCTTGCCGACCGGGTTCCCGTCGATGTCGAACATCGGGACCTTGAATCGGACGACGTTCCCGCTCCGAGGCCCGTCCTGGAGCTTGAAGTCGGCGCATTCGGTGAGCGGGTCGTGGTCGTTGTTGAAGCAACCTCGGCTCACGATCTCGATGACCTGCGGCTCCGAGATCCCGCTCGCGCCGCCATACGAAACGCCGACGAACAGCCCCGAGAGCAGCAACGCGGCGGCAAGTCCCGCCACGAGGCCCTTCCGAGCGATGGTTCCGCGCATCTCCCCTCCCTTCTCCTTCGCCCTCCCAGCGAGGGCGAGGAGGCGATCCTGGAGGGGGACCATCAAGCGGCCGTCCAGCGCCGAGCAAGGGAGGCGATCGCCCTGCTTGCTCGGTTCTTGATCCGTGCTTGGCAGGCTCCGATTGCGGTGGAGAAGAGCCCTGTGTACCGTCGCCCGGTGCAGTTCCGCGTCCTCGGACCTCTCGAGGTGGACGCGGGGGACGGCCCGATCCCCCTCGGCGGCCGGAAGCAGCGAGCGGTGCTCGCGAGCCTGCTCGTCCGCGCGAATCAGGTCGTGTCGACGGACGCCCTGATCGAGGACGTCTGGGGGGCCGAGGCCCCTGAGACGGCCCGAAACATCCTCCAGACCTACGTCGCGAACCTCCGCAAGGCGCTGCGCGACGACCGTCTCCAGGGCCGGCCTCCCGGCTACGTGCTGACCGTCGACACGAGCGAGCTCGATGCCGCGCGATTCGACGCGCTTGTCGCCGCCGCGAAGAAGACGCTCCCTGTCGATCCCGCGATCGCGATCTCCACGTTCGACGACGCCCTCGCGTTGTGGCGGGGGCCCGCGCTCGCGGACCTCCACGATCACTCGTCGCTGCTCGCCGAGGCGGCTCGCCTCGACGAGCTTCGGCTCGACGCTCAGGAGGATCGGATCGAGGGCTTGCTGGCGACCGGCGCGCCGGCGAAGGCCCTGTCCGAGTTGGAGCCCCTGCTGGCTGCGCAACCACTCCGCGAGAGTCTGTGGGGCCTCGCCATGCTCGCCTCCTACCGGGCGGGCCGGCAGGCCGACGCGCTCAACGCGTACGGCAGGGCGCGCGAGCTCCTGGCGGACGAGCTCGGCATCGATCCTTCACCGGAGCTCGCGCGGCTGCACGAACGGATCCTGAAGCATGACCCCAGTCTGGAGCTGCGCGGCGAGCCGCTGCGCGGGTATCGGCTCCTGGAGAAGATCGGCGTCGGCTCGCACGGCACCGTCTTCCGCGGGATCCAACCGCACGTTCGCCGCGATGTCGCCGTGAAGGTGTTCGACGAGCGGATCGCGGCCGATCCTTCGTTCGTCGAGCGGTTCGAGTTGGACGCCCAGGTCGTCGCGTCGCTCGAGCATCCGCACATCGTTCCGATCTACGACTACTGGCGCGAGCCCGGGCGTGCGTACGTCGTGACCCGATATATGCGCGGGGGCAGCCTTCGAGCGCTGCAAGATCGCGGCGGTGCGTTCGACCGCGCCCGCGCACTCCGGGTCGTCGCGCAGGTCGCGGCGGCGCTCGGTTTCGCGCATCGCCAGGGCGTAGCGCACGGCGGCGTGCAACCGTCCAACATCCTGTTCGACGCCGAATCCAATGCGTACCTCTCCGACTTCACGGTCGGCTCAGTCCTCGCGCCGGAGCCTGCTGACGATCTTCATCAGGTCACAGGCCTGATCCGAGAACTGATCGGGGACGACGTCCCGCCCTCGCTCGCTCAACTCGTCGTCGCGATGGACGGGGGGGCAGCATCGGATCTCGACGCCATCGCTGAGGCGGCGAACGAAGCGCTCGGATCCGGTCAGCAAGCGAAGACTCCGCGACCCGATGGCCGGAATCCATACAAGGGCCTGCGCGCGTTCGTCGAGGCCGACGCGCGGGACTTCTTCGGGCGGGCCGAGCTCACCCGGCGCCTGCTGGCGAGGCTGAACGAGCCCGAGGTGTCGGCGCGCTTCCTCGCCGTGGTCGGGCCCAGCGGCGGGGGGAAGTCCTCGGCCCTCCGAGCCGGGCTTGTGCCAGCGATCCGGCGAGGAGGCCTGGCCGGCTCCGACCAGATGTTGGTCGCGGAGATGTTCCCGGGAAGGCATCCGATGGACGAGATCGAGGCCGCGCTCATGCGGGTCTCGGTACGACCGCAGGCACGCCTCGGTGACCTCCTTCGCAGCGGGACCCGAGGGCTGCTCGAGGCCGTGGACCGAGTCGCGCCCCCTGGTGCAGAGCTGGTGCTGGTGATCGATCAATTCGAGGAGCTGTTCACGCTCGCGGCCGACGAGCTCGAGCGTGAGCACATCCTCGAGTCAGTTCGGGTCGCCAGCGTCGATCCCTCGAGCAGGCTCCGAGTCGTCGTCGCTCTCCGAGCGGACTTCTACGACCGGCCGCTCGTCTATCCGAGGTTCGGCGAGCTCCTCGCGGACCGGAACGAGACGGTGCCACCGCTCACAGCGGACGAGCTGGAGCAGGCCATCACGCAGCCAGCGGAGCATCAGGATGTGCGGTTGGAGTCCGGCCTCGTCGCGGAGATGATCGCCGACGTCGCGCATCAGCCCGGGGGGCTCCCCTTGCTCCAGTACGCGCTCACCGAGTTGTTCGAGCGAAGGGACGAGGGGCGATTGACGCTGTCCGCCTACCGGGACATCGGGGGCGTCACCGGCGCGCTTTCCGCGCGGGCCGACCGACTCTACGAGGCCGCGGACGCAGAGGGGCGTCGCGCCATACAGCAGGTCTTCCTGCGGCTCGTGACGCTCGGCGAGGGTCGCGGGGACACGCGACGGCGTGTTGCCTTAGCCGAGCTGGACGCCCTCGACGTGGCCGAGACCGCGGTGGGCTGGGCCCTGGATTCGTATGGCAGGCATCGGCTCCTCACATCTGATCGGGAGCCGTCCACACGGGAGCCGACCGTCGAGATCGCGCACGAGGCCCTGCTTCGGGCGTGGGGGCGCTTCGCCTCCTGGATCGATCACGCGAGAGAGGACCTCCGCCAGAACGAGCGGCTCACGCGCGCCGCAGCTGAGTGGCGCGGATCGGAGAAGGACCCGAGCTTCCTCATGAACGGCGCCCGGCTCGATCAGGTCGAGGCGTGGTCGGGGGCGACCACGTTTGCGATCGGTCGATCTGAACGTACCTACCTCAAGGCGAGCGTGGACCAGCGCGATCGCGTTCGACGGGACGAGCAGGCTCGGCGCGATCGAGAAGCAGTGATCGAGCGTCGTTCGGTGCGTCGTCTACGGGCTCTCGTAGCGGTGTTCGGGGTCGCTGCGCTGGTGGCGGGGTCCCTGACGGTCATCGCCACCAATCAGGGGGGTCGGGCCGAACGTGAGGCGCGTGTTGCGCTCGCGCGGGAACTGGCCGCAGGCTCGGTTTCCAGCCTCGCCGCGGATCCAGAACGAGCCATCCTGCTCGCGCTGGAGGCCGTCCGGACCACGCGCTCGGTCGATGGGACGGTCCTTCTCGAAGCGAAAGAGGCCTTGCATCGCGCGATCGACGCTTCACGGATCGAATCCTCCGTCCCTGCCCTTGGCCAACCGATCGCTTGGAGCTCCCGCGGGGTATTCGCCGCTCAGCAGGTCAGGCAACCGGGCATGATCGATGTGCGGGATGCTTCATCGCGTCAACTTCTGTACACCCTCCGGGCCGATGACAACGTGGTCAAGGATCTGGCCTTCAGCGCCGACGGCCGGTTCCTGGCGTCAACCGGTCCAGGCGGCGTGCTGAGCATCTGGGATGCAACCTCGGGCGATGCGCTCTCAACACTTGAAGGAGACGGCCCGGTCGTTGGCTTGTCGTTCGCCCCCGGCACCTCGTTGCTTGCTGCGTCGTGGCCGCGCGAGGGCAGGGTCCGGATCGTCGATCCCGCCGACGGACATGTCAGGCAGACCCTTCGACGGGTCGCGACGGAAACATCCCTGAGCCCAGAGGGCGATCAGATCGCGCTCGTTATGGAACGGGTCCGGGACCAGGTGGGCGTCTGTCACGTCATCGATCTTGGAACCCTGAGCGAGCGATTCGAACCGCTGGCTTCGAGTTCCTCGACGCCGACGACCTACGGTGTGTGGGCTGTTGCATGGAGTCCCGACGGCAGTCTCATCGCCACCGTGAGCGCGAGCGCCGTCGACTTGTGGGACGCTGCCACCGGCGATCTCCGTTCGACCAAGTCTGGTGGCTTCGGCGACCTTGCGTGGAGTTCTGACTCGTCCCGACTCGTGAATGGTGGTTCGCCCGTGAGGGTCTGGGACGTGGCTGACAAGTGGGGTGACGAGTTATCCCTCGCCTCTCTAGGCATCACGCAGGAGAGCCGGGTCGCCATCTCGCCCGATGGGATGGAGGTGATGGCCACAGCCGACGATACGGATTCCTTGAGCGTCTGGGACATCGGGGTTCAAGGAAATGCTGAGTGGGCCAACCTCCCGGCCAGGCATTACTTCGGAAACGTGGTCTTCCTGCCGGACGGGCACATCATGTCCGTCGATCCCACCGGCGCCCTGACGGTCTGGGATCCACGTTCGGGACGAGCCATCCGAACCCTGGGTCCCCCGGGCATCAGAGAGCACAGACTGAGTCTTAGCGCGAACGGTCGATCCGTGGCGATCACCGATTACTTCTATCGGATCTCGGCGTGGGACGTCGCGAGTGGTCGGCGGCTGTTCGGAACTCATACCGCCGACTCATCCCAGACGTCGGCGATCGAGGTGTACGAGTCCGGTTGGAGCCCTGATGGTGAGCTGCTGGCGATGTCCTTCTACCACGACGGGGGTGGAGCCCCGACGCGGCCGGCTGGGACGACCACCGTCGATCGTCATGGCGTTGAGGTCGATGAGTTCTCTCTCGGCCAGGACAGCTATGTCCCGCGATTCAGTCCGGATGGTGCGCTGCTCGCCGTGAGCGTCTGCAGATCCCGAGGGGCTGGCGTTGACGTCTGGGACGTGCGGCGCCACTTGCTCGTGACAACGATCCCCGCCCAGTGCGACTCTCCATTGGCCTTTGCCGCACGAGGTGATCGGATCGCCCTCATCGGAGAAGACGGGACCCCAGAGCTCTGGGATCTCGCTGACGGAACCATGGTGTCGGACATGCAGGCGGGGCGCGCATGCTCGGTCGCCCTCAGCCCCGACGGGTCGCGAGTCGCGGTGGGGGGCGGAGATGGTGTCGTGCGTGTCTTCAAGGCCGAGACCGGAGAGCAGACACTGGCGCTCCAAGGCCACGAGAGTCGGGACATCTGTGGCGTCGCATTCAGTCCGGATGGAACGATGCTTGCGTCGCACGGCCTCGGCATGGTGCGCGTCTGGGCGCTCGACATCGACGATCTGATCGAGATCGCCCGAGGAGAGGTCACGAGATCGCTCACGGACGAGGAGTGTCGGCAGTACCTCCACGTGGAGGCGTGCGCCGGCTAGCCGAGCGCCTGCTCCAGGTCCGCGACCAGGTCGTCCGGGTGCTCGATCCCGACCGAGAGCCGGAGCAGGGTGTCCGGCACCTCGACCGGCGAGCCGGTCACGCTCGCGTGGGTCATCGGGCCAGGGAGCTCGATCAGCGATTCGACGCCGCCGAGCGATTCGGCCAGGAAGAACAGCTTCGTCGACTCGGCCACCCGAACGGCCTCCTCGCGCGACTCGACCTCGAAGCTCACCATGCCGCCGAAGTCCCGCATCTGGCGGACCGCGACCTCGAACCCAGGGTGGCCCGGCAGCCCCGGGTAATGCACCCGCGTGACCCGCTTGTGGGTCTGCAGGAACTCGGCCACGGCCTTCGCGCCCCGGCAGTGCGCCTGCATCCGCAGCGCGAGGGTCTTCACGCCGCGGAGCGCCAGGTAGCAGTCCATCGGCCCGGGCACCGCGCCGGCCGCGTTCACCAGGAACGTCAGCCGCTCGATCTGCTCGGGGTCGTTCGCAACGAGCGCGCCACCGATCAGGTCGGAGTGCCCGCCCAGGTACTTGGTCATCGAATGCAGCACGACGTCGGCCCCGAGCTCGAGCGGCTGCTGCAGGTACGGCGTCGCGAACGTGTTGTCCACGACGCACCGCGCGCCCGCCTCGTGAGCGAGGGCCGAGATCGCGGCGATGTCGACCACCTTCAGGAACGGGTTCGTGGGCGACTCGACCCATACGAGCGCCGTGCTCTCCCGCACGACGGCCCTGCACGCGATGAGGTCGGTCATATCGACGACGTCGTGCTCGAGGCCCCACTCGCCGAGCACGCGCGTGAGCAGCCGGTAGGTCCCGCCGTACACGTCGTCGGAGATCAGCACGTGATCGCCGGGCTTGAGCGTGAGCAGCAGGGTGGTCGTCGCCGCGAGGCCGCTCGAGAAGCACAGCGCGCGCGCCCCGCCCTCGAGCGAGGCGAGCACCTGCTGCAGCGCCTCGCGGGTCGGGTTCCCGGCGCGCGCGTAGTCCCACGCCCTCGGCTTGCCCACCGCCTCCTGCGCGAACGTCGACGTCTGGTAGATCGGAACGTTCACCGCGCCGAACTCGGCCTCGGGGTCCTGGCCGACGTGGATCGCCCGCGTCTCGAACCGCATCCCCTCGTCCGGCGTCTCGCTCATCGCATCTCCGGGGGGACGGCCCACTTGCGGCGCCGGAGCTCGTCGACCGCGTCCTGCCCCTGCCGCGCGAGCGCCCACAGCGCCGACTTGCGCTTGGCGTCGTGGCCGGGCGCGAACTCACGGCCGGTCAGCGAGGTGCACGCAGGGTCGCCGCACGCGCACGCCGACAGGCCTGGGAGCGACGGCTGCTCGCGTTCGACGGGGGCGATCGTGGCCCGGCGATACGGGTGCGCCGGCAGCGTGGCCGAGGGGACGACGATCTGGCCCTCCCTCGGGTCGCCGGGAGCACTGAACCGGCGCTCGAGCGCGAACAGCCCCGTGAGCGCCGCGAGCGCCGCGTCCACCTGGTCGGCCGAACGGAGCGCGCCGGCCTCCACGCCGTGGCCGCGCAGGATCCGGCGGCGCCACGCGTGCGGCGTCATGCCCTTGGGCGGCAGGAACCCCGAGAGCACGACGGCGGTCGCGTGGGGGAAGACCTCGATCGCCGAGCCCCTGACCGACCCCGTCCGGTAGCGCGGGAAGTCCTCGGCGATCGCGTCGAACGCGCGGAACCCGATCGTCATCCACTCGTAGAACGGGTGCTCGGCCATCGTCGGGTCCGACGGCGTGTTGAAGCACTGGATGCCGAACCAGCGCAGCTCGCGTTCGGTAAGGCGCGAGCGGCCGTTCGCGGCCCATGCCGGAGGCGAATCGATCGCCACCACGTCGGGTCCGAAGTCCGGCACCAGCTTGTGCAGGTCCTCGACCGCGACGTGCCGGGCCGTGTCGACCACGGTTCGGTCGGCGTCGAGCAGGACCAGGTCGAGGCCCTTGGTGACGCCGACGTCGATCCCGAGCGCTCGCACGTCAGACGCGGGAACGGTGGGCGAGGAACTCGAGCAGGTCGCTGCGCGTGAGCACGCCCAGCACCTGGCCCGCCTTCTCGACCAGGACCGCCGGGCCGTGCTGCAGGGTCTCGAACGCGAGCTCGATCGGCGCGTCGAACTCGACCATGCCGATCGGCGGCCCCATCACCTCGGCGACGTCGGCCTGCAGGGCGTCGGGGTCTCGGAAGATGCGGTCGAGCAGCGTGGTCTCGTGCACGCCGCCGACGAACTGCCCCACCTCGGCCCCGTCCTCCCGGACCACCGGCGCCTGCGAGATGTTGAACCGCTGCAGGACGTCGATCGCCTGTCGGACCTTGTCGCGGGCGTTCACGGTCACGAGCGGGGGCACCTCGCCGTGCTTGGCGTTCAGGACCTCCTCGACGCGGACGATCTCGGGGCGCTCGAGCAGGCCGTACTGCAGGAGCCACGTGTCCGAGTACGCCTTCGAGAGGTAGTTGCGGCCGGTGTCGGGAAGGATCACGACGATCGTGGCGTCCCTCGGCATCTCGGAGGCGACCGCGATCGCGGCCACGACCGCGGTCCCGGACGACGAGCCGACCAGGATGCCCTCCTCGCGCGTGATCCGTCGCGCCATGCGGAACGCGTCGCGGTCCGAGACGCGCACGTAGCGGTCCACCAGCGACGGGTCGAACGTGGTCGGCCAGAAGTCCTCGCCGATGCCCTCGGTCAGGTACGGGTGGACGTCGCCCGAGTAGATCGAGCCCTCGGGGTCGGCGCCCACGACCAGGAGGTCCGGGTTCTGCTTCTTGAGGTATCGGGCCGCGCCGGTGATCGTCCCGCCGGTCCCGACCCCGGCCACGAACACGTTGACCTGCCCGTCGGTCTGGCGCCAGATCTCGGGGCCGGTGGTGGCCTCGTGGGCGGCGGGGTTCTCGGGGTTGAAGTACTGGTTCGGCTGGTAGGCGCCGGGGATCTCCTCGGCCAGGCGGTCCGCGACCCGGTAGTAGGACTCGGGGGACTCGGGTGGGACGGCGGTCGGGCAGATCACGACCTCGGCGCCGTAGCCGCGCAGGAGCGAGATCTTCTCCTGGCTCATCTTGTCCGGCATCACGAAGATGCAGCGGTAGCCGCGGAGCGCGGCCGCGATCGCCAGGCCGTGGCCGGTGTTGCCCGAGGTCGGCTCGACGATCGTGCCGCCGGGTCCGAGCCTGCCCTCGCGTTCGGCCGCCTCGATCATCCGAAGGCCGATGCGGTCCTTGACGCTGCCGCCCGGGTTCAGCATCTCGAGCTTGGCCAGGACCGTGGGCTCGACGCCGCGGGCGATCTTCCCGAGACGCACCAGCGGCGTGTCGCCCACCGCGTCCAGGATCGTGTCGAGTACCTCCACCGGCCCCCCGAGCTCGTGACACCCCATCCTGTCACGAACGGGCGCGGGCGTTTTCCTGGAGCGGTGACCCATCGGGGAACTTCACCCGGCGTGGCCGCATGCCGATGGATGAACGTGGAAGCGCTCGGATCCCCCCTGCCCGCCGACGGCGCCTCGCTGCTGGTCGTCGACGACGACCCGTTCATCGCCCGCCTGCTCGAGATCGAGCTGAGTGCCGCGGGCTTCGGTGTCCGGACCGCCGGCAACGGCCTGCAGGCGCTCGAGCTCGTGGACGAGCGTGTGCCCGACCTGGTGCTGGCGGACGTGATGATGCCGGTGATGGACGGGTTCGAGCTCACGCGGCGGTTGCGTTCGGATCAGCGCACCGCGAGGACGCGGGTCGTGTTGCTGACGGCGCTCGGCCTGTCGACGGGGCGGGACGAGGGCATGCACGTCGGCGCCGACGAGTACGTCGTCAAGCCGTTCGAGGTTCCCGAGCTGATCGAGCGGATCCGGGAGCTGTTGGGTTCGCCTCGCGGGGCGAGCCTGCCCGCCTGAGGAGCCCCCGGCCTGGCCTTCTGGCCTTCTGGGCCGTCGCACTATCATCGCGAGCGTGAGCGCGCGCGAGATCCGGGCACCGCGGGGCACCAGCCTCTCGTGCCGGTCGTGGCCGCAGGAGGCCGCGATGCGGATGCTCATGAACAACCTCGATCCCGACGTGGCCGAACGCCCCCAGGACCTCGTCGTCTACGGGGGCACCGGCCGGGCCGCGCGGTCGTGGGAGGCGTTCGACGCGATCGTGCGGACGCTCAAGGGACTCGGCGACGACGAGACGATGCTCGTGCAGTCGGGCAAGCCGGTCGGCGTGTTCCGGACGCACGAGCTGGCGCCGCGCGTGCTGATCTCGAACTCGATGCTGGTGCCCAAGTGGGCCGACTGGGACACGTTCCGAGATCTCGAGCACGCCGGCCTGACGATGTACGGGCAGATGACGGCGGGCTCGTGGATCTACATCGGGACGCAGGGGATCCTGCAGGGGACGTACGAGACGTTCGCGGAGGCCGCGTCGCAGCGGTTCGGCGGGTCGCTCGCGGGGACCGTGACGCTGACGGGCGGGCTCGGCGGGATGGGCGGGGCCCAGCCGCTGGCCGTGACGATGAACGGGGGTGTCGCGCTGTGCGTCGAGGTGGATCCGGCGCGCATCGAACGGCGGATCAAGACCCGGTACCTCGATCGGGAGACCGACGACCTCGACGAGGCGCTCCGGTGGGTGGAGGGGGCGCGTTCGGCGCGCGAGGCCGTGTCGATCGGCTTGGTCGGCAACTGCGCCGAGGTGCTGCCGACGCTGTTGTCGCGCGGGTTCGCCCCCGAGCTCGTGACCGATCAGACGAGCGCGCACGATCCGCTCGGCGGGTACGTGCCGGCCGGCCAGTCGCTTGACGAGGCCTCCGACCTGCGCTCGTCGGACCCGGGGGAGTACGAGAAGCGCGCGTTCGACTCGATGGCGCGCCACGTCGAGGCGATGGACGGGTTCCTCGAGGCGGGGTCGGTGGTGTTCGACTACGGCAACAACCTGCGCGCCGGCGCCGAGGCCGGCGGCCTTTCGCACGAGCGCGCGTTCGCGTACCCCGGGTTCGTGCCGGCGTTCGTGCGGCCGATGTTCTGCGAGGGCAAGGGGCCGTTCCGGTGGGCGGCGCTGTCCGGCGATCCCGAGGACATCGCGAAGACCGACCGCGCGGTCGCCGAGCTGTTCCCCGAGAACGAGCGGCTGCAGCGCTGGCTGCAGATGGCCGAGGAGCGCGTCGCGTACCAGGGGTTGCCCGCGCGGATCTGCTGGCTCGGCTACGGCGAGCGTTCGAGGGCCGGCCTGCGGTTCAACGAGATGGTGGCGAGCGGGGAGCTCTCGGCACCGATCGTGATCGGGCGCGACCACCTCGACAGCGGCAGCGTCGCGTCGCCGTACCGCGAGACCGAGGCGATGAAGGACGGCTCGGACGCGATCGCCGACTGGCCCATCCTGAACGCGCTGATCAACACGGCCGCCGGCGCGCACTGGGTGAGCGTGCACCACGGCGGCGGCGTGGGGATCGGGTACTCGATCCATGCCGGGATGGTGGTCGTGGCGGACGGCACCGAGAACGCCGCGGGGCGTCTCGAACGCGTCCTCACGACGGATCCGGGGATGGGCGTGATCCGGCACGCGGACGCCGGCTACGACGAGGCGCTCGCCGTGGCCGCCGACCGCGGCGTTCGGTTGCCCTGGCGAGAGGAAGGCTGAGTCGGTCCCGGCGGCACGGCTCGGTAGCCCCGGGCCGCGCGCGCCGAGAGCCCGGGGCCGCGCGCCAAGAGCCCGGGGCCGCGCGCCCCGTGCTCGGATCTCGCTAGGTCGGCGGCGGAGCCCGATCCTCGATCACCGAGCCGTCGGGCCTGCTGAACACCGGCAGACCATCCACCATCTGCACCCCGAACCCGCGATGGATCGTCTGGTGGTGCGGCCGGCACAGCAGGACCAGGTTCGACAGGGAGGTCTCGCCGCCGTCGGCCCAGTGTCGGACGTGGTGGCAGTCGCACC
>Ga0081455_10003183_pt1 | contig 19053 bp, 13 predicted proteins | sample TabmetS3T2R1_FD_70207 | JGI IMG/M metagenome (GOLD analysis project Ga0081455, IMG submission 70207) | Tabebuia heterophylla rhizosphere microbial communities from the University of Puerto Rico - S3T2R1 | ecosystem: Host-associated > Plants > Roots > Rhizosphere ... | reverse complement strand
CTGGGTGGGGCTCGACCCGACCTCGGGCCTGCTCACCGGCGAAGGCCATATTCCTCTCGCGGCGACACCCGAGCCGCAGACGGCCGCGCCCATCTCGGGCGCGACCGACGAGGCCGAGGTCGATTTCACATTCGACATGTCGGTGCGACGCGTCTTCGAAACGCCGCGTGTGACCAAGCCTTACACGGACGATCAATGGCGCGGCATCGAGCGTCTGGGTCACACGGTCGATGCGCAGCTCGTCGCGGACGATGTTCGCCTCACCATGGGCGGCGAGCCAACCTTCGTCGGCATCGACGATCCCGACGCGTCGGAGTGGAATACGGAAGCCGTCGGACCGACCAAGCGCCGTCTCGCCGCCGAGCTGATCGAGCGCCTGCGCAAGCGTTATGCGCCGGGCGGCCTTCTCCATATCGGGCAAGGCAAATGGTATCCGGGCGAGAGCCTGCCACGCTGGGCCTTCTCGCTTTATTGGCGCGGCGACGGCAAGCCGCTGTGGCGCGAGCCAGAGCTCTTTTCGACAGATGCCAAGCCCGCGATCAACGCGACTGCCGAGGATGCGCGCGCGCTCGCCGAGGACATCGCGGACAATCTGGGCGTCTCACCCGCCAATGTTCTGCCGGCCTATGAAGACCCCGCGACCTTCATGATCAAGGAAGGTCAGCTACCGGACAATGTCGACGCCCTCGACAACAAGATCGAGGATCCCGAAGAGCGCGCGCGCCTCGTCCGCGTGTTCGAGCGCGGCTTGGGCAATCCCGTCGGCTATGTCCTGCCGGTACAGCGCTGGCAGGCCCTTGCGACGAAAGCAGAACCTGGCGCCTGGCGCTCCGAGCGCTGGCGCACCCGGCGCGGCAAGCTGTTTCTCGTCCCGGGCGACTCGCCCCTCGGCTACCGGCTGCCGCTGAGCTCGCTCTCCTATATTCCCGCGCCCTACTACCCCCATGTCCACCCGGCCGATCCCTTTGCGGAACGCGCGCCTCTGCCGGAGCTCGGCGAGCTGCCCGAGCGGCGCGCGCAAGGCATCCGCCATCAAGCGGTTCGTGACCGCCGCGATGAGCGTTCCCGGCGGCCAAGCTTCGATCCGGAAGCGCTGCTCGGCTCGGGCAACGCCGTTCGTACCGCGCTCAGCGTCGAGCCACGTGACGGGCGGCTCTATGTGTTCCTGCCGCCGACGGAATCCGGCGAAGACTATGTCGAGCTGTTGAACGCCGTCGAAGTCGCGTCGCATGAGCTTGCTTTGCCGGTCGTGATCGAGGGCTATACGCCGCCGACCGACAGCCGCATCAACACGATCAAGGTGACCCCCGATCCCGGTGTCATCGAGGTCAACATCCATCCCGCCCGCTCATGGACGGAGCTCGTGGACAACACCGAGCTTCTCTACGAAGAAGCGCGCCAGAGCCGCCTCGGCACGGAAAAATTCATGATCGACGGCCGCCACACCGGCACCGGCGGCGGCAATCACATCGTGGTCGGTGGTGCGCGCGCCGAGGACAGCCCGTTCCTGCGCCGTCCCGACATGCTCGCGAGCCTCGTGACCTATTGGCAGAATCATCCTTCGCTTTCCTATCTGTTCTCGGGCCTGTTCATCGGGCCGACCAGCCAGGCGCCGCGCGTCGACGAAGCGCGCGACGATCAGCTTTACGAATTGGAGCTGGCCCTTGCCCAGGTTCCCGACCCGCAAAATCAGGCCGGCGGTCAGCTGCCCTACTGGCTCGTGGATCGCATCTTCCGCAATCTCTTGATCGACGTCACCGGCAATACGCATCGCTCCGAAATCTGCATCGACAAGCTTTATGCGCCGGAAGGTCCGACCGGCCGCCTCGGCCTCGTCGAATTCCGCAATTTCGAGATGCCGCCGCATGCGCATATGTCGCTTGCTCAGCAGTTGCTGCTGCGCGCCCTGATCGCCTGGTTCTGGCGCGCGCCGTACCGCAAGCCGCTCATCCGCTGGGGCACGGCGCTGCACGACCGCTTCATGATCGGGCATTTCGTCTGGCAGGACTTTCTGGAGGTGCTGGCCGATCTGAACCGCGCGGGCTTCCCGTTCGAGTCTTCATGGTACGCGCCCCATTATGAGTTCCGCTTTCCCACCTATGGCAGCATCGAGCATGACGGTGTGAGCCTCGAGCTGCGTCAAGCACTCGAGCCGTGGCATGTGATGGGCGAACAGGGCGTCATTGGCGGCACGGCGCGCTATGTCGATAGTTCGCTCGAACGGCTCGAAGTCAAGCTCAGCGGTGCCATTCCCGAACGGCATGCCGTGATGTGCAACGGCGTCACCGTGCCGCTCACGGCGACCGGCCGCATTGGCGAGTTCGTCGCGGGCGTGCGTTTCCGCGCCTGGCAGCCCTGGTCGTCGTTGCATCCGCTGATCCCATCCGATTCGCCGCTGATCTTCGATCTTGTGGATAAATCTGTGGGTCGCTCGCTTGGCGGTTGTGGATATTATGTGGCTCATCCTGGGGGGCTGAGCTACGAGACGTTGCCCGTCAACGCGCTGCAGGCCGAAGCGCGGCGAAGGTCGCGATTCCAAAGCTTCGGCCACAGCGCCGGGCCGATCGCCGTGCCGCCCCTCGAGCGCTCTTTGGATCACCCTTTAACCCTGGATCTGCGCCGTTCGCACGTACGGCCCGTCCGTTCCGGCTGATCCGTTCCCCTTCCCACGCGTGAAGGGATTGTTTCTTGTGATCGAGTGCTTACACTTTGCCGCCCGCGCCGACGGCTTCAGGACGTCGTGGCGCTGAGGGGTGGAAGAGGCGGGAATGACACGGATGGGCACGTCGTCGAGCGTTCTCCCCGGCAGCGGGGTGAACACCCCGGAACAAGCCTTTTTTCCGCCTTTTGCGCTCTACCGGCCGCGTGCCGACTCGTATGACGAGTTGATGACGCCTGAGGGCACGATCCGCCCTCACTGGCAGCGCTATGTCGAGTCGTTCGGCGGCTTCACCGCAGACGCGCGCGGGCGGCGCTGGGCAACGGCGAGCCGTCTTCTGCGCGAAAACGGTCTGACCTACGACGTCCCCGGGGAATCGGAGGCGGCCGATCGCCCGCTCGCCCTCGACATGATTCCGTTCATCCAGCCCGCCGCCGAATGGAAGGCGCTGGAAAAGGGGCTGATCCAGCGCGCCCGCCTCCTCAATGCCGTGCTGTTGGATCTTTACGGCGATCAGTCGCTGCTGCGCGACGGCGATTTGCCGGCGGGTGTCATTCTCGGCAATCCGCGCTTCCATCGGCCCTGCTATGGCGTCCCGTTACGCGACGACGTCTTCCTCCAGTTCCTGTCCGTCGAGCTCGGTCGCGCGCCCGATGGCAGCTGGTGGGTGCTCGATCAGCATTCGGAGCTTTCGACCGATATCGGCTATGCGCTCGAAAACCGGATCGTGATGTCGCAATGCTTTCCTGAGCTGTTCGGTGCCTGCCAGATCGAGCGCCTGGCGATCCATTTCCACGAACTTCAGAGCGCACTGATCACGCGCACGCGCCACGAGAACCCCCGCATCGTGCTGATGACGCCGGGGCCCCGGGACCCCGCCTATTTTGCCGACGCGTATCTCGCTCGCTACCTCGGTTACACGCTGGCCGAAGGCGCCGACATGACCGTGCGTGACGGACGCGTCTATCTCAAGACGCTCGACGGACTCAAGCCGGTCGATCTCATTCTGCGCCGGGTCGAGACCGCCGATTGCGATCCGCTCGAGCTCAACACGGAAAGCGGGCTGGGCATTCCAGGCTTTCTTCAAGCCGTGCGCGCGGACACCGTCGCCGCCGCCAACGGCCTCGGCTCCGCATTGATCGAAACGCCGGCGCTCGCGGCTTTTCTGCCGGCGCTGTCGCAGAAGCTGCTCGGTGAGCCGCTCGACATTCCTTCGGTCGCCACCTGGTGGTGCGGCGATGCATCCATCCGCGAAAGCATCCTGGCGCGGCAGGACGAGCTCGTGTTCGTGAGCAATTTCGACGGAATGCCCCTTGCAGAATTCCAAGTTGGGCGTACCGGCCCGCTCGAGCCGGAGGCCAAGGCCCGCCTGCGTGCCCGCGTCTTGAAAGATGCCCGCGACATCGTGGCGCACGAGCGTATCGCGCTGTCCACCGCGCCGGTGTGGGGCATCGCCGGGCCCGAGCCCTGCCCCATGACGCTCACCGTATTCATCGCCGCGACCCAATCGGGCTATGCCGTGATGCCGGGCGGCTATGCACGCCTCGCGCCCGCCCAGCATCCCAAACTCGGTGGCCTTCAGCAGACTACGCACACCAAAGACGTGTGGGTCGTCTCGGACGGCCCGGTCGGAACCTTCAGCCTGCTCAAATCAAGCCAGCAGGGCGTCGAGCTTCGCCGCACGGGCAAGGATTTGCCAAGCCGCGCGGCCGACAATCTGTTCTGGCTTGGCCGATACGTTGAGCGTGCCGAAGGTCTGATGCGCGTCTTGCAGCTCGGCTTTCGCCGCCTTACCGAGGATGCGCCCGCCCATCACGGCGCGGATGTCGTGGAAAGCATGCTACAGGTGTTGCTGGGCAAGAACGGAGCGCCGGCCGTCACCAACGGCAAGCTCATGGACGCGCTCGCACGCCTCATGTGCGAGCCGCATCACGGCTTCGCGCTGCCGCAGACCCTCGATGCCATCGTACGCACAGCCTGGCTCGCGCGCGATCGTCTCTCGCTTGATGCCTGGTACACGCTGAACCGATTCAACGTCGAGCCACGCTGGCGAAACCTGCGCACCGGCGGGCTCGCCGCCGTGCCGTCAGCCGCCGACGCGCTCGATCTCCTGGCCGACGGCATTCACAACGCCGCCGCCTTCAGCGGTCTCGAAATGGAGAATATGACCCGAAACCACGGCTGGCGGTTTCTGGACATGGGCCGGCGCATCGAGCGCGCGCTCACCACGGTGGAGCTGTTCCGCGACGTGCTCGCGATGCCGGATGTCGAAAACACGGGCGCGCTTTCCGTTCTTCTGGAGTTGGCCGACAGCACCATCACCTACCGGTCGCGCTATCTGACCACGCCGCTTCTTGGACCGGTGCTCGATCTGCTCGTGCTCGACGAAAGCAATCCACGCTCGATCGGCTTTCAGATCGGCGTCCTCACCACCCACATCGAGGCCCTGCCGCGCGATCGCGAGAGCCCGATCCGAAGCCCAGAGCAGCGCCTCATCCTCGCCTTGCAGACACGGGTGCGCCTCATGGACATCCAGGCCCTCATCCGCCAGAACAAGAAGGGCAAGAGACCGGAGCTCGTTTCGCTGTTGAACGGGATTGCGACGGCGCTCCCTGCGCTTTCGGACGCGCTTGCGCAAATCTACTTCTCGCACCTGACGGCGCGCCGGGCGGTCGATCTCGGCCCGTCGTCCATACGGTGAGCCATGCTCTACGACCTGAGCCACCGCACCACCTATCGCTACAGCCAGCCGGTCTCGCTGGCTCAGCACTTTCTCCATATGACCCCACGTGTGGCCGCGGGGCAGACCACTCATCGGACGGCGCTCTCCATCACGCCCGAGCCGACCTATGCCACGAACGGCATGGATTATTTCGGCAACCCGACGACGTTTCTGTCGATCGAGCAGTTTCACTCGGAGCTTGCAATCCACACGCGCAATCGCATCGAGGTCAAAAAGCCGCCGCCGCCCGACCCTGAAGCCACCATGCCCTGGGACAAGGTCTACGACGCCATCGTGGCCGACCGGTCGCTCGATGGGCTCGATGCGATTCAGTACGCCTATCCCTCGCCGAAGACGGTCGTGCGCGCGGATATCGAGACTTACGCGCGAGTGAGCTTTCCGCCGGGGCGGCCCGTTCTCGCGGGCGCCCGCGACCTCACGCGCCGGATCTTCCAGGAATTCGCTTACGACCCGACGGCCACCACCGTGACGACACCGGTCGATGCCGTGTTCGCGATCCGCCGCGGGGTCTGTCAGGACTTCGCCCATTTCGAGCTCGCATGTTTGCGCAAGCTCGGCCTCGCCGCCCGTTATGTCAGCGGCTATCTGCTCACGACCCCGCCCGCGGGCCAGCCCCGGTTGGTTGGCGCCGATGCTTCGCATGCGTGGCTGTCGGTCTGGTGCCCGGGACACGGCTGGGTCGACCTCGACCCCACCAACAATCTGCTGCCGCGCGACGAGCACATCACGCTCGCCTGGGGGCGCGATTACGCGGATGTGAGCCTGGTCAATGGCGTTATTTTCGGCGGCGGCGAGCACACAATTCAGGTCGCCGTGGACGTTGTGCCTAAGCTTTAGTCAGTCCGCATTTTTTCGATTGGCGAACCGGCCGGGAACGTCGACTTTGCTTGCGTTGGACCCTGGCGCGCGCTTTGCTTGTTTCATCAGGAGCGGCCAAGCTTCACCGGCCCATCCAACCGGACGCCCGCGTGATCGAACACGATATCGCCACCAAGCGCGCTTCGAGCGCCTTCCCTCCCGCCAGCGGCATTCTGTCCGCCTATGACCCCGGCGGTTTCTGGTGCGAGATGTTCGGCGCGGCGACCGACCCTGCCATGCACACCCGCGAAATCGTCGAGCGACTCGGCGCCATGCGCATGGCCGAGCTCGATCGCCGCGCGCGCGCCGGCGAGCGCGAGTTCCTCAACCTCGGCATCACTTTCACGGTTTACAGCGATAAGGACGAGATCGACCGCATTCTGCCGTTCGACGTGATCCCCCGGGTCATTTCCGCGCGGGATTGGAAGCAGATCGAAGCCGGCGTGATTCAGCGCGTCGCTGCCCTCAACCTGCTGCTTGGCGATGTCTACGGGCCTCAGAAGATCCTGGCCGACGGCATCATTCCGAAGGAGCTCATTCTCGGCAACAGCAATTTTCGGCAGGAGATGTGCGAGGTGAAGTTGCCGCTCGGCGTCTATGTCAACATCTGCGGCACCGATATCGTGCGCGGCGGCGACGGCCAATTTTATGTGCTCGAAGACAACGCGCGCACACCGTCGGGTGTCTCATATGTCGTCGAGAACCGGCACCTGACGCGCCGCTCCTTTCCCGACCTGATGCAGAACCTGCGCGTGCGCGACGTCTCCAACTACGGCGAGAAGCTGTTCCAGGCCCTGCTCGAGCTTGCGCCCGCGAACATTCCCGAGCCGCAGGTCGTGCTCCTGTCGCCGGGCACCTACAACTCGGCCTATTTCGAGCACATCTTTCTTGCGCGCGAGATGGGCGTGCCGCTGGTCGAAGGCCGCGATCTCGTGCTCGAAAACGACCGTGTGTTCATGAAGACCATTGCGGGGCTCGCCCCCGTGCATGTGATCTATCGCCGGATAGACGACAATTTTCTCGACCCCGACGCCTTCAATCCCCAGAGCATGCTGGGTGTGCGAGGGCTGATGCGCGCCTACAAGAAAGGGAATGTAGCGCTCGCGAATGCCGTCGGCACCGGCGTTTGCGACGACAAGGCGGTCTATGCCTATCTGCCGCGCATCATCCGCTATTACCTCGGAGAGGATCCCATTCTCTCGAACGTCGACACACATATCTGCCGCGAGGCGGACGGCCTTCAATACACGCTCGACAACTTGGCCTCCCTCGTCGTGAAGCCCGTGGGCGAGTCCGGCGGCTATGGCATCACCATCGGTCCCCATGCGTCACGCGCCCAGCTCGACGACTGCCGCGCGAAGCTCATCGCCGATCCGGAGGCCTATATCAGTCAGCCCATGGTCGCGCTGTCGGTTTCGCCCACGCTGTGCAATCGCCGGATCGAACCGCGCCACGTTGACCTCCGGCCCTTCGCGATCACCGGCAAATCGACCTGGGTGCTGCCGGGCGGTCTCACGCGCGTCGCGCTGAAGAAAGGCACGATCGTCGTGAATTCATCCCAGGGCGGCGGCTCCAAAGATACCTGGGTGCTGGAGGATGACGCTTGAGCCGGCTTCTGTCGCGCTATGCCGAATCCGTCTTCTGGCTCGCGCGCCAGATCGAGCGTGCGGACTCTCTTGCCCGCATCCTGGATGTGAACGCGAGCTTCAGCCACGATTCCTCCGGCAGCCACAACTGGGAATCCATCGTCACGCTGTATTCCGCGCGCGCGGAATTTTTGAAACGCCACGACGCCTTCACCGCCGACGCCGTTCTCCATTTCTATCTGCTCGACCGGACCAATCCCTGCTCGATCGCATCAGCTGTGGCGCTTGCGCGCGAGAATGCACGCGCCTTGCGACCGCTCATTTCGACGGAGATGTGGGGCCAGCTCAATTCCTTCAATGCGAAGATGAAGCGCCTGCGCCGGCCGGACATTGCGGAGCCCAAGCTCGCCAAGCTCTGCGGCCTCATCAAGCAAGAATGCCAAACCCATTTCGGCATTGTCGGCGAAACCTTCTACCGCGACGAAGCCTGGCTCTTTTATGAGATCGGCCAGAACATCGAGCGCGCCGACCAGACCACACGGCTTCTCGACGTGAAGTATCACCTCCTGCTTCCGCCGTCGGCCGGCATCGGCTCGCCGCTCGACGTCAGCCAGTGGGGGGCGCTTCTGCGTTCGGCGGCAGGATTTCATGCCTATCGCCGGCTCCATCCGACCGGCATGAGCCCGGTCCGGGTGGCCGACTTCCTCCTGTTCGACCGGCACTTCCCGCGCTCGATCCTCCGCTGCTTGGACGCGGCCGTGGCGGCACTCGCGGAGATGCGCGCAACCTATGATCTACACGGCGGCGGCGCGGCCGAACGACAGCTCACCAACTTGCGCGATCGCGTCGCCGGCGACGCCATCGAGTCCGTGATTTCACGCGGGCTGCACGAGACGCTGGACTGGATACAGATCGAGCTGCTGCGCACGGTCGACGAACTGGGCTACGCCTATTTCGGCGTTCGCCCTGAAACGACCGGCGATGAGAGCTCCCAAAGCCAGAGCCAGAGCCAGATCGCTGCGGCAGTCTGACGCTTCCTTGAAAGCTCAGTGCGGAGCTGTGCTTTCGCAGGAGAGTCACATCTCGCCCACCTCCCTCAAAATCTTCAACCAATTGTCAGTTCTGCTGAGAGAACCGTCCAGTACTCACCGACTTTTGAGCGTTCCGATGCGTCGCAAAAAGGGAAGTACTGGCGACAAAACTACGTATGCGCGCCGTTATACTTGGTGTATGTTCCCGGCCAAACGCCACTTCGAGTGTTTAGGGAGATATCGAGCGCTATGACTATGTCCGTCCCATCTCATGTGCCGCAGAACCTTGTGGTGGACTACGACATCTTCAACCTGCCGACTAACACGGGTCTCGATCCGCAGCAGATCTGGCGCATCTTCAAGGGCCACGGGCCCCTCGTCTTCTCGCCTTACAATGGCGGCCACTGGATCGCGACGGATGGCCAGGACGTCTTCAAGTTCTTCCGCGAGCCGACCGTTTTCTCGAGCCGGCAGGTTGCGATTCCTTCGGTGCCCGACGACGACGTCATGCTGCCGATTCAGGCCGATGCGCCGACGCACAGTCAGCATCGCGCCAACATCCAGAGCCTCTTTTCTCCGGCCGCCGTTGCGGCGCTGGAGCCGAAGATCCGCGCGCTCACCGTCGATTTGATCGAAGGCTTCCGTCAGAAAGGCGAGTGCGAATTCGTCTCGGAGTTCGCCCTTCAATTCCCGCTGGTGATTTTCCTGCGGATGGTCGATCTGCCGCTCGATGACCGGCTGTATCTGCGTGACATCATCGAGCGGTTCAATCATTCGCCGAGCGTGGAGACCAAGGTTGCCGCTCACAAGGAGCTGCACGAATACCTCGCGGGCTGGATCGACCGGCGCCTCGCCAATCCCGGCCAGGACGCCATCTCGCACATCACACGCGGCACCATCGAGGGACGGCCCTACACAAGAGACGAAATGATCTCGAGCCTCACCCTCTTGTTGCATGCCGGGCTCGATACCGTCGCGATGATGCTGAGCTTCCTCGCCTATCACCTCGCGCGCTTCCCGAAGGACCGCGCCTATGTGCGGAACAACCGGGACAGGATGCCTCAGATCATCCAGGAGTTCCTGCGCCGCTACGCCGTGCCCAATCTGGCCCGAATTCTCGCGACCGACTACACCCACAAGGGCGTGGTCATGAAGAAGGGCGACCGGATCTTCCTGCCGCAAAGCCTGTTCAACATGGACGAGGAACTCCAGGAGAATCCGGACGAGGTCAATTTCAGCCGTCCCGATCCGCGCCACATCACATTCGGTGCCGGCCCCCATACTTGTGCCGGCGCGCTGCTTGCGCGGCGCGAGATCGCGATCTTCCTGGAGGAATGGCTGGATCGTATTCCGGAGTTCGAAGTCGACTCCGCGCGCCCGCCGAAACTGCAGGCTACCCAGCAGAACAATATTTTCGAGTTGTGGCTGAAGTGGCCGGTTTCCGCTCATTAGAGTTTTTGTTTGCCGCGCTTTCGGACGGAAAACCGCCCAGGCACGAAGTGCCCTATCACCTTGCTAGGCGGCTTCGCCGCCGGGCACTTTTCCTGAAAGCGCTCTAGAGATACAGTCGCCGAGACCGCCTCGACAGATAAATAAGCAGCCCAAGGATACGCCATGCCCAAGGTGATCGTGACCGCGCTTTCCGGTCAGGTAAGTGAGCTAGACGCCACGCCTGGCCTGTCGGTGATGCAGATGATCCGCGACTCCGGTTCGGACGACCTGCTTGCGCTTTGTGGAGGCTGCGCGTCGTGCGGCACGTGCCACGTTTATGTCGACGAGGCGTGGCTCGGCAAAATGCCCCCGATGAACACGGACGAGGACGAACTGCTGGCGACATCCGAGCATCGCGAGTCCAACTCGCGGCTGTCGTGCCAGCTCAAGTTCAAACCTGAGTTCGACGGTCTCAAGGTCAAGATCGCGCCCAGATCGTAAAGGGCTCTCGGATTGCCCGATTTGCCTTGAGACTGTGACGCTGGCTCACGGCCGGCGTCGACAGATTGTCATGTGTGCGGGGCACGGCCCCGCCAAGAAAATTATCCGTGCAATTGAGGGAGAGCGTCATGAACGACCTTGAACGCCTGGTTGCCATCGAGAGCATCAAGAACACCAAGGCAAAATACTGGTACGCGATCGACTACAAGGACTGGAAGCTACTGGCCAGCGTCTTCACGAAAGACGCGCGGTTCGACATTCGCGGCGAGCGCGATCTCAAGCCGGGCGAGTTGTACGACAAGCTCGCGCCCTATGAGCAGGCGCTCGCTGCCGGCGACGATCTCGTGCGCAAGGGCCGCGATCAGATCGTCGCCTTCATCAGTGCCGTGATCGGGAAATGGGTCACGGTGCATCAGGGCTGGGGCTTCATCATCGACTTCACCGGACCGAACACGGCGAACGTCATCATTCCGCAGATCGACTACATCGATAATGGCACCAACGTGATGCGAGGTCATGGCCACTATCGCGAGATCTTCCGGCGCGACGAGGACGGCGTGTGGCGGATCGAGGAGTTCGTGCTGACGCGCACGCGCGTCGACGGCAACGCCCCGATGGACGCGGACAATCCGATCTGACGATAGCGTTTTTCAACTCGGACCTCATCCTGAGGTGCCCCGCGAAGCGGGCCTCGAAGGATGAGTTGGGTAAGCTCGGAGCGAGCAGCATCCTTCGAGGCTCTGCTTCGCGGGGCACCTCAGGATGAGGTCCGAGGTTAGACAGTTGGCAATTGTGAACTCAACTCAATCGCGCATCAGGTCGAGAAACCGGAGGCACTGCCGCGCGAGCGCAATGCGCTCGTCGGCATTGCTCATGATCGTATTCGTGACAAAACAGCTGGCGCGCTTCATCGCGACGCTTTCGCCCAAGGCCTTATCCATGGTGTCGATGACGAGCGCGTCGATAAGCCCCTCGTAGAACGAGGCGACGCCCACGACGGAGACGTCATAGCCGAGCTCGGCCATCATCTTCGCGGCCGGTCCCTTGAGCGCTTGGCCGCCGACGATTGGCGACACCGCGATCACCGGCGCTGAACAAGCTTCGATGCTCTCGCGCAAACCCGGCACCGCAAGCATCGGCCCGAGACTCACAAACGGGTTGGACGGACAGAGAATAATGCCGGCGAGATCCGGAGCCTCGAGTGCTGCGGAAGCTTCGGCGGGCAGGCATGCGCGATCCGCACCTTCGAAGCGAAAGCCGGTGACCCGCGGCTCGCAGCGGCGGCGCACGAAATAGTCCTGAAACGCGAGCGCGCCATCCTCCGTCTCGATGATCGTGCGCACGCTTTCATTGGCCATGGGCACGACGGCGGGTAAAACCCCCAAGGCGGTGGTCAGCGACGCGGTCGCGGCCGTCAGCGTGCGACCGGCATCGAGCAGCGCCCGACGCGTCAGATGATGGGCGATATCCTTGTCGCCCAGACGAAACCAACTTTCGCCGCCGCGCCGCGCGAGCTCCTGAAGCACGCCCCAGGTCTCGCCGGCCCGGCCCCAGCCCGTGTCGGGATTCTCAAGCCCCGCAAGCGTATAGGTCACCGTGTCGAGGTCGGGGCAAATGGTGAGGCCTAAATGCTCGAAATCATCGCCGGTGTTGACGATCAAGGTGAGATCCTCGGGCGCCAGAAGCTTGGCGAGCCCGAAGGCGAGCTTGGCGCCGCCGACGCCGCCGCATAACGCAACCACACGACTCACGATGGTCTCCTACCGGAAGAGGTCTTCGGCCAAGGGGCGAAGGAGATCGCGCGCCCCTTGCTCCGGCTCCAGGTAGTCCCGTGCGAGGCCCTTGGCAAGCACGACGGGGCGGCCTTCGTCGGCCTGGCCCATCAAAAGAGACGCCGCGGCCGCAAGCTCGTCGGCCACAGCAACTTCCGTGACCTGCAGAGCGCGGCCTTCGCGATCGGGGCGTCCGCGCAAATCGGCGAGCGCCCGCAGGCCGGCGACACCGATTGCCACACCGACGGTTCCTCGCCGCCATGGCCGCCCGAAGCTGTCGTTGATCACGACCGCGAGTCGGCACCCGAAGCGCGCCTCGAGCCCGGCGCGAAGCACCGCGGCCGATCGGTCGGGATCCTCCGGCAACAGCAATGCGGCCGCTCCGCCGCCCGGCACATTCGATTGATCGATGCCGGCATTCGCCATCACGAAGCCGCGGAGGTGGCGGACGATAAGAACGTCAGGCGCGAGGCGCAGGATCTCGGTGGATTGGTTCAAGACCAGCTCGACCAGACGCGGGTCCTTGCGGCATGTCGCCGCCAGCTCCAGCGCGCGCGGTGACGGCGTGACCGTGTCGAGCGCGATGATGCGCCCCTCGGATTTGGACACGATCTTCTGCGCGACGAGGACAACATCGCCGTCCTCGACCGGAAGCCCCGCCGCGCTCACGCCATCGCCGATCAGCTCGACCAGGGATTGGCCGGGCCTCACTTCGGGCAGACCCGGTAAGGCATGAAAAGTCAGAGCTGGGGCCATGCTAGCGGTTGACGGTCTGAAGCCGCCACATCGTCTGATCGACCAGCCGCCAGGCATCGAGGCCGCCGCGAGTCGCGAGCTGAAAAGCGAGCTGGCCTTCTCCCGCCTCGATCTTGATGCGAGGGAGCATGAAGGGCTCCAGCCCGGGACGAACCGGCCCATGCTGAGAGGTGAAGGCAACCTTGTAGCCTGCGGCCGCAACGCGCTTGGCGATCTCTTCGGAGTAGTCGGCCCGCGTGCCGTAGGGATAGGCGTAGGACAGAACCGGCCGGCGGAGCTCGCGCTCCAGCGCTTCCTTTGAACGGCGCGCCTCGTCCGCGGCCTCATCGAGCGAGAAGCTGCCCATGGAACGGTGGGTCCAGGAATGCGACCCGATGGTCATGCCCTCGTCCGCGATCTCGCGCAGCTCGTCCCAGGTGAGATAAGGCTCAGGACCATCCTCGATCGGTTTGCCGCCGGCCGCTTCGCCGGCATCGATCAGCGACGGGGTCACGAAGGCGATGGCGGGAACGCCGTGCCGACGCAGAACCTTGTGCGCGATGGTCTTGGTGCTGCGATAGCCGTCGTCCATCGTGACCAGCACGGCATCCGGCGGCAGCTCCTTGCCGTTCTCCAGAAACGCAAGAACATCCTCGAGGCTCACAGCCGTCTTCGTGCGCGCGAGATGCTCGATCTGGCGATCGAAATCAGCCTCGCTGACGCAGAATGGATCGCGCGGGATCGTGCCGAACCGGTGATAGGTGAGCACGCGGACTTGCGGACCCGGCGCCATCAGCGCGGAAACGGCTAGGCCGCCGGAAAGCCAGCTCGACAACAGGACGCCCTGCCGCGCGCCCTTCTTCACCCACCAGCGTAGTGCGGAATTTGCCATTGGCTCGTCCTTAACGCCCGGCCGGGTCGCGCATGCATTTGAGATCGGCCGGGGCGGCCAAGGCCGCTTCGAGCAGATATTTGGGACCGCCCAGCAGATAGCGCCGCATCTTATGAGGCTGCTGAACCATGATCTCCAACCATTCGAATCCCAACTGGCGGGACAGCTTGGACGCCCGCTTGAGGCCGTTGCCCCAATAAGCAAAAAGCCCGCCAACGGCCATGGTAAGCGGCACCTTGAGGCTGGCCGCATGGGTATCGATCCATTGTTCCTGGCGCGGGTGGCCCATGCCGACCAGCAGCAGATCGGTGCGCGCAGCATTGATCTCAGCCACCAGACGAGGTCCGTCGGCTTCGGTCAAGTAGCCATGAGACCGGCCTGCAATCGTAAGCCGCGGGTATTCCGCTGCGAGATGGTCGGCGGCACGCCGGTTCGCGTCTTCCTCGCCCCCGAGCAGAAACACGCGCGCGCCGCGTCCCTCGCTCCAGCGCAGGATGTCCGGCACAAGGTCCGTTCCGTTCAAATTGCCCTTCATGAAGACGCCGCGCATGGCGGCCGCCAAGCGGATTCCGGTCCCGTCGCCGAAAAGGAGATCGGCCCTGTTGAGCGATCCGAGGTAGACCGGGTCGTTCTGGACATAGGTCAGAGTGTTGGCATTGCAGAAGAAGAGCGTGGCGCCCCGCGCCCCGATCGGGTCGGCGGCAAGCGCGGCCATCCTGACCTCGACCAGGCGCTGAATGGCCTGCAGCCCTTGTCCATAGGTCAGATTGGTAATGCGCGCGCCAAAAATCGACACCATGTCTGGTGAACGAACAGAGGTCGCATCACGATCCGGTATCGGGTAAGGCCCGATTTGGATAGGATTTTCCAGCATGACCGCTTCGATTAAGCCCAGCCCTGCATCAGTTCAATACACACTCTCGCGGGACATGGAGCCATGATGCCGAGCGCATGCCGCCAGCCTGCGAAATCGATTATTTCTAGCACGAATTTCGGACCGTACAGGGTTCGTGCAGCTGGTTTGATTAAGTGACGCCTCTAGATCAAGAAAAGGTTACCGGAACTGCCCTTCCCGTGTTGGGGTCGCTTTCTGCGCTCCGGGACGCCCTTGAAGCGGCCCGCGGGGCTGTGCTGACCGCCCCGCCCGGCACGGGCAAGACCACGGCCCTGCCGCCGGCGCTCCTGAACGAGCCGTGGCTGGCCGGGCAACGTATGGTCATGCTCGAGCCGCGCCGGCTGGCCGCCCGGGCGGCGGCCGCCCGGATTGCAAGCACCTTGGGCGAAGCCGTTGGCGAGACCGCGGGCTACAGAGTCCGACTGGATACCAAGGTCGGGCCACGGACACGGATCGAGGTCGTGACCGAAGGCCTGCTTACGCGCCGTCTTCAGTCCGATCCCGGGCTGGAAGGTGTCGGACTCCTGATTTTCGACGAGTTTCACGAGCGAAGTCTGGACGCCGATCTCGCCTTGGCGCTGGCGCTCGACATCCGGGCGGCGCTGCGACCCGACCTGCGCGTCCTCGTGATGTCGGCGACGCTCGATGGCGCCGCCGTGGCGAAGCTTTTGGGCGGGGTCCCGGTCATCGACGTGCCGGGTCGATTGTTTCCAATCACGACCACGCATCTCCCGCGCAAGGCCCAGAGCTGTCTGGAGGACGACGTCGCGGGCGGCGTCCGGCGGGCGCTTGGCGAGACCGACGGTGGCGTGCTGGCCTTTCTGCCTGGAGAAGCAGAAATCCGCCGCACCGTGACGGAGCTGGGCAATCTCGGGCCGGATGTTGACGTGCTGCCCCTCTATGGAGCGCTTGGGCCGGCCGACCAGGACCGCGCGCTCGCGCCCGCGCCTGCCGGGCGGCGAAAAGTCGTGCTGGCAACGACGATCGCCGAAACGAGCCTCACCATCGACGGCATCGCAGCGGTCGTCGATTCCGGGCTAAAGCGCGCGCCGCGCTTCGATCCGCGCACGGGAATGACAAGGCTCGAGACCGTGCGTGTGTCGCTGGCCTCGGCCGATCAGCGGCGCGGCCGCGCGGGGCGGCTCGGCCCCGGGGCTTGCTATCGCCTTTGGGCCGCCGCCGAGGAACGCGCGCTCGCGCCGTTCGACACCGCCGAAATTCTTCAAGCGGATCTCGCCCCGCTCGTGCTGGAGCTCGCGCTCTGGGGCGTTTCAGACCCCGGTTCGCTCGCCTGGCGCGATCCGCCGCCCAAACCCGCGATTGCCCAGGCCCGCTCCCTTCTCACCTCGCTCGGCGCGCTCGACCCAACCGAAGCCATCACGCCGACGGGAAAGGCCATGGCCGCCCTGCCGCTCCATCCGCGCCTTGCGCACATGGTGGTGGCGGGCGCGGCTCGCGGCCAAGGCGCTGCCGCCTGCGACCTCGCTGCACTGATGTCCGAGCGCGACCTTCTCGGGAACACCCGCGATTGCGACCTGGCCCACCGGCTTTCCGAGCTGCGCGCACCGGGTCCGAACGTCCGGCGCGGCGTCCGCGAGCGCGTGCTCGCCGCCTCTCAGCAATTGCGCCGGTTGGCGGGGATCGCCGCGTCCGACCGTTCCGATCCCGAGACCGGCGCTTTGGTGGCGCTGGCCTATCCCGACCGCGTGGCGCAAGCGCGCGGCGGACGCGGCCGGTTCCGCCTGTCCGGCGGTGGTGGTGCGATTGTGAATGAGCAAGATTCCTTGGCCGCCGAGCCGTTTCTCGCGATCGCCGAAACCGACGGCGATGCCGCGGAGGCGCGTGTCTTTCTTGCGGCGCCGCTCGCCCGCGAAACCCTCGATGATCTGTTCGGCGATCAGATGGTCACGACGGAGACCGTGACCTGGGACGCACGCAGCGACACGGTGCTAGCGCGGCGTCAGCGCAAATTGGGGGCGCTCGTGCTCGACGACAAGCCGCTCACCGATGCGGATCCCGCGCTCATCACCGAAGCGCTCGTCGCAGGGCTGAAAGAAAAGGGCATCGCGGCCCTGCCCTGGACTGATGGCGCACGCCATCTCCAACAACGCGTCGCCTTTCTGCGCGCGACGTTTCCCGACGAGGGCTGGCCGGATCTCGGCGACGGCGCGCTTGAAGCAACTCTCGGAGCGTGGCTCGGCCCTTGGCTCGCGGGGCTCACGCGTCTATCGGCGCTCACAGCCGAGAGCGTGACAGCCGCGCTCGACGGGCAGCTCGTGCACGAGCAACGGAGAACGCTCGATCGTCGCGCGCCTCAGCGATTGACCATCCCTTCCGGCGCTACCGCGGCCATCGACTACGCTACGGCCGGCGGTCCCACCTTGCGCGCGCGCCTGCAGGAAATGTTCGGCCTGACGGAGACGCTGAAAATTGCGGACGGCCGCGTCGCGTTGCGTCTGGAACTGCTTTCGCCGGCGCAACGGCCAGTCGCGGTGACGCAGGACATCGCGCGATTCTGGACCGTAGGCTATCCGGATGTGCGCGCCGATCTGCGCGGCCGCTACCCAAAGCAGGCGTGGCCGGACGACCCCGCGCGCGCGGCCCCGGTTCGGCCCGGACGCGCGCGTTAGCCGTTCGGTGCGACGAGCACCTTGCACTGTGTCGTCGGCGTCTTCAGCCGCTCGATCATCGCGGGCAGCGCTTCGAGCGAGATGATGTCGGTGACCATCGCACCCGGATCGATCATCCCACGCGCCACCGCGTCTAGAGCCTCGCGAAAGTGGCGCACTGCGTAGTGGACGACGAACTCGACCGTAACGCCCTTCGTATAGGGCACCATGGGCTGGAACTGCTCGGGCTCGAGCAGGAAGCTCGCGAGCACGATGCGCCCGCCGCGTGCGACAAGCTCTGCCGCGCGGTCGAACCGGCCGGGCCGTCCCATGCATTCGATGACGACGTGAGGCAGCTCGCCCCACGTTGCGCGACCGGCCGCGGCGACATCGTCTTCATACGGATCGACGGTGAGCGGTATGCCAAGACGCTGCGCGAGAGCGCGGCGCGCCGGGATCGGCTCGCTCACGAGAATGTCGCGAACGCCGCGAGCCTTCAGCCAAAGCGCAGCGGCAAGTCCGATCGGGCCCGCGCCGAGAATGGCGACGCGCTGGCCGGGTGCCACTTGAGCGCGCTCGACAATGTGCAAGCCCACTGCCAAGGGCTCGGCGAGCGCGGCACGCGTCATGTCGACGCCGGGCGGGACGGGCACGCATTCCTGTTCGCCGACCAGAACGTATTGGCCGAACGCACCAAGAAGAGGCTCCGCTCCGATCCCGTGCAAGCGCACCTCCGGACAAAGCAGTGGCGTCTCGGCCCGGCAGGCCGCACAAACACCGCATCCGATGCAGGGCAGGCTGCACACGCGATCGCCTTCGGCGACACGGGTGACGCCGGGACCCACCGCGACAAGCGTGCCGGCGAACTCATGACCGAGAAGGGTGCCCGCCGGCATCTGCGGCAAGGCGTGAAGGTCGCTGCCGCAAACGCCGACGCGATCCACACGCAACAGAGCCTCGCCGGGACCCGGGCGCGGCTTCACGCCGTCGCGCAGGCCAAGGCGGCCGGAAGAGACGACGGCGGCGACTTTCATGCTACGAACCCTCGGACTTCACCCGGACTTTTGGGCGGCCGTCGATACAATGAATCCGTGCCGCCGTCCATGGCCCCAGGGCATGCGAGAAACAGCAAACCGCCGGACAGCGCTTCCGCTTCCGGGTTTGCGTTCGCTTCGCTCCGAGAATGAGGGGAGCGGGGACGCGGGCATTCACTCGACTTTGGGACTTGCGTCCCCGCTACGGCTGCTGGATACCAAGGTGGCCTCACCGTCGCACCAGCGCGCCGCCCGGCCCGCGCGAGATTGATGTTGCAATCATCACCCCCTCTGCGGGCCGGCACGC
>Ga0081455_10003182_pt1 | contig 19057 bp, 18 predicted proteins | sample TabmetS3T2R1_FD_70207 | JGI IMG/M metagenome (GOLD analysis project Ga0081455, IMG submission 70207) | Tabebuia heterophylla rhizosphere microbial communities from the University of Puerto Rico - S3T2R1 | ecosystem: Host-associated > Plants > Roots > Rhizosphere ... | reverse complement strand
GGGGGGGGGGAGCCGCTCTGGACGCCTGGCAGCTCCTCCTAGCGTTTCTCGCCTCGTTCGCAGCCGGGTACCTCGGCTCGGCGGTCGGCCTCGTCCTCGGCACGCTTCGGCTCCCGGCGATCCTGCTGCTCTCCGGAGACGCGGCAGCCGGAGCCGGGACGAACGTCGGAATCAGCGCAGCGTCGGCGGCGTCCGGCGGCTACCGGCATGCCCGCGCCGGCCGGGTCGACTGGCGGGTGGTCGCCTGGATGGGGCCGCCGTCGGTGGTCGGGGCCGTCGCCGGTGCGCTGCTTACGGACGAGCTCCCGACGCGGCTGCTCCTTGCCGTGATCGCTGCGATTCTGGCGTGGAACGGCTTCGACCTCCTGGCTCGGCCCATCCACGGTCGACCCTCGGAAAGGCCGCGGCTCACTCCTGCTGTCGTCTTCGGCTTCGTGATCGGCGTGCTCGGCGGCGCGGTGGGGGTGATTCTCGGAACGCTGCGGATGCCCGCGTTGCTGCGCGGCGTCGGCCTCACCGCTCACCGCGCGGTCGGCACGAACCTCGTGATCGGCTTCGCGCTCGGCCTCTTCGCGTTCGCTACCCATGCGCTGCTCGGCGAGATCGAATGGGCCATCCTCCTCGCGGGTCTGGCCGGCGCCCTCCCGGGTGGCTGGCTTGGCGCCAGCCTGACCGCGAGGCTTTCCGAGGAGACGCTACGACGCGCCATCGGCGTCGCGCTGATCGCGATCGCCGTCGCCTTCCTCGTCGAGGCGCTGATCGGTTAGCGGCCCTCGAGGCTGAGAGCAAGCCCACGAGTGCGTTTAGCGCATTTGTGTCATTGCAAATGCCCCAGACAGGTCTGGCTGGCCGGGTCGGGCGGCGGTACCGTCGAGGAGCAGAGGCGATCCGATGACCAGCTACCAAACCTACGTCCGCTTCTGCCCCGACTGCGGCTACACCGAGCAGTCGGGCGACAACGACTTTCTGCTCGCAACCCGCGAGTGCCCGGCGTGCGCGCTTCTCGGGCCGATCGTGCACCGGCCCCCGATCTTCGGCGAGCAGCCGGGACGCCCTTACGATCGTCGGTCGCGGCCCGCCTGGGATCCCGCAACCGCCTAGCTACCGGCCGAGCTTGGCCCGATCCGGAATCGGGCTCATACAATGGCCGGAATGGCAACGACGGAAGACCGCCGCGGCGCTCTGAGCGGGATCGCCGAATGGCGCCGCGCTCTCTATGAGGCCACGCCCGAACGACAGGGCGAGCTCTTCTCCACGATCTCGGGCCTCGAGATCGACCCTCTCTACTCGGCCGAGTCGGTCGACATCGACGAAGAGCGCGATCTCGGCTTTCCGGGCGTCTATCCATTCACGCGCGGCGTGTACCCCTCGATGTATCGCGGGAAGCTCTGGACCATGCGGCAGTTCGCCGGCTTCGGCACTGCCGAAGAGACGAACGAGCGCTTCCGCTACCTGCTCGACCACGGCCAGACGGGGCTCTCGACCGCCTTCGACATGCCCTCGCTCATGGGCTACGACTCCGACCACCCGCGCTCGCTCGGCGAAGTAGGTCGCGAAGGGGTCGCGATCGACTCGCTCGAGGACATGGAGACGCTGTTCTCGGGCATCCCGCTCGGCGACGTCTCGACCTCCATGACGATCAACTGCACGGCGCCGATCGCGCTGGCCTTCTACGTCGGCGTCGCGGAGAACCAGGGCGTTCCGCGCTCGGAGCTCCGCGGGACGATCCAGACGGACATCCTCAAGGAGTACATCGCCCAGAAGGAGTGGATCTATCCGCCCGAGCCGTCCATGCGACTCGTGACGGACATGATCCAGTTCTGCGCGGAGGAGATGCCCAAGTGGCATCCGATCTCGATCTCCGGCTACCACATCCGCGAAGCCGGCTCGAACGCCGTCCAGGAGCTCGCGTTCACGCTGATGAACGGCTTCACCTACGTGGAGGCCGGGATCGAGCGCGGCCTCGATGTCGACGACTTCGCGCCACGACTCTCCTTCTTCTTCAACGCGCACATCGACTTCTTCGAGGAGATCGCGAAGTACCGCGCCGCGCGTCGGATCTGGGCGCGTGAGCTGCGCGAACGCTACGGGGCGAAGAATCCGCGGTCCTGGCTGATGCGCTTCCACACCCAGACCGCGGGCGTCTCGCTGACGGCGCAGCAGCCCGAGGTGAACATCGTCCGCACTGCGCTCGAGGCGCTGTCGGCCGTGCTGGGCGGGACGCAGTCGCTGCATACGAACTCGTTCGACGAGGCCCTCGCGCTGCCGACCGAGAACGCCGTTCGCCTCGCGCTCCGCACGCAGCAGGTGATCGCGCACGAGACCGGCGTCGTCAACACGATCGATCCGCTCGGCGGCTCGTACTTCGTCGAGGACCTCACGAACCGGCTCGAGGCGGAGGCGTACGACTACTTCGAGCGGATCCGCGCCCTCGGCGGCGTCGTCCCGGCGATCAAGGAGAACTTCTTCCAGCGCGAGATCGCCGACGCGTCGTTCCGCTACCAGTCCGAGCTCGAGGCCAAGCAGCGGGTGATCGTCGGGGTCAACCGCTACGAGGCCGCCGAGGAGCCGGAGCTCGAGATCCTGCGCATCGATCCGGCGCTCGAGGACAAGCAGATCGCGCGGGTTCGCTCGCTGCGCGAGCGGCGCGACCCAGACGCGGCCGACGCGGCTCTCAACCGGCTCAAGGAAGGTGCCGCCGGAGACGCCAACCTGATGCCGCTCTTCATCGAGTGCGCCCATGCGGACGTGACGATGGGGGAGATGTGCGACGCGCTGCGCGATGTCTGGGGAACTTGGAGGGAGACCCCAGTCTTCTAGACCTCGATCTCCTGACCGTCGTGGACCTGCTCGAACGCCGGCTCGAGCGGTCGCTCCTTCGGCCGGTGCGTGAGGAGTAGCCGCTTCGCCCCCGAGGCCTCGAATGCTGCTTCCGCCTCCACCGCCGCGAGGTGCCCACGCGTTCCGCCCTCTGGATACGGCTGGTCGAGCGTGGCCTCGCAGAGGAAGAGATCCGCCTCGCGGGCTAGCTCGGCGAGACTGCCGTTCGGCCCGCTGTCGCCCGAATAGGCCAGTGTCTTCCCGTTGGCGGAGACGCGGAAGCCGAAGGCTAGGAGGTCGTAGTGGAGCACCTTCCGCGGCGTGACGCGCATGCCCGCCGCCTCGAATTCCTCGCCGTCCGTGTACTCGGAGGCACGGAATGCGTTTTCGAACATGTCGGGAAAGCCCAGGCGCGCGCCGATCTCGCTGAGCACCTTGCGGCCGCCGGGCGGGAGCCACAGCTCGGGCTCAGGCAGATCGGACGCGGGCCCGAACGACTGCGCCCAGACCCAGGGCACGAGATCGCCCCAGTGGTCGAGATGGAAGTGCGTGATGCAGATCGCGTCGACTCGCGGCCAATCCTCGTGCTCGCGGAGCTTGGCGAGGACGCCGGCACCGCAGTCGAGCAGCACGCGTCCCGGCGGCCCTTGGACGAGATAGCCGGATTGGGCGCCGCCGGGGTTGGGCCACGCCGGCGAGCAGCCGATCACGGTGAGCTTCATGTGCGCCATAGTGTGTCCCATTCGCGGACGAGCCGGAAGCGGTTCTTCCCGAACTGGCCCATTCCTATACTCACGGCGTGGCAGCGAAGATCAGGGTCGTTATCGCAAAGCCCGGCCTCGACGGGCACGATCGGGGGGCGAAGATCATCGCCAGGGCCCTACGCGACGCGGGGATGGAGGTCATCTACACGGGCCTTCACCAGACGCCGGAGCAGATCGTCGAGACCGCGATCCAGGAGGATGCGGACGCCGTCGGGATCTCGATCCTCTCCGGCGCGCACATGACGCTCGTCCCCAAGATCGTCGAAGGACTGAAGGAGAACGGCGCCGACGACGTCCTCGTCGTCGTGGGCGGCACGATTCCGAAGCAGGACTCGGACGAGCTCAAGCGGCTCGGCGTCGCCGAGATCTTCACGCCCGGAGCCCCGATGGGCGAGATCGTCGAGTTCCTGCGCGAGAAGGTTCCCGTCAGCTGATCGAGGTCAGCCGCGAGGGACCTGTCGCGGTCGTCAGGGTCGATCGCACCGAGGCGCTGAACGCGCTCGATCTCGAGACGCTGACCGCGCTGCGCGACCGGCTCGGCGAGCTGGCCCGCGACGTCGAGGCCCGAGTCGTCGTCCTCACGGGAGCAGGAGACCGCGCCTTCATCGCCGGCGCCGACATCGCGTACATGAGCGGGCTCGACGTGGACGAGGCGAAGGCCTGGGGCGACCTCGGTCACGAAACGGCCCGATTGCTCGAGACCATGCCGCAGCCGACGATCGCAGCGATCAACGGCTTCGCGCTCGGCGGCGGGTGCGAGCTCGCGCTTGCCTGCGACCTCCGCTATGCGTCTTCCCGCGCGAAGCTCGGCCAGCCCGAGATCAACCTCGGGATCATCCCCGGGTGGGGCGGGACGCAGCGTCTCGCGCGGGCGACGAATCTGGGCTTCGCGAAGGAACTGATCCTCACGGGACGCACGGTCGACGCCGACGAGGCGCTCGAACGTGGGCTCGTCAACGCCGTCACCGAGCCCGAAGAGCTCCTGCCGCGGGTGCTCGAGGTGGCCCTACAGCTCGCGGCCAAGAGCCCGCTCGCGCTCGAGGCGGCGAAGCAAGCCGTCAACCGCGCGCTGGGCGGCGATCACGCCGAGAACCTGGCGCGCGAAGCCCATCGCTTCGGGGAGCTCTTCGCAAGCGAGGACGCGAAGGAAGGCCTGACCGCCTTCACCGAAAAGCGCGAGCCCAGGTTTACTGGCCGGTAGAGCCGCTGAGGAGGATCCGCTCGGCGGTGATCGCGCCGGCCTTCCCGAGCTGCGCGTCGAGCGTCACCGGCATGATCTCCGTCCACACGGTCGCGCGCTCCTTGCCGAGGACCGCGCCGACCGTGCGCTCGATCAATGTGTAGGGCTCGACCGCAAGCGAGACGGCGCGGCTGATGCCGCTCACCTTCAAGCCGGTCGTGCGAACACCGAGGCTCGAGACCTGCACCTTGAGGGCGTCCGTCTGCCGGTCGAGCACGTTGCCCTTCAGCCAGAGTGAGGTTTGACCCGGCCGCGGCGCTGCGAAGAGCAGCCGCCAAGCGCGGTTCAGCGCCGTGAAGGGGCTCACGGCCGCGCCGTCGTTGGGATGGAGCTCGAAGTGGAGGTGGGGATGGATTCCGTTCGCATCGCCGGAATCCCCGACGAACCCGACCGGCTCGCCCGCCACGACTCGGGCGCCGCTCTTCAAGCCCGGCGCGAACGCAATCCCGGGAGCGCAGCGGCCCCGGTTGTCGTTCGTCATGCCCAGGTCGTTGTTCAGGTGGATGTAGATGTACGTCGTGCCGCTGTCCGCGTACAGGTAGAGCATGCAGCCCGCCCGCGCGGAGGTGATGTGGAACTTGACGCGCCCGGCCTCTGCGGCAAGGGCGAGGGCCTTCCGCGGGGCGACGATGTCGATCCCCTCATGTCGCCCCTGGGGCCTGGGGTCGCCGAAGTCGTTCGAGTACTGAAACGTCCCGAGGACCGGGAAGATGATCCGCTTGCCCGTGACGGGGGTCGGGGCTGGGCCCTTCTTCGCCGCCGGTTTTCGCGTCGGCCCCATGCCGGGATCGGGGATGGCCGCCGCCTGGCCGGCCAGGAGACCGAGGGTCGCGACAAGAAGAATCGATCGGGCTGTCGTCCGGTGGCTGCTCATGGCTGGGACCCAGCGCTCCGGTTCGCGCTCGAAGCGCAAGACCCTAGCAGGTCGCTCGGTGAAAATCGGCTGCGCCTCGGCCATTAGAGTCTCTGCCCGTGAAGATCGCCGTCTGCGTCAAACACGTGCCCGAGGGCACGACTCATGCGCGAATCGACCCCGGAACGATGCGGCTCGACCGCTCCGGGGAGGGTGCGATCAACCCGTTCGACACACACGCCGTCGAGGAGGCGCTGCGGATCAAGGATGCTCAGGGCGGCGAGGTTTTGATCGTCTCGATGGGCCCACAGAGCGCACAGGACAGCGTCCGGAAAGCCCTTGCGATGGGCGCAGACGCCGCGCTCCTGGTCACGGACGACGCGGCCGCGGGCTCGGATCTCGTCGGCACGACGAACGTGCTCGCGGCAGCACTCGAGCCCGAGAGCGCTGATCTCATCCTCTTCGGACAGCAGGCCGGCGACTCTGACGGCGCCGTCCTCTGGGCGGCAGTAGCTGACCGGCTCCGGCGCCCGGTGATCTCGCAGGTTGCGGAGCTCACCGTTGGTGACGGGAAGGTGACCGGAAAGCGCCAGACGGAGTTCGGCTACGACACGATCGAGGCGCCGCTGCCGGCAGTAGTCGCCGTCTCCGACGCGATCAACGAGCCCCGCTACCCGTCGCTCAAGGGGATCATGGGCGCGCGCTCGAAGCCGCAGCGGACGGTCTCCGTTTCCGAGCTAGGAGTCGACGGCGGAGGGATCGGCGAGGGAGGCTCCAGGACCTCCGTCCAGGCGCTCAACGACCCGCCGCCGCGCGGCGACACGGTCAAGATCGAGGACGACGGGAGCGCCGCCGAGAAGATCGTCGAGTACCTCGCCGAGAAGAAGGTCGTCTAGTGGCCACCCTCGTCTTCCTCGAGCACCACGAGGGCGAGCTCCTCAAGCCGGCGCTGGGCGTCCTCTCGAAGGCAGCCGAGCTGGGCGGAGACGTCGCGGGCGTCGTGCTCGGCTCCGGAGTCCGGGATCTCGCGGCCACGGCGGGCGCATACGGCGCGTCGAAGGTCTACGTCGCCGACAAGCCCGAGCTCGAGAAGCCGCTGCCGCAGCCCCGCGTCGATGCGCTGGCCGGCCTCGTCCGCGACCAGGGCTTCGACACGGTTCTCTTCGCCGCCTCGGTGCTGTCGGCGGACGTCGCCGCCGGTCTGTCGGCCCGGCTCGGTGCCGGGCTCAACTGGGATCTGACCGATCTCGTGCAGCAGGACGGAACCCTGATCGGTAAGCGTCCCGCGCTCGGAGACACGGTCTACGTCGACGTCGGCTGGAACGGCGAGCCGCGGCTGGGACTGATCCGCGCAGGAACCTTCGACCCGAAGGAGTCTGGCGGCGAGGCGGAGGTCGAGGACTTCGACGTGGGCTTCGAGGACTTCTCGCTCGGTGCCACGATGGTCGAGCAGGCCCACGCCGAGAGCGAGGGACCGTCGATCGAGGACGCCGACGTGATCGTCGCAGGCGGCCGGGGCCTGGGCTCGCCGGACAATTTCAAGCTGGTGGAGGAGCTCGCCCAGGCGCTTGGCGGCGCAGTGGCGGCGACCCGTGCGGTCGTCGATGCCGGGTGGTATCCGTACGCGACTCAGGTCGGACAGACCGGGAAGACCGTCGCGCCGAAGCTCTACGTCGCCTGCGGGATCTCGGGGGCGATCCAGCACAAGGTCGGCATGCAGAGCTCCGGCGTCATCGTTGCGATCAACAAGGATCCCAACGCGCCGATCTTCGACTTCTGCGATCTCGGAGTGGTCGGCGACCTGCACGAGATCGTCCCCAAGCTGACCGAGCTCGTCCGCCAGAGGAAGTCCTGAGACCCTACGACTTCCCGCCGCCGTTCGACCCCGGCGAGTTCGTGGCCGCGCCAAGCGACCCGCCGGAGGAGCGAATCGACGTCGGCGTGCTGATCGTCGGGGCGGGGCCCGCAGGGCTCGCCTGCGCAATCCGGCTGGGGCAGCTGCTCGAGGAGTCGCCCGAGATGGCCGAGCGGCTCGGCGAGGTGCCCGTCGCCGTGCTGGAGAAGGGGAAGAGTGTCGGTGCACACCTCGTCTCGGGCGCGGTTGTCAATCCGCGAGGGCTTCGGCGCCTGTACCGCGGCCGCGGGCTCCGGATCGAGGACATCCCCTCCTACGGCGCCGTCGAGCACGAAAGCGTCTACTACCTCACCAACCGGTCCGCGCTGCGCATCCCGACGCCGCCGACGATGCGCAACGACGGGAACTTCGTCGCGTCGCTCTCGCAACTTTCGCGCTGGCTCGCGGAGCAAGCCGAGGCGGGCGGCGCCGTGATCCTCCCCGAGACCGCGGCCCAGAAGCTCCTTGTCACCGGCGCGAGGACGGTGGGCGTCCGCACCGGCGACAAGGGCCTCGGCAAGGACGGCGAGCCGCTCGGGAACTTCGAGCCCGGCTCCGACGTCACGGCGAAGGTGACGGTGCTCGCCGAGGGAACCCAGGGACACCTGACGGGCGTCGCGCTCGATCGGTTCGGGCTCGTCGGCGAGGATCCGCAGGTGTGGGCGCTGGGGGTGAAGGAGGTTTGGAAGGTCGCACGCCCGCTCGATCGAGTCATTCACACCATGGGCTGGCCGTTGCGCGGCGGCCGCAGGTACCGCGAGTTCGGCGGCTCGTTCATTTACCCGATGGGCGACGACATGCTCACGATCGGAATGGTCGTCGGGCTCGACTACCGCGACGTCGAGCTCTCCGTCCATGACCTGCTCCAGGAGCTGAAGACCCATCGATTCGTGCGTCGCATGCTGGAGGGCGGCGAGCGGATCGGATGGGGCGCGAAGACGATTCCGGAGGGCGGCTTCGTGGCGCTGCCGCGACGGCTCCATGCGCCCGGGCTCCTCTTGACCGGCGACGGCGCCGGTTTCGTCAACGTGCCGGCGCTCAAGGGGATCCACTATGCGATCGAATCTGGCCGGCTGGCCGCCGAGGCGGCCTTCGCGGCCTTGCAGCCCGGACGGACACCCTGGACGCCGGGCGCCCTCGCGTCGTACGACGACTCGGTGCGGCGGTCGTTCATCCACAAGGATCTCGAGCAGGTTCGAAACATGCGGCAGGCGTTCGCGCACGGCTTCCTCATGGGCGGGGCGATGGCGGGCGCGATGACGATGAGCTTCGGCAAGTTCCCACCGACGAACATGGACACCCACCCTGATGCGGCGGTGCGCCTGATCCGGACGAGGCGCTCGGCCAGCTATCCGGCGCCGGACGGGAAGCTGACCTTCGACAAGCTCTCGTCGGTCTATCTCTCCGGCAACAAGACGCGCGACGACGCTCCGAACCACATCCGCGTACGGACCGACGTTCCAGCAGGGGTGGGGCGGCTCTGGGAGCGCATGTGCCCGGCGCAGGTCTACGAGGTCGCCGAGGACGGCGGCGAGACGACCGTCGAGGTGACGCCTTCGAACTGCGTCCAGTGCGGCGCGATCACCGCGAAGGGCGGACGCTTGACCCCGCCGGAGGGCGGCTCGGGGCCCGAGTACACCGTCACCTGAGGCGCCAAGTGGCGGTGGCGCCTCTCTCCGTCGACGACGTGCTCTCTGCCCGCGAGGCGATCGGCAGCGATCTGCACCGCACGCCGACGTTCAGCTCGGCCACGCTCGGGCCGCGGGTGTTCCTCAAGGCCGAGCTCTTCCAGCGCACCGGCTCCTTCAAGCCTCGCGGCGTCCTGAACAAGCTGCGCTCGCTGAGCGAGGAGGAGCGAGCCCGCGGGCTGATCAGCGTCTCCGCCGGGAACCACGCGCAAGCGGTCGCGTACTGCGCCCGGCTCGAAGGGCTCGACGCGCTGCTCGTCATGTGGGCGACGGCCAGTCAGGCGAAGATCGAAGCGACGCGCGGCTACGGCGCCGCCGTCGACCTCTTGGCGGCCGGGCCGGAGACGGTCTTCGAGCGGCTCGAGGAGCTCCATGCGGAGACCGGCCGCACTTTTATCCATCCGTTCGACGACGCGTTCGTCATCGCGGGCCAGGGGACGGTCGGGCTCGAGATCGCCGACGACGTGCCCGACGTGGACGTCGTCGTCGTGCCGGTCGGAGGCGGCGGCCTCATCGCCGGAATCGCGACGGCCCTGCCGAATGTCCGCATCGTCGGCGTCGAGCCCCTCGGGTCGAACGCGCTCTCGGCGGCGCTCGCCGCCGGCGAGCCGGTTCCCGTGGAGCCGAGATCCATCGCCGACGGGCTGAACGCGCCCTTCGCAGGTCAGCTGCCGCTAGAGGTCGCAAGAGCCCGTGGCCTCGAGATGGTGCTCGTAGAAGAGCAGGAAATCGAGGCCGGTATGCGCTTCGTCTACGAGCGGGCGAAGCTCGCCTGCGAGCCTGCGGGAGCGGCTGCTGTGGCTGCGTTGCTCGCCGGCAAAGTCGCTCTGAAAGCGGGAGAGACGGTCGTGGCCGTCGTCTCGGGAGGCAACGTTTCGGGGGACACTGCTGCTGCTATCCTGGGCCGGCTGTGAAGCCCGACATCCATCCGGAATACGTGACCGCCACCGTTCGCTGCTCCTGCGGCAACGAGTTCGTGACGCGCTCGACGAAGCCCGAGCTGCACGTCGAGATCTGCTCGAACTGCCACCCCTTCTACACGGGCAAGCAGAAGCTGATGGACACGGGCGGGCGTGTCGAACGCTTCCAGCGGCGCCTCGAGCGTGCCGGCGGCGCGCGTCGCGGCTAGCCCTAAGCTAAGAGCATGAGCGCTCCGATCGGGGGTCAGGCCGTCCTCGAGGGCGTCATGATGCGCGGCCCCTCGAACTGGTCGCTCGCGGTCCGCAAGCCCGACGGGGATATCGCCCAGGTCAACAAGGAGATCAACTCCGTGATGGCCCGGCATCGGATCTTCCGGCTCCCGGTCCTCCGCGGGATCATCGCGCTCGGCGAGTCGCTCGCGATCGGCTTCCGCGCCCTCGCGATCTCTGCCAACTATGCGGCGCAGGAGGAGGGAGACGACGACGAGGTCGCGACCGAGATCGGCCGCGGCGCGATCATCTTCGCCTTCGTCATTGCGATCGGCTTCGCGCTCTTGCTCTTCAAGGTCACTCCGGCGCTGCTCACGAGCTGGCTGCCGATCGACACCACCGGCCTCTTCGTCGTGGTCGAAGGTCTGATCCGCGTCGGGCTCTTCATCGCCTATCTCGTCCTGATCTCCTTCCTGCCCGACCTCAAGCGCGTCTTCCAGTACCACGCGGCCGAGCACAAGGCGATCAACGCGTACGAGGCCGGCGACGAGCTGGAGCCCGAGCGGGTCCAGCGGTACAGCCTCATCCATCCCCGCTGCGGGACTGCGTTCCTCCTCTGGGTGATGGTGATCGCGATCTTCGTCTTCGCCTTCTTCGGGCAGCCTGTCTGGTACTGGCTGATCGCGAGCCGGATCCTGCTTCTCCCGGTGATCGCGGGGATCGCCTACGAGCTCATCCGCTTCGCGGGGAAGCACACCGGCAACCGGATCCTGATGACGCTGCTCGCGCCAGGCCTCTGGCTTCAGCGCCTGACGACGCGCGAGCCGACGCTCGACCAGCTGGAGGTCTCGATCAGCGCGCTCAAGGACGTCCTCCAGCGCGAAGGCCGCCTCGACCCTGCCGAGCGCAAGGTCGAGGTAATGGCTTAGGTCGCCGGCTTCGTCGGCGCCGTGAGGCGCTGGTAGAAGAACCCGGCGAGCAGCAGGATGGCACCGACCGCGAGGAACGAGAGCGCCCGCGTCACGGAGCTCAGGTTCGCGAGGTCGTAGAGGAAGAGCTTCGCAAGGGCGAGGCCGAACAAAGCAAAGCCTGCGAGTCGCAGCGCCCTCGTCTCGCGCGTCAGGCCCACGTAGAGCGCGACGAGGCCGATGATCCCCCAGAAGGCACTCGCGGCCGAGTGCCCGCGCTGGAAGTCGGTCTCGACGCTTGCCGGGCCGAGCCACTCGAAGAGCCCGAGGATCGTCAGCGAGACGGCGTACATGCTCAGCACCGCCGCCCCTGCGAACACTGCGGTCCGGAGCCACTTCAACTGGTCCGTGCGAAGGGCGTAGAGCGCGAAGATGACGCCGGCCGCGACCACGAACGCGATGCTCGGCACGCCGTCGGCCGGATCAGAGTTCGCGCGGAAGAAGTCGTCCGGCGGCGCCATCGTGCCAAGCGTGTAGGCAAGCGCGAGCGTGAGGTAAACGGCGGAGGCAACGCCGAGGCGCTCGTCATCGACGGCGTTGCTGACGACCGCGAGAGCGGCGGCAATGGCGCTCCACGCCAACACAAGCCATGTCCCGCTCGTCAGCTCGCTCGCTGCGAAGATCCCGACGACGAGCGCCGGCGCCCAGAGGACGGCGCTGAAGTCCTGGTCCGCACGGAAAACAAGGGCGGCAAGAGCGAGGTAGAACAGGGAAACGCCGAGGAGGACTACGCCCTCGTGGCCCTCGACGAGCTCCAGGAGCCCACCTACGGCGAGACCGACGCTCGCGACCGCGAACACGGCTCCTGGGATCGAGAACCTGGGCCCGGAGCGGGGAGCCGGAAACTGGTCGGCGAATGCTGTGGCCAGGCCTGTAGCGGCGGCTACGAGCAGCGCAAGTCCGAGCCTGTCGCCGTCGAGAACGGCGAGGTCGAAGGTCGCCGCCTGGAGAAGGGTCGCTCCGGCGAGCAGGAGCCCACCGATGGTGATCTGGCGGGATTCGCGGCGACGCCCCGTGATGACGAGCCCAACGGCAACGAGCCCCCAGAGGACGAGAACGAGGACATGGCCGCGCTCGAAGGCGAGCTGGACCGGAGAATCGTCGAGGGTCTGGACGAGACCCAGCACGCCGAGCGATGCGGCGTAGAGCGCAGCGATTCCGGCGAGCCAGGCTGTGGTCCAGCGGATGACTTCGTGTGCCTCGCGGAAAGCGGCGACCGCCGGCTCGAGATACGCGAAGAAACCGGCTGCCGGAGGTCGGTCACCTCGCCACTCAGGGGAGTAGTAGGCGACGACCGCTGCGCCCAGAGCGACGGCGGTCGGCGCGAGCATCCCACGGGCGGGGTCAGGGACCGACTCGTAGAGGTCACCTGGTGGCGCTTCGATCACGGCATCAACCGCAGCCGCGCCGAGATACGCGAGGGCCGCAATCGCGTACCGCGGCTCGTCGATTCTCCGGGCGAGCCAGGCGAGCACGGCGGCCTCGGCGGCCCAGGCAATCGCGAGGGCGGGACCCGTGAGGATGACGGCGAGGCCGACGGCTGCAAGGGCGAGTGCGACTGCTCCGAGCAGAGCACTGAGGTCGCGGTCAGCCCGCCGCGGAAAGAGCGCCGCGGCAAGCACTCCGAGTGCGAGCGCGGCAACGAGCATCGCCCAGCCGCGATCGTCGCCGGAGAACAGTGCTACGCCGGTTACTCCCGCGAGGACGCCCGAGACGATCACGAGCGTTGCCGACAGGCTCGGGAGGCCCTCGCCCTCGCCGCTCCAGTGCAGGCCGATCGCTGCGGCTACGTAGAGCGCCGCGAAGAACGCGGCCAGCGCGACGCGGTCCCAGTCTGTTGCCTCACCGTCCACGACGAGGATTGCGATCTGCGGGACGCTGGCCACCAGGCCAACGGCGAGAAGCCGCGGCCAACGGCGGTTCACGGCGACCGTCGCAGTGGCGCCGAAGACGATGCCGGCGAAGGCCGTCCCGATCGGAGACAGCTCGTCCTCGAACAGCACCATCATCGGAACCAGCGTCGCCCCGATCAGCCCGATACCGGCAACGAGCTCGGAGCCCCAGACGAGTGAGGTGGCGAGCCCGATCGTCGCGATTCCGGCCGCGATCGCCAGGGCGCCGAGGTCGGAAACGAGCTCGTAAAGCGCGGCCGCGGCGACGAGGGTCGCATAGCCGCCGGCAATGCCGGCGCCGACGGCGCCGTAGGCGGAATATGTGGGTCCAAACCGCCGGTGGAGCCAGAGCCCGCCGCCGAAGACGAGCAGTGACGCGAGCGCTCCGAGCCCGACGCGCTCGGCCGGCCCGATCCACCCTCGATTCACCGCAAGCACGAAGAAGAAGACGACGCCGAGGACGGTCACGATTCCCCCTGCCCAGGCAAGGCCCTTGGCCCCGAGCAGCTCGCCGAAGTCGATGTCGCGATCCCAGCGCGACGGCTTCGGCTCGGGCCGCGGCGGAGCGGGAAACGCACGCACCGGCTTGGGCTCCGGAGGAGGCGCAGAGGGCGAAGGCGCGGGAGGCGGTGTCGGAGTAGCCGCGGCCGCCGGTGTGACCGTGCCGCCCTCAGCCAGTCGGCGGATGTCCGCCAGCTCTCGAGTCAGCTCGTCGAGCCGGCGGGAGACGAGGTCCAGTCGGCGCTCGAGCTCGGGGTTCACCGGCTCCTCCAGTGGCTCCGGCTTCTCGGCGCGATGCGAATCGGATGGTTGCCACCATCCATAGGCAACGATCGCGACGCCGATCGGCCCGAGGGCGCCGAGAAGCCAGGACACGAGGATCGCGCCCCACGCCGCCCCGAAGTCCGAGCGTTGCCGCGCCGCCCGAACGGCTCCTCTGAGCCAAAGCGCAAGCGCGCAGATGCCCCACAGCCAGCCGACCGCCGCGTTCCTGGCGAACCCGAGGCCGCCAACGATCCCCAGCAGCCAGGACAACCCGACGAAGAGATGAACCGCATACGCGAGGACGAGGTTGAAGGTTTCTGCTGCGGTCGAGTGCTCACTCCGACCGTCATTGGTCATGTCCCGCCGCATCCGGGTGAACCGTGCACTGCTCTAACCTTGGACTTTATGGCCGGAATCGAGCAGTTGGTCAAGGAGCTCGAGCGCTCCTATACGGACGTGCAGGAGCGCATGTCCGACCCTGCCGTCTACAACGACCACCGGCAGGCCGCTGACGCGGGACGGCGTCTGAAGGAGCTCGAAGGCCCGTACCGGCTGGCGCAGGAGTGGCGTCGGGCCCAGGAGGACCTCCAGGCGGCGCGCGAGGACCCCGAGCTGGCGGCCCTCGCGCCCGACCCCGAGGAGGTCGCGCGGCTCGAGGAGGAGCTCAAGTTGGCACTCGTAGAGGCGGATCCCGCCGACCACAAGGACGTCCTCGTCGAGATCCGTCAAGGCGTGGGCGGCGACGAGGCGGCCCTGTGGGCGGGAGACCTTTTCCGGATGCTCACGCGCTACGCCGAGAGGCGTCGCTTCAGCACGGAGCAGCTCTCGGCAAGCGGAAGTGAAGGTGGCGGGTTCAAGGAGATCGTCTTCGCCGTCAAGGGCGAGGGGGCGTACTCCGTCTTCAAATGGGAGGGAGGCACGCACCGCGTCCAACGCGTGCCGGTGACCGAGTCCCAGGGACGTATCCACACGTCGACCGCGACGGTGGCGGTCATGCCCGAGGCCGAGGAGGTCGAGGTCGAGGTCGACCCGAACGACCTGAAGATCGACGTCTACCGCTCGACCGGCCCAGGCGGACAGAGCGTGAACACGACCGACTCGGCCGTCCGGATCACGCACGTCCCGACAGGGCTCGTGGTCTCGATGCAGGACGAGAAGTCTCAGATCCAGAACCGCGCCAAGGCGCTTCGGGTGCTGCGCGCGCGCCTCTACGAGCTGGAGCGGTCGCGGCAGCGCGCCGAGCTCGAGAGCGTTCGTCGTTCGCAGATCGGCTCGGGCGAGCGGGCGGAGAAGATCCGTACGTACAACTTCCCCGAGAACCGCGTGACCGACCACCGGGTGAAGGTCACGCTCCACCGTCTCGACTCGGTGCTCGACGGCGATCTGGACGAGTTCACCGAGGCGCTTTCGGCCGAGGAGCGCCGCCGCGCGCTCGAGGCGGCTGCCGTCGGAGCGTGACAGTCGCGGAGGCACTTCGAGAGGCTGCGGCCGAGCTGGAGCTCGCCGGCTGTCCGTCGCCGCGTGTCGACGCGGAATGGCTGCTCGCGGACGTGCTCGGGACGACGAGGACCGGCCTCTACGGCACGGACCGCGCGCTCGAGGACGACGAACTGGAGCGTCTCCGCTCCCTCGTTGCGCGGCGGCGCACGCGTGAGCCGTTGGCTTATGTCCTCGGCGAGTGGGGCTTCCGGCGGCTGACTCTTGCGGTCGACCCGCGCGTCCTGATCCCGCGGCCGGAGACGGAGATCGTCGTCGAGCGCTGCCTCGAGCTGCTCCGCCCGATCGAGCGTCCTCGGGTCCTCGACGTCGGCGTGGGTTCGGGGGCAATCGCGCTGTCGATCGCGGACGAGCGGTCAGACGCCAGGGTCATCGCCACGGACTCCTCGGCGGACGCCCTGTCGGTTGCGGCGGCGAACAAGGCCCGGCTGGGTGCGAACGGGCGGGTTGAGCTGCGGCACGGGGATCTCCTGGCCGGGGCGGAGGGACCCTTCGACCTCGTCGTCTCGAATCCGCCGTATGTGCCACCCGAGGACGTCGACGGGCTCCCGCCGGAGGTTCTTCACGAGCCCCTCGAGGCACTTGTCGGCTTCGGCCGCCAGGCCGAGGTCGCCGAGGCTGCTCTTGCCGTCCTCCGGCCGGGCGGGATCCTCGTGCTCGAGGTCGGCGACGGCCAGGCGCCGGAGGTCGAAGCGGCGCTTCGAGGGCTCGGCTACGAGGACGTCCGCTCGACCCGGGACCTCGCCCGCTGCGAGCGCGCCGTCGAGGGTAGGGCTCCGTGACCGACCAGGTAATCGAGGCGATCCGCGAGGGGAGGCCGGTTGTCCTCCCGACGGACACCGTGTACGGGCTCTGCGCCGATGCCTATCGGTCGGCCCCCGTCCGCAGGCTCTATCGGCTCAAGGGACGCGAGGAGCTCCAGCCGACCGCGCTCGTCGCAGCGGATGTCGACGTCCTGCTCGACGCGGTTCCCGAGCTGCGTGGTCGCGCCGGCGTGATCGCCCGAGCGCTGCTCCCCGGGCCGTACACGCTGATCCTCCCGAATCCGGCGCGCAGGTTCCGATGGCTCACCGGCAGCCGGCCGACGACGATCGGCGTGCGCGTCCCGGTTCCGCCGGACGAGGCCGCGGCCGTTCTCAGAGGGGTGGGGGCCGTCGCCGCGACGAGTGCCAACCTGCCCGGCGGGCCCGATCCGCGGCGGGTCGACGACGTGCCGGACGAGCTGCGTGCCGCGCACGACGCCTACGCGCACACCTTCGTCCTCCAGGACACCTATTTGAGCGCCCTGGTGGCGGCGCTGCGCGAGCGCGACTTCGAGGATCTGCCGCATTTCCAGAACCAGCAGCGCGCCGCGATCATTGCCTGGCGCACCCGCCTGCAGGTGCTCGCGAACCGCTGGGCGGCGACGCTGCCCGCGGATCTGCAGATCGCCGGGCGAGGCGAGATCTCGCCGTCGCCGACAGGGGACTAGCTCTTTGAGGGTTGGCGCGACGCGTGGGGAAATCGATGCTTTGCATGGAAAGCGGCACTCCATCGAGAGATACGGCCTACTGAGCCAGGCGAGCCGCGAGCTTCGATCGCTGCCTCAAGCGGACCGCCAGGTAGATGATTGCCGCGAGCCCGAGGACGACCATGAATAGCGCCCCATAGCCGAACAGGAAGTCCGAGGTGCTGGTATCGGTATTGGTGCCGGCTCCCCCTGGCGATATCGAGCGCTGAGCAAGGAACGCCGGGGCGACAAATCCAACCGGAGTCGCGAGGGTGCCGATGAGCTTCTCGGTGCGGCTCCAGACCGCCGAACTCCAGAGCAAGTAGACGCCGACAAGCCAGCCGATGAGGGGCAGGAAGAACCCTCCCACGGCAAGAAGGACCAGGGCCCACCCCTCCCGGGAGCCCGGCTTGGCTGGTTGGAGGTCGAGCCGGGCCCGTGCCTCGGCGGCGATCTCGTCGGGCTCTCCGAGCCGCCCCGCCGGGATTCCCGCCGCCATCTTCTCGAGTATCTCGGGCTTCATGCTGGCGACCATTTCAGTCTTGATGAAGCCCGGAGCGATTGCATTGACGCGGATTTCATGGCGCGCGAGCTCCTTGGCCCACACGACGGTCAGCGCCGCGACGCCGGCTTTCGCCGCCGAATAGGGGCTGTGCAGTGCGGTGGCGCCGAGCGCCTCGGTCGATGCGATATTGACGATGCGCGGGCTCTTCGACCGGCGCAGATGCGGCAATGCGGCGCGGATGATGCGCGGATGTGCTGATAGCATCACGGCCAGCCCCTTGGCCCAGGCTGCTTCATAACCCTCGTCGTCGATCGCTACCCGCACGGAGATGCCGGCATTGTTGATGACGATATCGAGGGCGCCGAAATGTGCGGCGACATCGTTGACGACCTTGATGATCTCGTCAGGCCTGGCGACGTCGAGCGTCCATGCCTTCGCCGAACCGCCGGTTGCCGCGATCTCGCCGGCGACGGCTTGCGTGGTTTCGGCGTTGATATCGGTGACGGCGACATTGGCGCCCTCGGCCGCGAAAACAAGCGCCGTGGCGCGACCCATGCCGCTGGCGGCGCCGGTAACGAGAACGGTCAGGCCTTTGACCGAGCGGCTGAGCTGCTTGAAATCTGACATGATGGGATCCGATGGAGGATGCGAGGCGCGCGTTGCAGGATTGACAAGGCTGGCACCGATCCGCAGACAGGTCAAACCAGGCCAGAGCAAGAAAAGGATCGCGGGGATGAACGAACTGGATTTCAGCAGCAAGCAGGTGCTGGTGGTCGGCGGCTCCAGCGGCATCGGCAACGGCATCGCGCAGGCCTTCCGCACCAAGGGCGCGCGTGTCGCCGTCTGCGGCACTCGCGCAACTGCCGCCGACTATTCATCCGACGAAGGATCGCATCTCGAAGGGCTCGATTATTTCCGGCTCGATGTCAGCGATGCGCAGGCGATCGAGTCGCTCAAGCCGCCGTTCGAGAAACTCGACGTGCTGGTGCTGGCGCAAGGGGCGGTGATCTACCGCCGCGGCGAATTCGTAATGGACGGCTTTCGCAAGGTGCTGGAAGTCAACCTGATCAGCCTGATGGCGTGTGCAACCAAATTCCAGGCGATGCTGAGCGCGAGCCAAGGCTCGCTGATCATCGTCAGTTCGACCGCCGCCTATCACTCCACCATGGGCAATCCGGCCTATAACGCATCGAAGACCGGCGCAGTCGGCCTGACGCGCACGCTCGGCGAGGCGTGGGCCGAGAATGGCATCCGCGTCAACGGCATCGCACCCGGGCTGGTCGACACCAAGATGACCAAGGCGACAACAGCCAATCCGAAACGGCTCGAAGGCGCGCTCGAGCGGATCCCGTTGAAGCGGCTCGGCACGCCTGCCGACATGGCGGGCGCGGCGCTGTTCCTGGCCTCGCCGCTTTCGTCCTACATCATCGGCCAGACCATCGTGGTCGATGGCGGGCTTATACTTTGAGCCCAGCCTTCTGAGCCGGCGCATTTCAGCGCTTCAGGAACCCGAACGGTTCTCACCGGTTAGCTCCCAGGAAAAATCGAACAG
>Ga0081455_10003181_pt1 | contig 19057 bp, 10 predicted proteins | sample TabmetS3T2R1_FD_70207 | JGI IMG/M metagenome (GOLD analysis project Ga0081455, IMG submission 70207) | Tabebuia heterophylla rhizosphere microbial communities from the University of Puerto Rico - S3T2R1 | ecosystem: Host-associated > Plants > Roots > Rhizosphere ... | reverse complement strand
GAGTTACTGAAGTGCACATGGTCGGCGGATTGCATCCGACTTTGAAAAAAGATTGGTACCTCGATCTCCTGAGAAGACTCCGGGCGCTCGATCCACATCTGCATATAAAGGCATTCACTGCCATCGAAGCCCGCCATTTGGCCCAGCGAGTCTTTAAGATGCCGATTCGAGATACGCTGGAAATTCTGCGCGAAGCCGGGCTTGGTTCGATCACCGGGGGTGGCGCGGAGATTTTCGATCCGATCGTGCGCGATCAAATCTGCCGCGGAAAGGAAACGGCTGCTGAATGGCTCGACGTGCATCGCACCTGGCATTCGATGGGCGGCCGCAGCACATGCACGATGCTTTACGGACACATCGAAACGCTTGCTCATCGAGCTGATCATTTGCGCCAACTGCGCCAACTGCAGGATGAGACCGGCGGGTTTACCGGGTTTGTTCCTTTTGCATTCGAGCCAACGCAATCCCACGGAATTCTCACCGACATCAAGCGCGCCTCCGCATTTGATCAACTGCGTAACCTCGCGGTGAGCCGTATTTACCTCGACAACATCGACCACCTGACGGCGTATTGGGTCAGCCTCGGATTGCCTCTCGCGCAGGTCTCGTTGAGCTACGGTGTGGACGATCTCCATGGAACAATCCTGGAGGAAAAAATTTTCCACATGGCCGGCGCCACCACGCCGCAGCAGCAGACTATCGCCGCCCTTGAACACGCCATCCGCGAAGCTGGGCGTGAGCCTGTCCAGCGCGACAGTCATTACCGGCATATTTCGCACCGGTCGGCTGGGACACGTGCAGTATCAGCCTCTCCCGAGCTTGCGTGCGCGTGAATGGTAGGGCGTGACCGTCGGGCGCGCCGGTAACGAATGCTGCGCATCGGCTGTGTAAAATATCTCAACGCTCGTCCGCTTATCCGTGGCTGGCGCGGCAATGTGGAGTTCGATCATCCGTCTGCCTTGTGTCAGCGACTCGCGAAAGGCCAGCTCGACGTCGCCCTTGTTTCCAGCTTCGAATTTCTGCGCAACCCAATTTATCGAATCGTTGACGACGTTTCCATTTCATCGGACGGCCCGGTTTATAGTGTAGTAGTTGCCCACTGTGGTGCATTCCCGGACATCGAGGAAATCGAACTTGATCCGGCATCTGAAACTGCAGTCAATCTCTTGCGTTGTCTTCTCGCAGAATTTGGATTGACGCCTCGTTTGACCGGCGGAACTCCGCAGAGCGCAGGATCACCTCGCGCGCGACTCATCATCGGTGATCAAGCGATTTCCTTTCGGCAAAACCACGCCGAGGCATTTCAATTCTGGGATCTTGGTGAGCAATGGAAGAAACTTACCGGGTTGCCGTTTGTTTACGCGCTCTGGCTGGTGCGGCTGGAAGTCGCCGATGCCAAATCAATCGCTCAACGCCTGCGCGGGTTACGAGACCAAAATCTTGCCGACCTCCAGGGCGTCGTGGCAGACGCTGTGGCAAACATTGCTCATGAAAATCGGGCAATTACTCGGGAATTTCTTGACCGTTATTACGACGAATATCTTCGATTCGGCTTTGGAACCCGAGAGAAGCAAGGGTTGCAGACTTTCGCAGATCTGTGCGTGAAACACGGAGTGCTTTCAAAGCGAGCCCGCGAGTTTAGCCTGGTGTAAGAAGTTGGATAACAATCGAGCGACTCGTTCTGCGATCCATGTCCAATTAACGCTTCTCGTCGGTTAAACCGAGGTCGAGATCGTAAAGCTGCCAGCCTGAGCCTGTGAAATGAAATCTGAGTTTGATTCCATCACGATCGACGACAAAACTGCGCGGTCCTGTGAAGAACGCGTATTTCACTTTGGACAAGTTTTCATTTTTGCCGAATTCGAAATGGAACTCTCGCGGGGCTTTCAAGTTCTTTAGCGCTTCGGGATTTGAGAGCAGCGCCGAGATCCCCTCAGGTGTGACATAAGCATCGATGATGGCATCGATGAGCGTTGGCCCGAGATTACTCCAGCGCTTACGACTGCTTGTCTTGCTGGCGAAACGCGCCAGCAGTTGCCTTTTCAGGGAAGCTCCGGACCGCAGGGAAGTCAACGCGCGCACTTATTGCCGCGGCATCCCGCGATTGTACGGCGGCTGTGAATCGCCAAAACGCAAAATAAGGCGACGCGCCGTAAGTCAGTAGAACGATAATGCAAAAGGTGACCAACCAACGGATTAGTCTCATTTGAGTGTACCTTTACAGACGGTTGTGCATGTTGGAACTGATGCCTCACATCATTTCGTCCCGCGCTATCTTGTCATGCAATGCGCAGCGAATAAACTGAGCGGTGCAGGACCGATGGATTCTACCGCCGTGCGAGAATCTGAATGGCGGCGCGATTGCGTGGAACGAGATTTGTGCGTCAGAATGCATCGCGCGACTGCTTTTTCGGAAAGGCTTTCGGAGCACTGACGATGTTCAAACCTTCCTGCGGCCGCGTCTTAGCTCGCTGAGCGATCCATTCTTGCTCCCGCAAATGCGTCCAGCAGTGGCTCGCATTCTGGGTGCGCTCGATTCGCACGAACGCATCGTGCTGTTTGGAGATTACGATGTCGATGGAGTGACCTCCCTGGCGTTGCTCGCAGAAATGCTACGCGGTTATGGCGCGACGCCGGAATTTTTTTTGCCTTTGCGAATGGAGGAGGGCTACGGGTTGAGCCACGAAAGCGTCGAACGTTGCCTCGAACAATTTCGTCCACATTTGCTGATCGCCATTGATTGCGGCACCGCTTCCGTCGCTGAGATTGCTGAACTCAAGAACAGCGGCGTCGATGTTATAGTGCTCGACCACCACGAACCGAAATCACAGTTGCCCGATTGCGTCGCAATCGTGAATCCAAAGGCTGATTCAGCCTCACCACTTCAGTATCTCTGCAGCGTGGGGATCGTATTCAAGCTTTGCCATGCGCTGCTGAAAACGCGACCGCTGCCTGAGTTTGATTTGAAATCAAAACTCGATCTTGTCGCGCTCGGCACCGTGGCTGACATCGTGCCGCTAGTGGAAGAGAACCGGGTGCTGGTGCAGCGCGGAGCGGTCGAAATCGGCCGCACGTCGCGCGTCGGTCTTAAGAAGTTAATGCAAGTCGCCGGAGTGCGTCCCCCCATTTTGCCTGACGATATTGGTTACCGCCTGGGGCCGCGATTGAACGCCGCGGGCCGATTGAGCACGGCGGAGAAATCTCTGCGACTGTTGCTCACAAACGATGAAGAGCAGGCGACGGCACTGGCTATAGAGCTGGACGAACAAAACCGCGCACGCCAGGAGGTGGAGAAGCAAATTCTTACTGCAGCCATTGTGGCAATCGAAAAACAATTCGATGCGTCGCGTGACGCAGCCATCGTCGCGGGCGCACGCGGTTGGCATCCTGGCGTGCTGGGCATCGTAGCGTCGCGGATTGCTCGAAAATATAATCGGCCAACTGTCCTGATCGCTTTCGATGAGAATGGCGTCGGCAAGGGAAGCGGACGGAGCATCGAGGGGCTAAATCTCGTCGACGCGCTGACTCGGTGCGCAGCCACGCTCGAGAAATTCGGCGGCCACGAAATGGCAGCCGGTCTGGCGTTGCACGAGGAAAATTTTTCGAAATTTGCGGAAGCGTTTTGCGGAACCGCGGGCGAGTTACTTTCAGAAGAAGCCCTGCAACGCTCGCTGCGACTGGATCACGAGCTGCCGTTCACAAGCATCGATATCGAACTTCTGCGCTGGCACGAACTCTTGCAGCCGTTCGGAAATGGAAATCCGCAGCCGCTTTTCTTCGCGCGTGCGGTCGAGCCCGTCGCGCCGCCGCGAGTCTCAAACGAAAAGCATCTCATATTTCGGTTGCGCCAAGGCGACCGGCATCGTCGCGCCGTTTATTTCGACGGCGCGACCAATGAACTTCCAGCGCCGCCCTGGGACGTCGCGTTCCGCATTGGGGCGGATGAATACGACGGGCAGACTTTGGTGGGCATGAGGATCGAGGGCTTGCGCGCAGCCGAACAGGCTTGAAGTGCCAAGTTCGAATGGCATGACGAGCGTTTCGACAAAGCTTGAGGATTTACGCTGGATCCCGCGCCCGCGATTGCTCGCACTGAGGCGGCTCGGGATCGAGACGACGGAAGATTTGTTGACCCATTTCCCGCGGCGTTATGAGGATCGGACCGAGTTCCCACAGTTTCCGCGGGAAGAAACCGACGCTCCTATCTGTCTCTGTGGGGAGGTGATCAAAACGTCGCTACGCCGGTTTGGCGGCTGGAAGAAAATCTTTGAAGCGACCCTCGAGGAATCGCAACCGAATGCGCTGAGCGAGCCGCTGGTATGCCGCTGGTTCAACCTGCATTACGTGCAGAAAATGGTCGCCACGGGTCAGCGCATCGTTGTTTTCGGTAGGCCGCGTCTGCGGGGAAAACGAATTTGCATGGATCATCCGGAGTTTGAGGTGATCGAGAACGATGAGGAGATATCGATCCATTTTCGACGTATCACGCCGATCTATCCTGCGACTGAAGGTCTCTCGCAGCGCGTCTTGCGCGGCATTATCTATCGTGTCTTGCACGAGTTTCCAGATGGCGGATGGCAATCGATCGCCCCAGCTAGCTTGGTGCGCGGCGAGCGACTGGACGCGATTCGAGCGATACATTTTCCTGAAAGCTTGGAAGCGCGGGACGCCGCGCGCGAGCATCTCGTGCTTTCGGAATTCTTTGCCATGCAGATGCTGATTGCGTCGCGGCGTTTCGAGTCATCCACCCAACCCGGCCAGGCACACTGCGGATCAGGGGCGCTGCTCGACAAATTCTTAAACGCGCTTCCGTTCGAATTGACTGCTGCGCAGCGAAAAGTCATCGCGGAAATCCGGCGCGATCTGGCAGCGAATTATCCCATGAACCGTTTGTTACAAGGCGACGTCGGCTCGGGAAAAACAGTGGTCGCGATTGCGGCAATGCTTCTTGTGGTCGACGCGGGACAGCAGGCTGCGTTCATGGCGCCGACGCAGATTCTGGCCGAGCAACATTACGAAGTACTGCGGCGTTGGCTCGATCCGCTGGGCGTCAGCCTGGCCTTACGAACAGCCGCAAGGCAGGAAGAAAGCGGACCATTGCGGTTATTTGCCGTCGACGACCCCCAAATCATTGTCGGGACGCATGCATTGCTTTACGAAAGTGTTTCGTTTTCGAATCTCGGGCTGGCGGTCATTGATGAGCAGCACAAGTTCGGAGTGGCACAGCGCGCCCGGTTGACTGCCCGCGAGCCGGCACCGGACGTGCTGGTGATGACCGCGACGCCGATCCCGCGCACGCTAACGATGACCATTTACGGCGACCTCGACGTTTCGACGATTGACGAAATGCCAGGGAATCGTGGCAAGATTGTCACCGCAGTCCGCGACAGCTCGAAGCTTGGTGAGGTTCTAAGCTTCTTGCGGACGCAGTTGGAGAAAGGACGTCAGCTTTATGTGATCTACCCGTTAATTGATGAAAGCGACAAGCTGGACGTGAAAGCTGCCGGGGTAGAATATGAGCTATGGCGTGAACGCCTGCAGCCGTTCCGATGCGAATTGCTTCATGGCCGGATTCCGGCGTCGGAAAAGCAGCAAATCATGGATCGATTTCGCCGCGGCGCCACCCACGCGTTGATCAGCACGACTGTGCTCGAGGTCGGCATCGATGTGGCAAATGCAACCATGATGCTCATTGAAAATGCCGAGCGATTTGGTCTCGCTCAGCTGCATCAGCTTCGGGGCCGGATCGGTCGGGGCGAACACACGTCGTATTGCATATTGCTAAGTTCGAGCCAGGCGAAAGAAGCATCGGCGAAGCTCCCGGTCTTGGAACGAACAACGAACGGGTTTGAAGTGGCGGAAGCGGACTGGGAATTGCGCGGCCCGGGTGACGTGCTTGGCACAGCACAAAGCGGCTTGCCTGCGTTAAAGATTGGCGATTTGAAACGCGACGCAGACATGGTGCGGCGCGCCCGCGCGGCTGCGATCTCGATCTTCGAAATGGACCCACGCTTGGAGCTGCCGGAGAATCAACGTTTCCGACGCTTAATTGTCGAACAACAGGGACAAAGTTTCTCTCACATAAGTTAATGAAAAACCTCGCAAAATTTTTGCTTTTTGTACTGCTGCTGAGTGCAGGAATTTCGCTGCTCTACGATTACCGCCTCAAACATGGCGGTTTAAAGAGTTCGTCCGGGCGCACACCGGAAAAATACACATTTGCTTCCGAGTCGGCGGTCAATCCAAAACAAGTCGCGTCGTTGGAATCGTTGAATCAGGAGCGGCGTGCGCTGGTCAAGAGCGTCGTGCCGTCGGTCGTAGCTGTGAAGACATCGACTAAGATCGCTATCCGGCGTGAATATGGAATTGATCCGTTCGAATTCTTCTTTCCAAACCAGCGACGATTTCGCAATCCAAGCGACGAAGCTCTGGTGCAAAATTCACTTGGGTCGGGAGTCATTGTGACCAATGAGGGTCACATCATCACCAACAATCACGTGGTGACCGACAGACAAGGCCGTGCCGTCGATCAAATTGAAGTGCAACTGGCCGATGGCCAAACCAAGAAGGCGCGTCTGGTGGGCGCCGATGAACAAGTAGATCTCGCTGTGCTCAAAATCGATGACCCGGCTGTTAAACCGCTCAAGCTTGCTGACTCCGACATGGTGCAGCCCGGAGATTTTGTCCTGGCGATTGGTAATCCGCTTGGATTTGAGGAAACCGTAACAGACGGGATCATCAGTTCAAAAGGCAGGCCGAATCGCAGCGATTTATTCGCCAGTCTGCTGCAGACTAACGCCGCGATCAATCCGGGTAACAGCGGCGGCCCATTGATCAACCTCCGCGGCGAGGTGATTGGGATCAATACCGTGATAGCCTCGACCACTGGCGGCTCGCAAGGATTGGGATTCGCGATTCCATCGAACACAGTTCGCAGCGCGCTCGAAAGTTTGCTGAAACAGGGACGGATCATTCGGGGATATCTCGGCATTCAGTCGGGACCGCCGCAGCGTGGCGCCGTCAACGCGGACACTGGAGGCGTAACTGTGGGCGAAGTAGTTTCCGGGTCCCCCGCAGAACAGGCAGGCCTGCAGCCCGGCGATGTCATCCGCAAGTTCGACGAGCATGACGTGAAGAATTTTAGTACGCTTCGCACACTCGTCGCCCAGGCGCCGTTGGATAAGCAGGTAGAGCTTCAAATCGTCCGCAATGGAAAACCGTTAACGGTAAAAACGCAGATTAAAGAGCAACCAGTTGACTATGAAAGCGCGCGCGTTCTTCCTCGCGGAAACCAGCCGCAGCCACAAGGCCCGCGACAGCCTAACGACGAGGAAACGGTCGATAGTCCGCTGGCGTCAATTCACGTGGACGAACTCACTCCGGAAAGAGCGCGCCAGCTTGATCTGCCTTCGAACGTGCAAGGGGTCTTGGTCACCGACGTCGATCCCGACAGCGGCGTAGCAGAATTGCAGAAAGGCGATGTGATTGAAGAAATCAATCAACAGCCTGTTACGTCAGTTTCCGACTACAAGAAGATTGCTGGGTCGATCGATCCAAACCAGCCGCAAGTTTTATCTGTCTGCCGCCATCGCGCGCGGTCGTTCCTGGTTTTGCGACCGCGGTAAATGGTAGGGACAGCGCGCTGCGCTGTCCGGACGCCGCGGCGCGGCGTCCCTACCATCGTCAGCACGGAATCGCGTGACGGCGGCACACGCCGGAAAGCATTTCCCACAGCGCGTCGAGAACGCGATTCACGGATGCTCTCACGGATTCAAAATTCTCATTGCCCACGTATTCGCCCAGAAGCCTTTGCTCGGCGGCAGAGTGTTCGCGATCGGCTTCGATGTGCACGCTGAAGTATTGGTAATGTTTGGGGTTAGCGAAGCCGTAATGTTTTCTCAATCCGTCAATTTTGGACTCGCAAATCGCCGGGATTTGACTTTCGTACGCATATAGCGCCGCCAGGCCTTCCGCGGTTGATCCGTCGCGGCAAACCGATCGGAACGTGTCGATCAGCCTTTTTGTTTCAGACCATTTCTCGGCGTTTTGTGCATCCCGGGCGGATACGCCAAGACCTTCGGCAAAGTTAAGCCAAAGCTGGGGATGACTCGGTGAGCCAGCCTCCTCGTCGATCAGATTGTTGAGCAACTCCTTGCGTGTCGATTGATCGTCACACTTTGCGTGAATCGCTGAGAGATACGTCGGAAACGCCGCAACGTGCTGATAATACTGCCGCGCATAATCCGCGAGGGCTTCTCTGCTCAGGTCGCCCCGCGTCCACGCGAGGTAAAACGGATGTTTCAAGAGATGTTTCGCTGCAATGTCGTTATCGATTTGGTCAAGATCTTGATTCATAGACTTTTTGCTCTTCCACAGATTAGGCAGATTAACACAGATTTATTCAATCTGATTTTAATGTTGCGATGATTGGCGGAATCTTTGGATCAGTTTCATGCCGTTTGCAAAAGGTGTTTAATCCCGCGAATTGGGATGAGCACCCAGCTAGGGCGATTATTTAATTCATAACCGATTTCGTAAACGGCTTTGTCGAGCAGATACGCTTCCAGCATCACCTGGAAATCATCGCTGGTTTTAGGGATGAACATCGCGTCCCTGGTCGTGCTCAGATAGCTTTGCAGAAAGATGCTGCTCGTCTGACGATACCAGAGATCGGCCCAGCGTTCGAGGAAAGGCACATCCTCTTTGCGCATCGCCTGCTGCCAGAGGGCGGCGTACGCGGCATATTGAAAGGACCGCATCATGCCGGCGACATCCCGCAGCGCGGACCGTTTCATTTTACGGTCGCTTAGAGGACGCGCCGGTTCTCCTTCAAAATCAAGAATGACGAAATCTTTACCGGTATAAAGCAGTTGGCCTAAATGGTAGTCACCGTGAATCCGGATCTTCGCGGCGTTCGCTCGACGATCGAGCAATCGTTTTTCGCGCGCCAATATTTCTTTTTCCGCAGCCAGCACTTCCCGCGCTTCACTCCGGAATTTCGCAGGGACGTCCGACAATTTCTTCTCCAAAGACGTAAACGCTCGGCGCAGGGATGTGCGCATGCTTTGGTAAACGGAGCGCTGTGCCATGGCGTTGAATGGTTCCGGTGCGAATGCGGGGTCGTCGCTGCGTGACGCGAGCGCACGGTGCAGTTCCCCCGTGCGTTGCCCCAGGAGTTTTACCTTTTCGGGATACACACCGCCGACCAATTCCTCGATGAGGGGACCGGGCGCTGCTGTTTCATTCTGAAGATCTGCTTTGCGCTCCAGCACGCGCTCGTAGTAGCGTCCGAGCGCGTCCACAGTCAGCGTCCAAACGTTGCCTTCATTCGGGACCGCACGTTGCAAAAGGCAAACAACAGTTGGCTCCGCCTTTGGCCGGCGATATTCCAGCGCTCCGACGAAAGCTGGCACGTTTGGAAAATCAGTTTGCTCCGTTAGAAATCGCGTGATTTCTACGTCAGGGTTCACACCGTTCTCGAGTTTGCGATAGAGTTTCAGAAAAAATTTATTGTCAAAGAGCATTGAAGAGTTGCTCTGTTCTGCGGCCAGGACATGCGAGTCGGCGGAGGCATCAAAGTCTTGCAACTCGAGGCCCGACGTTGTAAGGCCGACGAATTGTCCGCCCTCGGCTCTGAGGGTGCGACGCCGCACGATGGCGTCGAACAATTCCGAGCGAAACGTCGCATCCCAAATGGCATCGCACAGGACGGCGCCGTTCTTTCGTCCGAAGTGCGCTACGATCGCGTGGGGCGCATTCTGCGTAATGGAGTGCGCCGTTTCGCCTGACGCGATTTTTACCGGAATGGTGTACGTTTCCGTTGGAGCATCCAGATAATTTATGTCCACGAACCAGAGACGCGCGCCTTCGGCATCAGCCGAAAAAGCGAGCTGCTCCGTCACTTTTAGGTTCCGAAAGGTACGCGCTTTGGAGCCAAACCAGCGGGAATTCTGGATGTGATTTGGAAGAACGTCGCGTTCGAGTTGTTCTCGCTGGCTGTTACCAAGCAGGACCTCCAGCTGAGCTGGCGCTTTGATGGTGGGAACAACGTGTTTCTTCGGCGCGCGCCGAGTGTCGGTTGGCGAGTACAACGCGAACCAGTAATAGGCATGTGGGCCGAGTGTGATGACGTACCGTGTTCTCTTGATGGGCCGAAACAGATTCCGACTAAAAACTTCCATCGGCACGCAGCCGGCAAAACGCGAGAGATCCAGCTCGGCCGACTGCGAGAAGCGCGAGAGACTTGCCACCACCACTATCGTCTCGTTTTCCCAGCGGCGAAGAAACGCCAGCACTTTCGGATTATCTGGATTCAGAAATTCGAGAGAGCCGCGCGAGAATGCCTTGAAATTTTTTCGCATCGCGATCACACGACGTATCCACCATAACAACGATGAAAGATTTTTCTGCTGGTTCTCAACGTTAACGGCTTCGTAGTGATATTCAGGATCGATCGTGACCGGAAGGTAAAGCTGTTGCGGATTTGCTCTTGAAAATCCCGCGTTGCGGTCCGGGCTCCACTGCATGGGCGTACGGCAACCGTTACGATCGCCCAGATAAAAATTGTCGCCCATGCCGATCTCATCACCGTAGTAGATGATGGGCGTGCCTGGCATGGAGAAGAGCAGCGTGTTCAGTAGTTCGATTTTTCGGCGGTTATTCGCGAGGAGTGGAGAGAGCCGCCGCCGGATGCCAAGATTGATACGCGCGTGCGGATCGGTGGCGTAAACCCGATACATATAGTCGCGCTCCTCGTCGGTCACCATTTCCAGCGTGAGCTCATCGTGATTGCGCAAAAACATTGCCCACTGGCAATTATCCGGGATTGCCGGCGTCTGTTCCATGATATCGATGATCGGAAAACGATCCTCCATCTGCAGCGACATGAACATGCGCGGCATCAGCGGGAAATGAAAACTCATGTGCGTTTCGTCGCCCGTGCCGAAATAGGCCGCGGCGTCCTCCGGCCATTGGTTGGCTTCTGAAAGCAGCATCCGATTCGGAAACTTTGCATCAACGTGTGTGCGCAGTTCGCGGAGAAATTGGTGCGTCTCGGGTAGATTCTCGCAGTTCGTGTCTTCGCGTTCGTACAAATACGGGATGGCATCGAGACGAAGCCCATCTACCCCCATCGAAAGCCAGAAATCACAGACCTTCTTCACCGCCTCGTGCACGGCTGGATTATCAAAATTCAGATCCGGTTGATGTGAATAAAAGCGGTGCCAGTAATACGCTTTTGCGATCGGGTCCCATGCCCAATTGGACGGCTCGAAATCTTTGAAAATGATTCGGGCGTCCTTGTATTTTTCCGGCGTTTCGCTCCAGACATAAAAGTCCTTGTAAGCGAGATCGTCATCGCTGTAGCCGGAGTCGCCGACCCCAGGTATCCGTTCGCTGCCGCGGTCAGCGCCGGCCGCTACAAAGCCGTATTTAGCAACTGCGCGTCGCGACTTTTGGAACCACGGATTTTGATCGGACGTGTGATTGATCACCAGTTCGGTGATCACGCGCAGATTGCGCTGATGTGCGGCGCCGAGAAACGCTCGGAAATCGTCGAGCGTGCCGAAATTTGGATTTACATTAAAATAATCGGCAATGTCGTAGCCGTCGTCGCGCATCGGAGACGGATAGAACGGCAGCAACCAAATCGCCGTGACGCCGAGTTCCTGCAGATAATCCAGTTTTTCCATGAGCCCCCGAAAATCGCCCATGCCGTCACCATCGCTGTCGCAAAATGTTTTAACGTGCAGTTCGTAGATGATGGCGTCCTTGTACCAAAGCGGATCGACGGATGTATTGGTATCCTCCTGTCCCATGGATTAACTCTTGACGCATGAAACGTGCAGCGCAATTGATCGATTTTGTATCTTCGAAAGCAATGCGTCCGTTTGCCTTAACACACCCGATTACGGTATCAGCACTTGATCGATTTGTTGACGGCAGTTTTTACTACGCATGGGACGTTCGGCACTAACTTCTTCCACGAGACGCAAACCAAAGAAGCGTGTGCGAATGACACGGTCGCGGCAGAAACCGTTCACCATCGCCCCGCAACTCGAACCCGGAGTGCCGAGTGACTTCGAACTCATGAAGGGTATCCAGGCTGGTGATGCCGATGCGCTGTCTCAGCTCTACGACCGCTATAACGGCATTCTGAAGGCGCTGATCCTGCGAGTCATTCACAACGAGGCTGAGGCCGACGATCTCTTGCAGGAGATTTTCATGGAGATCTGGAACCAGGCTAAAAATTTTTCCGAGCAAAAGGGTAAACCGCTCGGCTGGATGGTAACGCTCGCACGCCGGCGGGCCATCGATGGTCTCCGCAAGAAGCAGGCTTACGCGCGCGCAGAGGAACGCCTGCAGAACGAAACGGAACAGCAGCCCGACGCATGGGTGCACAACGCCACCGAAGAAGAAATTGTGTTGAGCGACACGCGCGTGCTGATTCGCAAGGTAATAATGAGCCTGCCACCGGCTCAGCAACAGGCAATAGATCTTGCATTTTTCAGAGGCATGAGCCAGCGCGAAATCGCAGCGAAAACGAATACACCGTTAGGGACGGTAAAAACCAGGCTTGAACTCGGACTCAAAAAAATATATGACGGCCTCAAGGACCTGAAAGATGAACTTTGAGCAGTTTCAAAATCAGTCTCGACTTTACGTGATTGGCGCGCTGGAGCCTGAGGAACTGGACGAGTTCGAGAAGGCGCGTAAGAAATTCGGGAAAAAGGCCGACGACTTCATCAGCAAATGCTACGCGTTGCACGAAGCATTCGCGTTGAGTCTGCGTCCTGCGAAATCTTCCGACGCGATCAAGGAACGGCTCATGGCGATGGTAAAGGCCAAGAAGGAATCCTCGGCTGGTTAGTTCCCGTTTGGCGCGAGCGAGGCGACGATCTTTTCAAAGCGCGGGTCGCCGCGGATCAGGTCCCACTCAGGATCGAGAAGTAGCCCGCCATAACTTGGCCCGCATGGAATTTTACTGACTGTCTCCAACTGTTCCAAGGCGAGATCTTTTTCCCCCGTCAGTGCGTAGATGCTGGCGAGAATGGTGATCGCCCTTGCGCCATCCCAGGCATCTTTTGAAACTGGAGCCATGTCGCACGCGGTGCGGCCCTCACGGATTGCTTTCTCTTTATCCCCTAGCTCAGCGTCGATGAGCGCCAACACACTCAGCGGTTTTACATTTTGTGGTTGAGTACGGACGAGTTTCTCTGTTTCAACGCGTGCAGCTATAAAAGCGGCATGTGCAGCGGGCGCGTCTTGTCGCAGTTTGGCCAGTAACCCTTTATGCCACGCGCGCGGAACTCGATAATCAGCCTGTCTAATATAGTTTTCGCTAGAAAGGTTAGCGAACGCACGCGCTGCCCCGGAAGGATCACGCTCCCGCAATGCAAGTTCGAATGAGATAACGGCTACCTCGGCTGCTGACTCCGGGCCTTCGGCTTCGATTGTGTTTAGCACAGTGCGCAACGACACCATGTCCGCGTACGCTTCAACCCGGATCAACGCCGGATACATTCGCATGGCAGCGCTGCGTGGCTCCACCGCTACCGCGCGATCGAACATCGCGATTGCCTCTCGATGTTTGCGTAAAATTGCGTAAAACTCCCCCAGATCGAGGAGCGTGCTCGCATTCCGAGGGTCCAAGTCCACCGCGTGTTCAAGATTCGGAATTATTTCGTCCCAGTGTCCTTGACGGTGAGCAATTAAACCGAGGAAGTGAAAGATTTCTGCGTTGTTAGGCAGTGCGCGTTGGGCTTTGGCCAGTTCCGCTCGTGCCCGATCGTAGTTGTGATAACCCCAATAGAAGTGGATCGCCTGCGCCAGATGCGTTTCGCCGGCATCGGGTTGAAGGCGGACCGCCGCTCTGACACTTGTTTCGGCTAATGCCAGACGCGCTTCAGTGTGATCGATGTCATCGAAGTAAATTAAATCGTGTTCGTAGGCGAGCTGACAATGAGCGAGCAGAAAGGTCGGATCCCGCGCCACCGCCTGGTCAAGGAGCTGAACCGCCTTTAAAGCATTTTCCTTTTCGCGAGAGGGGTAAAGGTAGACTTCATAGATGAGTTCTTTTGCTCGCAGATAAAGGTCGTAGGCGGCCAGATTTTTGGTTGGTCCCTCCGCGATGGCCGCCTTCTCTTTTGGCGACAGTTTAGCCTGGAGCTGGTCCGCGATTGTCTGCGCAATCTCGCTCTGGATGGCAAAGACGTCCGCCAAGTCTCGATCATAGTGTTCAGCCCAAAGATGCGCATCGTTGCGCGCGTCGATTAGTTGCACATTGACCCGAACTCGTCCGCCCGCGCGTTGCACACTGCCTTCTACTACATGCGAAACAGCCAATGTTTTTGCGATCTCGCGAAGGTTACGTTCCAAGTCGCTTTTGTATTTCATCACGCTGGTTCGACTGATGACTTTCAGGTCGGCAACCTTGGCGAGATCGGTGAGGATTTCGTCTTGCATGCCTCCGACGAAGAAGGCGTTTTCTTCGTCTTTGCTGAGATTTTGAAATGGTAGCACGGCGATGCGTTTCTCCGGCGGCGCACTCGTCGTCGGGTTTCCGCCGGAAGCGGCGACCGACGCAACAGATTGATTTCCTTTCGGTGCCAGTGAAGCGAGGATTTGCTCAAAGCACGGGTTACCCCGCAGTGGATCCCACCACGGCATCAGCTTCAAGTCGCCATAGCTCACGCTGCTTGGAAGCCGACTAGCGCGGGCAAGCTGCTCGCAAGCAAGATCGTTGGCGCCAACCCACGCAGCGATTCTAGCCAAACATACAATCATCGCAGGGCCGCTGCGTGCATCTTTCTCCACTGGAAGAAGCTCAACGCCGCGCCGACCCTCGCGCAGCGCTTCATCGTTTCGCCCAAGGCCCGCGTCAACTAAACCAAGTATGCAGAGGGCACCAGCATCATCGGGGTTGGTGCTAACCAATTTCTCCTGCTCCGCGCGCGCGGCAGTGAACGCTACATGTGCCCTGGCATCATCTTTTGTCATCCGAGCGATAAGACCTTCTATGAGACCGGGGCCATATTTTATTTTTTCCGTGCCGATACTGTTATCCCCAAGCGCGGCTAAAGCATTGGCAGCCGCAGCAGCATCACGCTCCGCCAGTGCGCACAAGAGCCAGTAATCGGCGACACTTTTAAGTGCGCCGGGGTCTTTCGCCTGGATTTCATCGATCAATTGATGCACGGCCTCGGTATTGGCTTTCCAATCAATTTCCACGTTCGCGCGATCGATTTTCACTTCGAGGTCGTCGGGTCTTAGAGCTATCGCGCGATCCAGGACAGCTTGTTGATCCGCGTAACGGCGAAGATCATCATAAAGGATCGCAATCTGTCGCAGCAGGTTGAAGTTGCGCGGGTCGAGATCAAGCGCCCGCTCCAGGTTTTGTGTCGATTCATCCCATCGCCCCTGCCGCCTCCGGATAAAACCGATTAGTTGAAATACCCAAGGATCATTGGGCAGAGTAGGACGAGCGCTTTCCACTTCAGTCAACGCACCCTCGTAATCGCGGTAGCCCCAATAAAGATTCCACGCACGCGCCAGATGCACTTCGCCTGCATCGGGGCGAAGGCGAGAGGCCGCATGGACGGCCGCTTCAGCCAGCTTCAGGCGCGCAGGCGTGTGATCCCAGCCATCGAAGTAAACGTAGTCGTGGGTCCAGGCCAGTTGGCAGTACGCCTGGAAAAAGGTCGGGTCACGCAGCACAGCCTGGTTCAACAGATCTGCGGCCTTTAGCAAACTCGCTTTCCTCGTAGCGGTAGAGCCTACAACGGTATCCAGTAGGAGTTCTTTGGCGCGGTTATAGAGATCGAACGCAGTGAGGTCGGCTGTTGGGGGTCGCTTAATAGCCACCTTTTCTGCAGCAGAGACTTTGGCGTGAAGGCGCTCAGCTACTTTTTGCGCGATTTCGCTTTGGATCGCGAACAGGTCTTTCAAATCGCGATCGTACTGTTCTGCCCAGACGTGCGTATCGCTACGGGTGTCGATCAACTGGGCGTTTATATGGAGCCAGGCTCCGGTCTTGCGTACGCTGCCCTCCAGCACGTGTGACACATGGAGCGCACCGCCAATTTCGTGCGTGTCTTGCTTGCCGCGATATTGCATCACGCTCGCCCGGCTGATCACTTTGAGATCTGCAATCTTTGCCAGCTTGGTTAGCAGATCGTCCTGAACACCGTCAGCAAAGGAGGCGTCCTCTCTGTCGTTGCTCAAGTTCTCAAACGGCAGGACGGCAATGCGTTTCTCCGGCACTGCCGAATTGGAAACAGATTCGGCAGTTGCCGGATGCGTACGCAGTGAACGAAAAACCAAGAATGCAGATGCGCCGAGAATCAGGATAACGGTGAATGCGATCGCGACGCGGTTGTGCTGTACACTGCTTGCCTGGGCAGAACAGCGTCGCAGCCTCGCTGCTAACTCGCTTGCGCTAGGACGGGCTGCTGGCTCAATTGCGAGCATCGATCTGAGCAGCGATCTTACGGAAGACGGAACACGCGCCGTCTTCAGTTGTTCGATGGGAAGAGTCTCTGATTTATGGGCGCGTCGAATTTCCTCAATGTTGCGGCCGGCAAATGGCGTTTTTCCCGTCAGCGCAAACCAGAGCGTAGCGCCTAACGAGTAAATGTCCGAGCGCACATCGACCGGGCCGCTCTCAAATTGCTCAGGGCTCGCGAAATTTGGTGTGCCAACGAATTCTCCGTGTGTAATGTCCATTTCGCTTTCGGCATCCGCGATCGCCTTGGCGAGGCCGAAATCGATTACTTTCACCTGCACTTCTGCGGCATCGCCTTGCTCCAGCATAATGTTGCCCGGCTTAAGATCGCGGTGGATCAAGCCGTGAGCCGATGCGGCCATCAGCGCTCGTGAGACCTGAATTGCAATTTCCAAAACCAGGCTTGGCTTTAACGGACCATCCCTGCGCACGCGACCCTCGAGCGTTTCACCTTCGACCAACTCCATTGCGTAATACCGGCGACTGCCATCTGGCGAACCGCCGAATTGATAGACCGCAGCCACGTTCGGGTGGCGCAGGGCAGCCGCGGCGCGCGCTTCACGCAAGAAGCGCTTGTGTACCGCGTCTGAACTGCGCGCGAGCGTAGGCACCTCGATTACCTTTATGGCGACCTTGCGACGCAGCACCTGGTCCACTGCGAGATAGGTCACGCCCATCGCCCCGCGACCCAGTTCCCAGCGAGAGCCATCTTCGCGCCGCGCGATCTCGAAATCGCCAAAGACTAATGAGACTGGCGCTGCGCTCTCAACGTCTGATTTGTCGAGAGCCGCCCGCAGCAGGCAGGCCAGGCACCGGCCTTTACGGTTTAATGGCTCGCCGCACACCGAGCAGGTGGCGACAACAGAAGCCACCGATATAGCCATGGTGGGTCCTCCTTCAGACTGCGGTTAATACATGGAGCAACTCGTGCAGCTCTTCCTCGACCTCGGATTCGGTGTCCACAGTTTCGCCGCACTTCGGCGCACAACACTTCGCGGTAGCGTGCTCGCAAACGGGTGACATGGCTGCGACACTATGTCGATGAAAAGACGTGCGTGATCTCAAACAAAATTCCTTTCTCAACTTTGGCCATTCCGCGCGCATTGTAGCCGATAGCGCCTCTACTCATTTTTTTGCTGCACTGAGCCTTGAAATATTTTGTTAACGAGCGCCTGAAAGCGTAGATCAGAACGGAGTATATCGAATTGAGGCTGAATATTAATAAACACAAGGAAATCGTCCGATTCTCGATAAGCCTTTTCGAGCCAGAAGATTGCCTGCTTGCGTTCGCCCAGGATAGAATAGATTCCCGCGACTTCGGAGGCGGGAGTTGTACCTGCCTCATAACTTTTCCTGGCCGATTCGAGCCGGTTGGGCCAGTAGGTCGGGCCAACTACTGCCCGGTAGCTGTTCTGGAGCGGTCCGCTCAACACATACCATGCCCTGGGAGCGTCGTTACCGGTCATGTCAATGGCGCGGCCGCGTCGGGCAAGCTCGAGCGCTTGTTCGTGCTCCTCCAATGCTTCCTTGTAGCGACCGAGCCGATCGTAAGTCTCCGCCAAAGCGAAATGTGCAAACGGGAAATCGCGATCCATCTCGATCGCTTTGTTGAAGCATTCGATAGCGCGGTCGTATTGCTTTGAATAAAGATAGGGACAACCAACCATTGTGTTGATGATGACAGAGAACGGATCGAGCTCCTTGGCCTTTTCCATTTCGGCAATCGATTCAGTTATGCGGCCGGTTACCGCCAGGTAGATCGAATACCATTGATGGCCGGTCGAGTAGTTCGGGTTGAGTTGGAGTCCTCTTTTGTATTCGGCCTCGGCCCCGTCTCCCCACCTGTGCCAATGCCTAATGTTGGCCAGCGATATATGCGCTTCGGCTAATTCATCATCCAGCTCCAGCGCTTTCAGGGCGGCAGCTTCCGCTTTCGGGTACGCTTCCTTGCCCGGCGTCTGACTGTAATTAGGCAGAACGGCGTAGGCGTCTGCCAAACCTACGTAAGCTGGTCCATAGCCTGGGTCTTTATCGATCGCCTGAGTAAAGTAAGTGATAGCTGTCTTCAGCCCATCGCTTGTGCGTTTATTCCAGAAATAGCGCCCTTTTAAATAAAGCTGATGCGCTTCAGGATTTTCCGTCGGGTGAGCGCTGATGGCCTGTTCTTCGCGCCCGGTTAGTTTCGCCCGCAACTGGTCAGCGATGGCTCTAGCCACTTCAGTCTCAACTGAAAAGATGTCGGTCAGTTTGCGATCAAAGCTATCGGCCCAAAGATGGGAATCATTGGCTGCTTTAATCAGCTGCACATTGACGCGCACGGCGTCGCCGCTTTTTTGAACACTTCCTTCTACAATATGAGCGACTCCAAGTTGTCTGGCGATTTCGCTCAGGTTTTCCGGCGCGCTCTTATAATGCTGAGTCGACGTCCGTGAGATGACCTTTAGATCAGCAATCTTCGATAAACGCGTCAAAATCTCGTCATGAATACCATCGGCAAAGTAGGCATTAGCTTTATCTTCACTGCGATTCTCGAACGGCAATACTGCAATGCTTTTC
>Ga0081455_10003180_pt1 | contig 19058 bp, 18 predicted proteins | sample TabmetS3T2R1_FD_70207 | JGI IMG/M metagenome (GOLD analysis project Ga0081455, IMG submission 70207) | Tabebuia heterophylla rhizosphere microbial communities from the University of Puerto Rico - S3T2R1 | ecosystem: Host-associated > Plants > Roots > Rhizosphere ... | reverse complement strand
GTGCTTCATGAGCAGCAATATCTGCCACGTGGGGCGAGCACGCTTCCGATGGCACATAAGCACATTGAGCTGGTCTTCGATGCGCTGACCAATCCGAACAACCTCGAAATGATGCGGGGAGTGCTGCAAGCGGCGGCGGAGCAGGGCAGCCATGTTGCCGTCAGCACGGTTCCGGAGAATGTGAACCCACGGCAGTGGGTGAACGAGCTGGACCGGGTAGGTCGGGTCGGACTGATCATGGTGACCTCACGCCTCAGTTCGGAGCAGCACAAGCGGCTGCAGGAGGCTGCCCTACCGCTGGTGCTCATCGATCCCATCAACCCGGTTGATCCGTCCCTGCCCAGTGTTGGCGCGACCAATTGGCAGGGCGGGATGAGCGCAGTTCAACATCTTTTGGAGCTAGGCCATCGGCGAATCGCCATGATTCGCGGCTACCAGTGCCTGGTCGATGACGCTCGTTATCACGGCTACGCGGCCGCTCTTTCAGGCTTCGGGATTGCAGTGGATGAGCGGCTGATCCGGCGGGGAGATTTCCGCTTCCAGCCGACGGTCACGGCGGCCGAGGAGATATTGCGGCTGCGCAATCCTCCAACAGCTGTATTCGCTGCCAACGATCTCGAGGCGCTGGGCGTGATGGAAGCAGCCCGCCGCATCGGACTCTGTGTGCCAGGAGATCTCAGCGTCGTCGGTTTTGACGACAGCATGTACGCGTCAGCATCGTCGCCCCAGCTGACAACGGTGCGGCAACCGTTCGTACAGATGGGTGAAGTGGCCTACCAGATTCTGGCTGATCAGATGGAAGGACGGGATCCGGCCTCTGTGCGAGTCGAACTGGCCGCAACGCTGATCATTCGCGATTCCACGGCACAACTTCGAACGGCCAGCACCTAACCGATGCCCTCAGCGCGGATTGTCGTCGAGCCTGCCTACACCGTTGGCCCGCTGAATCGTCGTCTGTTTGGTTCGTTTGTTGAACACCTGGGCCGGTGTGTCTACGACGGGATCTATGAGCCCGGGCATCAGTTGGCGGATGCGGACGGGTTCCGCTCCGACGTGGTGGACCTGGTGCGCGAGCTAGGCGTGACGATCATCCGTTATCCGGGCGGCAACTTCGTGTCCGGCCATCGGTGGGAAGACGGTGTCGGCCCGCGGGAGGCGCGGCCACAGCGGCTCAATCTTGCGTGGCATTCACTGGAGACGAACCAGGTTGGGTTGCAGGAGTTCGCGGATTGGTGTCAGCGCGTCGGCGCTGAGCTGATGTTGGCGCTCAATCTCGGCACCCGTGGTGTGGTTGAGGCACTCGACCTGCTGGAGTACAGCAACATCGGTGTCGGCTCTGCACTGTCGAAGGAGCGGGCCGCCAACGGCACACCGGAGCCATTTGGTGTGCGGATGTGGTGCCTCGGCAATGAGATGGACGGTCCGTGGCAGCTCGGCCATCGCAGTGCCGAGGATTACGGCAAGCTGGCAAGCCAAGTCGCCAAGGCCATGCGTCAGCTGGATCCTGGCCTGGAGCTGGTGGTCTGCGGCAGCTCGAACCGGTCGATGCCGACCTTCGGGACCTGGGAGCGGGTGGTATTGGAGCACACCTACGACGATGTGGACTTCATCTCCTGCCACGCCTACTACCAGGAGCGTGACGGAGACCGGGGCAGCTTTCTGGCTTCGGCGGTGGATATGGACGCCTTCATCGAGGCGGTGATTGCCACCGCGGATTCGGTGCAGGCCGCGCGGCGCAGTGAGCGGCGCATCGACATCTCATTCGATGAGTGGAATGTCTGGTACATGGACCGCTACCGCGAGAGCGGACGAATTACTGGTCTGGAGAATTGGCCGTACGCGCCCCGGCTGCTGGAGGACCGGTACTCGGTGACCGACGCGGTAGTGGTCGGCAGCCTGCTCATCAGCCTGCTCAAGCACGCCGACCGAGTGCAGGCCGCCTGCCTTGCTCAGCTGGTCAACGTGATCGCGCCGATCATGACCGAGCCGGGTGGGCCGGCATGGCGGCAAACAATCTTCTTCCCGTTCGCGATCACCGCGCGGCTGGCCCGGGGTACGGTGCTGCGGCTCGCAGTTGAGAGCCCGACATACGTTGCCGCAGCATACGGAACTGTGCCGCTCGTGGACTCCGTCGCAACCATCGACGACAGCGGATCGGTCGCCGTGTTCTTGGTACATCGCGGCATGGATACCCCGATAACCGTCTCGATCGATGTCGGCTCGCTGGGGCCCGTCCAGCTCGGCGAATCGATCACCCTCGCCGACGACGACCCGACCGCCAGCAACACCCTCGAGGACCCACAGCGCATCGCCCCCGCGCGGAATCGGTCAGCTCGCACCGAGAATGGCGTGCTGACGATCGACCTGCCCCCGATCTCCTGGACCGCACTGCAGCTCACCGCCACGAAGTGATGCTGCATTCGTGTCAACTGGTGGGCGAGAAACGATCAACGCACCGCAGATCAGCCGGCTGAGCGGGAACGATCTGATCTCTTCGCAGTACCTGGACGTTGTCGAAGAGCAGCGGGTAGGTGATCAGTCCTGCCCGACAGCGGCGAGTCGACTGTGACCGGATCAACGGGCGCCTGGTAGATCCAGAAGATCTGGGCGGCCAAGAAGGCCGAGCACATGAGGACCAGGAGGTTCGTCGCCAGCCGCACGCCCTTGAGCGGTACAGTCGCCAGCGCCGCCAATGCCACCAGGCCGATGAGGAATGCAGCATTGAACGCCCACTCCGGAAAGCAGCCGGACCAATTTCGACATCGACGGCGTGCAGGGTGGTGTGCTGGGCCATCCAGGCGAATCGCTCGGTGTCGGTGGCAAACGGCGGCTCGATCAGCTCCTCGACGAGCTGGAGCGTTGCGCCGGCGATGAGCACGACCGCATCAGTGATGCGGCTGACCGTAAGCAGCGGCGCTGGAAGGTTATGGTCGCGTACAAGTGGGGCGGTGACGACTGATTGGGCCATCGGTGTCTCCTGTTCAGAGTGGGACGATGTCGCCACTCTCTGTTGGGAGCTGTCCCGTAGCCTGAGAGCGCAGTCCTGGCCTGTCACCGGGACATGTGGTCACTCCCAGTTTGATGGCCCATCCGACCCGGCGGCGTACTCGTCCATCGGAACCTTTCCTTCACGCCAGGCTTGTAGTACCGGATCCACAATCCGCCAGCATTCCTCAGCGCTGTCACCGCGCACCGAGAGCAAGGGGTCGCCATCCAGGATCCCTGCCAGCACTTCCCCGTACGCCGGCAGCCGGCCCGGGTTGAGATCGGTCGCCAGCGAGATTCGATCCAGCACCAATGGATCATCTGGACCATTGACATTCATTTCCAGCGCCATCCGGTCCGGCCCCATAGTCAGCCGCAGTTGGTCCGGAATTGGCTTGCCCTCCAGTCCGATCGGCAGGTGCGGCACCGGCTTGAAGGTGACCAGCACTTCCTTGCGGCGTTCCCTCAGCGCCTTGCCGGAGCGCAACCGGAAGGGGACGCCTGACCAGCGCCAGTTGTCAACCTGCACGACCAGTTCGGCGAGCGTCTCCGTGTTCCGTTCGGGCTCGACGCCAGGCTCCGCGGTGTAGTCGGGCACCTCTCGGCCGTCGATGGATCCGTGGGTGTATCGAGCCTGACGCCCGGACCCAACCGGGTCGTCGTCCCAGGGTCGGCAGGCGCGCAGCACCTGGGCCTTGGCGGCCCTCACATCCACAGCGTTGACTGTGGCGATCGGCTCCATCGCGGTTAGAGCCAGTACTTGGAGCAGGTGGCTCTGGATCATGTCCGTCAGCGCGCCGGCGTGGTCGTAGTACCGCGCCCGGTTTTCCAGCGTCAGCTGCTCGTCGAACACGATGTCCACACGATCGATGTGTTCATTGCTCCACACCGGTTCGAACAGGCGATTCGCGAACCGGACACCTAGCAGGTTGAGCACGGTAGAGCGGCCCAGGAAGTGATCAACCCGATGCACCTGATCTTCGGGGACCAATTCGGTGAGCAACTGATTCAGGCTCGCGGCGCCCTCCTGGTTGGTGCCGAAAGGCTTCTCCAGCACCAGGTTGGTCCCCTCCGGCAGCGACACCTGTTGCAGGGCCTTGCAGGCAGCGACGGTCACCGACGGTGGCAGCGCAAAGTACAGGGCCGGCGGCGATGGGCAGGCATCGATCAGCGACCGCAGGTCGTCTGAACCGGTGACATCGGCTTTCTCGTATCGCGTCGTGTCCAGCACACTCTGCAACGCCTCATTGGAGACCTTGCCGTCTGAGAATGACGTCCGAATTCGGTCCTGCCAGGCAGTGTCGTTCCAGTCCTCTGCGCCAGCGGCCACCAGCATGACTTCGCGGCGCTCCTCGTCACGGTCGAGTAGCTGGCCGAGAGCCGGTAACAGCAACCGTCCGGACAGATCTCCACTGGCGCCCAGCAGCAGCAAGCTTCCGATGGAACCAGTCATCCGAGCCTCCCTCCAGTTCCTCCTGCCGCCGCTAGTGCTGAGCAGATGAGGTGTCGGCTGAGGCGTACCCGCTCCGGCGTTTTGACAAACCGAGCAGCCTGGCCGCGGTTGTGAGCAGGTTCGACCAGGGAAGGCCTCTGGAAAGTGTCAGCGCCTCAGCGGGTCATACCCGCTGAGGCGCTGCACGCGTAGTGTTGAGCTGCTCGCGCATCGCGTTGTGTTTGATGGCTCGCTTCGCTCGCTGCGATGTTCGCTGGGTTGCCGCCGTCTTCGTCGGAGCTGACGGAACGGAAAAGCGTTGTTCCGCCATCTCCTCCTGCAGATCGGCGGCGCGAACATCGAGATCCGCCGCCGTCGTCGTCTCTCGCAGAGGAAAAGCGCCTCTGCTCGCTCCGTGCACATCGCTCGCTCCGCTCGCTGAGGCTGGCGCCTGCGAGCCGCTGCCTTCCTCACTCGCTCGCAGACGAAAAGCGTGTCCGCTCGCTCGCTCGTCCAGGACAGCGGCGCGCCAGCCTGGCTCCGTGCGGCGGCGCGCGAATTCCCGACGCTCGCAGCTCGGGGAATCATTCAGCCCTTGGCGAGCAGGGCATCCAGCTTCTCGTAACCCTCATAGACACCGACCTCCATGCCGCTTGCCATGATTCCGTCGCGGGCCTCGAGGTTCTCGACCACAGAGAGACCGATAGTTCTGGTTCGGCCGTCTCCAAGATCTTCGAACGTCATGGTCTCCAAGCTGACGCCATCCGGCATGCCCTCCCAGGTGAAGGTCTGCACCAGCCTCTCGTTGGGTCGCACCTCATGGAAGGACCCGTAGAAGGTGGCCACCTCCTCGCCGTCCTGCAACGCTGCATACCGATAGTTGCCTCCGGTGCGAGCGTTCCACTCGTCGATCTTCATCTCGGTGCTCTTCGGGCCGAGCCACTGGGCGACCAGCTCCGGCTCGATCCATGCCCTGAAGACCTTGTCCGGCGGCGCATCGAAGTCTCGAATGATGCGGATCGTCGGCAAGTTCGGATCAGCCTGGATCGTGGTCTCCCGCGTCGTGGTTTCGTTCGTTGCGTTGGTGCTCATGATGCTGCTCCTTTGTTGGTGATTGGTTCACTTTCGTCATCCATGGAGGCAAGTACGGCATCGAGCCGTCGATATCGCTCCTCGGCTTGCCGCCGGTATCGCTCGATCCAGGCGGTCATGAGGTCGAAGACCTCCGCCTCGAGGTGACGCGGCCGGCGTTGCGCATCCTGACTGCGGCTCACCAACCCTGCGTCCTCGAGCACCTTGAGGTGCTTGGAGACGGCTTGTATCGACACGTTGTAGGGGGCGGCCAGCTGGCCAACCGTGGCATCCCCAACAGCGAGGCGAGCCACAATGTCACGCCGTGTCGGGTCAGCCAATGCGGCGAAAACTCGTGAGAGTCGGTCCTCGCTCATGGCCCCTCCTTGCCCGGCTTGTTCAACCATTTGGTTGACAAGAGCCTACGGCAGAACTTCTCCAGTCGTCAACCGTTTGGTTGAATACAATCGAGAACTTGGACATGGCACCGATCTCACGTTTGGCTACGTGCCATCGTCTACAGAGTTGATGAGCATGAAACGACCGTTTGAAGAGATCGTGGCTGAGCATGGGCCGACCGTGCTGCGAGTCTGCCGTGCGCTGCTCGCACGGCCCGATGCCGACGACGCCTGGTCGGAGACCTTTCTCGCCGCCCTACGCGCCTATCCAGACCTCGCCGACGGCGCCAACATCGAGGCTTGGCTGGTCACGATCGCCCACCACAAGGCGATCGACCAGCTCCGTGCCCAGACCCGCCGGGCGACGCCCGTTGCGGAAGTCGCTGAGACCGGCTCCGCCACCGATGCCTGGGAGCCAGCTGACAACGGCTTGTGGGCGGCGCTCCGTGCACTCCCAACCAAGCAGCGGCAGGCGGTCGCCTACCACCATGTGGGCGGCTTGCCCTACGCGGAGGTTGCCGTCATCGTTGGCGGATCGACCGACGCGGCCCGACGCGCCGCTCATGATGGCATTCGCGCTCTCCGTCGCCACTACCGCGACTCCCAGTCCATCACTCTCGCAAAGGAATCCCGCTCATGATCAACTCCATGGACCCCGTACTCGCCCCGATCGCCGCCGAGGACACGGAGACGATGACTCGGCTACGTGATCAACTTGTTGCCGCGGCCGAAGCGGACCGGCTGCTTGACGTTGCCTATCGGACAATCGATTCACCTGTCGGCACACTGCTCCTGGCGGCAACCGACCAGGGCCTGGTCAGGGTTGCGTACCAGAGTGAGGACCATGATCATGTGCTACAGACCCTGTCGAAGCTGATCAGCCCGCGCATCCTGCGGGCTCCGCGTCGCCTTGATCAGGCAGCTCGCCAACTCGGCGAGTACTTCACCGGCGAACGTCGCGATTTCGTGCTGCCGTTGGACTTCCGGCTGGCTCACGGATTCCGGCGGGCGGTGCTTGCACACCTTGTGTTGATCAACTACGGGCAAACCGAGACGTACGCCGAGGTTGCCGCAGCGACCGGTCATTCTCGGGCGGTCCGTGCTGTCGGCACTGCCTGTGCCACCAATCCAATGCCGGTGATCGTTCCGTGCCATCGGGTGCTACGCAGTGACGGGAAGCTCGGCGGCTATGTCGGCGGGCTGGAAACCAAGGCGACGCTGCTCTCGCTTGAAGCCGGCAGGTCGATCGGCGCCGATACATTGTCACGCTAAGCGCCTGGCTCGGGTGCCCGACCGGCGCTAGGGTCTGATCGAGGCACTGGAGTGAGGCAATGGCGGAACATCAGGCAGAACGCCGGATCCTGGTCGGGGTTACCTATGGTCAATCCGATGTGGTGCTGCGCCATGCGGCCCGCTTCGCGCGTACTTTCGACGCCGCGCTGGTGTGCGCCCACGTCGATCCCGGGCGCTACGTGGTGGAGGAGTTGCCAGACGGCTCGGTGGCCTCGCTACCGCTGGATCCGGACCTGCCGGAACTGAAGGACACTGACTTCGATCAAGGCCTGGTGGCCCAGGTCCGCGCAGCCGTCGCCGACGACTCCATTGAGTTGTCGTTTCGAGAGCTGGCCGGAGACGTTGCGTACGCCCTCACCCGGCTGGCCGACATCCTCGATGTCGAGATGATCATCGTCGGGAGCCGGCGGGGCGGCGTACGGGCAGGGCTGAAACAGTTCCTCACTGGGTCTGTCGCCGCCCACCTGGCTCATCGTCAGCCACGGCCAGTGGTCGTCATTCCGGTAGCCCCAGTGGCCGAAGGCAAGCCACTGCCCTGGGAGGAGTGAGCACCATGACGACCGCCGGGGAAGCACCGAGCAGGCCGTCACTCATCGGTTACGTGCTCGGCGGCCTCGCTCTGGCCGCGCTGCTTGCCATGTCGATCTGGTTTCTCGCGACCGGTTTGATGGCTCCGCTGTGGGCCGTCATCGCCTTTATGGCGATCTGGGCGATCCTCGTCGTGCTGGCGTGCGTCTGGATCCGGCGACACCCATGGCGCGTCCTGCTACTGCCGGTGATTGCTGCGGTCATCTTGTTCGGCGGTCTACGCGCCGGTGCCGCGCTCCTCGGTTGGACGCCCTGACCCCAGCGCAGCTTGCGTTGGCACCTGGGGGGTGCGCCATGATGTTGGCATGGCTACCAACGACAGTCGACGGTTGCAGATCGTGACGGATCGACCCCTCGCCTGAGGGAAGTTGACCCTTGCCTCACGTGCTCCGGTGGCTGATCGGCCTGGCCACGTCGCTGATCGGTAATCACATTTACCTGGTCACGCTTGCCTGGGTAGCCGTGCAGACGACAACGCCAGCGAACGTCGGTCTGATTTTGGTAGCCGGCGCCATCCCACAAGCCGCGCTGATGCTCGTCGGCGGAGTGTTCGTCGATCGGATCGGCCCGAAGCTGACCATCATCGCCTCAGATGTGCTGCGGACCTTGATCATGGTGGTTTTCGCGATCGTCGTGGCTGGCGGTGAGGTCAGCCCGCTGCTACTCGGCGCGCTGGCAGTGATGTTCGGGGTGGTGGACGGCTTCTTCATGCCCGCTGTCAACAGCGCCCCTCGGTATCTGGTGCGGCGCGAGTCGATCACTCGCGTCGTCGCCGCGAAGACGATTGTGGCGCGCGGCGCCGAGTTCGCCGGCGCACCGCTGGGTAGCTGGCTGCTGGTTGTGGCGAGCGCGGCGGCTGCGTTCTGGGTGAATGCCTGGTTGTTCGCGGTCTCCGTCTTCCTCTTGGCCATCACGCGAATGGCCACCCCTGAGGAGGATCTTCCGGGCCAACACGTCCCCCACGCTGAACCGAGCTCTGGACTGTCGGTCTGGGACGACTTGAGTGCAGGTATCCGGCTGATTCGTGGCTACCGGACTCTGTCGACGCTACTGATCGTGGTATTCGTCGCCGAACTTGGGTTCTCCGGGCCGATGATTGCCGGGGTTCCGTTGCTGGCAAATGAGACCGGTTGGGGCGTGGAGACCGTCGGTTGGGTTCTTGGGGGATTCGGTCTCGGCGCGGCCGCGGGGGCCGCGTTCCTGCTGTGGCGCAAGAACGTCCACCACACGGGGTTCGTCGCACTCTCTGGCTTGACGGCCATGGGGCTCAGCGTCGTCGCACTCGGCTTGTTGCCGGTCCTGGGGCTACCGGTGTCGGCCTCGTTCATCGCTGCGGGACTGCTGGGCCTCAGCTCGGGCCTCGGCGCCGGCTTCTATGGAACTCTGGTCACCTCCGCAGTGCTGCAGCTGGCTCCGACCGGTCAGATCGGCCGGGTCATGGGTGCCCTGTCCTTCTCCAGTATGGCCGCAGTGCCCGTCACCTACGCTCTCACTGGGCTGCTCACTGAATTCTCAAATGCCCAAGTCCCATTTCTGATTGGCGGGCTGTTGATTCTGGTTGTCGCAGCTCTCGCCTTCGCGAACCCTGAACTGCGTCAACTCACCATCGATCGGACCTCCCCGGCGGTCGCGCGCCGCTAGGTGTTTATGTCGGCTGGCTGCGGGTACCTCCAAGGCTGGAGAGGAGGTCCTGCCCATGAACCGGGGAATTATCGGAACCATCATCGGTGTCCTCGTGATCATCATCTTGGTGATCGTGATTCTTCAGCTCACCTGAGCGCAGAACCCGGGCCGGCGAGGCGTTCTCGTGGCTGCCCGCCCGGGCCCGCCCTTCCCAAGCTCGCCACACCCCGCGCGTCGGGCCACTAGCCCTGTGCTCCCCGACGCTCGGGGTGCTGTGCGGCCAGGTACTGATAGGTGGACGTCAGGTCCTGACTGCTCAGCCCCGCTCGATCCAGCAATTCGAAGAGTTCTCGCACGTTCCCCAGCAGGCGGGCTGAAGTGCCGGTCCGCCATGCTTGCTGGGTCGCGACTTCGAGTGGGGCCAATGCGGCACCAGCTGGTAGATCGGGCTGAAAATCCCGATTAAGTAGCTTGTCTCGCGCCGCTTCAAGCACTCGGCTGCCCGCCAGCGAGAGTTCCCAACTCTGCAGCACTCGAGAAAGGTCGAGATCGGCACGTTCAGCAATGACCGCCGCTTCGCTGAGCGCCATTGCGGTGGCCGCGATGACGTACTGCTCACAGGCGTTCGCAATCTGAGCGCTGCCCAGTCCGCCGACGCGTACGCAGGTGCCCAGCAGCTCCAGCACGGGCAACGAGTCCCGATAAAGGCCCGGTGCAGCGCCAACAACTATGGATAGTTCGCCACGGGCGGCGACAGCCGGGGTTCCGCTCAGCGGTGCATCGACCAACTTCAGCAGGCCAGCTGTCTTTTCGGCCAGTTCGCTGGCCAGACTGCGGAGGTCATCTGGAGTGGAGATCGCTCCGACGACAAGGATGGTGGGACTATGCACCCCGGCCTGGAACCCGCTCGGGCCGCTCAGGTCGGTCTCGAGATCTTCCAGTTTCCGTAGCAGCACGAGGACATATTCGCTGCGTGCTGCGAGATCTGCGGCGCTTGCAGCTCGATGAGCCCCCAGCCGCTGGAGCCGTGCGAGCAGGTCAGGATTGTGGCCGTAGGTCGAGACATGCGTAGCTGCCGGGAGCGCGCGCAGTAGCCGCCGCAAGACCGCCTCGGCAAGGAATCCGTGGCCCAGCACGCCGACTGAGCGCGGATAGGTTTGGTCGCCCGCTCTCCCCGTCGGCACGCTCGTCACTCTATCGAAGGGGTGCTTAGGACCCATGCTGTTACCCAGACAGCGGGCGTCGCGGGTGTACCCGCGCATCGAGCTAGTTGCCGCCGTGATTCAGCACAACCTGGACGAGTCGGCGCAATTCAGGTGTGAGGTCCTGCTCCGGCACGGTGAGACGCCAATCGCCGTATTCAACGGTGTAGATGAACCGATCGGGAGTCGGTCGGGTCGAGGTAATGCGCTGCATGCCGACGCGCATCAGGAGATGTCGGACCTCCGGTCCCTCGGGATCGGCATTGAGATCCAGTTGCCCCACCTTGGTCGTGCCGGCGAAGCCGCCACTGCGAGACACAGCGACGGTCGCAGGCTGGTCGCTCGATCCCATAGGCTGGCCGACGCTCGTTGCTTGGTATGCAGCGAGATCAACGGCGGTCTCGAGTAGGCCGACCTCGACCCACGCAGCCCGAATCTTTTCGGCGACCAACTCCTCACTCGGGAAGAGGCGACGTGCAGACGTAACCGTGGCCTGGGCGAACGACTCGAAGCTGGCGCGAGCGCTCAACCGGCCGTTGACCATCGTGTCGTACCACACCTGACCGGCCTTCTCCCAGCTATATCCACCGATGTCCAGTGCGGCCAGTGCGAACGCACGATTGGGAATTCCCGAGTTGATGTGTACCCCACCGCTATCAGCTTCGGTTTCGACATAGTCCGCCATGGAACCTACTTGCAAATCCCTGCCAATTTGGGGATCGTCGTACGCCGTTCCCGGTTCTCGCATCGATCTCAGTGCCTTGGCATTGATTCCAGGCATGAAAAGTCCAACGGCGATTAGCCAGTCAGCTTCGGCAGCAGTTTGGCCGAGCACCCGCTGTTTGGCCATTGAGGCAAAGACATCGCTGATGCTTTCGTTCAAGGCCCCCGGCTGATCCTGATATGCCAATCCGACCGTGAATTGCGTGACACCGTGCGTGAACTCGTGTGCCATGACATCCATTGGTTTGGTGAAGCGGTCAAAAATCTGCCCATCCCCATCGCCGAAGACGAGCTGGGTCCCGTCCCAGAAGGCGTTGTCGTAATCACGCCCATAGTGGACAGTGATGGACACTGTGCCGCCACGACCGTCAATGGATTGCCGCCCGAACTGGCTGTCGAACATGTCCCAAACTTGCCCGGACGAGTCGAACGCCTCATCGACCGCCGCATCGCCGACCGGAGGATCGCCATCGCTTCGGACGACCTCCCCGGGCAGCGACTCGGTGTTATTGGCAGTGTGGACTGCCCTCGTCTTGGTGCCGGGCAGGGGTGGAGCGGCCATCTGACCTGGCGGCGTCTCCCGTCGGGCTCGGAGCCGGTCATCAACTTGCAGTGTCTCCCGACCGGAGTCCGAGGCATGACGAGTGCCGGCCCGCAACGCAATGCGCTGTAGCAGGTATGGGGGAACAAACGTGCAGGACATGGTGGCTCCTCGACGTGACCATCCCACGGATAGCACAAATCTGGCGCCTTCTGGTCGTGGCGATGTTTGATGAGTTCGCTGCGACCGCCTGCAGGATGCTCACAGGCAGGTTACATTCGGTTTTACCGACCATCGGGGGAGAATTTTTGATCAGGGTTCTTGACGGCGCGCCGTCGCACGTTTCAGGCTGACTTCGGGAATGGGTCATGTCGCTCAGGACGGTTACCTGTTCCGTGGGTCGATTGACAGCGCGCAATCGGTAACGGCCTCCAAGACGACTGGGGCGATTCTGTGGCCACGATGGCCATGGACCGAGGAAGCGCGTGCGTGAATCGCACCCGCCGACGTACGCGTTGATGAGTGCGCAGAGCACCTGACGCGATATTGGCATGTCCGCTTTAGGACATGTCCTCTTCCTGCTGCCATTTTTCCGTGACTTCGTATATAGCGGCTGCATAGCGTCCTTCTTGACATTGATCATCAGACTCGCCCACCGATAACCGGCCAGCGGCGAGACAGCAAGAAGGGATAGCACATGCAGTTCTCAGCCCATCGTGGTCATACCCTCCGGGGTCATACGCTTCGTGGACACACGCTGCGCGGTCACACGCTGCGCGGACACACCCTGCGCGGACACACCCTCTGATACTGGCGGCCTTTGATACTCGGCGGCGCTGATATAGCGCCGCCGCTTTGCTTATCGGACTCGTGTGGGCTACACGGGTTCGCACGCTATGGCTCGCCGTCCGTCGCGACTCGCTCAAATCTCACGGCGAAATCCCTGGCCGCGACATATCGGGTCCATAGGGTAGTGAAATCACGTGGAAAGTCCGATAGTGTTGCATTCAGCAAAGCGAGCACCAGATCTTCCGAAAGGAAGCCGGGATACCTGACGTTCCCGGTGGTTGAGTCGCGAGTGAGCGTGGCTCAACCAGCACAGCCCGTGTGGAACTTTTCCCCGAGGTTCCGCTCGGAGTTCCTCCCCCTGGGCGACGCCCGCGGTTCTCCTAAGGACCGCGGGCGTGGCTTTGGGATCAGGCCTCCCGGCTCGCAGCCGTCAAAGAGATGACATTGCGCGCACTATCGCCGCGTAGGCCGTCCGACCGTACCAGCGCCGCACCCAGCTGCAGCCGCGTTGACACGCCCAGTTCGTCCATCAGCTCCGAGATCCAGCGCCGGACCGAGCGCACGTTGATGTTGAGCGTATTGGCTATCGCGGAGTCGGTGGAGCCGGTCATCAACATAGAGATCAACATCTGGCGACGAGGGTCGGTTTCGCTGTTGACGGAGGTCATGATCGGCACGGCGGCGTCCCACACCGCCTCGAAGAGCCACTGCAGTGCCTCGACAAGAAGCGCGTGGCGCACGATGGACGCGCGAAGCTCATGACCGGGGTTGTAAGAGCGCATGGACGGGATGAGCGCGAGATGGGCGTCCACCAAGATCAGCTTCATGGGGACGGGCGAAGTACGGGACAGTTCGCCCTTCCTAGCGAACAGCCCGAGCTCGGTGAGGCGGTCTGGGTCGAAGCCCGGGTGGTAGACCACACGCAAGGTCACGTTGCGCTCCAAGGCCTGCCACTCCGGCTCAACACTGAGCGCATCTTCGGTGATGTTGGGCCGTGCCTGTGCGTACGGAGGCTTGTCGAACGCACAAATTTCCCTACGCGCCGAGTCCAGCAGCTCACGGTGCGCCGCGACAATGGTTTGGCGTCCGACGAGAGTCTTGATGTCGTCGGCCTGGGACGTTCCCGCGGCCAGCAAGTGGCTCTCCAACGATTCCGCCGCTACGCTCGCCAGCTCGATCTCCGACAACCGCTGCGCTTTGAGCTGATTGACCACATCGAGCAGCGGCAGTGCTCGCCAATTCCCCCGCGACGAATCCGTTGCGAGGCCGAGCCTTCTCAGTTCTTCGAGATTCTCGGCGACCTGTTCGGGCGTCAACGAGCTGAGCCGCGCCAGCTCCGGTACGGAGGCTGACGGCAAGGGCCCAAGCGCGACGTAGACAGCCTCCGCTTCGGCGCTGATGCCTAGCGGCTGAAGCATTCCTTCCTTCCAGCGCACGGTTCCGACAGGAGCCACCGGCGCCCGACCGTTGATATTCGGGAGCCGATACGCTGAGCCAACGGCACAGCGACCCCGCTCGCTGCACGATCGTCTCACAACGCTCCAAAGGAGAGTTTCCAACGATGGCTGAACTTGCTCAAATCGGCGTCACGGGCCTCGCAGTGATGGGCCGCAATCTCGCTCGGAACTTCGCCAGACATGGCCACAGCGTTGCGATCCACAATCGCAGCTACGCCAAGACTGAGTCACTGCTGGCTGAGGCGGGCTCAGAAGGAACGTTCATCGCCTCGGAATCAATGGCGGATTTTGTCGCCTCGCTGGAACGCCCACGGCGGGTATTGATCATGGTCAAGGCCGGTGCTGGGACCGATGCGGTGATCGATGAGCTGACTCCGCTGCTGGAAAACGGCGATATCGTCATCGACGCCGGCAACGCACACTTTCCCGACACGATTCGGCGTGAGGCAAAGCTGTCCGAGATGGGCCTGCACTTCGTTGGCACCGGTGTCTCCGGCGGTGAGGAAGGTGCGCTCAACGGCCCGTCGATCATGCCAGGCGGCTCGCGCGAATCGTACGAGTCACTGGGACCTTTGCTGGAGAGCATTGCCGCCAAGGTCGACGGCGTGCCGTGTTGCACCTACGTGGGCCCCAATGGCGCAGGCCACTTCGTCAAGATGGTCCACAACGGCATCGAGTATGCCGACATGCAGTTGATCGCCGAGGCGTACGACTTGATCAGGCAGGGGACTGGCGCATCAGCTCCTGAGATCAGTGAGATCTTCAAGACCTGGAACGAAGGCGATCTTGAGTCGTTCTTGATCGAGATCACTGCCGATGTGCTCGGTCACACCGACGCCGAGACCGGCAAGCCGTTCGTCGACATCGTGCTGGATCGGGCGGAACAGAAGGGGACTGGCCGCTGGACCGTGCAGAACGCTCTTGATCTTGGTGTGCCGATTACCGGGATCGCGGAGGCCACCATGGCCAGGGCGCTGTCAGGTTCGGTGCCGCAACGCGAGACGGGCCAGGCCAAACTTCCCGGCGGGACGGATCAGTGGAGCGTATCCAATCGAGATCAATTCGTTGAAGATGTGCGTCAAGCTCTTTACGCCTCCAAGGTGGTGGCCTATTCCCAGGGCTTCGACCAGATCGCGGCCGCGAGTGCCGAATTCGACTGGAACATCGATCGCGGCGCCATGGCCAGGATCTGGCGTGGCGGCTGCATCATCAGGGCGCGCTTCCTGAATCGGATCACCGAGGCGTACGAGCGTAAGCCCGACCTCGCTCTGCTGCTTGCCGACGATTACTTCACCGACGCCGTCAGCAACAGCCTGGCTGCCTGGCGACGAGTGGTGTCTGGAGCCGCAGAGAACGGCATTCCGACGCCGGCTTTCTCGTCCTCACTGGCCTACTACGACGGCATTCGCGCCGAGCGGCTGCCGGCTGCCCTGATCCAGGCGCAGCGGGACTTCTTTGGTGCGCATACCTACCAGCGGGTGGACAAAGAGGGCACCTTCCATACCGAGTGGAGTGGTGATCGCACCGAGTCCGCCGTTTAGCCAGACGCGGTACGTGAGCTGACGTAGGAGCACATGATCGACCCGCGCGCTTCGCTTGCCGCCACCATTCGTCCCGTCCGGCAGGCCGCCACGCTGCTGCGCAACCGGCTCGGAGGTTCAGCATTTTCCCGTCGAGTGCTCGAGCGCGGTGGCGTCCCCGAAGCAGGCGTCGCGGTGTTCTTCGCAACTGGGCCGGAGAACTTCTATCAGTTCGAGCAGTGGCGGTTGCCGCTGGAACATCTCGCGCTGCAGCGTCCTGTCTTCGTGATTGTCGATCGACCGGATACCGGCGATCTGGTGCTGCACGCCAGCAGCCTCCCGCTCGCCTTTGCGCGGGGCAGTGGGGCGCTCGAGAATCTGGTCACTGATCAAGACGTCCGGGTTGTGCTCTATCTCAATCAGATTGAGGCGAACTTCCGCATGTTGCGGTTCCCTGGCCCGGTGCACATCCAGATTGGGCACGGAGAAAGCGACAAGGGCGGGAGTATTTCCAACCAGCACAAGGCATACGACCTGACCTTCGTCGGAGGCGACGCCGGCCGTGATCGTCTGGATCACGCGCTACGCGGATTCGATGCGACCGAGCGCACTCTGGCAGTCGGTCGCCCGCAGCTTGACTACAGCTATCCGGGCGCCCCGCCCTGGCCTCGGGACTCCGGGCTGCGGGTGTGGTACGCGCCGACGTGGGAGGGTGATCGGCCGACCATCGCGTACGGGTCGCTGGCCAGCCATGGCGTTGCGATTGTCGAGGCTCTCCTTGCTGACCCGTCGATCCGCGTCATCTACCGACCGCACGCGCGAACCGGCTATGCCTCCCGCAAGCATCGCGATGCCGACGAGGCTGTCCGGGCCCTGCTTGCCGAGGCCGGCGATCGGCACTTTGTTGATCGTGAGAGTTACGGCTGGCAATGGGACTTCGCCGATGCCTGTATCACCGACATTTCGGCCGTTGCCTATGACTGGCTGGCGACTGCCAAGCCGCTGGTGATCACCGAGCCGGCGCCGCGCGCCTACCGTCCACCGTCACCCCTGCTGGATGCGATTCCACTGCTGGGTGCCGCTGAGGCTGGAGACGTGGTCGCCAGGATCCGCGCACTGCAAGCAGATGCGCCGGCAAGGGAACAACTACGTGGGCTCACGTACCACTATTTCGGGGACGTCAGTGCTCAGCAGAGCACTAAGCGGTTCGAGGATGCAATCGAGCGCGCATACCAAATCCAACGATCTGGCTAAGCCTGTCGCGAGTTAGAGCCCGCGCAGGAAATCAATGTCGTCGTCTGGAGCCTTCGGGGGCGGCTTTGGCTTTGAGGTGCCGGACGACTCCGGGGTGGGCCGACCGAGCAGCAGCCAGCACACAGCACCGGCTAGCGGCAGGCAGATGATCGCGGTCGCCCAGAGCCAGCGAGGCATCCGGCGGACGGCGTACGGCGGGGCCTGAGCAACCTCGACGACACAGTAGATCATCAGCAATGCGACGATGATGATCGGTAAATACCGCGCCATAACGAAGAGTATGCGTCTTGGCCGGGGGTCGATACAACAGTCGACGATAGGCTGTCGGGATGCCCCGTGGACTTGTTGCTGCCCTGCCGCGGCATCGACATGGAGGCGGGCATGGGAGATGGTGGTGACGGCGGGTTTCGATATCGGTGCCGAGCGACCTGCGCACCCGACGATTGAGCAGCTGCGTGAGGTGACTCAGCCGCCAAGCGTGCGTAGCCGCGCGGCCGCTGAACACTGGGTGGCGCATGCCTATCTCCGGGACATTTCCCCTTATCTGACACGGATCCTGCTCAGAGGTGGGTTCAGCGCGAATGGCGTCACCTGGTTGATGATCATCGCTGCAACGGCTGCTGCCGTGGCTACTGGCTGGCCCACTCTGCTTGGCGCGATTCTCGCGGTGATCTTGGTGCAGCTGCAGATGCTGCTGGATTGCTGCGATGGAGAGGTAGCGCGCTGGCGGCAAACCTCATCCCCAGTCGGGGTGTACCTCGATCGGGTGGGGCACTACGTCGCCGAGTGCGGGATTGCCGTAGCTCTAGGCGTCCGGGCCACAGGTGAACCGCGCCTCAGCGGAGTCTGGATCAGCGCAGGGCTGCTGCTCGGTTTGCTGATCGCTCTGAACAAGGTTGAGAACGATCTGGTGCATGTCGCGCGGCACTACGCCGGCTTGCCACAGATGCGTGACGCAGCCGAGGTCCGTACCCCACGGGGAGGCTTCCTCCGCACCGCACGGCGGCTGGCAGGTCTGATCCCTTTTCACAGGGTTTTCCATTCAGTGGAGTTGTCGATCCTGGTGCTCATCGCCGCGATCATTGACATCTTCGTTGCTGGTGCTGCCACGAAAGTCCTGCTCGCGGCACTCGTCGTCGCGGCTGCCGTGACACTGGTTGGTCATCTGGTCGCTGTGCTGGCATCGTCCCGGCTGCGATGAGCGGACTCGTGCGGCCGAAGTTTGGCGTCGTCGTCTTGACGATGGGCAACCGGCCCGACGATCTGAAGCGTGGTCTGGTCAGCCTGCTGAACCAACGGGACGTCGACCTCGATGTTGTAGTGGTCGGTAATGGGTGGCAACCGGTCGGCCTGCCGGACGGCGTAAGGGCTCATGGGCTTAGTGAAAACCTCGGCATTCCGGCCGGTCGCAATGCAGGGGTGGATCTGGTCGAAGGGGATTTGCTGTTCTTCCTCGACGATGATGCCTGCCTTCCTGAGGACGACATCCTGGCTCGGATGGCAACGCAGTTCGCTGCTGACCCGACACTCGGCATGATCCAGCCGCGGGTTGTCGATCCCAACGGCCGAGAGGCGCCGCGGCGCTGGACTCCGCGGTTGCGCGTTGGGGATCCTGCGCAGAGCGGCCCGGCGATGAACGTCTGGGAGGGTGCCGTCGCGATCCGCCGCGATGCTTTCGAACTCGCCGGAGGCTGGCCGGAGCCGTTTTGGTACGCCCACGAAGGTATCGACCTGGCTTGGCGAGTCTGGGACGGCGGACTTCATGTTCGCTACGACGGCGACATCGAGGTCTATCATCCGGCCATCCAGCCGACTCGGCACGCCGAGTTCTACCGATATCAGGCTCGCAATCGGGTCTGGCTCGCCAGGCGTAATCTGCCGCTGCCTGTGGGTGTGCTTTATGTGTCAGTGTGGGCCGGAATTTCGGCGGTGCGATTCCGGTCGCGTACCGCGCTGATCGAAATGGCGCGCGGCTTCCGGATTGGACTCACCGAACCTGGCGGCGAGCGTCGCCCGATGCGCTGGCGAACGATCTGGCGAATGACACTTGCGGGGCGTCCACCGGTAATTTGATGATCGTGGAGCAGGACTCAAATGACCGTGCCTGGTTGGAGTGGGCAATCGGTCAAGTGGAGGCGGATGCGAATCGCAGTGCTGACACCCATCTGCACCCGTTTCCGCT
>Ga0081455_10003179_pt1 | contig 19062 bp, 12 predicted proteins | sample TabmetS3T2R1_FD_70207 | JGI IMG/M metagenome (GOLD analysis project Ga0081455, IMG submission 70207) | Tabebuia heterophylla rhizosphere microbial communities from the University of Puerto Rico - S3T2R1 | ecosystem: Host-associated > Plants > Roots > Rhizosphere ... | reverse complement strand
CTTCGGCACCCCGGTGCTGAACCCGGCCTCGGGTGACGTGACGATCACGACCAAGGGCACCACCTACACCGTGACCGTCACGAACTCGATCACCCGTGACACCGGTTCGCTGAAGGTCTCGAAGGTCTTCGACCCGAAGACCTCCGGGTTCAGCGGCAAGTTCTCGATCGTGGTCGACTGCGACGGGACCGACTTCGACCAGACGCTGATGCTGGGCGCCGGCGAGGACTCCACGATCACCGGGATCCCGACCGGGACCCAGTGCAACGTGAGCGAGCCCTCGACCCCGACCGCACCCGCCGGCTGGACCTTCGGCACCCCGGTGCTGAACCCGGCCTCGGGTGACGTGACGATCACGACCAAGGGCACCACCTACACCGTGACCGTCACGAACTCGATCACCCGTGACACCGGTTCGCTGAAGGTCTCGAAAGCCGTGACCGGGGCACCTGGGCCCTTCTCTGGGTCGTTCACCGTCCACGTCGTGTGCACCCTGTCGGGGAGCACCACGCTGACGTACGACCGGACGATCGTGTACCCGACGCCCGGCTTCGTCACGATCACCGGTATCCCGACCGGATACAGCTGCGTGGTCACCGAGACCGCGAAGGCTTCGCCTCCGGGCGGCTACGTCTGGGGCACCGCGGTGATTACTGGGAGCCCGGCATCGATCACGAAGGATGGGACCGCGAACGTGACGGTCACGAACCCGCTCGTGCTGCGGAGCGGTGCGCTGACGATGGGGTTCTGGCAGAACAAGAACGGCCAGGCCATCATCAAGAACTACTGCGCGCCGGTCGGCAAGCAGTCGCTGGTCGACTTCCTCCGCCAGTACCCGCCGTTCCAGGACCTGTCTGCGGGGGCGGTGTGCGCGAACACGAACAACTCGAAGGTGACGCCGGATACGGATGACGTCCAGAGCTACGTGTACGACGTCATCAAGCTGGCGACCTGCTCCAGCAGTAGCAAGACCTGCAACTCCATGCTGAAGGCGCAGATGCTGGCGACCGCCCTGAACGTCTACTTCAGCGACCCGGACCTGGGCGGTAACCGCATCGGTGCCTACAACGGGAACGGCAGCAGCCAGCAACCGATCGGCGATCTGAACGTCGATCTCTCGTCGATCTGCAAGATGATCGATGGGAGCGGCGGCAGCGCCACGTGCGGCGGTACGAAGTACACGCTGGCGCAGGTCCAGTCGGTCCTCGGCGCCGGGGGCTCCCCGAGCTCCAGCGGCATCGCCGCGCCCGAGTCGTCGCTGACGGTCTCGCAGATCCTGTCGAGGGTGGGTGCCTACTCGAACGTGGGAGGCAGCATCTGGTACAACCAGGTCAAGGCGAGCCAGGTGATCGCCAAGGATATCTTCGACTCGATCAACAACCAGGCGGCGACGCTCACGACCTGAGCCGCTGGTCTCATCCGACACAGTGAGGAGCCCGGCCGTGGCCGGGCTCCTCGCTCCTTCTTGATGACGAGCGGACGGTCGCTGCGGGCAGCTGGACCCGTCGAGACCTTGACGGGCCCCCTCGCCGGGGTCACGCTTCGTGTGAGGCCATGTCGCGAGAGGGGTTCTCCGGCGTCGATGGCCTGTTCGACGCGATGCTCGCCGAGGTCGAGGCAGGCCGTGTCGTCGCGCAACGACTCACCTATTCCGACGATGAGGTCGTGTTCCACGAGGGCGATCTGGGCGACGCCCTGCACATGATCCTCCGCGGGTTGTTCGCGATCAGAACCGAGATGCTCAGCGGCGGCGACCTGATCGTCGACGTGCTCGGTCCCGGGGAGGTCTTCGGGGAGTTCGCCGTGTTCTCGCCCTCGAGACGACGGACCGCGAGTGTCTCCGCGCTGACGGCGGGCGAGGCACTGCGTCTCCATCGCGACGATCTATGGGCCTGCATGATCGCGAGGCCGGAGATGATCCAACAGCTCATCGCGACCATCACCGAGAAGGCGGAGGGAACGCTTCGGCGGCTCGTCGAGCTGCTGGACGTCTCGGCAGACATCCGAGTGCTTCGCGCGCTCTTGTCGCTCACCCGTTTCGAGGAGGACGGCGCGCCGGTCCGCGTTCGTCAGCGCGACCTGGCCAGCTTCGCGGCTACGACGAGGCCGACCGCAAATCACGTGCTGCGTGAGGAGGCGCGCCGAGGGACCCTCGAGATCGCCCGGGGGAGCATCACCGTGCTCGAGCGGGATCGGATCGCCCGGCGAGCCAAGGTCGATCCGGTCCGTCCGGCTTCGCCTATGGCGCGACGTACGTGACGGTGAGCAGGAAGGAAACGGAGGTCGTGCCGGAGACCTCCCAAGTGTAGGAGCCGGCCGGCAGCGTGCCAGCGAACTGCAGGACGCTCGGCCCCACGCCTTCGGAAATCACCGTGCCGTCGGTGGCGAGGATCCTCAGTTGGAGCGTTGGAGCCGAACCTCCGCCGCTGCTCCCGCCCTTGCCCTTGCCACCGGCTCCACCCCCGCCGCTTGCCGAGAAGGTCAGGGCATTCGCCGCGGGGCCGTCACTCACGGTCAACCCGAACCGTTTGACGTTCCGCTTGCTCGAGATCGATCCGGAGAACGTCGCCGTCGCCGTGGTCGGTGCCGGAGCCGGCGTCGGCGAGGGCGAGACACTCCCGCCACCGCCTCCCGAGCCGCCGCCACTCAGGAACACGCTGTTGGCGACGTTCCAATGTGTGGCCAGATAGGAGCCGCTCGGCGGTGAGGTGTTGAAGTAGTCGTCGTGGTTGCAGTCCAGCAGCCATTCGTGCGACGTCGGGCAGGTGTAGGTCATCGTGACGCCCGCGGCGTCCGAGTAGCACATCGCGTCGTTCTCGTCGGTGCAGTGGTAGCCGCCGGAGCTGTGGGGAGCACTCAGCTGCACCGCGCCCAAGGTGTGCATCAGCTCGTGCAGCTCGGAGAGGTGGTCGGTCCGACCCCAGCAGCCGGAGTCCACTCGGCCGTAGGTCGGCCCGGAGTTCGCCCCGTTCGTCGCTGCGGCCGAATCACCGCCTGCCACTTGGCCGATGCCGCAGTACACGGTCGCGTCAGCCCAGATCACGTACTTCCGGTCGGTTCGGTCGAAGCCCTTGGCGCGGACCTCCGCGATCGTGTTGCTGAACGAATCGTCGCCGGTCGAGGAGAGGCGCACGGTCGCCACATCCAGCTGGCAATCCGGGTCGGTGGCGAACCGGAGATGCAGCGAGCCTCCGGTCTCCGCTGCGCTCTGGTTCACCGCTCCATCCATCTGCGCGGCCCAGCCGGCGATCAGCGGCACGACCTGGGCCGAGCGATCCGGCAGATCGTTCGCGACCGCGTAGATCGCTTGGATCCTCGGTCCGCTCGATCCATCGCCGATGCACGGCAGGGAGCCGGTCCCGCCCGAGCTGTCGGATCCGCTCGTGAGGTCGGCGATCGATCGATGTTCGGTCACATCGATCCCATCCGGAGCCGGATCCGGCCCGTGGCTGCAGATCGGGTGATCCGCCGAAGCCTCCACCCGATAGACGCTGGCGCACGCTCCGTGGTCCTTCGCCCGCAGGCCGTCGAACACGAGCCCCTCGGCACGGTCGGACCGTCGACCTCGGGGGTGCTCGTGGGCGCCGCCCGTGGTTGCGAGTAGCCCCAACACGAGCGTGACCGCCACGGTGATCGGCCAGATCTTCCGTTCCATGCGACCCTCCCGGTCCCCCTCGTTCGGGCGCGCACGCCCGATACCCGTTGCGAGGTATCGGCATCCGGTCGTGTAAGCCCGAGTGGGCCCGATGGGGGGTCCAGGTGCGCGCCGCCGCCGCCGGCCCTAGGGCCATCGGTGCCGGCCACGTTCGGATCCTGGCGTCTTGTCTACCGACCGGTAGATAATGCATAATCTGCCGCATGGTAGAGAACGAGGACGCCCGCGGCTCGATCGTCGGATCGCTGTCGGGCAAGTCGATCCTGCTGACGGGGGTCACGGGGTTCCTCGCCCAGGTGGTGTTCGAACGCCTGCTCGCCGACTTCCCCGAGACGCGCGTCGTCCTGCTGGTGCGGTCGCAGACCGGGGCCACGAGCCGCGAACGCGTCGAGTACATGCTTCGCAAGCCGGCGTTCGACGGGCTTCGCGAGCGGGTCGGCGACGACGGTTTGCTCGCGCTCTTGGACGAGCGCGTCGAGGTGATCGACGCGGACTTCGGGCGCGGTGTGCCGGACATCCCCGGGGACATCGACATCGCGTGTCACTCCGCGGCCACCGTCAGCTTCGATCCACCGATCGACGAGGGATTCGCCACGAACCTGCAGGGCGCGATCAACCTGTACCAGGGCGTGATCGACGGCGGTTCGCGGCCCGCGCTCGTGCACGTGTCGACGGCGTACGTTGCGGGTGTCCGCAAGGGCGTGATCCCCGAGGGACCCCTCGACCACCGCGTCGACTACCGGCTCGAGCTCGATCTGGCGATGGAGGCCCGTCACGACGTCGAAGCGGCGAGTCGCAAGCCCGAGATGTTGACCAGCTTCCTGAGCGCCGCGCGAAGCGAGCACGAACGCGCCGGCCCCACCACCGTGGCCGACGACGCCGAGGAGCGTCGCCAGAAGTGGGTGACGAAGCGGCTCGTCGAGTACGGGCGCATGCGTGCGCGCTCGCTCGGCTGGCCCGACGTCTACACGTTCACGAAGGCGCTGGGGGAGCGCGCCGTCGAGGATCTCGCCGCGGAGGCGAACCTCCCCTTGAGCATCGTTCGCCCCTCGATCATCGAGTCGGCGTACACGCATCCGTTCCCGGGCTGGATCGACGGGTTCAAGATGGCCGACCCGATCATCCGTGCCTACGGGCTCGGCCAGATCCCCGAGTTCCCGGGCATCCCGGAGGGCATCATCGACATCATCCCGGTGGACTTCGTGGTCAACGCGATCCTGGCGGTGGCGGCGAACCCACCGGCGGCCGGCGACGCGAACCACTACAACGTGAGCTCCGGCTCGCGGAACCCGCTGCGGTTCTTCGAGCTCTACGAATGGGTGCGGGGCTACTTCGAGGAGCATCCGCTGCCGGAGCGCGGGCGCGGGGAGCACAAGGTGCCCGAGTGGGATTTCCCCGGCCGCCTGAAGGTGGAGCGCCTGCTCCGCCGCGCGGAACGACTGACCGACGTCGCCGAGCGGGTCGTTACCCACCTGCCGAAGTCGAAGGCGATGCGCGACGCCGTGCGCCGGGTCGACCGCGACAAGGCCAGGGTCGACTTCGTGCAGCGATACAGCGACCTGTACGGCATGTACACCGAGACCGAGGTGGTCTACACGGACGACCGCACGCTCGCGCTGTTCGAGTCGCTCTCGGACGACGACAAGGCGATGTTCCCGTTCGATCCGGCGATGGTGGACTGGAAGTACTACTTGAGGGACGTGCACTCGCCCGCGGTCACGCAGTCGCTCCGTGAGCTCTCACGGCGAGATCGCGAACGCCCGGCCGTGACGATCCGCGAACGGGAGCAGCCGGTGCTCGCGGTGTTCGACATGGAGGGCACGATCATCACCTCCAACGTCGTGGAGTCCTACGTGTGGGCTCGGATGGCCGACCTGCCGCCGGAGGAGTGGCCCGCTGAGCTCGTGGACGTCTTCGGGCACATCCCCGGCTACCTGCAGGTAGACCGGCGCGACCGGGGCGATTTCCTGCGGACGTTCTTCCGCCGGTACGAGGGCGCCAGCGTCGAGGGGATCGATCGGCTCGTCGAGCACCACGTCGGAGAGTTCATGCTGCAGAAGGCGAGTGCCGCATCGATCCGGCGCGTGCGTGAGCATCGCGCCGCGGGACATCGCACGATCCTGATCACGGCCGCTGCCGAGCCGTTCGTCCGTCCGCTGTCACCGTTGTTCGACGTCGTGATCGGCGCGGAGCTCGAGCAACGCGACGGTAGGTACACGGGGTTCATGTCCCAGCCGCCGCTGGTCGGAGAGGCCCGGGCCGCATGGCTGCGCCGGTACGCGGACCTCGACGGCGTCGACCTGAAGCACTCGTACGCCTATGCGGATTCGTACTCGGATCTGCCGCTGCTGCGGGCCGTCGGGAACCCCGTGGCGGTCTCACCCGATTCGTCGCTGTATCGCTACGCGCGGCGGCGCCGGTGGCCCATCGAGGAGTGGACGATGACCAAGGGCATGCCGCGCGTGCGGTTCCCCAAGCCGGCGGTGCGGGGATGAGCGCGCCGACGAGCGGGGGCGCGCTGGGGTGATGGCGCAGGCGATCGAATACTTCCGGTCGGTCTCGCGCTACGTCGGCGCCCGGGCCGTGGGTCGGCGCGCGCCCGGGATGATCTCCGGGCCGCTGGCTCCGCTGCGCCTCGTGAACCGCAGCGATCCGGTCCCGACCGCCGAGGGCTGGGCACGGCTGAAGCCGCAGCTCGCCGGCATCTGCGGCAGCGATCTCTCGCTGATCGCCGGCACGTCGTCGTTCTACTTCTCCCCGCTGGTGTCCCTCCCGTTCGTGCCGGGCCACGAGGTGGTGGGCGAACTGCTGGACGATTGCGGTGACCAGCCCGCGGGATCACGCGTCGTATTGTCGTCCGTGCTGGGGTGCGCGACGCGGGGCATGATGGAGCTCTGCCCGAACTGTGCGGCCGGCGACTACGGGCGATGCGATCGGGTCACGGTCGGCGAGCTCGAACCCGGCCTGCAGACGGGGTACTGCACCTCCACGGGCGGCGGCTGGAGCCGCATGATGCTCGTGCACCGGTCGCAGTTGTGGGCGGTGCCCTCGGAGATGGACGAGCGGACCGCTGTGTTGATCGAACCGCTCGCGTGTGCGATCCATTCGGTGTTCCGGGCTCGCGTCCCCGAGGGCGCCGACGTGCTAGTGGTCGGCGCCGGAACGGTGGGGCTCCTCACGACGATCGCGCTGCGCCGGTTCGCGAACCCCGGCCGGGTCATCGTGGCGGCCAAACACCAGAAGCAGCGCGGCGCCGCTCAGATGGCCGGCGCCGACGAAGTGGTGCGACCCGAACACGCCCTCAAGGCCGTCCGCCGGACGGATCACGCCGTCAAGCTCACGCCCGAGCGGGGGCAAGACTTCTTGCTCGGCGGCGTCGACGTCGCGTTCGAGTGCACGGGCTCGAAGAGCGCCCTCGACATGACGCTGCGCACCACGCGCGCAGGCGGCCGCGTGGTGGTGAGCGGCATCCCCGGCGCCGGGGCCGACCTCACCCCACTGTGGTTCCGCGAGCTGGAGCTCGTGGGGGCGTACACGAGCGCGATGGAAGACGTCGGCGACGAGGCCGGTGGGCGGCGCCACTCGTTCGCGCTCGCGCTCGAGCTCGCGACGGGGCTCGGGCCCATGCTCGACCAGCTCGTGGGCGCGAGCTACCCGCTCGGGCGATGGCGCGAGGCCATCGACCACGCGATGTCGGCCGGGCGCCTCGGAACGTTCAAGATCGCATTCGCGCCGCAGGACTAGGAGACGAAGGATGCCGAGACCGGGGTTCGTGTTGGAGGTGGACGAGCGGACGCCCCCGCTCCTGGTGCATCAAGGCGAGGGCTTCCGTCTGCAGAAGTTCCCGCTCGGAACGCGCGTGGTGTATCCGCCGGACCCGCTTCCCGGGATCCGGGACCTGAATGCGGCGATCCGTCACGCCTTGCTACACCCGGTCGGGGACTCGAAGCCGCTGCCCGAGCTGCTGTTCGCAGGGATGAAGCTCACGATCGCGATCGACGACATCTCGATCCCCCTGCCGCCGATGCGCACACCCGACATCCGCCAGCGGATCCTCGAGCAGGTCATCGAGCTCGCTGCGCGATCGGGTGTTGAGGACCTCGAGCTGATCGTCGCCACCGCGCTGCACCGACGCATGACGTCGTCCGAGATCCGCCGCATGGTCGGGGAGCGCGTCTACCGCTCCTTCTGGCCGAAGCAGCTGTCCAACTTCGACGCGGAGGATCCGCAGGGACTCACGGACTTCGGAACGACCGATCAGGGCGAGGTCGTGGAGATCTCGAAACGGGCAGCCGATTCCGACCTGATCGTGTACGTGAACATCAACCTCGTCGCGATGGACGGTGGTCACAAGTCCGTGGCGGTCGGGTTGGCCGGCTACCGGAGCCTGAAGCACCACCACAACGTCAACACGATGCTCCATTCGCGGTCGTACATGGACCCGCGCGAGGGGCACAGCGCGATCAACGATTCCGTGAACCGGATGGGCCGCAAGCTCGCCGCCGATGGCGTCAAGATCTTCCAGATCGAGACCACGATGAACTCCGACACGTTCCCGTCGAACCTCGGGTTCCTCAACAAGCGCGAGTGGGAGTGGGGCGCCTCGGATCAGGCGCTGATGATGGCGGCGAAGAAGGCGAACGACCTCGCGCCACCCCGCGTGCGGCGGGAGTTCTACCGTCGGATCGAAGCCCCGTACAAGGTCACGGGGATCAACGCGGGCGAGGTCGAGGCGGTCCACGAACGCACCCTGACGAACCTGCATCGCCAGCAGCTCGTCGAGGTCAGCGGGCAATCCGACGTGCTGATCATGGGCGTGCCGTACCTGGGCCCGTACAACGTGAACTCGATCCTGAACCCGATCCTCGTGCACTGCCTGGGGCTCGGTTACCTGTTCAACATGTACCGGAATCAACCGCTCGTCCGCGAGGGCGGGGTCGTGATCCTGCACCACCCGGTGCCGTGGGAGTTCAACCAGATCCACCACCCGAGCTATATCGACTTCTTCGAGGAGGTGCTCCGGGAGTCGACCGACCCGAAGGAGATCGAGGCGAACTTCGAGGAGCGCTACGCGACCGATCCCTGGTACATCCATCTGTACCGGACGTCGCACGCCTACCACGGCGTGCACCCGTTCTACATGTGGTACTGGGGTGCGCACGGCCGCGACCACGCGGGCGACGTGATCTTCGTGGGCGGGAACCCGTCCAGCGTCGCCCGGCTCGGCTACCGGCGGGCCGACTCGATGCGAGACGCCCTCGAGATGGCGAAGGACACCGTGGGGTCGTCGCCGACGATGACCTACTTCCATGCGCCCCCGGTGATGATCGCGGACGTGCGGTGAGGAGCGAGACATGGCAAGCGTGCGCGACGAGCTGAAGACGATGGCGGAGGGGTTCCGCTGGGGCCGGCGACCACTCGTGCCACGATCCGCGGAGCCGTTCGCCCGCGAGAAGGAGGATCCGGTCTTTCCGACCGCGTGGGCTCGCACGGAAGGGGGCACCGCTGCGCGGCAGGCGTTGCTCCAGGGCGTGATGGGTCCGCTGCTGCGCAGCCAGGTCTCGCTCCGGGTCTACGGTCGTGAGCACCTCGGCGGCGTTCCGGGCCCGGTGATCTTCTTCTCCAACCACTCCAGCCATCTCGACGCGACGATCATCATGACGTCGCTGCCGAACCGCTGGCAGGCCAGCACCGCCGTTGGAGCGGCACGCGACTACTTCTTCGACGTGTGGTGGCGTCAGGCGTTCACGGCGCTCGTCTATGGCGCGTTCCCGATCGACCGCGGCAAGGGACGGGCGGGTGTGACGCTGGCGCAGGAGCTGATCGAGGACGGATGGAGCCTGGTCGTGTTCCCCGAGGGCACGCGCTCGACCGACGGGCACGTCCAGCGGTTCCGCCACGGGGCGGCGCGCCTGTGCATCGAGGCCGGCATCGGCGCGGTGCCGATCGGGATCCGGGGGGCGTTCCAGGCGATGCCGAAGGGCCGGAACTGGCCGAAGCCGGGCAAGCTGCCGGTCCGGGTCCGCTACGGAGCGCCGCTGTATCCGGAGGAGGGCGAGACGCACCAGTCCTTCTCCTTGCGGATGACGCAGGCGGTGATGGAGCTCCACGACGAGGACCGCACGACGTGGTTCGAGTCGCTGCAACGCGCCGAGCGAGGCGAGACCCCGACGCTGACCGGGCCCACGGGACCCGAGTGGCTGCGGCGATGGGAGGGCACCCGCCCGATCGAACGACGCGGACCTGAGCGGACGTGGAAGACGTGACCCTCACTCGGCGTCCCGGGAGGCGCTGACGCCCATGCCTCGGACGGGCGGCGAGCAGCGTCGCACCACGATCGTCGAGGAGGCGATCCGGCAGTTCGGACGTGACGGCTACAAGGGAGCGAGCCTCGAGAGCATCGCCACCGCCGTGGGGGTCCGCAAGCAGACGCTGCTCTATTACTTCCCGAACAAGGACGCGCTCCTGGAAGCGTGTCTGTCCGCAGCCGGACTCCGGCTGGGAGAGGAGATCGCGGGAGCGCTCGCCGGCAAGGAGTCCTATTGGGATCGCGCCGAGGCCGTGATCCACGCGGTGTTCGGGTTGGCGGCCGAATGGCCGGAGTTCCCGATGTTCGTGCGCGAGGCGGGGCGGCTCGGCCCCGACGCCTTCGACCGGTTCGCGGAGGTGCTGGATCCGCTCCGGCAGCGGGCGATCGCCTTCCTTCAGGACGGGATGGACCAGGGCGAGATCCGCAAGCAGGACCCCGCGATGCTGCTCTTCACGCTCTACACGGCCGTGGTCGGATCGCTCACCGAGGCAAGCGTGCTGAACGCGGTGGTCGGCGAGGATTCCAGCCGTGCGTCGCTGCGGAAGCGGGAGCTCGAGGTCGTGCTGTTCGTGCGCGCGGCCCTGCGGCCGGCCGAGGAGGACGCTGTCAGCACAGGCCGTCCGGTGCCTCCGACCTGAGGGCATCCGTCAAAGACAGGCCGTGTCCTCGGTCGCGCCACACCCGTGCTCGTCGACGAACCGCTCGGCGTCGTCGGACGTCGTCATGACCCGAACGATCATGTCCTTCGCATCGGGGACGCAGGTCCCCGGGTTGTCCCGGTCGCAGGCAGCCATCGGGATGGCCTTCACCAGTTCCGGAGCGTCACCGGTGAACGCCTCGTAGCGAGCCGCGGAGAGAAACACGGTCGAGCAAGGGCCGGCGTACGGGTCGCATCGCGAGACGTCGGGGAGATGGAACGGCGTCGCCGTCATGTCCGCGATCCCTTCCGGGGGTTCCGTGATCCCGGATGAGTCACAGAACACGCCGTAGACCACGAAGGTTCGCTGATCGTACGTCGAGAGTTCGAAGGACCCGATGACCTTGCCGTCGCGAACGACCACGGGGTCCGCCCCGTCCGGGTCTTCCGGATAGCCCCCGAAGGCGACGACGTCGTCGATCGGATGCCAGGCAACGTCCGATACACGGTCTCGGGGAAGGGATTGTCCTTCGTGTAGTAGAAGGCGGTCGATCCCCATTCCCTGATGTCGGAACCACACGCAAGGGTCGAGTCGTGCCAGACGCCCGCAGGATCGGCCAGGTGCACCGAGGCCGCGCTCCCCGGGGGATCGGCGAGTTCACTCAGGCCGCATCCGATCGTGACGTCGCCAGGTGGGATCGGCATCAGGAACGTGGCCGACCGACGGCCGGGATCACGTTCGATCCCGTAGGCGGCCTTCCAACCCCCCTCGGCGAAGAAGCTCACGACCGGCCCATCGAAGTCCGCGTCTACCTGCACGTGCACACCGTCTGCCCGCGCGTTGACCTGTGGATCCCCGACCTCGGTGGAACCGTCTCGGCATGACACCTTGAGGACGTTCGACGTCGCTGCTGCGTCGTCGTTCGATCGCAGGATCGGAGCGACGACCAGGATCCCGACCGCCAGGATCGCGATCGCAGCGACCGAGACAAGCGGTCGGGTTCGGCGCAGTCCTTCCATCGTCGTGGACCGTATCGCTTCCTAGCAACCCGCACCATCCGCCTGAGGGCTCGGTTCCATGTCCTTGTCGCGATGGGCGCACCTATCGGAGGATGCCGGCGTGGAGATCCGAGAGGAACGCAGGGTCGTCACCGCGTTGTTCGCGGACCTGGTCGGTTCGACGGCCCTCGGCGAACGGCTCGATCCCGAGGAGCTGAAGCTCGTCGTCGGTGACGCGGTCGCCCGCATGGTCCGCGCGGTCGAGGCGTTCGACGGAACCGTGAAGGATCTGGCGGGCGACGGGCTCCTGGCGCTCTTCGGCGCCCCGGTCGCGCACGAGGACGACGCCGAGCGCGCCGTCCGGGCGGCCCTGCGGATCGTGGAGGATCTGGCGACGTTCTCACGCGAGGTGGCCGACGCATGGGGCATCGGTTCGCTCAACGTGCGCGTGGGGGTGAACACCGGGCCCGTCGTCACGGGGGCGATCGGGGCCGGTGAGCGCGTCGAGTACGGCGCGCTCGGCGACGCCGTCAACGTGGCCGCACGGCTCCAGGCCAACGCCCAGCCCGGGTGCGTCCTCGTGGGGCGCGAGACGCGCGAGGCGGTCGCGGGGTCGTTCACGTGGGGTGAGGCCCGCGACTACGACGTCAAGGGCAAGGCCGGCGCGGTGTCGGCCTCCGTCGTCTCCGGGGTCACGGGGGCTCCCGAGCGCATCCGCCGGGGCGAAACCACCGCGCGCATGGTGGGCCGCGACATCGAACGCGGACGGGCGATGGAGAGCCTCGAGGAAGCGTCGCACGGCAGCGGCGGGATCCTGTTCGTCACCGGCGAACCGGGCATCGGCAAGACGCGCATGGTGCAGGAGCTCCGTGCGGCGTTCGCGTCGACGATCCCTTCATACGGGCGAGGTCTGTGGATCGAGGGTCGGTGCGTGAGCTACGGCGAGACGCTCCCGTACTGGCCGTTCCGTGACCTCCTGCGGTCGTGGCTCGGCGTGCACGCCGACGAACCCGAGCTCCGCGTTCGGGTCGCGCTCCGGCGACAGCTCGAGCGGCTGTTCGAGGACCGCGCGAAGGAGATGACGCCGTACCTGTGCGCATTGCTGGGGCTCACACAGGAGCCCGACGCCGCAGCGCGTCTCGCCGAGCTCTCCCCCGAGGCGCTGCAGTTCCGCACGTTCGAGGTGGTTCGCCATCTCGTGGCACGGCTCGCCGAGGACGGACCCGTGGTCGTGGCGTTCGAGGACCTGCACTGGGCCGACGCCACGTCCTTGCAGCTGCTCGAGCGGCTGTTCGAGGAGACCGAGACGTCGGCGCTGTTGATCGTGTGCACGAACCGGCCGGAACGCGATCACGCCTCGTGGCGGGTCAAGGAGGACGCCGCCCGAACCCTGCCCCACCGCACCCGGGAGATCGACCTGGTGCCACTCAGCGGTGACGCGGGTCGCGAGTTGCTGCACGGGCTCGTCGGCGCGAGCACCCTGCCGGACGAGCTCGAGCGCCGCATCCTCGAGCCGGCTGAGGGGAATCCGTTCTTCCTGGAGGAGCTGGTGCGGTCATTCGTGGACACCGGGGCGCTCGTGCACGACGGCGAGACGTGGCGGATCGACGACGACGTGAGGGTGGTGGTGCCGCGCACCGTGGAGAAGGTGATCCTCGCCCGGATCGACCGGCTCGATCCGGATGCTCACGCGGTGTTGATGGCCGGCGCCGTCCTGGGCCGCCAGTTCGGTCTGCCCCTGCTGGAGGCGGTCGCTTCCGACATCCGCGTACGTCCGGCGCTCTCGGAGCTGATGCGGCTGGACCTGGTTCGTGAGGGGCGCCGCTGGCCCGAGCCCGAATATCGCTTCACCCACGCACTGATCCAGGAGACGGCCTACCGCACGCTCGTATCCAACGTCCGGGAACGGTCACACCGTCAGGCCGCCGAGTGGCTCGAGGCGCACGGCGGCGCGCGAGAGGCCGAATCGGCCGGTGAGCTCGCCTACCACTGGCTCGGTGCGGCCGACGAGGACAAGGCCGCCCACTACCTCACGATCGCGGGTGACCGCGCCCGGCAGGAGTATGCGCTCGACGAGGCGATCGGTCACTACCGTGAGCTCCTGCCGATCCTGCAGCGGCGCGGCGAGGACCGCGAGATCGCGCTCGTGCTCTTCAAGCTCGCGCTCGCGCTCCACATGTCGTTGCGGTTCGCCGAGGCCAACGAGACGTACCAGCGTGCGTTCCACCACTGGACCCCGCCGACGCCGCCGGACACGGATCCCACCGCGACGCTGCGGATCGCGTCGAGCTTCCTCCCGAACGACCCCGACCCACGCTCGGCGATCGCCTGGCCCAACATCCAGCTGTGCATGCAGTTGTTCGATCGACTCGTGGAACAGTGGCCGGAGCGAACGATCGTGCCCTCGCTCGCGGAGCGGTGGGAGATCGCGGACGACGGGCTCCGATACGTCTTCCATCTCCGCGAAGGGCTGACGTGGTCCGACGGGACGCCGCTGACGGCGCACGACGTGGAGTTCGGCATCAAGCGCGGGCTCGATCCCGACCAGCCTGGCAGCTCGGTCGCGATCTACTTCGTCTTGGAGCAGGGGCAGGAGCATTACCTGCGGGAAGGATCGGATCCGGCGAAGATCGGCGTCCGCGCCCTGGACGATCGAAAGGTGGAGTTCCGTTTGGTCGCGCCCGCGCCGTACTTCATGAGCGTGATGAACCGTCCCGACGGGGCACCGCAACCGCGACACGCGATCGAGGGCGCGGGTGACGAGTGGATCGAGACGGGCACCCAGGTCGTGTCGGGCGCGTTCCGGATCGCCGAGCGCGACGAGGACCGCCTGGTGCTGGAACGTCGTCCGGGTGGCTCGCCGTGGCGACGGGGGAACGTCGCTCGCGTCGAGGTCGTCCGATCCACGATCGCCATGGCCTCCGATCCGTACCGCCGTGATGACATCGACATGATCGCGGCTCGGTACACGCCGAGGCTGGCCGACCTGATGATGAACGAGGTGCCCGACGCCCGATTGGGACCCGCAGCCTGGTCGGGGTACCTGGCCTTCGATCACAGCGGGCCGCTCGGCGCCGATCTGGCACTCCGGCGCGCGTTGGCCCAGGCGTTGGACCGGGAGGCGCTGGCCAAGGCACTCCCGCTCAACGTCGTGCTCGCGACGGGCGGCATCGTCCCGCCGGCGCTGCAGGGACACACCCCCGACATCGCGCCCAGGTTCGATCCGGAGGCGGCGAGGGCATCACTCGAGGGTTCTACCACGGAGATCCCACTGGCCGTCGCGTGCCTCGACGACGACACGCCCATCATCGAGCCGGTGATCGACTCGTGGCGGCGCGAGCTCGACCTGGATGTCGAGGTTCGAACGTGGACCTTGTCGCAGGTGATGGCGCGGCCCACGCCCCGCGAGATCGCGCCGATCTACTTCACCGGCTGGCTTCCCGGGTACGCCGACCCCGAGTACTTCCTGCGGCTGCTCTTCCAGTCGGACAGCCGGACGAACGAGGGCGGCTTCGCGTACCCGCCCTTCGACGAGCTGATCGATCGCGCTCGTCGCGAGCGGAGCGACCAGGGACGCCTGCGACTGTTCCACGACGCGGACCGGATGGCGGTGGCCGACCGCGTCGCGGTGATCCCGCTCGTGTACGGGCGCAGCCTGGCCGTCGTGAAGCCCTGGGTCGATGGGTGGTGGGAGTTCGGCAAGACCTCGGCGAACTACGCCGACCTCACGGTCGCCCCGGACTCTCCCCGCGCCTAACGCGTCAGATCTCCGTCGGGAACGGGGACTCGAGCGTGGGGAGCACGTGCTCCGCGCCCGCGCCCGCGAGCCGTTCGACGCTGTACTCGCCGGTGGCGACCGCGACGGACACGGCTCCGACCGCGTGGGCGGCTGCGACGTCGCGCGGCGTGTCGCCCACGACGAGCACGGTCGCAGGATCGAGCTCCGTCCCGTGCATCGTGCTGGCTCTCGAGATCGCGGCACGCGTGAGCTCGGCGCGATCGTCCGAATCCGTCCCGTACCCCCCGAACGCGAAGTACGGGTTCAGATGGGCGCGGTCGATCTTGATCCTCGCCGCGCCCTCGATGTTGCCCGTGACGAGCCCGAGCAGCATGCCGCCGGCGGCGAGATCCTCGAGCGTCCGGATGACGCCCGGCATCCGGTGGTAGCCGGGCGACTCCTCGACGGCGCTCGGGAGCTCCATCAGGTACCCCATGATCAGCTGGGCCAGCTCCTGCTGTGACGGATCGCGTTCCATCACGCCGCGGAACACGGACCTGCCCACCATCGGGTCGGTCATGCCCGTTTCGGAGAACTTCGTGATGTCGGCGTCGAGGTCGTAGATCCGCCGAAACGCCGCCGCCCAGCTCCGTCCCCCCGCCCCGCCGGTCGTGATGAGCGTGCCGTCGATGTCGAACAGGACCGCCGATGGGCTGGTCATCGGCGCGCCGGCCTCATTCAGACCCGGCCCTCTTCGACCCCGGTTGTGGCCTTCGTCCGCAGGTGCCAGTGGTGTGGCTGCACGAGCTTGTCGGCCTGGGCCGGCCCCCACGACCCCTTCGGGTAGTGGAACAAGGGTCCCGGATTCTCCAGGAGCGGGGTGACGAGCTCCCACGCCCGGTCGACCGCGTCTTCGCGCGTAAACAGCGTGTGGTCGCCGTCCATCGCATCGTGCAGCAATCGCTCGTACGCCTCGGCGGGCGCGTCCATGAACGACTCGTCGTAGTCGAAGTCCATGCGCACGGTCTGCAACTCGTACCCCGGCCCGGGTTCCTTCGCTTGGAACGCGAGTGAGATGCCTTCGTCGGGCTGCACCCGGATCGACAGGTGGTTCGACGGGATCGTGCCGAGCTCGAGCTCCGTGAACAGGTAGTCGGGTGCCTGCCGGAACACGACCGTGATCTCCGTGTTGCGCTCGGGCAGGTACTTCCCGTGCCGGACGTAGAACGGCACCCCGTCCCATCGCCAGTTGTCGATCATCAGCTTCGCGGCGATGTACGTCTCGGTCGTGCTCTTCGGGTCGACCCCTTCCTCGCGGCGGTACCCGTCGTACTGACCGCGGACGGCCTCCCGAGGGTCGATCGGCTTCACCGCACGGAGCAGCTTGGCCGTCTCGTCGCGGAAGGCCTCCGGTTCGAGGGCGCGCGGCGGTTCCATCGCGAGGAACGCCATGACCTGCAGCATGTGGTTCTGCAGCAGGTCCCGGGTGGCGCCGGCATGCTCGTAGTAGCCGGCGCGGCCCTCCACGCCGATCGGCTCGGCGACCGTGATCTCGACGTGCTCGACCGCGTCGCGGTTCCATACCCGTTCCCACAGCGAGTTCGCGAACCGGAACACCACCAGGTTCTGCACCGTCTCCTTGCCGAGGTAGTGATCGATGCGGAACAGCTGCGGCTCCTCGAACACCTCGTGCACCATCGCGTTGAGCTCACGGGAGGTCTCGAGGGACGAGCCGAACGGCTTCTCGATCACGATGCCGGAATCCGGCGAGTTCAACCCCGTGTCCCCGATCGCCGTCACGATCGACGGGAACGCGATCGGCGGCACCGCCAGGTAGAACAGGCGCTTGCCTTGGCACCCATGCATCGCGTCCGCCTGCTCGAGCTTGCCCTGCAGCGATTTCATCGCCTCGGCGTCGCTCGCCGCCCCGCTCACGAACGACATCCGCTCGGTCATCGGCTCGAACACGGCCGGGTCCAGCGGCGTCCGCGAGAACGTCTCGATCGACTCGCGCGCGTGGGTCCGGAAGTCCTCGTCGTCCCACGGTGTGGTGCCGAAGCCGATGATCACGTACTTGTCCGGCAGGAGGTCCTGCACCGCCAGGTTGTACAGGGCCGGGATGATCTTCTTCTTCGCGAGATCGCCGCTCGCCCCGAACACGACGAGCGCCTGCGCGGTCGGTGGCTTCAGGCTCATCGGCGTCACCCCCGATGACGGTTGGGCGCTACGAGTAGTACTCGACGATCAGGCGTTCCTCGACCTCCACGGGCAGCGGCACTTCGTCTCGCTCGGGCAACCGTGAGAGCGTCCCCTGGACGTCGTCCTTGTTGCGGTAGAGGTACGCGGGGGGGTCGGGCGTGATCTCCAGGGCCTCGCGCACGGAGACGAAGTTCTTGGCCTTGCCGGTGACCTCGATCGTCTGCCCCGCCTTCACCTGCGCGCTCGGGACGTCCACCCGCTTGCCCTCGAGCAGCACGTGCCCGTGGCTGACGAGCTGGCGAGCCTGGCGGGTGGTCAGGGCGAACCCGAGCCGCAACACGACCGTGTCGAGCCGCGTCTCGAGCGAGCGGATCAGCTCCTCGCCGGTGACACCCATCGAGCGGTGGGCCCGATCGAAGTACCGGCGCATCTGGCTCTCGCCGACCCCGTAGATCGCGCGGAGCTTCTGCTTCTCCACGAGCCGTGTCTGGTATTCGGAGATGCGCTTGCGACCGCGACCGTGCTGGCCGGGCGGGTAGGGGCGCTTGTTCGAGGGGCAGTTCGGTCGCCCGCAGAGCGGCGCGCCGACCCGCCGGCACATCCGGTGTTTCGGTCCGATCTTGTCCATGGGGTTCCTCGCGTTCATCCAGCCCATCGGGTGTTCCCGCTGGTCAGGGCGTGGGGCTGGAAGACCCCTGACCGTGAAGACCCGCCCATCCCGTGCGCCTGCGGTACGCGCCGGGACGGGCGGCTGCGGGAACTCGTGCCCGTTCGGAGCCCAACGAATGTACCAGTTGACCTGCGCTGATGCCTCCGCCAGCCCGCTACGCTGCCTCGATGGACGTGCGGGACCGGGTCGTTGGCTCGATCCTCGGGCTCGCACTCGGAGATGCCCTGGGCGCGCCGTTCGAGTCCCGGCGTGCTCGGGACGTCCCCTCGCCGCTCCCGGCCTTGACACAGCCGTGGAAGGGACTGGCGCCGGGGAGTTGGACGGACGACACGGCGATGGCACGGAACCTGTGGACGAGCCTGATCGCGACGCGCGGGATCCTCGACCCGGCCGACGTCCTGCGGCGTCACCTCGCGTGGTTCAGGTCATCACCACCGCACGTGGACACCCAGGTGGCGTTCGCCCTCCGGGAGCACGAGCGCGGCACCAGCGAGCCGGCGAGAGCGGTGTTCGAGCGGCGTGGCCCCGAAGTCAGTGCGGGCAACGGTAGCGTCGCGTACTGCGCACCCCTCGGCGTCGCCTACGCCACGCATGCGACCGATCTCAGGGACGCGGCGCCGGCACTGTCCGAGCTCACCCATTGGGACGGGCGTTGCCGGACGGCGTGTCTCACCGTCACGCTCGTCGCAGCGGCCCTGGTTCGTGGAGACGACCCCGAGGTATCCGTGATCGCCGCGCTCGAAGCCGTGTCCGAGCTCGAGGGTGGGGAAGAGCTCGAACATCTGGTGGGCATCGCCGGCCTCGGCCGCCCGATCGATGGTCCGGATCTGGGATTCACGTTGTTCACGGCGGGCGTCGCCCTGCGGTCGGCAGG